>ERZ827520.1536-NODE-1536-length-25929-cov-2.898044_pt1 | contig 25929 bp, 32 predicted proteins | sample MGYA00519581_ERZ827520 | MGnify/ENA primary metagenome ERZ827520 (study PRJEB31778, sample SAMEA3449339) | human gut metagenome | biome: human gut; feature: human-associated habitat; material: faeces | place: United Kingdom | collected 2010/2012 ...
GGCGCGCCGGTTCAGACAGTTTTCAAGCATCGCCCTCTCTCCCGCGTAAAACGCGATGGGGCTCCTGTTCATCAGATGCAGACTGCTGATCACCGCCTCGCCTACGCCCGTCGCGTCCACGATGCAGCCGTCGGCCTTGTTTTCATCCCATAGAGCGGCGGCTCGCGCGGCAAGGTCCTCCGGCAGGATCCCGCGCTTCCGAAATAGGATCCTGCTCATGAGCCCCTGCCGCAGAAAAATAACCGACCTGTCGCCGCCGAACTTTGCGACGTCGACGCCCAGGATCGCAGGCGCGAAATTGAACATCTCCTGCCGCAGATGCTTGCCGTACGCCCTATCGATCACGTCGACCGGTATAAACTGAAGATCCGACGCCAGAGGGAATTCCCCCAAGACTCGCACACGATAAGTGTCCGAGTCTTCGCCGTAATCCTCTATTATCTTTGCCGGATACGACTTATCGACATTCGGACTGTCAAGGCAGCTGAAGCGAAAGCGCGTCCACGAATCACGGTTCTTATGGTGCGAGTTGTAAAAGTAGCCGGTCAGCCTCGTCGGGTTCGCCGCCATAAGGATTCTCGCGCCCTCCGTCGAGAGCGCGCCCTGTGCCGCCTCAAATATCTGCTCCGGAACTCCGGAGGCCTCGTCTATAAGAAAGACCATATGCTCTGCGTGAAAGCCCTGCAGCGCCTCGGGGTTTTCCTTGGGTCTTGTTCGGGCTACGATGAAGCCGGGGGAGCCGTTCAGCGTCACTTTGTCTGCCTTAATGGTTATTGCGTTACGCCAGAATTCCAGCATACGGCTGTGCCACTTTGCCATTTCGGCCCAGAGGATGTCAGTCAGCTGGTGAGACGTCGGCGCCGTGACCGCGACCTTCACATCCCAGAAACAGCAGATGCACCAGAAAGCTATCCACGAAAAGAGCGTAGACTTGCCCGTACCGTGTCCCGACGTGATGCTGACTCTCGCGCCGGGCTTTGCTATGGCCATGAGCGCATCTTTCTGCTGCGGAGTCGGCTTTGCACCAGGCACTCGATCACGAAATCATACGGGCTGCCGCGCCATCGCTCTACGATCTGGACAAGCTGCTCGTTAACTTCCTCAGGCATTGGCCTGCCGCCTCTCCTCTATCTTATGAACGACGCCGGCGGCGCTGATATTGACACTGACAGCCCCGTCCGCCTCCTTAAATCCGGCGATCTCGGACAACAACTTAATTGCCGCTATCTTATCGTGCATCTCCAACTCAAGCCCATGCTTGCCGAACTTTATAGTCTTAAGCGGCCCTTCCTCTTCATCGGTCAGCGCGTATAACGGAGTAATCAGCATCCCTCCGAAATCCAAGCTCATTTGGCCTCCGTGAGCTGCCGCAATATCCTTCAACACCTCTTCCCGCTGCGGATCGCCGGCGTCGGGAGACAGCTGCACATAATTAGTAAGCCGTGAAGTCGCCACATTCAGAAGCTCCTCTATACAGGCATCTTTAAGCATATCCTTATCGTACCCGTTTATTTTCAGGCGTTCCTTTTTTAATTCCGCGATCCTCGCCTTTATCTTGACATTCCTTGACAATCTTGATGCATGCTCACCTGCCGACTTTCTGTTCTCCGAATACCCGGCCTTGATGGCCGCCTCCGTACCGTTGCCCTTGCACTCAAATACATATGCCTGACAAAACATCTCCTGTCTTTCATTCAGTTCGACGGCCATTTAACCGCCTCCTTCCTGTAAGCAAAATAAAAGAGCCGCCTCTCTCATGAGAAGCAGCTCCCGATCGCCCGTATCTGTTTACGGCAAATTCCATTGTAGAAAATTATACCAGAAAATCTTGCGAAAAAATTTGCAACAATTCAGGCACAATTTAACCTTTGACTTTTTGACCAATGTACCGAAAAACACACTAGAGAACTCAAAAAACCGCGGGCATAACAGCAGCGCAAAACTTTGACCAATGTAGATAACTTGAGAAAAAATTATCAACAATTTCTCAACAATGGCGGTTAAAGTTCATTTTAACCTGCCCGTTCGCCAGTCCTCAAGCAGCGGCTGGACGTTCAAAATCTGCCGATAAAGATAGCTGAGCGCGCTGCGGATATACCTGTAAACATTACTTTCGCTGAACATTAGTTCACGCGCTACATCGGGGACATCTAGGTTTTGCCAGTAGCGTAAGGCAACCACTCTGCGCTCGGCAGGGGGCAGTTCGTCATAAGCCGTATATATACCATCAGCAAGCGCCTGAAGCTTCCGCAGCACGGGATCGTTATACCGTTCCAGATACCTCTCTGCGGCGCCGTCGGAAGATCCGCCGCCGTCCACGCGCTCGTCGAAGATACAGCCGCCGCCGGCAAGCGCCTGGGCGTCAAGCATCAGCTTATAGCTGTCATAGTCCTTCTTGATTCGGGGAAAGTCCTTTATTGCCCCTTCGGCCATCCTGTGCTTGTATGAGCTCATTTTTATTCTTGCCTCCTTCTTGCTCTTCTATCCGCGAGCACCCCGCGAGCGGATTCCGTACCGCTCGCAAAACCGCTCGCACCTGAAAAACATAGTTCCCGACTGGGGAAAGCTCCATTTTTGCGAGCAGTGCGAGCGGATATTTTATGAAATTTAGAAAATCATTAAAAACAAAAATTTCTAAATTTATCCCGAAAAAACCGCCGAACCGCTCGCAAAAGGGCAGAATACCCCCTAACAGCAACAACTTTCGTTATGCGAGCGGATTTGCGAGCAGATTTTGTACCGCTCGCACCATGCCCTGAAACCTCTTGCTATTACCGGATTCTGCTCTGCGAGCAGATTTACCGGTAAAGATAGGAACCGCTCGCAAGCGGCCTGTCCTTCTTCGGCGGCACGCGCCACAGGCGGGCGTTGGTATGTCCGCTCTTCCTGCTTGCAGCACCCGTCAGCTTCCTCAGCACTTTAGCAGCCTTAACGGCGTCTCCGGGGCGAGGAATGCCGATAAAGCCGGCCTCGATCAACGCCTCCGTCGCCGTCATCTCTGCCCAGGTAATATCCATTGCCTCCCAATTAAGCCCCCGGGACAGCAGCTCCTCGATCGGATTCGGGGCCTCGAACTGCCAGTTCTGGCGCGCCAGCTCCTCCTCCTCGCCCTTCGTCAGCCACCACTGGCCGAGAGGGTCTTTTGAGCCTCGCAGATAATGCTCCTCATAGAGCTCACGCCATATCTGCTGCATATCGCAGGCATCTATCGCCTCCATGTGGTCGACGGGTATGCACCACCAACGGCTGTTGCCCGTATCGTCCATCAGGATCTCGCGCTGGTTCACCGTCGCGCCGAAGACCGTGCGGCGCTGGAACTCGCTCATACGCCGCCCCCAGGGCATACGCAGCACATCCGTGCTCCGCGTCAGGAAGTTCTTCAGGGCCGACATATCCGAGCGCTTGAAAGTCCCCTCCAGCTCGCCCAACTCCGTGATCCAAAAAGAGATCGCGCGCTTAAGACTGTCCTTGTCATTCGGATCCAGCCCGATACCCTCGTTGAAAAACTCATCCCTGCCGGCCAGATTGCGGAACCAGGTCGTCTTGCCTATCCCCTGGCCGCCGATCAAGGTCAGCACCCCGCGGTAATGAAAACCGCGGGGATGGAAGACCGCCGCCACCGCCGAGACAAGCCACTTGCGCATAAGAATCTCCTTAAACGCCCTGGGAAAACCCTGCTCCTCGACCACCGAATCAAACACATTCCCGATCCGCCGGCAGCCGTCCCAGGGCTCCGAGAGGATCCATTCCCGCACCGGATTGATCACATTGCGCGCCGCCATCTCCGAAAGAAAGGGGTCCACATTGCTTGACGGATAGCCCCACTGCGCGCAGAGAGAAAGAATATGCCCCAGCGTCGCATTCTTCACGTCGTCGCCGCAATAATCCCGCCCGGGGACAGTGACGATGCCCTCCTTCTTGATCTCGTCATACTTAACGTCGATCCCGGCGTAAGAGAGCAGCGCCTCCAAGTTGGCGATCGTACCTTTAGGCCGCCCAGTAGATACGCTCACATGCACGAACTGCGGCACTGAGGCCCTGGCGACATAGGCGGCGCGCGCCTTGAAGCGCTCCAGCTTCGCGAGCATAAGCGCCCTCGTCTTCTTAAGGCCGTTCTTACAGGCGTAATCGTTCCAGTCCGACAGCTTTTCATCCTCGTCGAAATCCGGATAAACAAAAGGAATGCCAGTCTCCTCGAAAACCTTCATCGCCGCCGCGCCGCCCGTATTGCCGATCTTCTTATAACGGTCATTATCGGCGGCGACCACAAACTCTGTCGCAGGCCATCTTTCGCGCACCGCCATGATCACCGGGCGCAGATTGCCGGCGTCGGCCGCCGCGATTACGCAATCGCCCGTCGCCTCGACGATAGAACAGCCCGTAGCCCAGCCCTCGCAGACCCAGCAGCGCGCCGTCGTCTCGTTGGGGAGATTTTCTTCCTGGCTGTTATCTTTTTGTTCTCGGTCGGGAATCCTTTCCACCCCTTCCTTAAGCTCACGCGCCCCCGGAAGAAAGCAAAAATGACCAAGTTTAGGAGCATTGGTCTGAAATCTTTTACTACCGTCGCCGGCGATAGTTTGCACAGTAGCGATCCGTCCATCGATCGAGCGATACGGTATGAGCAGGGCGTCCCCAAAGAGCCTTGCGCCGTGCACGTCATGGAGCTGCTTCTTGAGAATATACTTGTGCAGCGGGTTAGCCTCCGTGGCCACCTCCCATTTAAGCTGGGATTCGTGAATGGCGCGCTCGCGCTCAAGGGCTTTAAGACGGTCAGACTCAGCCTTGCGCGCCGCACACTCCTCGATATACTTACGGCGCTCCTCCTCCGTCCAGGAAGAAGCGCCTCCGTTCTTATAAAACCACGTCGAATAAGGCACCCCGTGGGATGCCTTATAACTCTTAAAATAACCGGCGGGAGATTCGTCCATATAAACGCAATACTCGCCGGACATCTCCCGTCCCTTATCGCCGGCGATCTTATAGCGGTGCTTATGCCCGTCCAGCCGCAAAGCCCCGCCGTCGGCCGGCGCGATCCCGGCCTCGGACAAAGCCTCGGTAAAAGCCCTCTCAACATCATAAAAATTAAACTCCGCTATCTTAATCACCTGCCCCTAAGACGAATAAACCGTTTTAATCCTCTTTACACCTGCCGCTTTTCACCGGGCCGCCGTCCTCGTGCGTCCGGAGCGGCCCGAAATCGCGGCAGATAAAGCCGTTGCGCGGAGTGCCGTCGAGCAGCAGCTTAGGACAGGAGATAGAACACATGTCATGTTGTACAGGTAGCCGTACAGGCAGCCGTACAGGAGGCTCCTTCCTCGCCCCCCCCCCTTTTTGTTTCGCTTGTCCGGCGACGCCGGAGCCGGAAGCGGCCGCGCTCTTCTTTTTGCGTTTACCTAACATCTGCTTCGACCTCCTGATTCCAACACTTCTCGCAGCTCATATCATGCGTGCAAACACCATTGTCGCCAGGGAACGGCGCATTCAGAAAATAATGCCCGGGGCAACATAAAAATGCGATATTGCTGAAATACTCATCGGCCTGAAGGCCCACAGGAGACTTTACCTCGCTTCGTAGCTCCTCGAAAAACGTCATGCCGATGCCTCCTGTCTAAAGCGATTCTCTATTTCAAAAATTGTTAATCCCCTTTTAAATGGTCGATGTGTTTTTAACTGAAGCCTTTTTAACTTCTCCCAATAATAGGGGAGGTAATTATAATAGTTTCGTAATTCCTTGAGATTTTTATTTGAGCAGCACCAACAAGAGACGCGGTCCAGCAGAGAATAGAGATACACTCCGTTTTCCTCCCACCAATAACCATGTTGGTAGCAGTGGATAAGGGCCTGCCCCTCGGGTATTTTCCATTCCGCTAAAGGAAATACCTTGTTGTACGCTCGATTTTTCCTCAATCGCTCTCTTTCATCATGAGCAAGGCCGACGTATACTAACGAGTCCTTACAATAAGCATCCAAAACGCGAAGCTTCTCGGTCGTTCCCCAGCGGCATGGGCCGCCACACCATGAGTAACCTTTATGAACATTGCCGTTCTTTTCCGTTACGGGCCTATCGAGCATATTCCAAAGAAATTGGTCTTTTGGATATAGTTCTGTATAGGTGATGTCATGTTTCTTCAGAAGGGGAAGAACCCTATCTCTTGTGTCATAGACGCCCTGAAACTCCATTCCTGTGTCAAAGAAAACGACTTCTTCGAGAGGATAATTTTTCTCAATCAGAAGCAAAAGCATACACAAGCTATCTTTTCCCCAACTGACACTCGCAATATATTTACGCGTCTTGCTGATAGCGGGGAGATCAAACTCGACCATCTATCGCACCTCCACCTTCGGTCCCCAGCAGCCGCGCGAATACTTATGACAGCGCCGGCAAGGCAGCACGTCGAGGGGCCGCTCCTCCGGGCGCTCGCGGCCGATATAACCCTCACGGTCATAACAGCAGCAGACGGCGAAAAACGCCGGCTCGCCGGAAAGCACCCGCCGCAGAATGGCCGCGATCTTCATACGCAAAATACGCATACTATGCCTTTTCATCTTCAAGCGCCCTCTCTGGAGCTGTCTCCGCCGTGCGCACAATTCGTTTGGCGAAATCACTATACGCGCGTAACTCGCCCTTCAGCTTTTCGATCACACCGGCCATAACTTCGTTTTGCGATCTCAGGTTATCCGCGTCGGCGTCGGCAGGGCGCGGAGTGGAAAGATGCACCACCTGCTCGCGTTCCTTCTCAAGAGATTCGCGCAGCACCGAATTTGCCCGGTGAGAATCCATAAGCTCGCGCCGAATCAGGCGCAGTTCGCCATTCAGCCTGTCGGCCTCCTTGCAGGCACCCTGCGCCTGATCACTCAGTGTCTCATTTCGTTCGGACAAAAAGGCCGAGTTCTTCTCCGCCGAGCGAAGCCTATCCGCAAGCGCTCTATTCTCATTCCTAAGCTTAGACATCTCATCGCCAAAAAGATAATTTATAGATTCGGACAAAATCATATTCTGATCCTGGGAAAGAAAATCAAACTTGAAATCAAACACTACTCCATACCCCCATCCCTTACCGCCGCGCGCTCATGAAGCGCCAGCATCTCGGCCACAAAAGCGTCGCGCACATCCGGCGCGCTATAACGCTTCGCGATCGTTCCCACGTCCTCCAGCGGCTCCGGATACTTACCGGCATCCATACGCCGTTTATATGTGCTCTTGCTCACGCCCCATGCCCCGCAAATCTCCGCAAGCGTAACAGTACCGCTTGCAGGCCACCCCTCGGGAACAAGGCGATCCGTATTGCTGGTTCTGCCGCTGGATTCTGGCATTGCCGAAACCGGCGGATTTGCGCCTGCGGCCGCTCGATCCGGCAACGGCGCACCCTCCGTCGCCCCGGGTTTGCCCCGGAGCCCATCCACGTCGTACCGGCCTCCGAGCCGGAATCCAGTGTCCTTGTCTGTCGCCACGCGGCCGCCCTCAAAAACAGCCTCCAGCTCGCCGGACAACAAAAGCGCCTCGATCCTATCCGCATGCCTCGACAAAACCCTCTTAAGCGCGGCGGCATAACCATCATAGCCATCGCCTCGAGGAAAACAGACCGACACCTTCGCGCCGAAATTACGATCGCTCAACTTACAGCCCACATTCAGCATCGCCCTCACCTCCGCCGCAGATTCACAGACGCGTAATGCGCCCGAAGAAAAACACACTGCCCCTTGCCGTCATCCTCGAATTTAAGACAAAACTCACACGCGAGCCTCTTATGCGCCTCGGGACGAATCTCGCGCTGCGAAAAACCATTGAAACGCTCGGGGAAGACATGCTTCTTATCCATCTCGAAACAAAACGCTACCATGCGGCACGGACCGCTGCTCATTTCCGCTCAGCTCCCTCCGGGGCGGAGCGGGACGCCGGGACATACCCTGCCTCGATCCCCGGACAGCGCCCCTCCGCCATCATCCCCACCCACTCCTCCGTAGTCTCGCCATAAGGTCTGGCGCACACCTGCGCCAACTCCTCCGGGTACGTCCGGGCAAGCAGCCTCATGACCGCGCAGACATCGAGGGCATAAGAATCCTGCTTGCAGATGAGGCAAAAAACGCCATCGCCGGTAATCTCTGTAAACCTCTCCTGCATTTCCATAAAAACACCCCAATCCCAAATCGTGGTAAAATAGTTAAATACCAATTTTCTTAAGCTGTTGAACCTCCCGAAGCCGTGCTCCAACACAGCTTCGGGAAACAGCCACTCAGCGCGCAAGCTCCGTGCGATTTTTCACCGCGTCCAACAGTTCGCCAGACGACATGCCGAAACGCTTGCGCATCCGGCACATGATACTTTGCACACTGCGCACCGACGATCCGGTTGCCTTGGAAGCCGCCTTCGCGTCCCCATCGTTGGCCGCCATCGCCTCAAGAACCGCCCTCGTCATAAAACCCAAAGATTCAAACTCAGTTTGCGTCATCTTAGATTACAGCTCCCTTCCCCGTCATTCCGGCCTCCGAGCCGGAATCCAGCGTCTTTTTTACCTCAGGCGCGAACGATCTCAACGCCGCGATCGCGCCGGCCTTCAGGTCATCAAACAGCTTCGCGATATCCTCTGCCGACGCCCCGGGGACAGTCCGCCCGCAGACCTCCACGCGCGGTTCGCCGCCCACAATAGCCAACTCCACCCGCATCTCGTTTTGCATCGCCGTTACCATATTTCCGCAATTCATAACCTCCACTCCTTCCCGCCGGATCACCAGCTCCAGCCTAATCACGTTCTCCCGCCCGTCGGCGTCTTCCCCGTCATTCCGGCCTCCGAGCCGGAATCCAGCGTCTTTTGCCCCTACGCCACCGCCGCCATCCCGGACTCCCGCGCACTCGACCTCGCCACCTTCCGGGTGGTGGGAGGGTTTAATCCGTCCGAGCCGAAAACATCAGAAAGATTAGCCCCCAGCGTCTCCACAATTCGCTTAGCCATCTCAAGAGACGGCTCCCGCGACCCACACTCCCATCGCGAAACACTGTTCACATGCACACAAAGCGCCTCAGCAAACCCCGCCTGAGTCAGCCCAGCCATTTCGCGAAACTTCTTGATCCTGTTCTTCACTTCTAATCACATCCTCCCACTCAGGTAATTTCTCTAATTCCTTTAGTACACAGTATTTGTTAAAAACGGCCTCTGCTTCAGCTCTCCTGATCTGACATAGAGCAGAGCCTCTACGGGCATTCCAATCCGCCGAAGATGGGACATCTTCTCCAGAAACCAACCTCATCATCTTCGACGCCTCTGATAATTTAGGCATTGTATGTTGCACAAGAAAATTTTGCATTACACCCGCAAGTTCATCGACCCCGCTCGTTAAATTTATATCTACAAACGGTGTATCTCTGCACAGCTTTAAAAACCTCCGCCCGTCACAAAACACTAACTCCATGCCGTAAGCGTTTTGATAAATCCTCACGCGCCATTCGCCTATGAACTTCTTGTCAACCTCTCTGTCTAACTGCTCCCGTGTAATTCTTGTCTCTGACATTTGGGTCACTCCATTCTTAAAAATACATTCAACATAAATAGGCCTATATGGTATACTTATTACACTACCAATTAGGTATCCTGTCAAGTCCCTTTATGTTGTTGTTTTAGGTATGACAAAATGGTATATTTAATACATGAAGATAAAAGGAGAAGCATTAAAACAATTCAGAGAATCTGCTGGTATAACTCAGTCTCAGCTTAGCGAGTATGTTGGAGTTGACAAGAATACTATATCGAGATGGGAAACAGGTAACAGAGGAGTAAAGGATGATAATTGTAGGAAACTAGCGAATGCACTTAACATTACAGTAGCACAGCTAATGGGTTTACCTGAGCATCCGCCAACAGATACCCAATCAATGGAGGCCGGAATAGACATAGGGTTACAAGAAATTAAACGATATGGAAGCCTGGACTCTATCATTCAAGCTCCTGGCAGGTGTAACAGATCACCAAGTCTGGTTTCTCGTCTTGTGCAAATAAGGGATGAAATAAAAGATGCATACGGCAAAACAGATCAGCATGACCGTAGCATAATAAAAGCGACGCTCTCGGCGCTTGAAGCAGATATCGTGGCAATAGAAAATACAGAAAAAGAACACGCTGCCGAAACTACACAGAAAATGGCATAACGTACCTTATATTTCAAAAATAACGCAGAAAAGGCAGGTTGTCGTAAATGGCGCTGATAGAATGTCCTGAATGAGGGAAAGCAATATCCATCAAAGCATTATCATACCGCAAATTGTGGACAGTGACTCTTCTTCACCGGGTCGCTAACAATCCAAAATTAGAATGACACTATCTACATTTTAAAAATAGGAGTGTGCAGCATGAAGAAACTCATTATATCAATTGTATTTTTACTTTTAACATCTATCGGTAATAGCTTAGCGGCAGATAGAGCGCCTAATTGGGTAATATTTTTGGGAAGGTACGGAGAAGTTTATAATGAACTGAAATCTACACAAGGGAACTTAAAAGAGTATAGTGAAATATTATCTGCAGACCAACAAACAGCTGATAAAATTGCAGGTTTTTGGATTAAAAAAGTAGAAATTGAATATAAAGACCCTTTGATAAGCTGTAAAGAAAAATACGCAAAAATGCTTCCACAAAATTTTACACAAGCTGATGTAAAACGCGTTGGAGAATTATACGCTGAAGAATACTACTCGTATTTTAATACTTACTTTTATGATCACTGGGATGAAATTAATAAGATGATAATAGATAAACATATTGAATTGACAACAGCAAAAAAGATACCCAAAACATAACACATTATTTTTTCTAAATATTCATGACCGCCTTCATCTACAGAAAATGTTCAAAAGAACTCAAAGATTCAAAAGCCATAGGAGATGATTCCTTGAGCACAGAGAAAACTGAAACGTTTAAAATTCTGACCTTGGACGGCGGAGGCAGTAAAGGCTTTTATTCCCTGGGAGTGCTCAAGGAAGTTGAAGCCCTGGTAGGATGTCCGCTATATGAGAAATTTGACCTTATATACGGAACAAGCACAGGTGCAATCATAGCCTCTCTTTTAGCACTAGGAGAGAGTGTGAATTTTATTTACGATCTATATATAAAATATATTCCAGCGATTATGGGAGAAAAGAAGCCTTCACTGCGTACTGCAAAATTAAAGGAGCTTGCAAAAGAAGTATACGGTAATAAGCGCTTCGACTCATTCAAAACCAATATAGGAATAGTCACTACTAACTGGCTTACAAAAACACCAAAGATATTTAAAGCTAATATTGGTCAAGCACATGGTAGTGTTGGTACATTTGTCCCCGGCTTCGGTTGCTATATCAGAGATGCCGTTGCCGCTTCCTGTTCGGCATTTCCGTTTTTTGATAGGTTAACATTCCATAATCTTGAAAACGAAGAATTCGAATGCATAGACGGAGGTTTTTGCGCAAATAACCCAACACTATATGCCATAACAGACGTAGAGCTAGCGTTTAAAATATCGAGAGAAAATATAAAACTTTTGAGCATAGGTACAGGAGAGTACGTTGACGTTCCTCCAAGTCTAAAGTTACAAACGGCTACATGTTTGGGACGCATTTTTGTGAATAAGCAAATAAACACTAATACCATAAATAGAATTTTAGAAGTTAATGTTCAATCAATGGATCAGCTTCGGCGTATAATTTATGGAGACATAGAAACAGTAAGAATCAGCGACTCTTTTCCTTCAAAGGATTTAGCCACGAATCTCATGGAAACAGATATAGCTAAATTAAAGAAGCTTCACCAAAACGGCAGGAATTCTTTTTCAAAATATGAATCTGAGATAAAGAAAATAATTTTATAACTATTGGAGGAATCCATCATGGCTGTTTCAACGGAACAATTAATAACTTGGTCACACCAGGGTGCCGTCACTACATCTAAAACTACATATCTTACTATAAGAAATGCGCTTGAAAGTCAAAACGCTTCATACAAGAATAAAGACTTTGAGATATTCTTACAGGGTTCCTATGGTAACGACACCAATGTATACGCAGAAAGCGACGTGGATGTCGTCATCAAGCTTAACGACACCTTTTATTATGATACAGACAGGGTTTCTTCCGAACAGGAAAAAGAGAGGATAAGAAATTATATCTCTCCTGCAACATATTATTATGACCAATTTAAAGCGGACGTCTTATCGGTTTTAAAAGACAAATTTGGCTCAGATGTTAAAGAGGGGAAAAAAGCTATATCTATTGACACAAACGGAGCCAGACGCAAGACCGACGTTGTTGTAGCTTGCGCTTATCGCGAATACTACCGTTATTTTCCAGGCTATAGTCCAGAATATTATGAAGGCATCTTTTTCCTTACGAACGAAGGGAAAAAAATTGTAAACTACCCAAAACAGCATTCTGATAATCTAACAGCGCGGCATCAGGCGACCAACAAGAAGCTTAAGCCAATGATACGTGTTTTCAAAAATATAAAAAACAAGTTAGTTGAACAAGGAATAATAGACACAAAATCAGCGCCTTCATATTATATTGAGGGTCTTTTATATAATGTTCCTTGTTATAATTTTAATGCTGGATTATATGACATCCTATATAATATCCTAACCTGGTATAAAAATGAGCAAGATAAATCGAATCTTCTATGTGCAAATAAAATGCGATGGCTATTCCGAGATGGAACTCCTGTCAGTTGGAACGAGGCTGACTGCAATAATTTTATTGAAGAAGTAGAAGATTTTCTATGTAGGTTATGAGGCATAAATATGTTCAGATTTGACCTCCTCACCGCCATGGATCACCTGAACAACGCATCCATTCCACTAACTAAAAAATATGCAATGCTATGGAATAACGATTCCACCATGGCTCGAAAAGAAGGAAAAGCAAATTACAGCAAAGCCGTTTCAAACGATTTTTGAGCGGAGGCCGCGACATGGATGATAAACGCTACCAGGTATTCGTCAGCAGCACATACGAGGATTTACGAGAAGAGCGCTCGGCTGCGATATTAGCTCTTTTAAAGTTAAACTGCTTTCCAGCTGGAATGGAGCTATTTCCATCTTCAGATGATACTGTGTGGGAAATTATCCAGCAGACAATCCGTGAGTCGGATTACTACGTCCTTATAATCGCCGGTCGTTACGGATCTATTTCCAATGACGGCGAGACTAGTTGGACCGAAAGAGAATATGACTACGCACAGAAAATTAAAAAGCCGACTTTTGTGTTTTTCTATAAAGAACTTGGCGAAATAAAAAGTAAAGATATAGATGACATGAAAAAAGTAGCTGAGTTCCGAGAAAAAGTGAAAGGTAGAATGCTTCGGACTTGTCGCAGCATTGACAACTTACAGACAGAGATAACAGTAGCCATAGCAACCGCTAAGAGCTCTACCCATGCCGCAGGCTGGATACGCGCAGACACAGTGCATACCACAAAAAATACTTTTTTACCAAAACCGAGTTCCATAACACTTGTCACAGAAACAAATTCAGAAATCATTGAAACTGGCGAAAACGCCAATGGGCACTTTATTAAATACAAAGACGGCACGCTGATATGTTTCAAACATTTCCCTCATGGGCTGAAAATAAGCAATGATTATAAAAACTACTCATGTTCCTTTTGCTATCCAGCCGCTTTTATTGACCTGCCGATTATACATTTTGAAGGGATCGACCGGCCAAAAGTCAAAAACGTAACCACGAGTAGCTTTGCTATTGAGTCGGAGCAAATTATAAACGAAGCTTTTGAAATTCGCATCAAAGGCAGATGGAAGGATGCCAAGCATGCGTCATAATGCCGCGTTGTCTAACCTGGGCAACGCGGCAGTTCCGTATACCTTTATCATCAGATAACAATAACCCTCATGAAGACCGTAAAGATGTGAGGCTAAAAAACGAAAATTCTCCGCCGAAGCAGGGAATCTTTACGCGCTCTTCCGGTTACTTTACCCTTCCGACAGTCGTTGCTAGAGCAAAGGCTAATTGCAAAATAACAGCGCACATTATTTTTTCAAGCGAACCATATGATAAAAAACGCAAAAGGAGCTGACTATAATGAAAGAACAGCTGGAAATAAAATTTAAATTACTAGAAGCATTCGACAGGAAAATAAATACTGCTATAACAGTTGCAGTTGCTGGATCAGGACTCGTGTACTATGCGCTTAAATCAATATTGGATAATATTACAGAGCAGGCTGCTAAGAACGCCGATATTGATGTCAAAGTGAGCTTGTTTTTCTATTTATGTATTATTGTAATTATAGGAATTCTGAATATATCATTATACACGGCAAAAACACAACGCCTGCTGTCAAGTGAAAAGGTAGACACGGGGCATATTGACGCACTTATTGGAGAAGACAAATCGTTTCTTTTTGATCTTTCGTGTGTTGGTGTTTTTTTGTTTGTAACGGCTTGTATACTACTCTTTATATTCCGAACAACCGGTTTCTACAAAAAGCCATGTGCCGCTATCATATTCGCCATGGCATTATTGTTTTTTGTTGCATTATTTTATATTTGGCTTAAATACTTTAAAAAAACGTACACCAGGAGATTTAATGAAAAAATTTCCCGGCTGGAGAATAGCTCCTTTCCAGCCCATCGGAGCACCACTGCATCACCGTATCCGCTCAGGAAGCATTGTCACCTCGTTATACGCCGCCCACATAAAATTGCCCCAACTAGAGAGAGGGTAAGAAAAATGAAAAATGTCACTACAATAAAGACGATAGTACCAGATAGAATTCATCAGAATGTCACGCTTATAAAAATCTTAAAGGGAAATTAGAACAAAAAAATAGCCTAAATATTACAATTTGTAAAACAAACCAAAAATCATGGCACTAAAAATGGTACTATCGCAGTAGCCAACACCACACCAATACAGTCCATAACAGCAGAATCCCATATTTGCGCCTTCTGATGGGCCCACCACCGACAAAAATCCCGGCTTTTTAAGCCGGGTTATTTTTTTGAATATATACCCAAAGAACGCAACTGGTCGATGACCGCCGCCCTCATCCCCCTGCCAACAAACTCATAATTACGACATATTTCCCGTCGCTCCGGCCTGCGAGCCGGAGCCGAGTGGCGTTGGTTTTATATGCGCTGGCGGAGCGAAAACATCAAGCCGCTGGATTCCCGATAGGAGCATTCGGGAATGACGGGTCAACGGCGCTGGATTCCGGCTCGGAGGCCGGAATGACGGAACAACAAACCCGAGCCGCTGGGCCTCGGGGCAAGCCCGGCATGACAAAACAACAAACATAAAGCCAGTCTTACACTTCCCTTTTTACGCCATTTACCTGATTTAATGTATAATATCGTAGGGTGAGAAGCGATGAAAACCTTGAGAATGATACCTATTATTATATTGATCTTCCTTGCCGCGTTTCTCGCCGTGCGCGCGGACTCCCTCGTCTGGACGCCGCCCGTTGCCGATCCGGCGCCGGAGACGAACGGCGACGTCGTTATCACAAAATTCGACGAATGGAACCCCTATACCTACGCGTTCGCCGTCGAGGCTGGGCAGGCCACGGAAGAGGAAATAATCGAAGAGCTTGACGCCGCCAACTGTTACGCCTATGGCAGCGACGGCTCCGGCGCACGGCATGAATTTGAGATAAAATGGACGGCCTCCGGCACGGACATGACGAAAGCCGGCGTCTTTAAAATTACCGGCGAACCGGTCATCGCCGACGGCTTCTCCGTCGCTGCCGGCACGGAAACGCCGCACCCCTTCATCCCCGTCTCCATACAGGAAAAAGGCAAACCGCAGCTCAACGTCTTCCACACGGCAAGGGCGGGGTCATACACCTTTCCCTGGGTGGAGCCGCCATGCGATCCCGAGGAAATGACCGTCTGGATATCCGAAGACGGCGGCGAATGGACCGAGCTTGAACACGACGACTGCATATCCGTCTTTAAAACCAACCTCGTGCTCTACGGCTTCCTGCTCAAAGACGGTTCCTCCTACCGGCTCCAGGCCGACTACACCGGAGGCCGCACAAACATGTTCTCATTTACCTTCGACAAAAACATCGTCGAATACAACTTCTCCGGCGGCGACCGCGACGGAGGGGATCTCGACGCGGCGGCTCCGCCTGAGGTCGAACAGCCGGTCGGCGGCGACGCTCCCGTCGGAGACGCTCCCGTCGTCGAAACTCCCGTCGTCGATACTCCGGTCATAGTTACCGAATCCTCGGAGGCGGCATCGGCCGTATACACCGGCAAGCGCATAGATTTTATGCGCAACGGAGACGGCGGCATCAACGTTTCGCGTTCCACCTTCGACCTTGAAATACCCAAAGAGACGCTGGACGCGCTCGCGGTCGGCAAAAACGACACGCTTTCAGTCTCCGTGACGCGCGGCGAAAACAGTGAAATAACCGTCGCGCTCGCGAAAAACGGCCGGCCCGTCGACGACGCCGGGCCGCTCATCCTCTCCGTGCCCTATGAGCGCGAGCGCGGCGCGCAGCCGATGCTTTCTGACGCCTCCGGCGTGACGGTCGCAGCAAACGCCGAAGCGCCAGGCGACGGAACGGCCGCGTTCACAGTAAACGGGCCGGGGAAATACACTCTCGCAAGCGGCGGCAAAGGCGGGGGAGAGACGGCCTCGCAGGACGGCCGTGATACGGGCGATTGGGCCGGCGCCGGCACGCTGACCGTTACCTTGCTTTCCGTGGCGGGCTACATCCTTCGGAAAAAATTTGAATTCATATGAGACGCAGGCTGCTGCCCCTCGCGGCCGCGGCTGTGCTCTCGGCGCTATTCCTTCTTTTCGTCTGCAAATTCGACAATAAATACACATATCCGTCGCCTCAGCCCATCGGCGGCGTTCTTTGGCTTGACGCGGCGGCCCTCAAAAAACACCCCGCCGGCTTCCTGCGCGACGGCTGGATAGTCTACCCCGGAAAATTGCTCACGCCGCGCGAAATACGCGAGGGAAAATGGCGCAGAGAAGAAATACGCATCGGCGGCGGCGCGCTCACCGACGGAAAATCACCCGTAGGCGCGGCAACATACCATCTGCGGATACGGCTGCCCGAAGAAGAGCGCGGCTATGCGCTGGAACTGCCGGAGATATTCTCCGCGTACAAACTTTACGTCAATGGCCATGAAACGGAACAGGTCGGCGACCCCGCGGCGGGACTCGAACTTACCGGCGCGCGCCTCATAAGCTTCCGCGCCGCCTCATCCGCCGACATCGTAATAGCGGCGGCCAACAGAAACCACTTCTACGGCGGCCTCGTCTACCCGCCGGCATTCGGCGAAACGCGCGCCGTGCAGCGCATTATCCTCGCTCGCCTCGCAAGAGCGCTCGCCGTCGTCGCCTTTGCCCTCGCGTCGGCCGCGGCGTCGCTCTACTTCGCCGTTGCGCTGGCATACGTTCCGGCGCGGCTCTACTCGCTGCTCTGCCTCGCATTCATCGGCAGCTCAAGCTATCCCATCATCCACGCGCTCTTCGACCTGCCGCTGCGTCCCTGGTACGCGCTGGAAATATTCTGCGGCTACCTCGCGATCGCCCTCGCCGTCACCCTCCACAACAGAATATGCGGCGTAACGGGCCGCCGCGCCCGCGTCGTGGAATGCGCGGCATACCTGGTGGCCGCCGCCTCCCTCGCCTACGGCTTTCTATCGCCGCGCCTGCCATTCGCCGCGGAACTCTTCCCTGAAATGATCTTCCTCTACAAAAGCGCCGTCGCGGCATACCTCATAAAAGGCGCGATCGGCGCGGGTACGGCTGGCAAAACGGAATCCTCGCCGCTGCCCTTGCTCTGCGCCGACGTATTCTTCGCCGCCGCCATCCTCTTTGACAGGATATACCCGGAATTTGAGCCGATAATCACCGGCTGGTTCCCGGAAATGGGAACATTCGCTCTCGTCGCCGCCATCGGCATTCAGCTCTGGCGCGACCTGGCGCAGGCATGGCGAGAACGCCGCGCGCTGCGCGAAAACGAACGCCGCGCCGAAAAAGAGCTCGGCATCCACCTCTCATACATCGAAGCACTGCGCGAAAAAATAGACGAAAACCGCCGCTTCCGCCACGACCACCGCCAGCTCCTCCACACACTGACGGCGCTTGCGGCGGGAGGCGACGAAAAGACGCTCCACGAATACATCAAAAACCTTGAAAACGCCGCGCCGCCCGCCTCCGCCGTCAAATACTCCGAAAACGCCGTAATCGACGCGCTCATCGGCCACTACGCCGCGGCGGCGAAAAAGAACGGCCTGCCTTTCGACGTGATCGCCCCCATCCCCGCGGACTTCGCCCTCAGCGACACGGAGCTATGCCGCGCGCTCGGCAACCTGATAGAAAACGCCGCGGACGCCGCAGCCGGCGCGAAAGCCCCATACGTGCGCGTCTCCGGCTCCGAAACCAACGCGCAGAGCATCATCATAATAGCAAACAGCTACGGCGGCACAATAAAAAAGAGAGGCGGAAAATACCTCTCCTCCAAACACGAAGGCGCGGGCCTAGGCATCGCCTCCGCGCAAAAAATAGCCGAACAAAACGGCGGCTCGCTCATCATCGAAACGACGGAAAAGACCTTCACCGCCACGCTGTTCCTGCCGAAAGCGGGACGGTAAACTGCAATTTAGCGCCCTTCCGTCGCTCCGGCCTCCGAGCCGGAGCCTAGGCGCTTGGGGTTTTTGCTTTACAATCGATGTTGGAACAAACCTGAAGCCTCTGGATGCCTGGTCAAGCCCGGCATGACAGGATAAATCGCGCTTCTAAGCGCCGATTTTCATTGGTTCAGATGCTGCGCTTCATGCATCAGCAGAAAACTCTTTACGTCAAGGCCGCCGCCGAAGCCGACAAGTTTTCCGTCCGAACCTATGACGCGGTGGCAGGGAATTATGATCGCGATCGGGTTCCTGTTGTTTGCCAGCCCCACCGCGCGAAAACCCTTCGGCGAACCCACGGCCCGCGCGATATCGCCGTAGGTCGTCGTAGCGCCGTAGGGTATCCGCAGCAGCGCCTCCCAGCAGCGCAGCTGGAACGGCGTTCCCTTGGGTGCGAGCGGGAGTTCGAAGCTCTTACGTTCTCCGGTGAAATATTCGCCTAACTGCCGGCACGCCTCGGCGAGAAGCGGCGTTTCACTCATCATCAAATCTCCGCCGGGGTGGGTGCCGCTGCTGGCGAAATGCAGATCGGTCAGCTTACCATCATCTTCGCCAAGCGTCAGAGTCCCGACTCCGTCAAAATAATATTTCGCGTAACATTTCATGACGACACCCCATTTTTTTTTAGTTTGATCGACCAGACGACAATATATTAATCCATATCGCCAGGTTTTATATACTGTTTATTATGCACAATTTTTCTCAAACCTATTATCTCTTTTATACCAACTTTTGTCATAAATCAATAAAATCATATCCCGCCGGGGTTTTCTCCATTTGACTTCTTAAAAATTTTTGTTTAGACTATATTCGTTTTCTTAAAAAGAAAAATTTTTATCTTAGGAGAACAGGGAAATTATACCTTATAATCTGGAAATACGATAAAAAACCATAAAAAAGACGGCGTGACACGAACGGAGCTCTCCGAGTTCCGTGAGATGCGGCCGGCGGTTTGGTACTTTACAGCATTTTCGCCGCATAACAACGTGAAGAACACCGCAGCTCTTTATAGAGATAGATTTATATGATTTTTTATAAATAATGTATAATATATCGTGGATTATGTTATTATCTGTTTTTCGGCATTGCGATTTCACCGCGTTAAAGTTCTGCCTGATCTATTTCATACAGGCGGACGATTTTTGGACGTAACCGGATAAAGAGGGCGGCGGCATTTTTCTAAGTTCCTTTTTATCTCTTTATTTATAATTTTTCTATTATCAGTTATCTGATAATAGAATGGTTTTAAAAAAACAAAAAGAGGAAATGCCACGGGGGACTGGTATTTCCCGATTTCGGATAAAAATATATTGAATGAAAAAGAGGGAAGTTGAAATGGGAGGAAAAAAGACAGAGCTACTACAATTCCAGACAGAGGAAGGCCGGAAGTTCGAACTTCCCGTCGCTTTGGTGATCGGCGACGCCGAAGGACCTGACGCGGTCGTCACCGCGGGAATACACGGAGGCGAATTCTGCGGCGTGCTGGCGGCGGTAAAGCTGTTTCGAGAGCTATCTCCGTCTGATGTCAAAGGCAGCGTAAAGATAATCACCGTGTGCGATACCTCCGCTTTTGAATCGCGCCGCGTGTCGCTTTCTCCCTTGGGCGGCGACAACCTGAACCGCAACTTCCCGGGCAGGACGAAGGGAGATCACAGGGATATGCTGGCGGCAAAAATTTTCGACGAGATAAAGGGCGCCGACTATCATATGGATCTTCACTGCGGCGAAGTGCTGGAAAGGTCCGCGCCATTCGCAATATATCATCGGGGCCGAAAAGGCGATCTCAACGACCGTTCACATGAGATGGCCTATTACTATGGCCTGCCCAATATCATGATTACTGAAACGGATGGGCGCTGGTCGGACAAAGGCACCTGCTACGCAAGCGTCTACGAAAATATCGGCATTCCCTCAGTCTTGTTCCAGACAGGAGGGCTGGGGATCGCCTCGGCCGACAACGTGAACACCCACACCGAGGGAATAAAAAACGTCATGCGCCGTTTCGGGTCGTTACGCGGCAGCGTCCAGCCGGTAGGACGGCCGCAGATATTTGAAAACATGGAGCTGGTGTGCACAAAGGGAAGCGGTATCCACTACAGAAGGGTCAACGTAGGAGACGCCGTCAAACGCGGCCAGATGATAGGGATGCTCACCGACTATTTCGGCACGCCGACGGAAAAGATCCTCTCGCCGATCGACGGCAAGGTCCTATTTATATCCGAAAGCTCCGCGATGTCCGAAAGGGACTTCGTCGCCGCCATCGGAGTCGGCCGCTGATGGGTGTGTCCGAAGTGTAAAAGAATAAAAACTGCGATTTATCTTGTCATGCCGGCACTGGTACTCCGTCGCCCCGGGCTTGCCCCGGGGCCAAGCGGCTCTATGTTTTTGCTCCACCAGCGCATGTAAAATCAACGCCACTTGGCTCCGGCTCGGAGGCCGGAGCGACGGGAGGGCAGAGCGGTAAATCGCAGTTTATCTTTCCTAGCAATCGCGTAAATCGGCGTTTAGACGTGCGAGTTGCTAAATAAAATGGGGGTTCCGATACCGGAGCCGTATTTGCATACGGCGAGGATTCGGAACCCCCATTTTATGACGCAAATCGTGCGTCTAAACGCCGATTTACAGGATAAAGGCGACAAAAAATCCTACCGCGCTCACCGCGGCGGCTGTTGCCTCTTTTATGCCGACGGGGTAGCGCTTGTAGCCGCTCTCACGGCGGCGCAGCTCGAAGCCGCGCAGTTGGGCGGCGACGGCGCTGTTTTCTATTTTACGGACGCAGGAAAGCAAAAGCGGCAGGCAGAGAGGGACGATGAGAGCCGCCTTTTTCAGCGGGTTGCGCACCTCGAAGTCTATCCCGCGCGCGCGCTGCGCCTCCATTACCTGAGCCATTTCCGAGGCTAGGGTGGGGATGAATTTAAGCGTCGCGGTCAGCGCGAAGGCGTACCGGTAGGGCAGGCGGCAGTTCTGCACGAGGGAGTTCGCGAGGTCGCCGCGCTGCGTGGCGGAGAGCGCCAGCATCAGCGGCAGGGAGGCGGCGATGAGCTTTGCCACCATCAGCAGCGAAAAGCGCAGCCCATCGTCGGTGATCATCAGCGGTCCCGCCGCAAAGATCACCTTTCCGCCCCTCGCGCAGAGAAGCTGTATCACGAACAGCAGCGTTGATATTTTTACAAGCAAAAGGGCCATTGACAGAGCCTTCCTGCCGAGGCCCGAGATCGCCGCGGCCGCGACCGTCAGCGCCGCGATAAAGAGCGCGCCCGTGATGCTCTTCACGGCGAAGGCGGCCATGCCCGCCGCGAAGGCGATCAGTATCTTTACCGAAGGATTCAGGCGGTATATGAAACCGTCGCCGCCCGCGCAGTCAAAAAGTCCGTTCATCTATGCCACCATCCTCTTTTTTCTCTCTTTTATGATTTCTGCCATCTCGTCCACAGAACCGGCCTTCGCGAAGTCACCGCCGAGAATATCGGCCAATTCGCGCATTTCGGTGCGGCGCAGCGAGGATCTCTCCATAAGCTCCCCGTCTGACAGCAGCTCCGCCGCCGGGCCGTGAGCCGTTACCGCGCCGCCTCCGACAACCAGCATCTCGTCGGCGGTCTCTTCGGCAAGCTCCATGTCATGCGTTACCATCAGCACCGTCGCTCCCCGCTCCCGCGCCTCTCTCAGCTTGCGGGCGACGAAGCCGTACTGGCGGCAGTCGAGTCCGGATGTCGGCTCGTCGGCGATAAGAATCCTGGGCCTGCGCGCCAGCACCGAGGCCAGCGCAAGCATCTGACGTTCGCCCCGGCTCATGTAGAAGATTTCCTGATCCGGTGAAAATCCGAACTCCTCGATCATCTCCGCGGCGGCGTGTTCGGCCTCTTTGGCGTCGGAACTTATGCAGCGCAGGCCGAACATTATCTCCTCATAAACGGTGGCGCGGCAGATCTGGCGGTCGGGATTCTGGAACAAAAAGCCGGTGAACGCGGCGAATGCGGCCCCCTTTTCCTTTGAGGTGCAAAGGCCGTTGCTTACGATCTCCCCGCCCGTGGGGCGCAGCAGCGCCGCCGCGAGGCGGCAGAGCGTCGATTTACCAGCGCCGTTCTCGCCGGCCACGGCGGTGAAGGAGCCGTCCGCGAGATGGAAAGAAATGTTTGAAAGCAGCGGGCCGTCTCCGTAGCCGTATGAGACATTCCTAAACTCTATCATTGCATATCCCCCTCACCATCGCCGCCGCCCGCGGGATATCGAGCGGCATGTCCCCGTCGTAGAGCCCCTCCGCGCGGAGCCGCGCGCCGAGCTCTATCCGGCGCGGGCGCATGACGCCGGCCGCGGCGAGCGCCGCCGTATCGTTCATCACCTGCTGCGCCGCGCCGCAGAGAAGCGCGCCTCCGTCGTCCATCACGATCATCTGTGTCGCAAAACGGCAGAGCGTGCCCACCTTCTGTTCCGCCGCGATCACCGTCATGCCGCGTGAGTTGAGCGCGGCAAGGGCGTCGTAGAGGCTCTCGGTAGCCGCCGGATCGAGCTCGGCGGAGGGGTTGTCAAGGATAAGCACTTGCGGCGAAAGGGCCAGCATCGCGGCAAGCGCGGTCTTTTGCCTCTGCCCGCCGGAGAGAGAAGATATCTTCCGTCCGCGCAGCGGTGAGATGGAGAGCATCTCAAGCGCCGCCGCGAGGCGCGGTTCGATCTCTTCGCGCGGCACGGCGAAGTTTTCCAAGCCGAAAAGGAGCTCTTCCTCCACCGTTTCGCAGATCATCTGGCTCTCGATATCCTCCCCGACGAAACCGACGATATGCGCGATCTGCTGCGGAGCGGTGTCGAGCGTGTCCAGGCCCCCCACCTTCACCGCCCCGAAGAAACGGCCGCGCAGGTAATGGGGCACGATCCCCGCCATCGCGCGAAGCAGCGTGCTCTTCCCCGAGCGGCTCGCTCCCGTCACTCCAACGAAAGCTCCGCGGGGAATGCGCAGCGAGATCTCGTTCAGCGCGCGCCGCTCAGAGCCGTCATAGATGAATGAGAGGTTTTCGACGGAGATCATCGGGGGCCGTCCCTATCTTGCCGCCGCGCGCATTTTGAGGGCGGCGGAGACCGGTATGTAGAGCACCTGTACGATTATGCTGTTTACGGCGGCGGTGCCGAAGATTATCCCCGCGAAGACCGCGAGCGGCGCGGGGGCCGTCGTGCCGCCGGAGAAGAAGAGCGCGTAAAGCAGCGCCATGAAGACGCCGCCGCTCACCACCGTCGTGACGAAGGTCGAAACCGCCGGCATGAGGAAGCCGCCCGCGCGGCCGTCCATCCTGGCGAAGAGCGCCATTACAAGCGCCCCCGCCAGCTCGCTGGGGAAGTTGAGATATGGCGTGCCGGGGAAAAACTGGCAGACCGCGCCCGCGAGCAGCCCGATTATCGCCGCCTCCTTAAAACGCGGCCGCACGAGGAGTATCGCGAGGCAATACATGGCGATGATGAAATTCGGCTTCATCCCCGCCGAAAATATCGAACCGATGAAAAACTTCATCACCGCCCCCGCCGCCAGCAGTACCGCCACCAGCATTATCTGTGCCACGGAAAGCCCCGCGGACCTCTCTTCCACCATTGCCGTTCTCTCTCTGCCTGTCTCTGTGCTGTTCATTCTTATCTGTCCTTTCTGATCTTGTCTGTTCTAAAATCTCTTGTCTATAAAAAAATCTGTCCTTCGGCATGGATCTCTCTCATGCCGAAGGACAGATTGATTTTTATCTGCGGTGCCACCTTCGTTGGCCGTATATACGGCCCGCTCGCAGAGCGCTAACACGCTCCCGCGCTTTTAACGCCGCGCCCGCGTCGTACCATACTCGGGGAAACCCCTTTCCGTACGCCCTCTGCGGTCCATTTACCCCTCTGCCGTTCCCGCGGTTTCTCACCATCCCCGCTCTCTGTAAGGCGCATATAGAGATTTTATCTCCGCCTCATCGGTTTCCGTATTCAACTTGTGTGTGAGGATACTACCGGGAAAATAATTTGTCAAGCAATTTGATAATGTTTTTCCGCTGTTAATTGCACGTGATTTAGCGATGCAAATTTCGCACCCGTAGCGTACCTGAAGAAAAACACAATAAGAAAACGGGGCTCTCCGAAAAAACCGGAGGCCCCGAAAGTTGTTGCTATCGCAGATTTTTTAATGGCGGGCCCGACCGGAATTGAACCGATGACCTACTGCTTAGGAGGCAGTCGCTCTATCCAGCTGAGCTACGGGTCCGCTTGCACAAACATTAGTCTATCACGACTTCCGCGGTTGGCGCAATACTTTTTACAAAATTTCTCGGCGTTCCGGCTCCGTTCACCGGTACCGGACGGCGCGCCGGCCGCTTATAGCTTGATGTTGGCCGTTTTCTGCTTTCCGCCGTCGGAGAAGGTGATCTCCACCGCCGCGTCGGCGTCGGCGCGGCCCTTTATGTATGCGCCCATCTGTTCAACTCCGACCTGGGCGGTGCTGTAGCCGTCGATCTTATAGAGCACGGCCCCGTTTTTCAGCCCCACGTAGGCTGCTGCCGTCGCCGGCGTCACGTCGCGCACGAGCAGGAAACCTTCGGGGCTGCGCGCGTCGTCCGCAACGGTAAAGCCCATCATCCTGGCGGCGCTCTTCGCCGGCGCCGCCGGCGCGGGAGGTGTGTACTGCGCGGTGCTGCTCTCCGAAATACTGTACTGGGGAGCGTTCACCGTCACGGTGACGTTCTGCCGCGACTGGTCCACGGTATAGAGTATCGTTAGCTCCTGCTGAAAACCCGCGACTTTGAGCACGCTGACGGGGGTGCGGGCGTCAAGGAATGTCGCCTGCCCCTGCGCCTGCCAGTAGCTGTTGAGATCCTGCAGGGCATATTCTGGCCCAGCCTGCGATATTATCTGCATCACGTGGGCGCTCTGCGTCGAGGCGATGTCACGGGCGGCGTTTTGGACCTCCGCGACCTTACGTTCGTAGGCCTGCTGCTTGGCGATCGCGTTCGCCTCGGCCTGCGCCTGCGCCTGGTTATTCAGCATCGTGCCGAGGAGCACTCCGATCCCCAATCCCCCGCTGAACCATCCGGTATCCCAGCGATAGCTGTCGTATCTGTGATATCTGTGATATCTGTCGTATCTTGGCGGCGGTGGCGGCGGAGTCGGTCTCCATCCGGGTGCCGGTCCCGGCCTGTATCCCGGAGGGGGTCCCGGCGGCATCGGACGCGGCGGCATCGGGCGCGGGGGAGGCCCTGAACCGGGCCTGGGTCCCGGGGGCGGTCCCGGTCTGGGTCCCGGTCCGGGGCCTGGTCCTCCGTTGTGATGCGGCGGGGGGCCGGGCGGG
>ERZ827520.1546-NODE-1546-length-25796-cov-14.424848_pt1 | contig 25796 bp, 31 predicted proteins | sample MGYA00519581_ERZ827520 | MGnify/ENA primary metagenome ERZ827520 (study PRJEB31778, sample SAMEA3449339) | human gut metagenome | biome: human gut; feature: human-associated habitat; material: faeces | place: United Kingdom | collected 2010/2012 ...
GGTCTTGCACAATGAGCATACCTAACTTTTTGAGCTGCTTTCCAAGCTGCTTAATGTCAAAGCAGACAAGGCGGTTATTCAGTTCCACGTTGGTACGGTGGTTAAAGACGTTCAGACTGCCCGAAACGTAAAGCTCCAATGCCGACGCAATGCGGGCGGCTTCCGGCTCCGGCTGTCTTAACAGCTCGTCGTAAAGGTCGCCCAAAATCGGCATTTTCTCCGGGGCGGAGTCTGCAAGGAACGGGCGGTACACGTTCCGAACAGCCCGGTCAATGACGGTCTTATCAATGGGCTGCAAGCCCTCCTTGCCGCCAATGACAAGCTCGCAGAGGGAAAGGATAAAATCACTTTTCAGCGCAAGGGGGCTGTCGTCCTCAGAGTAGTTTAAGTTTATATCCATAGGGTTTACATAGTGGCGGCTCGTCGGGGAGATATGCACCACCTGTCCGTGTAGCCGTTCCACAAGGGGGTAATACTCGGCTTCCGGGTCGCAGATGATAATATCGTCGTCGGTAATGAGGAAAATGTTTGTAATCTCCCTTTTTGCCGCAAAGGATTTGCCGCTTCCCGGCGTTCCCAAAATCAAGCCGTTGGGGTTTTTAAGCTGCTTGCGGTCGCAGAGTATCATGTTGTTGGAAAGCGCGTTCAGCCCGTAATAAAGGGCTGCGCCCTGCTGAAAAAGCTCCTGCGTGATAAAAGGAATGAAAATCGCGGTGCTGCTTGTCGTAAGCCCCCGCTGAATAGGGATAAGGTTTTCCCCAAGCGGGATAGAGGACATAAAGCCCGCTTCCTGCAAATAGTCAAGGCGGGTCAGAGCGCAGTTGTTTTTCTGTGCAAAGCCCGCCGTAGCAAAGATGTCATTATCCAGTTTCCGCTTCGTGTCTGCCATGTTTACCACAAGGAACGTGAGCAGAAACATTCTCTCGTTGCGGCTTTGTAAATCCTGCAACAAGTTCTTTGCTTCGCTGCCGAATGTGGCAAGGTCGGACGGGATTATATCCATGTCATACCCGCTGCGGACAGCTTTCTTTTGCTCCTCAATCTTCATTTTGTCGAGGTCGGTAATCTTGCGCTTAATGGTCTTGATTGCTTCGGACTGGTCGATACTCTTTACATGGAGATTGACGATAATCCCGTTTTCAAGGTCGAGAATATCCGACAGCAGGCGGTCGTTCAGCTCCGGCGCAAGGATTTCAAGGAACGATACCGCGCCCAGCTTTCGCCCCATGCGGAATGTGCGCCCGTCGCCAAAGCGGAACGAGGACGGGGCGATAAAGTCCTTTGTACTAAGCCCCGACGGGGCAAGCCAATCCCAAGAGAAACGGAACGGCTCGCCCTCCGGGTGGAAAATCCCATGCAGCACGTTCAAGCGTTCCTGCCCGTTCAGAGGTCGTGCAGCCGCGCCAAGCACCTTAAAATTATTGAGTACGTCGGTTTCGATACGGGAAAGGCGGGCTTTTGCCGCCGCAAGGTTATCCGCTTCAATGGAAAACGTGATGTACTTGCATTTTTCCAGTCCGTTGTTGCCTTTTTCAAGCTGCGCTTTCAGCATATCCGCGTATTCTTTGCGGATTGAGTTAAAAGCGTCGTCCTGCGCCGGGATTTGGATAGCCGCCTGTGCCTTTTCCTGCCTTGCGCCCTGATTGATGAAAGAGAGCTGCACCGAAACGGAAGCGTCAAAGTAGTTGAGAAAATCGCACCAGTTTTCAAAAATGGCGGTCTTGTCGTCTGCCTGTGCAAGCTGATAGTTAATATCTTCAAAGACAATGCTTTTTGAGTATTTCTTTTCCGTTACCCTGCAAATCCCGTCCGGGTACATCTGCAAGTAGGGAATGGTCTGCTGCGCGGTGTGGGGCTTCCCGTCGCCCTTTGCCGCCTGTATCACGGCGGCAATCTCTTTCTTTTCAGCGCGGGTCAGCTTGCGCCTAACGGGATTTTTTACTGCGCGGCTTTGTGTTTTTCGTTCTGCCATTGACAATAGCCGATACCTCCTTTTCCAGTTTTCGTTGCTTTTCTATGACGGAATAGAAATTGTTGGTCTGATAGGGGCGTTCCTTTGGTCGGATAAACTTTGTCTGAATGACGTTCTTTATCACGGTTTCAAGGGGCTGCCCGTGTTTTTCATACATTGCCAAGAGGAAACAGGGGAGCATGACGATAATCATTGCAAACGCCGCCATGCTTGTGCCTGTGCTGTCCTTGAGCAAAAAGAAAAGCGGTAGTCCTATGGCGAGGGCTGCCGCAAAACAAATAATCTGCCGCTTTGTCAGATTGAAAGCGACTTTGGTTTTGATTTTGGATAGGTCTTTGGGTACGGGTACATACGCCAAGCGAAAACCTCCTTTCTGCGGGGAATGTACGGTATGCCCTTTAATGGGCGTTGAAAATTGACTTTGCAAGTGCGCCTGTTTTGAATAATGAGAAGCACAAAATCACGGTGTAGGCTGCAAGGGAGAAAATCGCGCTGTGCAGGTTATCCGCTACAATCATGCTGTTTACCAAAACCGCATAAATGCCGACGCATATCATTATGAGGAAGCCTTGAAAACCGAGGGCGAACAGGGCTTTTAAGTAGTTGTTGCCTATCTGTCCCCATTCCCGGTTTGTCATGGTTGCAAACGGGATAGGCGATACCGAACAGTAAAGGTAAATTTCTATCATTCTGCCGTACAGGATAACCGTGATAAGCACCGACATGATTTTCATGCAAAGGCTCACAAGGCTTGTTTCCATGACAAGCAAAAGCAGTTCGGGGATTTCCATAGCGTCAAGTCCGGCTTGCATGGACGACAGCGCGGCGTCAACGTCAATGTTTGTGTTGCCGCCGATCACGCCCGCCGCGCCGGAAACGACGTGCTGCGCCATATCGAACACCGCCATAGTGATAGTAAAGGTGTGGGTAACGAGATACACCGCTACCCACGCCTTGAAAAACCACTTAAAGAACATGAACGTGTCAATATCGTGCATATTGTTCTTTTCCGTTACCATGCTGATAAGCTCCACGCATAGAACGTAGGTAATGACAAGCCCCGCAATGGGGACGATCACATTTTCCGATAGCGTCTGTATCATGGAAAATATGCTTGCGTTCCACCCCTGCGGGGTCTTGCCTACCTCTGCGGCGATAGTTCCGACTTTTTCGTTTACGTCCCCGAACATAGTTGACAGATTACCGTTAATGGCTCCGATAAGGATTCCCTTTATCCATTCGTTAATCGCGTCAAGTATGCTCTGCATAAGCTATACCCGCAGCTTAACCGAACAGGCCGGAAAGCAAAGGTACAAGGGTGCCGCCGATAAGGGCAACGCCGCCGCCCGCCATGAGCTGCTTCATGCCCTGCGATTTCGCGCCGGGGTTATCATTGCCGTAGCCCTCCAAGAGGTTGATAACGCCCCAAATGCCAAGTCCTGCTCCGAGAGCGATAACGAGTGTCTGCAAAACGCCTACTGCGCTGTTGAAAAATGCCATAAAAAACTCCTTTCTGCCGCTGTGCGGCTTGCCCGAAAAAGGGCATAAAAAACGGCGGTCAGTTTTGATAACTGCCGCGGTCATAAGCCCCCGCGCTGCCTGTGTTCCTGCCGCGCGGCGGTATTCAGTTGTAAGGGTGTGCGGCTTCTGCCGCTATGCGCTTCATCAGTAGGGGCGCGCACCCAATACCCGGTTTTCCTGCGTCTGATAAAGTCCTCCTTTCTGCGCCGCCTTATGAAAGGTCGGCGGCGTCGATTTCGTAGTAGTCAAATACTTCGTCCGGCTTCACGATTGCAGGGCGTCGGCGCAAATGCTTCTCCATGTCAAAGGCGTTTTTCTTGTCATAGTCCGAAAGGTATTTGTAGTTCGGGTGCTGCGTTATATCGTATTTATCGCTGAAAAACGGACGCACACCCCGTAGCTGCAAGATACATTTCCCTCCGTCCATGACGGCGATCTCGTCCTGGCTCATAAGCTCCTTGCCGAGCTTTTGATAGTTCAGCCCATGCGACAGCTCCCGTCCGCGTGTTTCGGAAGTGTTGAAGCTGTCTATGGTTTCTTTCCCCAAGAGTTCCGACATTTCTTTGAGCGTTGTTTTCTCCTTGCCGCCGAGGAAAAGGGTGGTGTCGCAGTTGCCGACTATGGTATCGGCGTTGTCCTTGTAGATTGCCTTTAGCTGCGACTGGCTCTGCAAGATGATGGACGCGGAGATTTCCCGGCTTCTTATAGTGGCAATGAGCTTTTCAAACTTCGGTATCTGCCCGATATTCGCAAACTCGTCAAGCAGGCAGCGCACATGAACAGGCAGCCGCCCGCCGTACACATCATCTGCCTTGTCGCAAAGCAGATTGAAAAGCTGCGTGTAGAGGATTGATACAACAAAATTAAAGGTGTCGTCGGTGTCGGAGATAATGACAAACAGGGCGGTCTTTCGGTCACCCAATGTGTCAAGCTCCATTTCGTCGGTTTCCATAAGCTCGCGCAGTTCCCGAATGTCAAAGGGTGCAAGCCGCGCCCCGCAGGAAATGAGGATTGAGGAACGTGTTTTGCCCGCCGATAACAGGAATTTCTTATATTGCCTAACTGCAAAGTGTTCCGGGTCTTTTTCTTCCAAGCGTTCAAACATGAGGTCAACGGGAGATTGAAATTCCGGGTCGTCCTCGCGGGCTTCCGACGCATTTATCATTTCAAGCAGCGTGGTAAAGTTCTTCTCATTTTCCGGGGCTTCGTACCAAATATAGCCGATAAGGGCGCAGTAAAAAAGCCGTTCCGACTTTACCCAAAAATCCTCGCCGGATTTCTCCCCGTCGCCTTTGGTGTTGGCAATGATTGTGTTTACCAGCTTCAAAATATCCTTTTCGCTGCGGATATACGCAAAGGGGTTATAGCGCATACTCTTTTTGAAATTGATTGTGTTTAGCACCTTGATTTTGTACCCGCCCCGCTGCAAGAGCTTCCCGCACTCGATTAAGACGGTGCCTTTCGGGTCTGTGACAACGTATGAGCTGTGCATTTGCATAAGGTTGGGCTTCACGAAAAACCTTGTCTTGCCGCTTCCGCTTCCCCCGATAACCAAGATGTTTTTGTTCCTTGCATACTTCGGCTGCTTCGGGCGGCTTGACATCATCAGCCGTTCCGTCTGCGTCAGCAGCACGTTGTTTGCAAATACAGGGTCGATATATGGGGCTATATCTGCGGAATTGCCCCAACGTGCGCTGCCGTACTCCATGCCTTTGCGGTATTTCTTTGCGTTCTTGCCTTTCACATATACCGCAAGCCGGATAATGACAGCCCCCGCAATGCCGATAAGCAGGTCAAGGGGGTGTATGCTCGGCAGCGCATTTGAAAAGGCAGCGGTAAAACCGTCGCCAATGGAGAGCAGCTTGCCGGAGAGGTCAGTCCCCGGAGAGAGCCGCACCGCCTGTCCGACTTTATCAAAGAGATACACAAAGAGCAGATAGGGGGCGTTTAGGATAAGCAGCTTCTTGATGTTTGGCTTCATAGCGATACCTCCTTGTCCTTGTGCTTTGTCTTTTGGCGGTTGGCGTTAAGCTGCTTTGCCGCTTCCCTAAACGCAGCTAACGCCTTGCGGATAGAGGGCTTTTGTTCCTGTGTCAGCTTCTTTGCGGAAAACTCCTTAAAGGCTGCGGTCAGCGCGTCCGCGTCCCGTCCCTTGAAAAAGACAAGGTAACGGGGCGGCTGCTCGGTGCTGTCTTTCTTTAGGGCAAAGTCAATCCCATATTTTTTCGCCGTATGCTCAAAGGCTTTGATATTGCCCTCGGTAATCTCAATGTTGGATAGCCCCGCGTTCTGCTTTGCAAGCTGCTTTAGCGTCTGTTTTCCGTGGGGCTGTTTTTCCTGCTGCTTTTTTACCTGTGCAAGCATGGCTTTGATTGCCTTTTGCAGCATTTCAGCGGTCAGCTTTGCCCCCTTGACAGAGAGCGCAACCACTTTTTCGTTGATTTCTTCCTGCAATGTTTACCGTCCTCCTTTCCCGGTAGTGATAGTGTTAAGGTGGTACGCCGCTTTTGGGCGTGAAAAAAGGGCGTCCGTTCTTCACGCCGCCCCGTTAAATCCGTACCCGCAGCCCGTTCAAGTCCTCGGCGCGAATACCTACAAGATACCAGTTGTCGCCGTACTCAATGCGGGTCGGCTTCCATTTGCCGCGCACGAACACGTCAAAGCAATCCCCGCAATGCAAGCCCCCGTAATAGCTGTTGAGGTCAAAACGAATGTCGTAGCGGTCAGTGGTTTCGTCAAAAATCAAAGCTCCTGTTTTCTGTGTCATGTGGTAAATCCTCCTTTTTTGATTTACAGGCTTTCGCCCTCGTTACAGGTGTAATAGTCCGGGTCGCCGTATTTTGGCTTGCCGGATAATGCGCCGCTTGCCATGTCGTGAGCGACAAGGGAAGTGTAATAGCTGCCGATTGTGGACGGGGCATTGAAAAGCACCGCCTTTAGGTACTGCTTGATATTGCGGATTTTCGTGGTGTTCTCCTGCATACAGTCAAGCACAAAGCGGATATGTTCGCTGTTCAGCTTCATAAACTTTGACTTCACAAGCTCGGCGGGGTAATCGTCCCCGGCAATACGGATTTTCTTTCTTGACGTACAGACCGTTTCAAGGATAAGGTCAACAATCTCATTCAGACGGTCATGGTCAAACTTCATATCCTGCAAGAGAATGTCATACTCGATATTGTCCTTGATGATTTCCTCATACACTCTATAAGCGTCGTTCCTTTCCGTTCTTTTCCTTTCCTCGGCTGCGCTTGCGCTGCCGTTGGCTCCTGCCGCTTCGTCCTCGCCATAAGGCAGAGGGATAGGCGTTTGTTTCAACCGCCCGGAATGGATAGGAATGGAATGGGTACTTGATAAATCCGTATTTGATTTTTCTTTTTTTGGTAAGTTAGTTCTTGATATATCTTTATTTAATTGCGTTGGATTTTCCAACGTAGGGTTTTCCAACATAGGATTTTCCAACGTAGGATTATCCAATGTTGGATTTTCCAATGTAGGTAAATCCGGCGTAGGTGGCTGCGGCTGCTCAAATATCACATAGTCCGCGCCCCGCAAACGTCCTTTTTCGTCGCGTTCCCTTGAACGGACGATATACCCGGCGCGTTCAAGCTCCCGTATGGCTTCGCGGATAGCGTCTATCTTCTCCCGGTTGATAAGGGATAAGCCTTTCAAGGTGTAGTCCCAATCCTCCGGCAAGGACAGCATTTGAGAAAGCAGCCCCTTTGCCTTTAAGGAAAGCTCCTTGTTGCGTAAGTGGTGGTTGCTCATTACGGTGTAGCCCGTTGTCCTTTCCACGCGGAAAACTGCCATAGCTTCATCACTCCTTTGCTGTGGATTTGTTACGCAGTAGAACGGCGATTTTAAGGGTTTAGGTATAAATCCCTTGCCGTGTAAAAAACGCGCCTGTAAAGCCGCATAAATCAAGGCTTTTTCTGCCCCTACTGCGTAACATGAGGGCATAAAAATAGCGGCGTTCCTGTTCTCCCGGTGTGGGAGTGAGAAACGCCGCCTGTGCGGGTCTGTATTTAATTGTCGTCAGCGATTATGTCCTGCATGACTTCGCCAAAGTCAGTCGTAAGGGAAAACAGGAAGTATTCCAAAACGGCGGGGTCTGCGCCCATAGGCTCGGCTTCCTCGGAAAAGGGCAAGCCCATAAGCCCGTACAGCAGCTTGACAACCTTAAAAAGTTTTTCCCTGTCTGCGGAGGTGTTCATGGTTACAAGTACGTCCGTCAAGCGGTTAATGGTTTCCATGTCGCCGCCTGTCGTTACCCATACCATTTCAGCCAACGGCTGCGTGATTGCTCCGGCTACAAGGTTGATTTTATCCTTGTTGATTTCGCCGGACGGGAGTATAATACCCTTGTCTAAAAGTGCGTTTTTCATGTCGTCCTCCTTAATTTTCGGTGCTGCGCTTGACGCTTTTTTGCCGCCCGCGCTTACAAAACGAGATTATGTGGAGATACGGCAAGATAAATGACGATATGCGGAAAACCTTGATTTTAAGCCATTTTCGCAAGGTTTTATAAACATTTGCGAGGACTTATAAGAAGATTTCCGTCTATCAAATCAATAAAAAAAGATGATATAATTATGGCACGTTCAGGTGAGGGCACCATCGGTAAAGTTGCGTTGATTACGAACGATATCAACGGAATATTCGCTGACTTTACTATGAGAATCAGATTAAAAAACTACAACCCAGAATTTGCTTACTATTATTTCAGGACAAGTTATTTTCAGTATCTTATTGAGATCTATAAAAAAGGTTTAGGAAACAATACAAACATTTTTCCGATTGTAGTTCAAGAGTTCCCCTTGCTTGATATTTCTCCTGAAGAACAGCAGCGAATTGTTGATGACATACATTCTGAGATCGCCAAACAGGATGATATTAAAGCTGAAATTTCAAAATATAGAGCAGAAATAGATGAAATTATAAAAAACGCACTTCTCAACGATAACTAAAACTTTTTCAAGGAGGCGATCAAATGCTAAAAGTTGATGGTGCTATCTACGATACAAACAAAGTAATATGCCGAAATATTTCTGTGTTTGATGCCTCCGAACGAGGTTTGTTATCGCAGAACATTTTGGCTCAGCTCAGAAATTTCGTAGAGTATATCGTCCAAAAGGTTTATTCAAACGGTGTTGATACCGATCCTAATGATTATCAGGATAAAAAAGCCGCTTGGGAGTTTGTGAAAACCAAGGGGGAACTGCGATTTTTAAGCAAATTTCATAATCTTCTTCAAAAATCGGTATCCCACTATACGTTTGATGAAGGTGGATCTGAAAGATTGATGCTTAAGTATTACGAGTATCTTCTTAAAATCAAGGTATTCCTCAAAGAAAAGTACAACATGGATGTTCTTGAGAATATTGATGATTTTCCGCTAAACTTAGACGATAACTTAATGGAGTACTATAAGCAGATTGCCGTTCGCATTGTGAAACCAAGTCGTTATGCAACACGGAATCCTTATAATGATCGTGCGTACATACAGAAGATTAAACCCTTTTTCGTAAAGCATCATATTTTCTACGAAGTAACCTTTACGGTAGCAAATGACAAAGCCAGTAAATTTGATAGAGTAATTGCATTTACTTCCCTTGACCTTTCTGACAATTATGCAGTTAAACTTTCCATACATAACGATGTAATTGGGGTACTTGGGAAAGTTATGCCCATTCAAATTATTGACAGTTGGGAAGTATCTATAAGACCTTGTGAAGTTAATCGATTTGCCGATTTTTTTGGCAGTCATACTCAAATCGGAGCCGGCAATAACGAGTTTTGTGATTTGATGAAATTCCTTACAAGCACTCGAATGAGTCTTGTCGATTTGGTTACAGCATCAGATTCGTATTATTCTTGGGCAAAAGCTAAGTGCACTAAAGAAGCTAAAGTCACTCACATTTTTGACCTACTTGACAAATCCCGTGACCTCATAAAAGACAAAGCTCCCGGAAGCAACATTATTCGTTACTTTCTCCACAAAATGAATAACAAGGTTATGAGACGTCAATATAGCAGAGAATCTTGTGAAAGGTTATCTGATTTATATCTACGCTGGGGTTGTATTCCGTTTGATCAAATGCCCTATGCGACATCGTTAATTAAACACAATCCCAGAATATATGATTTATTTGAATGCATTAATTCAAACAATAGAGAACACGAATTCCTTGCTCGCACAATACAGAACAATACTGAACAAGGTGGTGTCCTGTTTACGCCCACAAGCGAGTTGGAAAGATTTGAAGATATAAATGGTTTAATGAGAAAAAACAACTCTCTTGTGTATGCAAGAAAACACGCTGAACGGTATCTTCGAATTTACAAAGACCATCTATATATGAAGGGGTATGTTGACGATACCACGAAAATCATTAAAAAGCTAAAAGAACTCTCTTCAACTGGAATATCCGGTTATAGTGATTTTGTGGAATCGTGGCTTTCTAAGAATCCTTCATACTGGATTGATAGTAAAGAAAAGCTCACTGCTCTTAAAACAATCTTCTCGGATTCTCACGTTGCTCTAATTTATGGTTCGGCGGGAACCGGAAAATCAACTCTTATTAACCACATTTCAAACCTCTATAACGATCGTGAAAAACTGTACTTAGCTAACACGAATCCGGCTGTGGATAATATGCGCCGAAAAGTAAATGCAGGTAATTGCGAGTTCAAAACTATTGCGAAATTCTTATCCGATTATAACGCCGATACAGAATGTGATATTTTATTTATTGATGAGTGTAGTACGGTAAGCAATAAAGATATGAGAGATATTCTGGAAAAAGCTACCTTCAAACTTCTTGTGTTAGTTGGGGACGTATTCCAGATTGAGGCGATATTATTTGGGAATTGGTTTAGCATTGCACGTACATTTGTGCCGGAAACATCGGTTTCAGAATTGTCAAAACCATACCGTAGCACAAATGAAAGGTTACTCACTATCTGGGATAGAGTTCGAAAACTTCAAGATGATATTCTTGAACCGATGGTTAAAGGTAAATATACCGTAAAGTTAGATGAATCAATTTTTGAGCACTCGGAAGAAGATGAAATTATATTGTGCTTGAATTACGACGGACTTTATGGCATCAACAATATCAATAGATTTTTGCAAAGTAGCAATCCTAATCCTGAAATTGTTTGGGGAATCAATACCTATAAAATCGGAGATCCAGTTCTGTTCAACGAATCCGATAGATTTGCACCTTTGATCTATAACAACATGAAAGGGCGCATAAAGGATATTGAACCAACTGATGATAAAATTCGATTTGATGTTGAACTTGATATTGCTATTACGGACTGGGAAGCAGAAGATTATGATTTCACCTTAGTCGGAACATCTGATAAAGGGAATTCTATTATCAGCTTTTGGGTAGACAAGCATCGTAGTACCGATGATGACGATGATACTTCAGATGCCGTTGTGCCATTCCAAGTGGCATATGCGGTATCCATTCACAAAGCGCAAGGTTTGGAGTATAAATCAGTCAAGATTGTTATTACAAACGAAGTCGAAGAGCTCATTACCCACAACATCTTTTACACCGCCATTACTCGTGCAAAAGAAGATTTAAAAATTTATTGGACCCCAGAAACAGAGAAAAAGATTCTTGAGGGATTAACCTTAAGAAACTATAAAAAAGATGCAGCTCTGCTTGCTGCAATGCAGAATTTGTAATGCGAAAGGGAAAACTATGAATAACAATGTTAAAATTTTAAGCTCAACAACTGATTTTAATGCATACTTTAATACAAATTCTATTTCAGAAGATACTCGAAAAAAATTTGAAACTACAGATTTTTTAGTTGTGCCTTCAGAATATAAAGAAAACGAGTATTATTTTGCGCAAGAGTCAATCAGTTTTGTGAAATTCTGTCGTCAAAACAATCCCGAAAACAGCATTGATCTACTTGCGGATTCTGATATTCAAATACGCTCTTTACATTCTTTTGATATTTGGATGCCTATTATTTGGGTTGCTGGAAACATCTTATTGCCCATTGCAATAAATCTTGTTTCAGACTATATCAAATATAAGCTTAAAGGTCGTGAAAAGGAAGAAGCGAAAGTGGATGTTACTTTTATTGTGAAACGAGAAGATGAAGAAAAAACTCTTCATTATTCGGGCGACGCTAAAACATTTAAGGAATCATTCGAAAAGATCGACCTGAATAAAATGTGAGGGAAGTATATGCTTAAATATTTTCTTTAAAACAAAGATATAAGTCAAATTGATACAGTATGTAACCATCTCAATAAGACTAAACATAAACTGTTGGAAAATAATTGGGATAACCCTACAGAAGATTTTGAACTATGTGATGATCTTTTTTCGGAGATAAAAGAAATTGCAATTCATAGAAACGATGAACAGCTTGCTAATTCACAATTCATCTTCAAGGATTATTTTAAGTTGTTTTGTAATCTGATTCGATATTTTGAAATGCTTGAAAATGGTCAATATAAAGATTCTTGGAATAAGCTCCAAGACTGTCTTGATGCGATAAAATATATTGGTCGTTTCACAGAAATTGATAACAGGCTGGAACTAAATGATCTCTATGATCTCTTAGTTCAATATGAAAAGCTATACCCATACAATATTTTCGCAAGTAGCGAATATGTTATTTCAAAATCTCATTGCAGTATATGCGGTAAATCAATGCAAAGTTTAGATTGTCCACATATTAAGGAAAATCTCTATTGGGGAGAACCGGCAATTGAGTATATTGATAAGATAGATGTTATGCAAGCAGTTTGTATAGTATCACACCCAGAGGACAAGCGTTGTGTTTTGGAAATATCCGATGATACAAGATCCGAAAAAGAAAAATTTCTTATGTTAGTTCAATATTTAGAACTCAAGCAACCATATCTACAGAAGGTTACGATAACGGGGTTTAAAGAACAACGAATACGTGATGATATTGAAATTGTTGGAAGAAAACAACCTTGTCCCTGTGGAAGCGGAAAAAAATTCAAACATTGCTGTGGAAAAAATATGTATTACGAACATACACGATATGTTGTAACACCATCATCTGTAGTTGATATAATAATGGTTTGACAAACAACAGGCACGAGAGAACGACTCCCGTGCCTGTTATCATTTTGTGTATTTGATTATGAGTTCATCAACTCCGTCGGTGTATTTGCCTTGAAAAATTAGCTCATTTCGGTATTCAAGCAAGCATTGAAGGATGAGGTAATGTTCTGCATTGGTAAGGCACAGATAGTATTTTCGTTTTCTCATACGAACACCACGTCTGAATAAACTGTTTCAGTTACACGCTCTCGGATGTTATTCATCCGCTGTACCCACTTCATTTGGTCGGTGGCTTTAAGGTGTTCGGTGATGCCTTCTTTTTCGGTGTGTTCTTTTACGAGCCGAGAAAAGAGATCCTGCGCTTGTTCTTCGATGTCTGCAAGGTGGGAATGTAATTTGCCTGAAGTGAGCAGGTTATAATACAAGACTTTGCGGTTGTGCTTTAAGTAGTGTAGTCTACGCTGTCCCCCTGCGCCGATGGGGCGTTCTTCTTCGGTGGGTGGTAGCAGATTCGGCAAGCGGTAATCGCCTTGCATCGTGTATGTGCCGCCCTGTTGCTCAAATATTGATTTCATAATGTACCTCCGTTTCATTAACCATCACCGAAAATATCGCTGAAAAAGCATTCATAGTTGATCAGTGAAGCGTGTTTGATATCCGTTAAACAAGCTTGCTTGTTTTTGAAAATTTGCTCTACAGCATAAAGATTTGAGCAGAGCCATTCACCTTCGAAGTAAAGCATATTGGGGTGTCCCATAAAAGATGTGGGGGTGTAAAAGCCTTGACTGTTAACACCAATTTGCAAATTGCTCATTCTTGCTTTGATACAGCGCATATACTTTTTGCCATCAAAGAAGTATAAGATCGACGTTTCAATTTTATCGGCTTTAATTGTGTAATTAAAGCCATAGGTGTTAACAAAGATGTGTTCTAAACCACCGCAATGGTAAGTCGTTTCTGATAAAGCAGTCCCTTCCTTAGCGATTACAACCTCATCATCTTGAATCACCCTGTTGATATCCTCTTTTGTGCCGACATATTTCTTTGTGCCGCCCGAAACCAATGGCGGCACGGAATAGTCCGGTGAACTTATGATGTAAAATTCCCGCTTCATTTTCATCGCTCCTTCAATAAATCTTCAAACGGTGTTTCGGTTGAGATAAACGCATCGTAGGCGAAGTTTGCGCCGAGACGGAACCCCATAATGAAGCTATCGAGATTAGATTCGCCGTTGACGATACTCCAAGCATTTGAGAAGTCAAGAAACCATTTCTTGGGTTCGTCAGTCAGGGCGTTGGTGAGCAGTTCTTCCGTCTTTGTCAGCACCGACATTTCCTTTTGCACCGTCTTGTTTTGCTTCGTACCACGTGCCTGCGGATCGATATTGCCGTAATAAAACTCTTCGATAAATCGTGCCATTGTTTGCACCTCCTTACGCCTATAGTGTAGCAAGAGGCGGTAAAAAGTGCGATTGTGCAAATTTTTAAATCGCACATTGAAAAAGCACCCACCCGAAGGTGGATGCTCAAAAGTAGTTATTTGCTTCGTTCTTTCTGCATAAGGTAATGAAACTCATTGATCGTCTGAATATGCCAAGAGGTCTTACGGACGATGCTACGAAAATATGGAGAGCAGAAAAACTCGATTAGAAATACTTTGGGAATGTAATATGTATTGTGCTTTTCAAAGTGCTTGAGCCGTCCTTTGCCGCACCAATTATTTATGGTGGTCTTTGCATATCCGGTCAGCTTAACGATCTCCTGAGAGGAAATCACGTCCTTGTAATCGGATAAAAGGTCGGCATAATATTCGTGAAGCGACTTCAACGTGGCATCGGACATTTCAGTTGGTAGTAATATTTTCCGATAACCCTTGTGCCAGCCTTTTGGTGTGGCATAGTATTCGGGGAACTTACCTTTGCTCTCCAAATACTTTTTTACATCATCTTTCTTTATTTTGTAGCATCGGGTTTTCTTGCCCGAATACTCACACGGGACTGCCCCGCTTTTCAGTAGATACAGAGCTGTGGATTTACTGATGTGACAGATACGATAGAATTGCTCTTTCGTAATAACGTTGGGAACTTCATTCCAGTTGATCGGTCTGTGATATTTCATAGCAATACGCCTTTCAAAACTTATTCGTCGGCTTGAAGCTCGTCTTGCGTGTATTGCCAATGTAATGAAATATGTGTTTGTTCTCTCCTGAGTTCTCTCCAAAACGCTCTCAGTTCTCTCCAAAATGCGATTTTTCATTCGATTCGAACTTATTTGGAGAAATGCGGACTTTGAAGATCGACACCCGAAAAAGCCTTATTCTATGCGGGTTTCAGCGAATATGAGACTACCTGAAAAAACCTGCAAAAATCAGCAAGTGTCCAAAGGATAAAAGACTCGAAATCAGGTAGTCCTCACGGGCTCGTGGGTTCGAATCCCACCGCTTCCGCCATCGGAAACCGCATAAATCAAGCGTTTATGCGGTTTTTCCATACTCAAATACGCTTACGGCAGGGATAATAATTCCTGCCGTTTTGTTGTTTTCAGGCGCGTCCGTACTATGTTTCACGATAGCCATATACCGCTTCTTCTGCGCGCTTTCGGGAAAGACGCATATCGGGAGAACTGAAAACACTTACGCAGCTTGCACCCGTTTCGGCTCAGGCGCTTCGCTGTATTTTGCTTATAAATGCTGAAGCCGCCTGTATAACAGACGGCTTGATACACAAAATTCAAAATAGGCATATCTTTTTATCAGATATGTTGAAAATGAAAGGAGTTTGTGCTAAACTAAAAGCGGAGGTGCTGTTATGGAGCTTCGTGTACTGCATTATTTTTTAGCCGTCGCAAGGGAAGAAAACTTTACAAAGGCCGCCAATATGCTTCACGTTACGCAGCCGACGCTGTCAAGGCAAATCGCAGATTTGGAGCAGGAGCTTGGCGTGAAGCTGTTTGTGCGCAGCAATCATAACATCATTTTGACCGAGGACGGAATGATATTGAAGCGACGGGCGCAGGAAATCCTATCCTTGGCAGACAAAACGAAACGGGATTTCTTGCAGAAGGACGAGGCGCTCTCCGGCACGATTTCCATCGGCAGCGGCGAATTTCGCTCGACGGAATATCTGGCCAAAATCATTGCGGAATTCCGCAGGAAATATCCCAATGTGAACTATGAAATATACAGCGGCAATGCAAATAACATTCGTGATTATATCGAGAGAGGCTTCCTCGATATAGGTCTGATGTCAGAGCCGGTGGATATGCGCAAATATAACTTTGTCAATATGCCGGTCAAGGAGCAGTGGGGCGTGTTTGTCCCGAGCGGTTCCGAGTTGTCCGAAAGGGAATACGTCAGACCGGAGGATTTGGCCGGAATGTCGGTTGTGACGGCGACAGGCGACTTCAACCAAAGCCGAATCGGGAAATGGCTTGGCGACTATAAGGAGTGGGTAAATATTGCGGCGACCGCAAATCTTCCGTATAACGAGGCGGTGCTGGCCAAAGAAAATATAGGCGTTATGCTCAGCATAAACCTGAACTGCACCTACAACGATTTACGCTTTATTCCCCTGCAGCCCGTTTTGGAGCTTTCCACGGTCTTGGGATGGAAAAAGGAGCAGATCTTTTCGGCCACCACTTCTGCGTTTATCGATTTCGCAACGCAATACCTAAAAAGCATATCTTGCGATAAAATATAGGTATTTGACATTTCAAGGAATCGGATTTATAATAAAGGCGTTCCAAAAACGGAGCGCCTTTATGCTTTATTTTTGTATATCTTGAAAGGAGCTATGATGACGATTTTTGAGGCGAGCGAAAAATATAACATTCCCGTCAAGATACTGCGGGCGTATGAGAGCTGGGGACTGTGCGGCGAGGTGAAAAAGGTGATGGGCTCGTGGCAGTATGACGACAGCGACATCGAGCGTTTGAGTACCATTATGACGCTTCACGACATCGGCTTTACAAAGGCCGAGGTGGAAAGATATATGAAATTGCTTCTGCAGGGGGCGTCCGGCGAAGAGGAGCGACTTAAAATGCTGGAAGCGAAAAGAAACGGAACGCTCGATGAAATTCATTTTAAGGAACGGCAATTGGACCGGCTGGATTATCTGCGGTTTGAAATGAAATCGCAGAACAGGAATACTGCGAAAAGGAGAACGTCAAAATGAAAAAACTTGTTTCTGTTTTACTGGTACTCACGCTGCTGCTCGCTTTTGCGGCCTGCGGCAGTACGAATGATGAAAGCTCTTCCTCTGCCCCGCAGCAGACGAGCGCTTCCAATTCCGCACCCGCCGAAGAATCAAGCCGGACAAACGATTCTTCCGCGTCCGGCGAAGGCGCGGGCGGACCGAATTCTTCTTCCACGCCCGCCGAAACAGGCGCCAACGCATTGGTCGTTTACTTTTCTTGGTCGGGCAACACCGAAAATGTCGCCAAAGCCATTCAAAGCCAAACCGATTCCGACATTTTTGAAATCGTACCCGCCACGCCGTACAGCGATGATTACAATACCGTTTTGGATGTGGCGCGGGAAGAACAGCGCAGCAACGCCCGCCCCGCCATTTCCGGCAGCATCGAAAACATCGAGCAGTACGATGTGATCTATGTGGGCTTTCCCAACTGGTGGGGCGATATGCCGATGATTCTCTATACCTTTTTCGATACATACGACCTGTCCGGCAAAACGGTCGCCCTGTTCTGCACCAGCGGCGGCAGCGGCCTTTCGGGAACGGTAAATGAGGTGAAATCGCTTGAACCGAACGCGACTGTCACGCAGGGCCTTCACATCGGCAGCGGTTCGTCGTCCAACCCTGACAATGCGGTCAGCGAATGGTTAAATGCCTTGGGGCTTGCGAAATAGGGAAATAGGGGGGAATCGTATGAAAAAGCTTGCAGCTCTGCTTGTACCGCTTTTCCTCCTATTCTCTTTGGCGGCCTGCAGTCCGGCAGAGAATTCCGGCGCCAATTCGGCCCGACCGTCCGCAGGCCATTCTTTGGAGGGAAACGATATGCAGATACCCGAGAGCTTTGTTTGGATTCAAGGCGGCTCCTTCCAGATGGGCAGCCCCGAGACCGAACCGTGGCGCAGCGGTGATGAAACGCAGCACACGGTCACGGTCAGCGGTTTCTATATGAGCAAATACGAGCTGACGCAAAAGGAATACGAAGAAGTCACGGGCAGCAATCCGAGCAATTTCAAAGGAGAGCATCTGCCGGTGGAGAATGTCTCCTGGCTCGACGCAGTGGCCTATTGCAACGCCCGAAGCGAGAGGGACGGCTTGACTCCGGCTTATACAATCGACGGGCAAACGGTTTCTTGGGACAGAAGCGCCAACGGCTACCGACTGCCCACCGAAGCCGAATGGGAATACGCCTGCCGCGCCGGTACGGACACGCCGTTTTATATGGAAAGCTCGCCGAGCGCCGAGGACGCAAACTATTACGGCCATTACCCTTACGAAATCGAAGACCACTATTTTTCGCAGGGCAATCTGGAGGTAAAGCCCGGCGTATACCGGCAAACCACGGTTTCGGTAGACAGCTTTTCCGAAAACCCTTACGGCCTTTACAATATGCACGGCAATGTAAGCGAATGGGTGTGGGATTATTACGGCGCATATCCAACCGACGCGCAGACCGACCCGTCGGGTCCCGCCTCCGGCACGCTTCGGGTTTACCGCGGCGGCGGCTGGAACGACTTCGCTAAAAATATGCGCTCGGCGTATCGGGCCACGCTGGAACAGAATAAAGGCAGCTTTAACCTCGGCATTCGTCTGGTGTTGAATGCCGAACCCGGTTCCGGCAGCGTTTCGGGTACGGGAGAGCAAACAGCGTCTGCCGACGGAAACGGAAGGATTTTAATCGCCTATTTCTCGTGGGGCGGGAACACAAGGGGCATCGCCGAAGAAATCCGGCGTCAGACGGGCGCAGACCTGTTTGAAATCACAATGGTGAACCCGTATTCGAGCGATTACAACACCGTTTTGGATGAGGCGCAGCGGGATCAGAACGCGCAGGCCCGTCCCGAACTTGCGGCCCACATAGAGAATATGGACGAGTACGATATTGTAATGCTCGGTTATCCCAACTGGTGGGCTTCGATTCCTATGCCGGTTGCGTCTTTCCTCGAAGAATACGATTTTTCGGGCAAAACGATTCTTCCGTTCTGCTCTCACGGCGGCGGCCGCTTCGGACAAAGCCTGACGGCGATTGCCAAGCTCGCGCCAAACGCCGCGATGGGCGAAGCGCTTTCGATTCACTATTCGGGCGGGTCGACGCTTTCGGGCGATGTGACCGATTGGCTGCGCAGCAATGGAATCCAATAAATATAAAGGAGGAGCTTTTTACAATGAAAGTGTCGGAGCAAAAACAGTTTGAAGAAATCAACGTATTCGGAACGGGAAAGCCCAACGACGCGTTTGCGCGGTATTTTGTCGGCAAATCCTTTTTGAACCCGCTGACCAACCCGCAGGAAACCGCCGTTTTCCTCGCCAACGTGACCTTTGAGCCGGGCTGCCGCAACAACTGGCATATACATCACGCCAAAAGCGGCGGCGGTCAGATTCTCCTTTGCACGGCGGGCGAGGGCTGGTATCAGGAGGAAAACAAACCGCCCGTTTCCCTCACCGCAGGAACGGTTATCACGATTCCGGCAGAGGTGAAGCATTGGCACGGTGCGAAAAAGGACAGCTACTTCTCACACATTGCCGTAGAGGTCCCGGGCGAGGGCGCGTCGAATGAATGGTGCGAGCCTGTGGACGATGAAGCCTATAACAAGCTGGAGGGATAATCAGGATGAAAAAATTAGTCGCATACTTTTCGGCAAGCGGCGTCACCAAAGCCGCAGCCGAGCGTTTGGCAAAGGCGGCCGGCGCGGACCTCTTTGAAATCAAGCCTGCCGTCCCCTATACCCGCGCCGATCTGGATTGGATGAATAAGAAAAGCCGCAGCTCTGTTGAGATGAACAATCCCGATTCCCGCCCCGCAATCGAAGCGCGGCTTTCCAATATGGAGGACTACGACACCGTATTTCTCGGTTTCCCGATCTGGTGGTATGTGGCGCCGACCATTATCACCACCTTTTTGGAAAGCTACGATTTTGCGGGCAAAACGATTCGCCCCTTCGCCACCTCCGGCGGCAGCGGGATGGGGAAAACCGTAGAAGTGCTGCGGCCTCTTTGCCCGGGCGCGCATTGGGAGCCGGGCAAAATGCTCAACCGCGCTTCGGATCGTGAACTGGAAAGCTGGGTCAAGGGCCTTTGAGCAAAGCGTTGGATTTATGACGGAAAAAGAAAAAATGCGCAGCGGCGAATTCTATGATACAAGGGATTCGGAGCTTCGGCGTTTGAGCGGCAATGCCAAAGACCTTATGCGGGTTTACAACAGCCTGCCCGCGGAAAATATGGAGCTGCGGAATCGGATCCTTCGTTTGCTGTTTGGCTTTTGCGGTGAAAATGCCCGTGTCAATCAGCCGGTGTGGGTGGACTACGGCTGCCATATTTCCCTCGGCGCCGGCAGCCTTATCAATATGAACTGCACCCTTTTGGACACGGGCAGAATTACCATCGGCGACAATACCCTGCTCGGCCCTGATGTGAAAATTTACACCGCCGTTCACCCTGTTTCGGCAGACGAACGTATGTATACCGACGCGTGCGGACGCTTGGCGATCCGCACGCGGACTGCGGCTGTAACGATCGGGAGCCATGTTTGGATCGGGGGCGGGGCCGTCATCCTGCCGGGCGTCACCATCGGCGACAATGCCGTAATCGGCGCGGGAAGCGTGGTCACACGGTCGGTCCCCGCGAATGCCGTTGCCTGCGGGAATCCCTGCAGGGTAAAAAGGCTGCTGGCCCCATCCGATTCTTAGGGAAGGTGAGCTTATGCAGTATACGAAATTGGGGAACTCCGATTTGCGTATATCCCGTATTTGTATGGGTTGTATGGGATTCGGGGAAGCGGGAAACGGCCAGCATAGCTGGACGGTCGATGAAGCGCATTCCCGTGCAATCATCAAAAAAGGGCTGGAGCTGGGCGTCAACTTCTTTGATACGGCGATTGCCTACCAAAGCGGCACAAGCGAACAGTATCTCGGCAGAGCGATTCGGGACTTTGCGAAGCGTGACGACGTTGTGATTGCGACGAAATTCCTGCCCCGGACCGATGCGGAGCTGGAAGCGGGTATTACCGGACAGCGGCATGTGGAGAGAATGCTGGATAAAAGCCTCCAAAATCTCGGAATGGACTATGTGGATTTGTACATTTGCCATATGTGGGATTACAATACGCCGCTTTACGACATTATGGAGGGCTTGAACAATGCCGTCCGAGCGGGCAAGGTCCGTTATATCGGGATTTCCAACTGCTTCGCCTATCAGCTTGCACAGGCGAACGCGCTTGCCGAACGGGAAGGCTTTGCAAAGTTCGTATCGGTGCAGGGACACTACAACCTGATCTTTCGGGAGGAAGAACGGGAGATGGCAAGGCTCTGCCGCGAGGAAAACATAGCTATGACGCCGTACAGCGCGCTTGCGGGCGGGCGGCTTGCCAGACGCCCCGGCGAAACCTCCAAGCGTCTGCGGGAGGACAGCTACGCAAAGCTGAAATATGATGCCGCCGCCGAACAGGACGGCGTCATTATAGACCGCGTGGCTGCGCTGGCAGACAAGCGCGGCGTATCTATGACCGAAATATCCCTTGCATGGCTGCTGACAAGGGCCGCCGCGCCTGTCGTGGGCGCGACAAAGGTCCGTCACATTGAGGAGGCGGCCAAGGCGGTTTCGCTTGCGTTGACCGCCGACGAAAGGGCCTATTTGGAGGAGCTCTATGTTCCCCATAAACTGGTGGGCGTTATGGCATAAAACACGCCTGCCGCCGCAAGGGAGAAGCATGTGTGGTCGGTCGGGAGCCAAAGCATCTGAAAGGAGACCGGAAAATGGATTTGCATCAAACAGACCCCGAATTTGCAGAGCGCTTTGCGTATTTTGCATTTCATGAGGTTATGAACGAAGAAAATCAGCAGTTAGATGAAAAGACGCGCTACATGGCGATTTCGGCGGCGCTGATCGGCTGCGGCGCTGTGGACGCATACAGGAAAATGCTCCCCCGAGCGTTGGAAAACGGCCTCACGCCGATCGCCGTAAAGGAGATTGTTTATCAGGCAACCGACTATTTAGGGTATGGCCGAATCCTGCCCTTTCTGCAGGTCACAAATGAAGCGTTTGCAGAGAGGGGCATAGAGCTTCCGCTCGACGGGCAGGCGACGACCACCCTTGAAAACCGGCTGGAAAAAGGCGTGGAGGCGCAGACGAAAATTTTCGGCGCGCACATGCAGGAGGCTTGGAAAACAGGTCATATCAACCGCTGGCTGGCGGCGAACTGCTTCGGCGATTACTATACCCGAGGCGGTTTGACCCTTGCGGAGCGCGAGCTTATTACCTTTTGCTTCCTGATGGCGCAGGGCGGCTGTGAGCCGCAGCTAATCGCGCATTCCAAAGGAAACATGCGTATGGGAAATGACAAGGATTTGCTGCTCAAGGTCGTTTCCCACTGCCTGCCGTATATCGGCTATCCCCGCAGCCTGAATGCGATTTCCTGTATCCGTAAGGCGGTGGAGGAATGAAGCTGAAAACCGCCGTTCAGGTCTCGGTTGATCTTTTGATGACGCTGGCGCTGCTTGTCCTGATGGGGTATCATCTGTGGGGAGATGTTCTCCACGAATGGGTGGGGGCGGGAATGCTGCTGCTCTTCCTTGCGCACCATATTTTGAACGGGCACTGGTACAAAGCCTTAGGCAAGGGAAAGTACAGCGCCATGCGGATTGTAACGCTCTGTTTGGATACGCTCGTGCTTGTCGCTATGCTCGCGCAAATGTACAGCGGCATCGTGATGTCCCGCTATGTGTTTGATTTTCTGCCGTCGGTCGGCGGTATGGCGTCGGCCCGGCGGCTGCACATTCTCGGCGCATATTGGGGATATATTCTTCTGAGTCTGCATTTGGGACTGCACTGGAATATGATTTTGGGCTTGTCCCGAAAGGCGATGGGACTCAAAGGCTATGCAAAGGCGCGCAGCGTCCTTGCGTTTGCCGTGGGCTTCATCGTCGCCGGATATGGCGTATGGGCCTGGATTCGCAGGGATTTCCCGAATTATCTGTTTTTGAAAAGCGAGTTCGTGTTTTTGGATTACGGCGAATCGAAGCTTTTGTTTTATATAGACTATCTCGCGCTTATGGGGCTTTGCATCTTTATCGCCCATTACGGCGCAAAGGCGATACGAAAATTAAGAAAGAAATCGGAGGCACAATGATGGAGCTTCAAACATTAAGCAACGGCAGAAAAATCCCCGTTTTGGGGCTTGGGACTTGGTTTATAGACGACGATAAAGCGGCTCAGGCGGTCGTTTCCGCCGTGGAAATCGGCTATCGTCATATAGACACCGCGCAGGCCTACGGCAACGAAAGAGGCGTCGGCGTCGGCATCAGGACCTGCGGGGTCCCTCGGGAGGCGCTTTTCCTTACAAGCAAGGTGGCGGCGGAGGCCAAAACCTATGACGCAGCCGCCAAATCCATCGATGCATCGCTCGAAAAACTGGGTCTGGACTATATCGATTTGATGCTGATTCACAGCCCCCAGCCTTGGGCGGAATGGCGTGAGGAAAAACGCTATTTTGAAGAAAATATACAGGTGTGGAAAGCGCTCGAGGACGCGTATGCGGCAGGAAAGCTCAAAGCCATCGGGGTTTCCAATTTTCTGGAAGACGATCTTGAAAACCTGATTGCGCACTGCGGCATCAAGCCGATGGTAAACCAGCTTCTCATCCACATCGGGAATACGCCGGCGGCTTTGCTCGCGTATTGCAGGGAGCAGGGCATCGTCGTCGAGGCCTACTCTCCGATTGCCCACGGTGAGGCGCTGAAAAAGGAAACGATTGCGGCCATGGCGCAAAAATACGGCGCTTCGGCAGCGCAGTTGTGCATTCAATATGTATTGCAATTGGGGACGGTCGCTTTACCCAAAACGGCAAATCCCGCGCATATGCGGGATAACGCCAATCTGCATTTTGAACTTTCAAACGAGGATATGGAACGCTTAAAGGCGCTGGATTTCAAGGACTACGGCGCATACAGCCGTTTCCCTGTGTTCAGCGGGAAATAACGGCGCGATGCAGGACGGAGAAACGGCGATGAAAAAAGGAATTTTACTGTTTTTAAGCGTGCTGCTGTGCTTCGGCTCCGCCGCCTGTGCGGACCGGCAGACGGCGGCGTCTGTTCCCGAGTCAAGCTCTCGGCCGGCGCAGCCGGACACACAAAGCGGTTCAGCAGCTTCAGAAGCTGCTTCCGCAGATTCGCAAACGGCGGAATCGTCTGCGGACAATGCAGAAGCGGGCGGGAAAAAAGCAAAGCTGACCATAAACGAACAGGAATTTGCGGTAACCTTATATGATACCCCTGCCGCCAACGCGCTTTATGAGCTGCTGCCTCTTGAACTGACCTTTGCGGACTTCAACGGCATAGAAAAAATCGCCTATATGGAGGACGAGCTTCCCACCGCGGGAGAGCCGGCGGCGTTTGACCCCGACGTGGGCGATTTGTGCCTGTATGCGCCGTGGGGCAATTTATCCCTCTTCTACAAGGATTTCCGAAATTCCAACGGACTCGTCTCGCTCGGCCGTCTGGATGCGGGTATAGAGGTGATCGGCGGCATTCAGGAGGATTTCTCGGCCGTGCTGGAAAGGGCAGAGTCCTCCTATTCCTCCTGAGCGTACGGGCGGTCACTTCTGCGCTTTCTATAAGGCGTTGTCCCGCCAAGCGCAGGATTTCGTAAACGCTCGAAAACGATAAACCGCCGATGCTTCGCAGGCCGATTACCTCCACGCGAGGGCCTTTGCGAAAACGCAAAGCGGCCGTATTCCGGCAGCAAATCCAAACAGCACCGTCCTTTTTCGGACGGTGCTGTTGTTTGCCGGCGGCTATCGGCGCTTTTGGGTATCTGCCCGCAAATGCGGAAAACAGGGCGGGCGAGATGCGGGAAAGCCGGCGCTTTTGCCGGCGTGCAGACCTCGCGGCGCTGCGGAACGGCAGACGCCGCGTGTGGGGAACGGCGGCGTTGCGCGAATCCGATGCCGACGGACGGAAAAAAGCGGCGAGCGCCGTGCCGCAGCTCGGAAGTGCCGCGGCTTAGGGATTCGCGTCCATACGGATCACCGTTATTTTTTTCTTTTTCAGCCTTGCCTGACGGATGACAAAATCCGTGCCTCTGGAATGCCCGTCCCAGAAGGCGAGCAGCTCGTCGGCGTAATCGATGATTTGCAGGTCGCGCTTAAACGGCGCGCCTTTTCCGTAACGGCGGTAATCGGGGAGAAATTCGGTCAGCGGGATACCGTTCCTTCGCGCATATTCGCCGGCGCAGCCGTCAATCCCTTTTGCCCCGCCCGATACGATTTCGGTAACGTTGTCCGGCAGATAGGGGCTGAGATCGCGGACACACAGCCGTCTTGACCCGATAACGGCAAGCCTCATATACAGCCATCTCCTGAAAAAGAATGCGTTATTCTTATGCCATTATACCACCATTTTTGTCGTGACGCAATAATTCCACTATAATTATACCATAATAATTCAAGCGAGGTGTCATTATGGAGGATAAGCTCTTACGGTATACGCTGCGTGTGGATCGTCTTTTGTTTCGCAAATTCCGCTATATTGCGGAATCGGAGGGGCGATCGGCCAACAAGGAAATCGAGCAGTATATCAAGCGCTGCGTTGCGGAATTCGAAAAGACCAACGGGAAAATCGAGGTGCAGATCGACCAGCCGTGAAGCCGGCCGCCGGCCGTTGGGCCGAATGCAGGGCTGCGCGGAGACTGCGGCGCGCGAAAAGAGGACAGGGGATCAATCCTGCCCTCTTTTTCTGTGGGCCGGCCTGTCGTTTCGGACAACGTGCAGGCCGAATGTCTGCCGGCGAAAAGCATGGTAAGCGCATCGGTGCGGTGTGATGCGAGGATGCGCTTTGGGCTGCTGCCTGAAAAACGCTTTCTGCCGGCGCAGTTGAACCGAACCCGCCTGCTGCATTGCCCGCGCTGCATACAGGCACAGCCGGAGGCTGCGCCTTTTCGTTTGTGGGGAACGCGCGGATTGGGAAACGGTCTGGCAGCGTCAAACGGCGGAATGCGCTCCTGTGTGTGCGGAATACCTCGGGGACGGCGGGCGGCGGACGGGCGCGGGCGAAAA
>ERZ827520.1555-NODE-1555-length-25654-cov-4.182077_pt1 | contig 25654 bp, 23 predicted proteins | sample MGYA00519581_ERZ827520 | MGnify/ENA primary metagenome ERZ827520 (study PRJEB31778, sample SAMEA3449339) | human gut metagenome | biome: human gut; feature: human-associated habitat; material: faeces | place: United Kingdom | collected 2010/2012 ...
TATTGCCTCCTTGTCCCTCTCTATCCACCAGGATGTTCCAGCGTGATCCGTCCGATTTTTCCCGCGCGGAACTCGTCCAGCAGCATGATCGCCGCCCGCTCCGTATTGACCTCTCCGCCGGAAACCAGCATACCGCGCTTCCGGCCGATCTGCTGCAATAGCTTCCATCCGTCTTCGGGCAGTTCCTCCGGCAGCTTATAGCGCTCCCGGAGGAGAGGCGCGTAATGCGCGCCGAGAATGGACAGCAGGCCGCAGGCCAGCTCCTCGCTGTCCAGCACCTCGTCCCGGATAGCGCCGGTATAGGCAAGATGCTGCGCGATCGTCTGATCCTCGAATTTCGGCCACAGGACCCCGGGCGTATCCAACATTTGATATCCATCGGCGGTGACATACCACTGGTTTCCCCGGGTCACACCCGGCCGGTCCTCCACTTTCGCTTTTCCGCTGCGGGACATGCGGTTGATAAAGGAGGATTTCCCGGAATTCGGGATGCCGGCAACCATCATCCGGATCGGACGTTTTGTCATCCCTTTCGCCTTCCATTGCGCGATCCGGTCCGCCAGCACCCGCTGGACCATCGGGGAAAAGGCGGACGTCCCTTTACCGCTTTTACAGTCCATCGCGGCGGCCGCGACGCCCTGTCCCTGGAAATACCGTACCCATTCGGCGGTTGCCCTCTCGTCGGCGATATCCGCTTTATTTAGAATAACAGCGCGGGGCTTTCCGGCTGTCAGCACGTCCAGGTCCGGGTTCCTGCTGCTGACCGGAATCCGCGCGTCAATGATCTCCACGATCATATCCACAAGCGGAAGACTTTCCTGTATCTTCCGCTTGGTTCTGGTCATATGTCCGGGAAACCATTGGATATTTCCCATCGGCTGCTCCATATACGGTCACCGTCCCATCGTGTTAAAAACAGCGGGAGAGATAGCCTTCCCCCGCTGTCAGTATTGTCTTCCATTTCCTTGATTTCATGGCTTAATACAGACTCTTCGCTTCGCTCAGCGGAAGGAACCGGAAAATCGCCTTCCCTATAATGTCGCTTTCATTCACAAATCCGACCTCGTCGATATATCGGCTGTCCTTGGAATGCTCCCGATTATCCCCCATAACAAATACCGTGCCCGCCGGCACAGTCTGTTCCTCTGTTCCAAGCCCGAGCGAATAGGTATGTCCCTGGATGTACGGCTCGTCCAGCGCTTCCCCGTTAACGTAGACCGTTCCGGTTTCATCGTCGATCCGCAGAGCATCTCCGCCGATCGCAACCACCCGTTTCACCAGCGGTTCCTCCGTATAGCGGTTAACGATGACGATATCCCCCTGCTGCGGCGTATAGCCAATCCGGGTAATAATCAGCCGGTCGCCCCAACTCAGGGTCGGATTCATCGAATTGCCGACCACGCCGACGATCCGAAACAAAAAGGTGAACACCAGTACCACGAAGGCCAATGAAAAAATAGCGGCGCCGACCCATTCGTACAGGCCAACCACCACGGATTTCCCGTTTTCCGTTGTTTCATCCGTTTCTTCCATCGGCGGCATCTTTTGTACTTCCTCGTTTTCCATGTCTCCGGGTCCTTTCCAAGAGTTTTCTTTATTAGTCATACAGGCCCCCGGCCTTGTTTAAAGGGAAAAAGCGATAAACCGCTTTGCCGATTAAATCGCTTTGCTTTACGAAGCCGACCTGGTTCATAAAACGGCTGTCGGTGGAATTTTCCCGGTTATCCCCCATGACAAATACATAGCCGTCGGGAATCACCCGTTCCTCCGTACCGAAGCCTAACGAATAGGTCTGTCCCTGAATATAGGATTCGTCCAGCGCTTTTCCGTTGATATAAACCGTGTTTGTCTCGTCGTCAATCCGCAGCATATCCCCGCCGACCGCAATTATCCGTTTCACTAGAGGTTCCTTGGTGTGCATATTGACAATAACGATATCGCCTTTCTCCGGCGTGTAACCCAAGCGGTGGGTGATCAGCCGCTCGGCGTCATACAGCGTCGGATTCATGGAATCCCCATCCACTTCAACAATGCGGAACCAGAAGGAAAAGACCAGCGTGACCAGCACAAGAGCAAAAACCGCCGCGCTGATCCAGTCGTACAGCCCGGCTATCACGCCTTCAGCAGAGGAGGCGCTGCTTTCCACTTCTTCGATTTCATCGGTTTCCGGCAATTCCCGTGCGGTTTCCGCCCTGCTGCCCTGCATGCTAATCCCCCATTTATATCGTAACGCCGCCCAACCGGATTCTCTTCCCACGATTTCCGGCGGCGTGTGACGACATTATACCATAGCGCCGCCCAACCGGATTCTATGCTGGCGTTTGCCGGCGGCGCAATCGAAAATGCCTGTCGGCATTTTCCCAACGTTGTCATTATACCATAAAGTAAAAAAGAGATAAAGTCAAACCGCGGAAAAATAGAAATTTCTTCTTTTCTGCATTTTCATTTCTGTTTATCCGGGGTATAACAAGTGGAAACGGGACTGTCCCCCTTTAAGGACAGTCCCGGTCGATCGACAAACCCTATCGGATTCTTCGTCAGCTGGCGCAGGAACTTTGCGGTTTCCGGCAAAGCTCCGCCATGCTGTTCACCTGTTCGGCAAAAACGTCGTTTACCCCTTTCCGAAGCGCGAGAAGGGTGCGGTTCAGGCAATAGCTGTCCCTCCGGCAGATATCATCCAGCAGGTCGATAGCCTGAAAGAGATAACGACGCTCCCGTGCAATCTCAAATTTCATCAGATAGCACCGGCAAAGCGCGATCCGCTTGATCATCTCGTCGTACTGGGACATCAGCGCACGGTCAAGCACAATATCCCAATCCTGCTGACAATAAGAGAGACGCTTTGTCAGGCCAAGCCGTGCCTCCTGTAGCTTTTTCAGGACTTTGATGGAGCGGGAAAGCGCCCATTCCTCGTCCGTACCGTCCGCTATCGACCGAATGATCCGTTTCATAAGAACATACAATCCGTCGCCGTGATAGAAATATTCCCCTTTTTGATTGCTGCCCGACAGCGCGCGAACGTGCGCGTCTGTTGCCGCCATCTCAAAAACCGCACCCTCGATCCTTTCCATACGGATTGGTCGCTCATGAACCTCTTTGATATGAAAACAGCTCAAAGGAAGATGATGATACAGCACTGAACGCTGCGAAGCCGGATCAGCGGCGTACGCTTCCACAGCACAGGCAAAGGACGACCATAGTTCGGAATACGGTATCGTCAGAACCTCACCGTGATCGCTGGCGGGCCGATAATAATAGAAAGAGGATTCATCATACCCTACCAGCATGATTTCATGCAGATAACCCTGTGATAGACAAGAGATCATAATATACCGATCGTTATCGATCCGGTCGATCAGCAAGGAAATCAAATCCCCTCTCTGCCAGTCGATGGATTCATATTCCAATATCTCATCATAATCGGCAAACGGACCGAAAAGCGGATCGTTCTGATAATAAACCGCGGCCAGATCCTCCGGAACGTAGAAATCAACGAAACGTTCCAGAAACCAGGGACGCGTTCCTTCGTGAGGAAGCGCCGCCGCCACAATATAACTGCTCCAGCATTCCGAAAAAATGCCTTCCTGTAACTCCAAAGGCAGGATTTTCACATAAATTCCTCCCATTCTAGATTCCTGTATCTAACGTTACCACGTTCCGAAAAAATGACAAGGACTTTTGAAGGAAATACAATATTCATCCTACTAAATCAGAAAATTGGGATAAGTCGAACTGGAAAATATCCCCTTTGTTTTGGATTAATCAAAGAAGCTCAGCTGTTTTCCACCATAGGGCGACGTTCCCTCCAGCGTATTCCCCGTTTCTAGAAAGGCTGCGGGGATGTCCTCCAGGAATAGAGAGCGTTCTCCGGAATTCAACAAAAACAGCTCCTCCTTCGCCCGGGTCATACCGACATAAAACAGCCGTCTTTCCTCGGCAATATCCGCCGCATATCCGGGTCGCTCCAGCGGCAAAACGCCTTTACGTACGCCGCAGAGAAACACAACGGGGAATTCCAGCCCCTTGGACCCGTGCAGGGTCATCAGAGAAACGGCGTCGCCCCGGTAGGATTTTTCGCCGCTGCGGCGGATATCCCCTTCCTCTCCGGTCGCGAGGTTATGCAGGAAATCCGAAAGACGGCTGTGGAAAATAGCGGCGCGCTGCAGCTTGAGCAGCGGTTCCTTACCAGATAGCCCGCTGTCGTCCGGCCAGTCCCGAAGAAGCGCGGCCGGCTTCTCCTTCCGAATCCGCGAGGCATAGGCTTCCGCCAGCTCCACCCATTTTCTCAGCGCTTCCACCGTTTTCAGCTCGGGCGGCAGGTCATTGGACGAACGGATATATTCCGGATGAGGAACCCGCTCTTCAAAAATCCGAAGCGTTTTCCGGGGACAGCCGAAACTCAAGAGACAGGCGTGCAGTCCGCGCCTGTCCGCTGGATTCAGAAGAAAACGGAAAAAGCCCAGCGTTCCTCTCACCGAGCTGTCTGAAAGATAGGATTCCCGACCGGTAACGACGTAAGGAATCCCTTCCCGGCGAAGGCAGGTTTCCAGCGTTTCCGCCTGACGATGGGTTCGGTACAGAACGGCGATATCCGAAAAGCCCACGCTTCCGTTCCGAATCTTTAAGGATTGGGCGTCCAGCATATCCATTCCGCCCACCATCCGATTGATTTCCTTCGCGATAAAAATGCCTTCTGAAAATTCATCCGGCGTGTGGAGAAGCCGCACCGGCGAACCGTTTTCCCGCCATGGCTCCAGCGCCCGACCTCCCTCCGGCGCCGGGTTGCGCTCAATTACCGGCAGGGCGCAGCGAAGGATCGGCGGAGCGGAACGGTAATTTTTCACCAATCGGATCGGATGCAGAGCGGGAAACGTCGCCTTCAGCCGGTCAAAGCAGCGGGCATCCGATCCGCGGAAGCCGTAAATCGCCTGATCCGGGTCGCCGATCACGAACAGGCGGCCATTCTCCTGGCTCCACGCTTCCACCAGACGATATTGTATATCGTTAATATCCTGAAACTCATCCACCAGCAGGCAGGAAAAGCGCATCTTGTCAATGGCTCCGCTTTCGGATAGCGCTAAGGCTCGGATCAGGATATCGTCAAAGTCCATGACGCCGGCCGCGTCCAGCCGTTTACTGTAGGCCGCTGCCGCCTCCTTCGGAATCTCCTCCGACAGGTTCTCACCGTTCTTCATCCGGGAAACAGCCTGAAGGAATCGAACCGGAGACAGAGTCAGCCCGTATTCGCCGATCACGTCTTCCGCCGCTGCTTCCGCCTCCGCCTCGTCGGCCACGGCAACGGTCATTCCCTGTTCCTCCAGCAGCTGAAGGCCGATGGCGTGGAAGGTGCCGATGGTCATGCCCTTCGTCGCCCGTTTTCCGCCAAAGGCCTTCTCCAGCCGTTCCCGCATCTCCTCCGCCGCTTTATTGGTAAAGGTAACAGCTGTAATGGAAGAGGGGCTTATCCCCTTCTCCCTCACAAGATACACAATGCGGGATACCAGCGTCTTTGTCTTGCCGGTGCCCGGACCGGCAATCACCGCGACTGCCGATCCTTCCGCCGTGACAGCTGCCCGCTGCTCCTCGTTCAGCTCCGCCAGGATATCGCCGTCTACAGCCGGACGAAGCTCTTCCGCGATTTCCGCCGCGATATTCGTTTCTTTCCGGACAGCCTTTTTCACAACGGACGCTTTCCTGGGTTTGGACTCCTTTTTCCGAGCTTCCGCGCCAAAAAAACAGAGCTGGCCGGACAGGCGGTCAATCTCCTCCTTATCCAGCAAACCGATTTTTCCGTATTCCCCGTCATAGCCCGGAATCCGGTCGACTTCGCCGCAGCGCATGCGGCGAATCCCTTCCGCCACGCAGAGACCCGCCGCTTTTTCGATATCGGAAAGCGGCGCTTTTCTCAGAATATAGAATTCCGGACCCAGCTCCCGCAGGAGCGCTTCGTATTGCTCTGTAACCCGAACGCTGGTTGCCGAACGGCCGGTAGAGGCAGCGATTACCTCCTCCAGCGGAACGAGACTTTCGAACGGCCGCGCGCCGGGCAGGATAAAGCCCTCCGGGCGGTCAGCCAGCTGTTCCACCCGATGGAGAACGCCGGTGGTCAGCTTCCGTCCGCAGACCGGGCACTTTCCTCCCAACTGTTCCGCTTCGGTCGGCGTCAGACATTGCCCGCAGTTCCGGTGTCCGTCCAGATGATATTTTCCCTCTTCCGGGAAAAATTCGATGGTTCCCGTAAAGCCTTCCTGCTCCGGTCCTCCAAGCGCGGAAGCAAGAGCGGGATAGGACAGCGCCGTCGCAAACAGATTCGCCTCCCGCCCCAGCTTGGAGGGGGAATGCGCATCGGAATTGGATACCAGCAGATAGGAATCCAGCGCCGAGAGCCGCCAATTCATCGGCGGATCCGAGGAGAGGCCGGTTTCCAACGCGTGGATATATGGCGTCAGGTCGCCAAAGCATTCCTCGATCGTATCGAACCCGGAAAAAGCGCCGAACAGCGAAAAGTGCGGCGTCCAGATATGCGCCGGAATAAAAACAGCCTGCGGGCAGGCGTCCAGCACGATTTCCAGCAGATCCCGGCTGTCCAGTCCGAGGATCGGACGACCGTCGGAGTGGATATTTCCGATCGCTTCCAACTTGACGGCGATGGCTTCCGCCGCCTCCAGTCCCGGCAAAAGGATAAGGTTATGAACCTTCCGCACCCGGCCGTTCTTTTTATAAATGGAACTAATCTCACCGCTGACCACAAATCGAGGGGAGGCGTCTGCACCAGCGGCATCATTTTTCAGCCGATATTCGTCCTTCAGGACGTACAGCCCTTCCTCGGCCGGCAGGAGCTTTTCCTTCAGCTCCTCCCTCCAGGCGGGATGGGTGAAATCACCGGTCCCCAGCAGTTGAATTCCCTTGCGTCCAGCCCAAAAATTCAAATATTCCGGTACGCATTCCCGGCTGGTCGCCCGGGAATAGCGGGAATGGATGTGCAGGTCGGCAATATATTCCTCATGCTCCCTATGGCTATATTCTTTTCCGGGGCTGCGTGTCTCATCGGCTGCTTTTTTTATTTCCACGGCGTTTGTCATCCCCTGTTCTCCATTTCCTGACTATCTCGATATCGTCTAGATCCATCCAAAGCGTATTTTTTATTTTAGTCCCTTTTTCAACAGAACGCAACACAATTTCCAACTGTTACCAAATAAAAAAGACCTTCGACAAGCCTGGAATGCCGTCGAAAGTCTTTTCATTATCTATGATTGCCTATTCGGAACAATGCCGCCATGGTAGGGGTGCTGCGCATGGAAACGTAATCGTCTTCCGCTATCACGAGATGGTCAACCAGTTGTATACCGGCCACATGGAGCACCTGCGCAATGGTCCGGGTCGTGTCCTGATCCTCCGCGCTGGGCAGAGCAAACCCGCTTGGATGATTATGCGCGAGCACTACCGCCGTCGCATGACTGATAATCGCCTGCTCCAGTACCTTACGGACGCTGATCTCCGTCGCGTTAACGCTTCCTTCAGAGACAAAGGTACAGCTCAGGACTTTGCACTTGTTATCCATGCAGACTACCAGCACCCGCTCGTTTTGTTCGCCGAAAAATTTCGGCAGAATAAACGCGCCGATTTTTTCCGGCGAATCCAGAATCATATCCTTTGGCAGCTCACCGTCGTTGTACTCCCGTATCAGCGCGCCGCTCAGCCGGATCAGCACAGCGGCACTGGCGGTCATTCCCTTGATTTTGATCAAATCCTCATAAGGCGCTTTTAGCACGCCGGGAAGATTTCCGTAAGCATCCAGTAACGCATGAGCGGTTTCATTGGTGTCCCGTCTGGGAATTCCAAAAAACAGCAGCAATTCGAGGATCTGATGGGGTTCAAATCCACGGAGACCATCCCGCAGAAAGCGCTGCTTCAGCCGTTCCCGATGCCCTTCGTGCGGATTTTTTTGCGCCTTGCCAGAGTCGCCCGTCTCCTCCAGTGCGCCAGTTTGGCTGTTTCCCTTTACTTCGCCGTTCACGGCTGCCCTCACTTTTTCTGATGTCTCCACCGCCGTTTCCCCCTTCCCGGCTGCTGTATATCTGTATGAGAAAGAGTATAACAGAAAAATGAAATTTTGAAAAGGCGAAAGAGTATGGTATAATGTCGGCAGAGAGAAATGCGCAAGCATTTCTCAATTGCGCCGCCGGGAAAGGCCGGCAAAGAAACCGGCCGGGCGGCGCTATGGTATAATGACAACGTTGGGAAAATGCCGACAGGCATTTTCGATTGCGCCGCCGGGACAGGCTGGCAGAGAATCCGGCCGGGCGGCGCTATGGTATACTGCCGTTTGGGAGAAATGCAACAGCATTTCTCGATTGCGCCGCCAGCATACGCCGGCACAGCATCCGGCCGGGCGGCGCTATGGTATCTTCTACAAAACAGAAAGCGGGACAACGCCGATGAAATCCATTACCATCCGCGCCAACGACGCGGGACAGCGACTGGATAAATTCCTGACAAAAACCTTTGGCAATCTGCCGGTTTCCATAATGTATAAGGGTATCCGTACCAAGGATATCAAAATAAACGGAAAACGCTGCCAAAACTCTACACGGCTTGTGGAGGGGGACGTCGTCACCCTGTATGTCAAGGATGAGTTTCTGATCGAAGCCCCGGCCGCCCTGGAATTTATGAGCGCCTCTAAAAAGCTGGACATCGTATATGAAGACGAAAACCTTCTTCTTTTGAATAAAAAAGTGGGACTTCTCGTCCATCCGGACGACAAGGAATACCGGGACACGCTGATATTCCGGGTCCAGCGTTATCTATATGAAAAGGGCGAATATGCGCCGGGCAAGGAAAACAGCTTTACCCCTGCGCTGGTCAACCGAATCGACCGAAATACCTGTGGGATCGTAATTGCCGCGAAAAATGCCGCCGCGCTGCGCATCCTGAACGAAAAGCTGCGCGCACGGGAAATCCGCAAGTTCTACCTTTGTATTGTCCACGGGCATATGGAGAAAAAAGAGGACACGCTGGAGGACTATCTGGAAAAGGACGAAGCGAATAACCGCGTTTTTATCCGCCGGAAGAGGCTGGAAGGAACGCGGTCCATCCGCACACGGTACCGCGTTCTGGGGGAAAAAAACGGATTCTCCCTGCTGGAGATCGAACTGCTGACCGGACGGACCCATCAGATTCGCGCTCATCTGGCGTCCATCGGCCATCCTCTGCTCGGCGACGGAAAGTACGGCACCAACGCCTTGAATAAAGGTACGGGTTACGACAAGCAGGCCCTCTGTTCCTACCGCCTGGTTTTTGATTTTCAGGACGCGGCGGCGGATGAAAATCCGCTTTTCTACCTTCGGGGAGAGGAATTTGCGTTAGAGGATGTCTGGTTTGTGCCGGAATTTTGGAAGGGGATCGGATCCGGACATTAAGAGGTCTGCCGATTGCATATAGAAACAGCCCGGCCAAAGCCGGGCTGTTTTAAGTGGACTGCGGTCTGTTTTCCCCCAATAAACATAAGCCTGTATCAAAGATGCCCTTGCTGATCAAATTCTGAGGGTTTTACTTTCAGCGGCGTCCCTTTCGTAAAGAGCCAAATAGCGGTTACACAGTGTTTGTACTGCAACAGCAAGTTCTTTTTGCCTGGCAGGATAATATACCATCCTGGTTCTCTTTATTATCTGCCTTGGCGTGATTTCGCGGAGCACATAACAACGCAGCAGCAAGCGATGCCGAAGCGACAAAGAGGCGAAGGCGAGCCCAATACACATATCCCGTTCTTTTTTAATGATAATATCTCCGGCGTAGAATTTTCCCATGAAATTTCAAAAGATATCCCGACATAACGCATGTCATTTATAAAATTCTCACCCGGCAAATTCCGGCTTGCTAATAATACCGTTACTCCTAAATCAAAAAATAAAATCATTAGTTTTCATTATTATTTCACCCTAATGCTGTTTTCTGTTTTTTGGTGTCACCGAAAAAAGCCCGCAAACCCATACCAATACAAAAAAGGGTCGACAAAAATGTCAACCCTTCATGGTGCCTCCGACCGGAATCGAACCAGTGACACGTGGATTTTCAGTCCACTGCTCTACCGACTGAGCTACAGAGGCAAATTTGGCGACCCGGAACGGGCTCGAACCGTCGACCTCTAGCGTGACAGGCTAGCGTTCTAACCAGCTGAACTACCGGGCCAAATCCAAAGTGGTGGGAACAACAGGGCTCGAACCTGTGACCCCCTGCTTGTAAGGCAGGTGCTCTCCCAGCTGAGCTATGCTCCCGATTTGTCCGCTCGGAACGACGACCCGTCGGAACGATGGCTCAACGGAACGATGACTCGTTTCCGGCGACGCTGTATATCATACTATATCCGACAAAGGATGTCAATATCAAACCTTCAAAAAAAGTAAATTCGTGATAATTTCCAAGCCGTTCCCCTCCATTGGGGAAATTCTTCCGTCTTTTCCCTATTTATATTCCTGTCCGATCGGATGCCGGACGCCGTGGAACGGACGCTTCCACGATATCTGCCGCCGTCATGAATGCTTCAACGCTCACTTTTCGCCGCTGTCTTCGCCGCGATCGCCTCCAACTCCGCAGCAGTAAAGGTGTACACCTTGTCGCAGAATTGACAAGCGGCCTCCACCCTGCCGTTTTCATCCGGAAGAGACAGCAGCTCCTCCGGCTTCATGGCAGAGAACGCGCGGGCCACTCGGTCACGGGAGCAACTGCAGCGATACGACGGCGCGTATTCGTCCAGAAGTTCATAGGCGAAGCCATCCAGGGCCCGGGCGCAGATTTCCTCCGGCGTCAGCCCATTGTCCAGCATGACCGTCATCGGCTCCAAGGCGGCGACGTTTTTTTCCACCCGATCAATGATATCCTCCGGGCAGAAGGGCAGCAGCTGGAGCAGCAGCCCGCCCGCCGCGCGGACGGTCAAATCCGGATTGACCAGTACGCCCAGGGCGCAGACGGTCGGCACCTGCTCGCTCACCGCGTAATAGCTGGTAATGTCCTCGGCAATTTCCCCCGAAACGATCGGCGTACAGCCGATATAGGGTTCCGAGCCGCCGGTATCCCTCATAACGTACAGCATCCCCTCGGTCCCTACAGCGCCGCTGACGTCCAGCTTTCCATTCGGCTTCAGCGGAATTTCCACCACGGGATTCGCCGCGTAGCCCCGCACGTTTCCCTCGCTGTCGGATACCGCCATCACCGTACCGGAGGGGCCGCCGCCGTTGAGCTTCAGGGTCAGCGTATCGTCCTTCCCCTTCAGCAGTATCCCCATCATGGAACCGGCGGTCAGCAAACGCCCCAACCCCGCTGTGATAACGGCGGAGGTCTTATGAATCTGTTCCGCTTTGGCAACGATATCGGTGGAATCCAGCACCATGGCCATTACCGTGGCGTCGCTGGTAATGCATCGGATCGCTTTACTCATAAAAATCTCCATTCCTTGTTGAATTTGAGGCGGTTTCGGCTAACGGTCGAAATTGCCGCCGCGCTTTTGCGGCAAAGGATCAAATTCCACCATGATAAGGCGGAAGCATCGTATTTTTGACGCTACATGCTCCTCGCAAAACAATTTATTCCGCCCGCCTTCTCGTGACGTAAACAGCGCGCTCCCCATCGACCGGCAGGGCATCCATGGTCATATCCCCAAACACAGCCAGCGTATCAAAACCCGCGCCGTCCAGCAGGCGGCGAAGAGTACGTTCCGTATAGGCCCGCTCCCTTACCGCATCGGTAAAACGGCGGCAGAGGCCGCCATCCTCATCCTCCGCCACAAAGAAATCGAGCTGCATGTCCACCTCGCAGGTGCGCTCAACCAACCGATTACGCCAGACACAAAGGAAATCCTCCTCCTCAAAAACGAAGGCGTTGTCGCCCAGTACCTCCCGGTGTTTATAGGGGGTATTGACGTCGAACACAAACAGCCCGCCCGGCTCAATGAACAGGCGGAGGCGGCGGAACACCTCAGCCAGATCGCCCGTCCGGCAGAGATGGTTCAGACCATCCAGCGCACAGACTGCGCCGTCCACCGTTCCATAGAGATCAAGCTCCCGCATATCCTGACAAAGCAGCAGAAGAGACAGCCCGGCCCGGTCCGCTTTTTCCCTCGCCCTTGCCAGCATCCCGTCCGAAGCATCCACCCCGATCACATCGATTCCCTTTACTGCAAGCGGAAGACTCAGTCCGCCCGATCCACAGGCGAGATCGAGCAGGGTTTCCGGGAGCTTTTCCGGCCGGAACCGGGCGAAAAGGGACAGTAAATAAGCGGCGCGGCCTTTATAATCCACGTCGCTCATCAACCGGTCGTAAAAGGAGGAAAATAAACCATATCCACTTCCGCTATACCCGCCCAGAAAAACCGCTCCTTTCGCAAAAGAACGCTTTACTTCGCCTTTTTTTCCTTTGCGGCCTTTTCCTCCATCCGGGAAAACACCATGTCATAAGCGTCGCAGCCGTAGATCAGCGAACGGTTGACCCGGCTGATCGTTGCGGTGGAAGCACCTGTTTTTGATACAATATCGCTGTACACCCGTTTATCGCTGAGCATCTTCGCCACAACGATCCGCTGCGACATGGCCTTGATCTCGGATACTGTGCAGAGATCCTCGAAGAACTGATAGCATTCTTCGATGGAATGCAGCTCCAATATCGCCTGAAAGAGAAAATCGGCGTTTTCGTCCTTAATCTTGCTGTTCATACTGCCTTTTCCCCCCGGTAAATGTTGTTTTCTTTATTTTAGCACATTACAGCGTGAAAAGGAAGAGGCTTTTTTCAAATAGTTTCTTCGGAAATTCGATGTTCTCCTGACCGGCCGAAGAAACCGCAGTAGGACGGCAAAAGCCTCCGGAATGCTCCGGAGGCTTTTCAGCGTGGAATTTACCGGGTAAAGGCCGCTTTATGGAAGACCTTTTTCCCTTTTTTGATAACAATATAGCCCTTTTCAAAAGCGGACTCCGGAATCAGCCGGCCGATGTCCCCTACCTTTTCGTCGTCGATTGCCAGGCCGCCCTGCTCGATCAGGCGGCGGGCTTCGCCGCGGGAGGAAACCAGCTTCGTCTTAATCAGCAGGTCGATGGCGGAAATCTGCCCATCGGTAAAATCCGCTGCGGTCAACTCGGTGGAGGGCATGCTGGCGCTTGCCGCGCCCGCGCCAAAGACGGAGCGTGCAGCCTCCATTGCTTTAGCGGCCTCCTCCTGTCCATGGACCAGCTGAGTGATCTCGTAGGCCAGCCGTTCCTTGACCGCGTTGATCGCGCTGCCTTCGGCTCTGGCCAGTTCCTCGATCTCTTCAAGCGGAACAAAGGTAAGCAGCTTCATGCACTTGATCACATCGGCGTCGTCCACATTCCGCCAGTACTGGAAGAACTCGTACGGGCTGGTCTTGGCCGGATCCAGCCAGACGGCATTACCGGCCGTCTTGCCCATTTTGTTGCCCTGGGAATCGGTCAGCAGAGTAATGGTCAGGCAGTGAGCGTCCTTCCCCAGCTTCCGGCGGATCAGCTCCGTTCCGCCCAGCATGTTGGACCACTGGTCATTGCCGCCGCACTGCATATTGCAGCCATACTGCTTATACATGTGATAAAAATCATAAGACTGCATGATCATGTAGTTGAATTCCAGGAAGGAAAGGCCCTTTTCCATGCGCTGCTTATAGCATTCGGCCCGGAGCATATTGTTCACGGAGAAGCAGGCCCCAACCTCCCGGAGCAGCTCCACATAGTTGAGCTCCAGAAGCCAGTCGGCGTTATTCAGCATGAGGGCCTTGTCCTCGCCAAACTCGATGAATTTTTCCATCTGCCGTTTGAAGCAGGCGGCGTTGTGCCCAATGGTCTCCTTATCCAGCATCCGTCGCATATCAGTCCGGCCGGAGGGGTCGCCGATCATGGTGGTGCCGCCGCCGATGAGAGCGATCGGCCGGTTACCGGCCGCCTGAAGACGCTTCATCAGGGTCAGGGCCATGAAATGCCCAGCGGTCAGGCTGTCGGCCGTACAATCGAAGCCGATATAAAAGGTAGCTTCTCCATTGTTGATCAGCCGACTGACCTCTTTCTCGTCCGTCGTCTGCGCGATAATTCCCCGCGCTTTCAGCTCGTCATACAAAGTCATATTTTTTCTCTCCCTTTCCATTGATACCGCTTTGAAGGTTTTCAAAAACATTTTCCCGCGCTTTAAGCCGCATTTCTCGAAAACAATCAGCAAAAACGCCCTCTGCATCGGAGACACGACGTCCCATGCAGAGGGCGAACACAAATCCGCGGTACCACCTCTATTGCCGTTTGCTCCCGAAATCCTAAGCCCGGATGAACGGCCGCTCCGGCGTCCAGCAACGCCTTGGCGCGATAACGTGCGCAACACGGCAGGGCCTACCCACAAAACGCTTCAGCCTGCGGCTCCGGAATGTATTTCCTCCCGCCGTCACGCCGCCTTACACCAAACCGGCGGCTCTCTTTGCAGTCCGGACGGGGATACTTCTTCCCTTCATCGCCTGTTATAGGGGATTAAAGCACATTTTTCAGCCGTTGTCAAGCCCTTCCGGCGAAGGCGCTTTTTTCGGCCGGAAAATCCCGTAAAGCAAAGCATAAACCGGAAGCACGATCACGGCATGCTGAAGCAGCGCCGACACAGACCCTTTGAATGCAGTCCAGCAGAGAGCGCCGAACGTTGCCAAATTCTGAAGCGGAAGCAGGACAGAAACAAGCGCCGAGAAAACGAACGACAAAACGCCGTTCAGAAGCAATACAATCGCGAGGGAAAGCGGCTCATTCGTCCGGCGGGCAAGCCACGGCGTCAGCAGCCAGTACAGCAGGGCGGTTGTAAGCAGGGAAAACTCGCTTAACAGCAAGGGAAGAATCGAATAGGCACGTATCGTCTCCATGATAACCAGAGAAGGAAGAACCTGCACCCCCGTCAGAAGGAGCGTAAACGCAAGCGCGATGATTCCGGAAGACCTTCGGGAAAGCCGTATCGACGCAAACAGAAAAACCGCCGCCATCGCGGAACCCAGCGCCGAGAGCATGATCCGCAGAACCGGCGCGCCGGCGCCGGAAAGCCGCATCACCGTTTCCGCATCCATGCGGCCCGAGGACGAATAAGGCCCTGAGCTGACCGCAAGGAAAAGATAACAGAGCAGGTAAAAAGCCATTGCAACAAAAAATGCCGCAAAAACGCCGTTTCGAAACCGGTTCGCCATACTTTTCATCACAGGTAACTCCTTTCAAAACAAGCTTTCGGTCTTTCTTCGTGCATGTCCGCGTTTCCTACGCTTCCGTCCGCCGGAGCATTTCCCGGGCGGCCTCCAGCGCGGCGGGAGTCGGCTCGCCGCCGATAATACGGGCCAGTTCTCCCTCCCGTTCCTCCCGGCCGAGCGGAGCAACCGCCGTGTAGGTGCGGCCGTCCCGCACGCTTTTGCTGATAAGGAAATGATGATGGGCCTGCGCCGCGATCTGCGCCAGATGGGTGACACAGAGCACCTGCCGTCCCGTGCCGGTCTGGCGGAGCTTGACGCCCACCTTCCAGGCGGCCCGGCCGCTGATGCCGGCGTCGATTTCATCAAAAATCAGCGTATCGATATCGTCCACATCGGCCATTACCGACTTGATCGCCAGCATGATGCGGGAAAGCTCGCCGCCGGACGCGATCTTTGCAATCGACTTGGGCGCTTCGCCGGGATTCGCCGCGATGCGGAACTCCACCCGGTCGATCCCGCCGGCGCCCAGCTCCACCGGCTCCACCGCCACTTCCAGCCGAACGCCGGGCATATCGAGAAACGCCAGCTCCTCCCCCACCTGCGCGGCAAACGCCGAGGCGGCCGCTTTCCGGGCGGCGGACAGCTGTTCGGCCGCCGCCCTGGCCGCCGCTTCGGTTTCCTCCCGTTCCGCCGTCAGGCGGGCGGCCAGCTCGTCCGACATTTCGATGCCTTCCAGCTCCTGCCGCGCCTGCTCCAGATAATCCAGAACCGCCTGTTCGTCCGGGCCGTATTTGGAGGTCAGGCGGCGGATCTGATCCAGCCGCTCCTCCACCCGCTCCAGCTCCCCCGGCTCGAAATCCAGGTGGGAGGCGAAATCCCGCAGATCGTTTCCGCATTCCTCCAGCTCGTACAGGAGGGACTGCACCCTTTCGGACAGGCTGCCCAGTTCCTCCACATACCTCCCCGCGTCCCGCAGCTCGTCCGCCGCGCGGGAGAGCAGGGAAAGCGCGCCGTCGCTCTCCTCCCCGCCCGAAAACAGCTCCTTCGCCGCGGCCAGGGAGACCGCGATCTTTTCCGCATTACGGTACAGGGTGCGCTGGCTTTTCAGCTCCTCCTCCTCCCCGGGGCGGAGGGCCGCCGCTTCGATCTCCTCGACCTGAAAGCGGAGCATATCCAGCCGGCGCGCCTTGGCTCCGTCGTCCATCGTCAGCTGATCCAACCGGCGGCATACGTCGGTATACCGCTCATAGGCGGCTGTAAACGCCGCGTGAAGAGGGAGAAGTCCCCCCAGCCGCTCCAGATAGTCTACATGCCGCTCCGGCGAAAGCAGCGCCTGGTTTTCGTGCTGTCCATGAATATTTACCAGCAGCCGCCCGACGGAGCGGAGGACCGCCGCCGTGACAGGCTGACCATTGATCCGGCAGCTTCCCTTTCCCTCGGCGGAAATGGTGCGCCGAACCAGAAGCATCCCGTCCTCGTCGGGCGGATACCCCAGCTCCTCCAGCGTGGAGGCGGTGCGGCGCGAAATCTCCGAAAACACGGCCGTAACACGGGCTTCGGCGCTTCCGGTCCGCACCACGTCGCGGCTGACCCGCTCCCCCAGCACGGCGTTGATGGCGTCGATCACCATGGATTTGCCCGCGCCGGTTTCGCCGGTCAGCACATTCAGGCCGGGAAGGAATTCGATCCCGGCCTGTTCGATCACCGCAATATTCTCAATATGCAGGCTGGTCAGCATGGTCTTCCCCCCCTGTATGCGAACAAACCGGCCGTTTTCAGACGGATCGGTTACGCTTTGGCGCTGCGCATCAGTTTTTTCAGATCCGTTACCAGATCAATCGCTTTGTTTTCGTCCTTCATCACGCAAAGGAAGGTATCGTCCCCCGAGATGGTGCCCACAATGTCCCCCCGACGAAGGGAGTCCATGGCCGCGCAGGCGGCCTGCGCCATGCCGGACAGGCATTTGACCACCACGATATTCCCGGCGTAGTCAATGCTGATGACCGTATCGGAAAACAGGGAATGAAACTTCGAGGAAATGTGCTCGCTTTCCTGCTGAACGGTGGAGTAACGGTAATTCCCATCGCTCCCCAGCGTTTTGATCAGCCGCAGCTCCTTGATATCGCGGGAAATGGTCGCCTGCGTCACGGTAAAGCCGCTTTCCAGCAGATAGTTCAGCAGCTCCTCCTGCGTATTCACTGGATGGGCATGGATGATTTCCAGAATTTTTGCATGTCGTTTTGCTTTCATAGCCGTACTCCGTTTCCAGCCGCCGTCAGCGGCGATTGGTCAGTTTCTGATTGAGGGTGTTGTAAAACGGCTGCTCCTTGATCCGGATCAGAGATGCCGGACGGGGGGACTGCGACACATGGACGATGTCCTCCATCCGGATCCGGACGCTGTCCTCGCCGTCCACCGTCAGGTAGGCTTCCTCGCCGCGGGATTCCAGCGGCCGCAGGGTGAGCTGCGCCCCTTCGCTGAAAATGTACGAACGGGCGTGCAGGGAATGCGGACAAACCGGCGTCAGGAGCAGGCAGCGGACCGCCGGATCTACGATCGGACCGCCGGCCGAGAGCGAATAGGCGGTGGAACCGGTTGGGGTGGCGACGATCACGCCGTCGGCGTTATAGGCCGCTACCGGCTCCTCGCCGATGGAAACCGCGATTTTCACCATCCGGGATTGGGGGCCGCGGGCCAGCACCGCCTCGTTGAGCGCCTGATATTCCCGAGACTCCCCACCGGAGGGGCAGACCCGGACAGACAGCATCATCCGTTTCTCCACAATAAAGCGCCCTTCGATCAGGGCGGAAAGCTGCGGAAGTTCGTCCGCTTCCAGTCCGGCCATAAAGCCCAGGGTGCCGCAGTTGATCCCGAGCACCGGCTTGTCCAGCAGCGCGGCCCGCTTGGCGGTGTGGATGATCGTCCCGTCCCCGCCGAGGGCTACCACAGCATCGCCCTGTTCCAGCAGCGCGTCCGCCGCGTTTTCCGGAAACAGCGCGTCCGCCGGGGGAAGCAGCACCTCCGCCCCCAAGCCGGCCAGCGCTTCCCTCACCGGGCGGATCGCCGCGGAAACGCCCGCGGCCTTTTCGTTCGGGATCAAAACGACCCGCATGACGTTCACCCTTTCAGCTCTTAAACTCTTCACCTTTTCAGCGTTCTATGCGCGTCCTCGACAACGGACGCAATATCCAGCGGCGCGTTTTTTTCCCGCTTTTCCTTATCATACTGCAAGGTGGCTAAGAATTCAATGTTTCCCTTGTTCCCTTCCCCGCCCGTGATCGGGGAAAATTCCAGCCGCCGCACCGGCGTTCCCAGCTCCTCGAAAAAGGCGCAGCATGTCCGCAATACCTGCCGGTGGACCCGGGCGTCCTTCACCACGCCGTTTTTGCCAATCGACATCCGGCCCGCCTCGAACTGCGGCTTTATCAGGCAGACAATATCCGCCCCTTCCCTTAAAAACGGGAGAACCGCGGGCAGCACCTGAGTCAGAGAGATAAAGGACACATCCACCGCGCAAAAATCCACCGAGCTTTCCGGTATCGCCGCGCGCAGAGCCGCCGTAGCCCGCGCGTCGGTTCCCTCCAGATTCACCACACGGGGATCGGCGGCGAGGGACGGATGGAGCTGGCCATGCCCCACGTCCACCGCGTATATCTTCGCCGCGCCCTCTTTCAAAAGGCAGTCGGTGAAGCCCCCGGTGGAAGCGCCAACGTCCATGGCAGTGATCCCGTTCAGGGAAAAGCGGCCCTTCACCGCCCTTTCCAGCTTGCAGCCGCCCCGTCCGACATAGGCAAGGCCTTCGCCTTCACAATGCAGCTCGTCGGTTTCCGACACGGTATAGGACGGACGGACGACGGTTTGCCCGTTGACACGCACCCGGCCGGACAGAATCCGTTCCTTGGCCCGTTCCCGGCTTGATTCCAGGCCGCGGCGCACCAAGGCGGCGTCCAGCCGCAGGCGGTTATCTTGGTCATTCTGCGGCATCCGGCATTCTCCTCTGCACGGCGGCAAGGATACCCTCCAGGTCCAACCCGTTGGCGGCCAATCCCCGTTCCGGCTTGCAGACCGGAACGAAGGTGTCGATCGCCACCGACTGGTACAGGCCGCGATAAGAAGCGTTCAGCAGTTTGGCGCCGAACCGCTCGCAGACGCCGCCGTTACGGATTCCCTCTTCAAAGAATAAAATTCGCTTATAGGCCATGGCGGAACGGATACACTCCAGTTCCAGCGGCCTGATCCTGGTCAATTTCAGCACGGAAACCGATTTGCCGTCTTCGTTCAAACGACGAGCAGCCTCCCGCACAGTAGCGAAAATCCGCCCATAGGTGACCAACAGGGTCTCCGCTCCTGGCGTTTCCCACAGCGTATAGGGCTGGTAATCGGGCTCGTAGCCCTCCAGCCCCGGAAGCTCTCCGCCCCGGGGATACCGGACAACGGCGACCCCTTCCTCATCATAAATCGCCTGCTTTAGGTTGATCCGCAGCTCCGAAAAACAGGAAGGAGAATACACGCTCACGCCGGGAATGGTATTCAGAAAGGCGACGTCGAACACTCCCTGATGGGTTTCCCCGTCGTCTCCCACAATGCCGGCGCGGTCGACGGCCAAAACAATATGCTCCTTCCCGATCGCCGCGTCATTCAGAATCTGGTCATAGCTCCGCTGCAGGAAAGTGGAATAGACCGCAAAAACCGGCAGCGCCCGATCATGGGCAAGACCGGCGGCAAAGGTGACAGCATGTTCCTCCGCGATTCCCACGTCAAAAAAGCGTTTGGGGAACCGCTCGGCAAAACCGAGGAGCCCGGTTCCCGACTTCATGGCGGCGGAAATGGCGCAGATTCGCTGATCCTCCTCCGCCAGAGCAGCTAGCTCCTCCCCAAACACGGAGGAAAAGCAGCAAGAGGAGGAAGGCGGGCAGCCGGTCTCCACATCAAAGCCGGAAAGACCGTGATACACGCCCGGATCCTTTTCGGCAAAGCCGTAACCCTTTCCCTTGACGGTGGCTACATGCATCAGCACGGGGCGATCCAGCCGCTTGGCGGCCTGAAAGCCCTTGATCAGCTCGTCGAGGTCATGGCCGTCCAGCGGGCCGATATAGTTGAAGCCCATTTCCTCAAAAAAGCTGCTCTTGGAATACATCATTTTTTTCAGCTCGGTTTTCCAGTGGAGCAGCCTGTTCCGCAGCGGCGTGCCGATCACAGGGATACGGGCAACCGCGTTGCTGAAACGGGTTTTGAACCGCACATAATGCGGCCGGGCACGGAGAGCCGCCAGGTGTCGGGCCACAAAGCCCACGTTCTGGCTGATGGACATCCCGTTGTCGTTGAGCACAACGATCAGCCGGTCCTTACTCCGCCCCGCGTTGCTGAGTCCCTCGTAGGCCAGTCCGCCGGTCAACGCGCCGTCGCCGATCACGGCGACCACATAGCCGTCCTCCCCCAGCATCGCTTTGGCCTTGGCCATGCCGTTGGCCGCGGAAATGGAGGTGCTGGAATGGCCGACGATAAACGCGTCGTGCTCGCTCTCGCTCGGGCGGGGAAAGCCGGATACCCCCCCCTCCGTCCGCAGAGTGTGGAACTGCTCCGCCCGTCCGGTCAGGAGCTTATGCGGATAGCACTGGTGACCGACGTCCCAGACGAACTGATCCTTCGGGGTGCTGAATTCCCGGTGCATCGCCACCGTGACCTCCACAATCCCAAGATTGGAGGACAGATGACCGCCGGTTTCCGCCACGGTTTCCACCAGCATATGACGAATCTCCCCGCACAGCGCCTTCAGTTCCGTCATGGACAGCGCTTTCACATCATCGGGAGAATGGATATTTTTCAGGTATTTCGTATTGGACAACGGATCAGACATAGAGCAGCCTCGCTTTCCCGGAAAGCTGTATTTACGCGGGAATCAGAATCCCAACCAAAATTCCCAGCAACACGCCTCCCAGTACCTCCAGCGGCGTATGCCCGATGAATTCCTTCAGTTCGATCTCGTCCACTTCCTCATCCGGAATGCCGTCGCCGTCCTTATCGGCGTTCTTTCGTTCGATCTGATTTAAATACTTATTAAGCAGTCTGGCGTGCAGGCCGGCCTCCCGCCGCACGCCCATCGCATCGTACATCGTGACAAAAGCGAACATGACCGTCAAAGCGAAAACCGACGACTGTACGCCATCAAACCGGGCGACGGCGATCGTCAAGGCGCTGACCATTGCTGAATGGGCGCTGGGCATTCCTCCCGCGCCCCAAAGCCGTTCCGCATTCAGCTTCCGGGTGAAAATCAGGGTGAGAACCACCTTGGAAACCTGTGCGCACAGCCAGGAGAGCGCTGCCGCAAACAGCACCTTATTTTGAAAAAACTGCAGGAATAGTTCCATCGTTTTCATGCCTTTCCAGCCGGGATTTCACTCCCGCCGCCTTTTCCGGCAGGGAGACTTCCGTTTTTTTCCGCAAAGCCGTCCTCAGCTTTTTCGCAGCAGAAGGGAGCGGGCCAGGGCGCGGAGGGATTCCGCTTCCCCTCCGAAGCCCGCCAGGGCGCCGACCGCCTTTTCCGTGCGTTCCTCCGCAAGATGGGTGGCGCCTTCCAACCCAAGCAGGGAAACATAGGTCGTCTTTTCATGGACTTGATCCCCGCCGACCGGCTTTCCAAGCTCCTCCGCCGTTGCGGTCACATCCAGAATATCGTCCACGATTTGAAAACAGAGACCGAGCTCTTCTCCATACTGACGGGCGGCGGCGAGCGCCTTCCCGTCTCCGCCGCCGAGATAGCAGCCCATGACGCAGGCGGCGATCATCAGCGCCGCCGTCTTGCCGCGCTGAAGCTGCTCGAGCACCGGGAGGCCGACCGCCTTTCCCTCGCTCTGCAGGTCGACCACCTGGCCGCCGACCATGCCGTAGGCCCCCGCCGCGTCCGCCAGAGTGGACGCCGCGTTCAAAACGGCCTCCGCCGGAAGACCATGCCGGCTTTCCGGCGACAGCATGATTTCAAAGGCGCGGGTAAGCAGGCCGTCCCCCGCCAGCAACGCCATGTCCTCTCCGAAAGCGGCGTGAACGGAGGGCTTTCCCCGGCGAAGCGGACTGTTGTCCATACAGGGCAGATCGTCGTGCGCCAGAGAATAGGAATGGATCATCTCCAATGCGCAGGCGAAAGGCATAGCGCGGTCGGGATTCCCGCCGCAAAGGCGGCAGAACTCCAGCACAAGAACCGGGCGCAGACGCTTTCCCCCACCCGCACAGGCGTAGGCCATCGCGTCGAAAAGCCCTTTTTGCAGCGCGCCGTTCTCCGCCGGCAGATAGCCCGGCAAGGCGTGCTCGATTTTTTCCAGATGAGACTGAAGGCGGTTGTCATATAAATCGGACATACGCTTCCTCATTTCTAAATCGTAAAATGAAAACAGAGGGTTGAACGAATCCGGAAACGCCGGACTCACTCTTCCGTCTCCTATCTCTCCTGTCTCTCCTGCCCGCCGTCCCCGGCTTCCTTTTCCTGCGCGGCGGCTACGTCGGCGGCCGTCAGCTTGACGATTTTCTGCTCGGCGGTTTTCAGCGCCCCCGAGCAATACGCTGTCAGCTTGGTCCCCTCTTCAAACAGCTTAAGGGATTCGTCCAGCGTACATTTGCCGCTCTCCAGCATGGCGACGATCTGCTCCAGCCGGGTCATTGCTTTCTCAAACGTCCATTCGGCAGCCATACAGCGCCTCCTTACTTCTTTTTCGTCTTGTCGTCCGCTTCCACCCGATCGACGGTGCAGGCGACCATTCCGTCGCTGACCCGCAGGGTGAGCGGATCGCCTGCCGCCACGTCCTTCGTGCTTTTCACGACCTTTTCCCCCGTATAGGGGATGGAATAGCCGCGGGAAAGCACCTTGAGCGGGCTGAGCGCATCCAGTTTTCCGCCGATCGCGGCCAGCCGCCTTCCCGATTCGGACAGGCTGTTCTGCGCGGCGTGGACAAAGGCGCGGGTCAGGTAATCCAGCCGCATCCCCTGCTCCTCCACATAAAAGAGGGGGGTGGACAGGCAGCGGCGGGAGCGAACCACGGTAAGCCGGTGGGAAGCCGCGTCAATAGTGGAACGCATCCCACGCCGGGCGATGCCCTGCATCTGCTCCACCCGGGCGAGGAGCTGTGTGCGGTCGGGAACCGCTAGCTCCGCGGCGGCGGAGGGGGTAGGCGCACGGAGATCGGCGGCGAAATCACAGATTGTAAAGTCGGTCTCGTGCCCGACAGCCGAGATTACCGGGATTTTCGAAGCCGCAACGGCGCGGGCCACGCCCTCGTCGTTAAAGGCCCACAGCTCTTCAATGGAGCCGCCGCCGCGCCCGATGATGATGACATCCGCCGCCTTTTGGGCGTTCATCAATTTCACCGCCGCCGTAAGCTGCGCCGCTGCGTCCTCGCCCTGCACAAGCACCGGGCAAAACACGATCTCCGCCGCAGGCCAGCGCCGCGAGAGTATGTTGCGAATATCCTGCACCGCCGCACCCGTCGGTGACGTGATGACGCCGATGCGCGCCGGAAACGGCGGGATCGGCCGCTTGTGTTCTTCCGCGAACAGTCCCTCGGCAGCAAGCTTTTCTTTCAGCTGCTCAAACGCTAAGCTCAGCGCGCCCACGCCGTCCGGCTGCATTTCCTCCACATAGAATTGGTACTGCCCGCCGGGCTCATACACGGCCACACGCCCGCGCACGATAACGCGCATGCCCTCTTTCGGGCAAAAACGCAGCCGCCGCGCGGCAGACGAAAACATAACCGCCTTCAAAACGGACTTTTCGTCTTTCAGCGAAAAATACAGGTGTCCGGAGCGGTAGTGATCGGTAAAATTGGAAATTTCGCCGCGCGCGTAAATGTCGCGCATGCGGCCGTCACCCTCAATAAGCGACTTTATAAAAAAGTTGATCTGCGAAACCGATAAAACGCGCATATCAGGCCTCCTGCGAAAGTGACGCCAAAACGGCGATGCCGGCAGCGTTATCCGCCGAAAAACGCGGCTCCGCAAACAGTGCGCCGTACTTTTCGCTCATGTGTGTGCGCAGCATGGAGTTTGAAGACACGCCGCCCGAAAACACCACGGGCAAATCGCCGAATGTCTCGATAAGCGCCTTACACATCGCGTCCGATGCCGCAATGACATACGCCATGCACGTCGCGGCGATTTTCTCCTTCGGTGCGCCTTTTTTCATCAGCTCGCGGCATTTATTTTCTACACCGGAAAGCGAGCAGTTCGCTCCTTTCATCGAAGCGCGCACGCGCAGTCTTTCCGTATAATTGCACGCAATGGGGTCTAAATGCTTGCCAGCCGGAAACGGCAGACCGAGCATCACGCCGATGCGGTCAATGACCTGCCCGGCCTTTAAATCGAGTGAAGACGCAACAAGGCGCGTGCGAAACATTTTGTCACCCTCCACAGGTTCTACCAAAACCGCTTCCGTTGTGCCGCCGGACATGTGGAACGCCAAAAAGCGCTCGTGCAGCAAGTCCAGTCGTTGGGCAGAGTAAAGCGCCGCCGCAATGTGCCCCTGCTGGTGCGAAAAGCGCCGCAGCGGCACCCCTAACGCCTGCGCAAGCATCTGCGCCGCGCCGATGCCCACCAAGAAGCACGGCATATAGGAGTCCTTCGCATCACGCGGACGCTCCGAAACGCCAATGACCTTCGCCCCGCCGATCTTATCACCGAGCATGGACAGCACCTCCGGCAGCTGGCGCGTGTGGTGGAACACCGCGTCGCTCTGGCGCAGTCCGATCTCGCCCTCTTTCACAGGCAAAATCATGCCGCGGCTGTCCATTTCGCCGTCGCCGAAAAACGCGGCGCTCGTTGTGTAGTTGCTGGTGTCTAAACCGAGCGCGCTGATGTTAGGCATTTTCGCTCTCCGTCTCGTTCTTCGTTCCCTCAAGCTTCTTTGCAATCGTGGAGAGCACGCCGTTTACGTAAGAAGCGTCCTTTTCGTTGCCGTAAATTTTTGCAAGCTCCACCGCCTCGTTGATGGAAACGCTCACCGGGACATCGTCGGCCTGCATAAACTGCATCTCGCACACGGCAACGCGCAAAATCGTCAGCGTCATTTTAGAAAGACGGCGCAAACTCCAGCCGCGCAGATTTTCTTCGATCGTGTGGTCGATCTCGTCTAAATAGAGCTCCGTCAAAGCGGTCAGCTTTTCGCAGTACGGATCGATAACGACATCGCGCGCTTCCTTCGCCATTTCAATGATGTCTTCCATGCTGTCGCCGGTCACGGTCTTTTCAAAAAGCAGCGTAAAAGCCTGTTCTCTCGATTCTCTTCTTTTCGTCATACTCGGTTCCTTTCCCTTATCTCAATAAAATTTATTGCGTAATTCATGGCGGATATAAACAAAAAAGCCCGCCGAAGGATCGGCAGGCAATTTGAGCAGAAATCAGACACTTTCGGTTTTCACCGGTGCCATTTGATGTGCAGTTTTCAAGCTCCAGACATACACGCCGATATGTTCTGGAATA
>ERZ827520.1559-NODE-1559-length-25636-cov-12.210351_pt1 | contig 25636 bp, 20 predicted proteins | sample MGYA00519581_ERZ827520 | MGnify/ENA primary metagenome ERZ827520 (study PRJEB31778, sample SAMEA3449339) | human gut metagenome | biome: human gut; feature: human-associated habitat; material: faeces | place: United Kingdom | collected 2010/2012 ...
TTTCGGCGGCGCCCTCCACCCCTGCGGACACGCCGCTTTGCGGCGTGTCCGCAGGGGTGGAGGGCGGAAGCGCCTATTTGTATACGAGCAAGCTCTGAGAGAGAATTTTTTGCGTGATATGTAAAGTTGATTTTTACGGCGGAGTCTTTGCTTCATTTAAATATTATATTTAGGAATATAGGAATAATTGTATTAGGAAAGAAAAATGACGTAAGCGCCGCGAGAGTGAATTCGCCGCATCGGTTAGGGCTCACGGCAAGCGTTTTGCGCCTCATCCTTGTATTCTGCGCTTTTTACGCGCGCTCCGATTCGGTGGGCCGTCTGCGCGGGATCAAAAACGCTGCGCGCCGAAGTGGGATGCGCGGCAGTCTTTTCGGCGGCAGGTCATTCGCGGGGATAAGACAGCGACGGGAATCGGAGCGGCGCGCGGCGCCTCTTACACAAAAACAGCAGCGCAGGGATGGGCGTGCGGCATTTTTTCCGTCGCCGGTTTGTGGTGGGACACAGAAACGATGGAATTTGGGACGGATCGCGTTGAACTTCTCCGCCGGCGGCGGACAGTCCGCACGGATATAAAAATGGCGCGAACCGGGAGAGCGCAGATTATGCGGTATCCTTTTCGGTGGGTCGTCCGAGGGGATACGGAAACGGTAAAGCCGGGGTAAGTATGCGGTGTCTTCTCCGGCAATGGGATGGCCGCAGGGATATGGCAGGATCGGTGCGGGGGAAGTGCGGCGTTCTTCCCGGCGGCGGGCGCATTATTCGCGCAGGATGTCGATATAATAGTTCAGCATCAGCAGATTTTGCTCGTTGCGGCGCATCAGGTTCCAGTACAGCGCGCCGCGCAGGCCGTACTCGGGCAGCAGGAGCAATTTGGCGCGGATGCTGCGCGCGTCCTCGAAATAGACCTGATGCCGAACGCCCGCTTCGGTGTAGAAGAAGAACGGCGCCATCGCCGTTTCGTCGTACTGAATCTCCGCGCCGACGCGCACGGCCAGATCGACCGCCTCCTTCGTCGAAAGCGACTGCGCGCGCGATTCGCCGGCCACATAGGGCAGCGTGAAGTCGTAGCCGTAGTTCGAGATGCCGAGGAACAGCTTCGCCGGGTCGATCTCGGTCACCGCGTAGTCCAGCACGCGTCTAATCGACGGCAGCGGCGATACGGGCAGCGGCGGGCCGTAGGTATAGCCCCACTCGTAGGTCATCAGCAGCAGCGCGTCGGCCGCCTCGCCAAGCAGCCGGTAGTTGTGGCCCTCGTAGTGGACGCCCGGCTGGTCGGCGCGCGTTTTCGGGGCCAGCGCCACAATCACCTGCTTGCCGTAGCCGGAGAGGTAATTGCGCATATACGCGACGAATTCGGCGTAGCGGACGGCGTTTTCCGCGCCGAGGAACTCAAAATCGATGTCCAGTCCGGCGTAGTTTTTGGCGTACATCGTTTGCAGGATGTTGTCGGCCAGCGTCGGCCAGATGGCCGGGTCGGAAAGCAGCGCCGTGCCCGCTTCGGTGGAGAAATTGCCGTTTTCGGTCAGCGTGGAAAGGTGCATATACGCCTTTGTGCCGTAGTTGCGCGCGTAGAGCAGCAGCCGTTCGTCGTCCAGCGGCACCAGCGTGCCGGCAGCGGGATTGATGCCGTAGGTGAACGGCATCAGGTAGGTCATAAACGGCAGCGCCGACGTCAGCAGGTCGTCGCTGATGAACGGATAGGCGTAGCCGCCGATGCGGTATGTACCGAGCGGGTCTCGCTCGTACCGGATCACCAGCACCATTCCGGGCAGCAGCAGGTCGCGTCCGTTGAGAAAAAGGTTGTTGCGCAAAAGCTGTAGCACCGTCGTGCCGTAGGCGTCGGCGATGGAATAGAGCGTTTCGCCCGCGCGCACGACGTGCGTCACAAGCGGGAACAGCACCGCGATGCACTGTCCGACGGCGAGCTGTGCGGTCGGGCCGATGCCGTTGTTCGTCCGCAGCCGCTCGGGCGAAACGCCGTACTGGCGCGCGATGGAGTAGAGCGTTTGTCCCGGCTCTACGATGTGCAAAACCATTGGGAGAACCCCCTGTTTTATATTCGTATATCATCAGTATATGCGGGAAACGTCCTTTTTTGAGAACCGATTCTTCCAATCTGTTTCGTATTCAGTGAACGACGGCGGAAAAACGCGGAACTATCTGCGGAATCGAAACCCACTGCGCACGAGCGTGTTCCCGTTGGACGAAATTGCACAGCCTTTGCCGCCGAATCGGCGGCAAAGGCTGTCCGGCCGCGCGCGAGCCGGGCGGCACGCCGCCCGGCTCGCGCGCGGCGGCGCGGAAAAAGCGATGCCGCGGCTTTGCCGCACGGCAAAGCCGCAGACCGTCGGACAACAAGCGGGCAAAAAGCAAGGCGAATTAAGCGCCGTATTCCTTCGAGCGTCGGGGATGCCGCCCCGTCCTGCGCTTCTTTGCGCGCGTTCTTTCGTCCTTCGGCGCTGCCGGCGCGGGCTTTGTTCCTCGCTTCCGCCGCCTTTTGCAAAAGGCGGGCGAAACCGTTTTGTGCAGGACTGCGGATAAAACGGCTCCTTTGACAAGCCGCAGTTTTGCCGCATAGTGATGCCATTTGGAGCGTGTTTGCGCCGCGACGGTTTGCCGGGCGCAAGCGGAATGCGCGTTCTTCCCACAATCGCTGCGTCGACTGTGGGATCGCCGAGGCGATTGTAGGATCGCCTTAGCGACTGTGACAGGCGGCTGTGTAAGCGGCTGCGTTGTTTTCCGTTGCCCGCGTCCCGGCGGCGGCCTTTTCCGGCGAAAAGCCAAGGGCGCGCGCCGTTTTTTCGTATTATGCAACAATATTGCCGTAATCTATTGACATATGAACAAAAAACCGCTATAATACAATTACGCATTCACAAATTGCGGAAAGGATGAAAAACGAAATGAAAAAGTTTCTGGCAACCTTCCTCGCCGTCGCGCTCGCAGCCGTCGCATGCTGCGTGTTCGCCTCGGCGGAGGACACCAACATTGCGCTGGGCAAGTCTTATACCACAATCGGGATTTATCTGCTTGAAACCGAGACGCAGCCGATTTACATTGACGAAGAGGGCAAGACCCTGACCGACGGTGTGAAGGCTACGGCCGGCCTTGCGTATCAGGATCCGCTCTGGGTCGGCTTCAATATGAACAGCCCGGACGCCAAGGATAACGGAGGCGTGTGCGAAATTGAGATCGATCTCGGCGGGGACGCCAAGGTTTCCGGCTTCGCTGTGGAGGTCTATCTGCCCGAGAAGGCCGGCGCCGGTATTTCCGCGCCCTCTAAGGTTGAATTCTTTTACAGCGCCGACGGCGAGGAATGGACCTCCGCCGGCGAAGGCGCGTTGACGGAGAACGGCTCGCAGAGCGTCGTCGCGCTGGATCTGGACGCGGCGGTGGATGCGAAGTACGTCAAAGCCGAGCTTGTTCCCACCGGCTGGCTGTTCATTTCCGAAATCGAAGTGATGGGCACGATGGGCGCGGGCACGACGGACGAGTCCAAGTCCGAGACCGAGTCCAAGACCGAGTCCGAAGCGGTTTCCTCCGCGGCGCCCGTGGAGTCCTCTGCGGCCGCGACCTCTTCCACGGCTTCGTCCACGCCTTCGACGTCTGACGCCGGCGTTTTCGCCGTCGTTGTGCTTGCGGTCGTCGCCGTAATCGGCGCTGCGGTTGTCGTCAAAAAGAGAGCGTAAGCAGACGGCTGTTTGCTGAAGCCCGTATTCAAGCCTATAAAGAAGCCCGCTCGGCGCGGGCTTCTTTTTGTGCTTTTATTGCGCAAAAGGGCCTATTTGCGCTGACTTTTGCTTAGACGAAAAAAGATGGAAGAAATCGTCATTTACCTGTTGACATAAGACCAACTTTGCGCTATAATATAATCAATAATTCATAAGTTTATCACTTTTTGGGAAGGATGAAAGACAAAATGAAAAAGTTTTTGGCAACGCTCCTTGCCGTCGCGCTTGTGGCCGTTGCGTGCTGTGTGTTCGCTTCGGCGGAGGACACCAATCTTGCGCTCAATAAGAGTTATACGACCTCTACGGTCAGGGATGCTTGGCCGGACGAGGGCGGTAAAACGCTTACCGACGGCGTCAAATCTAAGACGGGCGAGGAGTTCTCGGCCGGCGACGCAGTCTGGACCGGCTTTAACGGCAACGATATCGATAAGGATGCCGGTGAGAAGTCTGAGATTGTGGTGGATCTCGGCGAGGTCTGCACCGTTAAAGCGTTTTCTGTTGAGCTGTGCCAGTACAGCGAATGGGGCATCGCGGTGTTCAATATCGGCACGGCAGAGTTCCTGTACAGCGCTGACGGCGAGAATTGGACTTCTACCGGCGAGGGCGCCGGCTCGGTCTGCTGTGAAGTAAATGCTGAAACAGATAAGTATGACGATGGCGTGCATACCTATTCGCTGACGCTGGACAGCGCCGTGGCCGCGCGCTATGTTAAGGTTGCTTTCGCGCCCTACTCTTGGGCGTTCATCTCCGAGTTTGAAGCGTTCGGCACGACCGGCGCGGGCACGACGGACGAGTCCAAGTCTGAGACCGAGTCCGAAGCGGTTTCCTCCGCGGCACCTGTGGAGTCCTCTGCGGCCGCGACCTCTTCCACGGCTTCGTCCACGCCTTCGACGTCTGACGCCGGCGTTTTCGCCGTCGTTGTGCTCGCGGTCGTCGCCGTGATCGGCGCTGCGGTCGTCGTCAAAAAGAGAGCGTAACGAATAACGACTAAAAAAGGGACCTGCCTGTGAGCGGGTCCCTTTTTTTGCGGCGTTGCGGTGTGCGGCGTGCAGCGCGAGCGTCTGAAGGCCGTGGCGGGGGCGAAGCGCCGCGCGGCAAGGGAATCTAAGCGGATGTGCTGCGCGGCTGTGTCTTTGGCGGGACGCCGGGCGCTTGCGCCGCAGCGGTTTTGCCGTCCGTCCTGCTGAAGCGCATTGGCTTTGCGTTTTCCATAGGCGGCCGTTTATGGGAGGCTTGCGCGCGGCTGTGTTCGACGAGGCGCCGAGCGTGGGCGCGGCCGACGGCTGTGCATTGCATAAGCGCGTTGGCCGCAATTTCGCCGGCGTACAACGGCGGCTTGGGGATGACGTGCTTTCCCTGCCGCTGTGTGTTTGCCGGCGTTTCGAAAGGGAATATGGTTCCCTTTGCGGGTGGCGGCTCGTGCGCTGCGCCCGCGTGCAGGGCGGGCTGTCGGGCGGGCTGTGCGCGGGACATGCGGTGCGCTTCCGCGAGGCTTCTGAAACCAAGCAAACGTTTCGTCTGCTGTGCAGGTGCCGGATGCGAACGGTGGGGCGGTTTTGCCATCCGTCCTATGACATGCGCATCGGCTTTACACTTGCGGGCGGGCCGGTTGCACGAACGGCTGGGTTTGCGGCAGTATGGCAGTGTGGCTGTACGGCCGTGCATGCGGCGAGAGGTCGGAGGCTGACGTGGCTGACGGCTGTACATGGCGGGGACGGCCGCGTTTCCGCCGGCGTGCGGCGGCTTAGGAACGGCGCGCTTTTCTCTTTCGCTGTGTGGCGCGCCGTCCTTGCCAAAGAAAACGCGGGTTCCTATGCGAGCGGAGCCTTGAGCGCTGCGCCTGCGGACAAGGCGGCGTTTCAAGCGGCTTTTGCGCGGGAGCTGCGCTGCGGCCGCCGAGCTTTGAGGAGCGGCGCAATGTTCTGTGCGGATGGAGCGGCGCGCCGGGTTTGCGGCAGGGCTGTCAGACGGCGGCGGGCGTGCTTTCGGCCGCGCGGAAGCAAATCGGCAGCAAAGTGCGGGCTTAAGAATATGAATCAGGCGGCTGTACGCCGCCGATCGAAAAAGCTCTTAGCTCGCCGCGCATTCGGCGCGGAGTTTTTGCTGGTAAAAGGGAAAGCGGCCAAGCTGCGGCGTTTTGCGGCTTTGGGATTGCCGCTTCCCGAAAGCGGGCGAAGGCCGCCGTCGCCTGCGGGGCGCGGTGAACGCAGGGCGAGCCACAGAAATCCAATGCAGGATCGGGCAGCGGTGCTTGTCCGGTCTTTTTTTGTGCCGTCGTTCGGCGGGGTTGGCGGGGGGATGGCCGCACGGCCGCTTTTGAAACGGCGGCATTGCCGAGCAGAATCGGCAAATCGATTCCCGTCCGGCTTTTTGCGGGATATAGCCTTGACCGCCGCCGAGACGGCATGGAAGGCGCAGCGAAATGGCGCGGCGGCGTTTATTTGCTTGTTTGTGCTGCCGTGTACGGGCCGCCGCTGGGGGCGCTCGCGGCCGCTGCCGGAATAATATGGAGGCCGTGCCGAAGCCGTAGCGGCGGCGCTCGGCTTGTGCGCTGCTGTTCAGTGGGGATAGCACGGCCGGCTTTGAAATAGACGTAAAGCCGTATCGGTTGGCGCAGCGCTGCTCGCCGGTTTTTGTAGCCAATCGGCGGAACCTCGTCCGGGTGGCCCTTGACCGTCTGAAACGGCATAGAAGGTGCGCCGAAATGGTGCGTAGGCGTTTACTTCATTTATGTTTGCGGCGGGGCGACGTTAAGGACACGACTTGACCAACACGGGAATGGCATCAAAACCGCGCTGGAGCGGCGGCAGTATTTATCCGAGCTTTATTGCGTCGTCGTTTATGGGCTGTCGGCAATGACGGTGGCCGCTGCCCGCTGCTGACACGGCATGGAAATCGTTCCGGCGTGCAGCGGCGGCGCTTGCTTGGCTTATAAGCTGTTTTGGCGGGGCGGCACAGGTATGGGACAGGGCCGGCTTTGGCACGGCAGTCTGTATCGGGGCGGCCCGGCACGGCTCGCTGCTTTTACCGCAAATCGGCGGGACGCTGCCGGAACATGATTTGGCTGCCGCTGAAACGGCATTTACAGCGCGCCGAAGCGGCGCGGAGAAGCTTCTTCGGCTTTTTTGCCTTGCTGTTTACAGGTCGCCGTTGGGGCGGTCGCGGCCGCTGCCGCTATAACATGGAGGCCGCGCCGAGGCTGTAACGGCGGCGGGGCGGCACAGGGGGGTATGAAAAGGGCCGCCTTTGAAACAAAAGCAACGCCGTGCCGTTTCGGCACGGCGTTGCTCGTATGGCTTTTGCTGCCGATCTGTGGAGCATCGCGTTAGGGGGCATAGGCGCGGTTGTCGCTGAAGCGGCATGGATGGCGCGCCAAATAGGACTGTTTTTGCAGTGCCATTACGGGATGCCGTTGGCGGCATAGCCGTGGGCATTGCTGAAACAGCTTAGAAGCTGCGCCAAAGCGGCGCAGCGGCGCTTGCCTGATTTTCACGCCGCTGTTCGGCGGGACGATGCCGGATAAACAAAGGCTTGATTTGACACGGGAGCGGCATCAAAGCCGCGCCGGAGCGGCTTGTGCGGCTTTTTACGTTGTTGTTAGGGGCTGCTGTCGGGGAGACATAGCTGCGGCCTCTGGCGACACAGCATAGAAGCTTTGCCGGCGTGCAGCGGCGGCGCGCTTGGCTTTTGTGCTGCTGTTTGGCGGGACCCTATGGATATGGCTGCCTTTGGAACGGCGAAAAACGCTTCAAAATGGCACGGCGTTTTTCCCGCAAGCTCTTGCCGCCGATTGGGTGGGCTCTCTTTCGGGGCTATGGCGGTGGACACCGAAGTCGGGGGCGCGGCCGCAGGCGAAAAGGCAGCGAGAGCGGGCTGTAACGGTGCGGCGGGGCTTTCCCGGCCTTTTGCCGCTGTTCAGCGGGGCGGCGGACGGCAGCGTGCGGCCGCCGCTGAAACGGCGTCGAAGCTGCGTCGGAATGGCGTTGTATATTTTATGTCATATTTGCATTAAATTTTTTATGTTCTTTCTCGTTCCGTTGTTATGTAAACGGTCGCTGTCTGCGGTGGCATATATTAACAAAAAATGTCGAAAAAGCTCTGTATGAAGTACTTTTCCGACAAAAATGGACTTCCTTGGCGAAGAAGTTATAGGGTTTCAAAATTTTTGTCGAATTTTGGCATATAGATTGCCTCAAATTATGCTGATATTTTTGTGAACCTATTGTATTTGAAAAATGACTATGTTAAAATATGGTTACAAAGCGAACAAGCGCTCTAAACGACAAAATCAGCTTCTCCGGATGGCGTTGTTATTGTAAACCATAGCGCGAAGTACGATGAAAAATTGAAAGGATGAAAACAGACCCATGGATAGTGTCAAAACAAGGCCGACCGTGATGATTGTGGACATGGACGCGGCCTTCCGCTCTCAGTGCGCACAGGCGTTGAAAAAGCAGAACATCGAGGTCGTGGCCGAAGCCGATAACGGGCATGACGCCTATCTTCTGTCCCTGCGCACCAAGCCGAAGGTGATCCTCTGTGACTTGTATGTGGGTAAGATGGACGGCGTGCAGCTGCTCAAGGACCTACATAAGCAGCTTGTGGACGAGGAGACCAGCTTCATTATGCTGGCCAGCTTCACCAACCAGAATCTTTTCGAGGAATGCTGCAACGCGGGCGCCACCTATTGTATGATTAAGCCGCTGGATTACTCGCTGCTTGCCGAGCGAATCGAGCGCATCTGCGATAAAAAGCGCCGCCGTGCCGTCGTCAAGGCGCAGGAGGAGCTGGACGATTTGGAAGCGCAGGTGACGAAGATCATTCACCAGATCGGCGTACCCGCGCACATCAAGGGGTACTCCTACCTGCGGTCGGCGATCATTATGACCATCAACGACGTTGAGATCATCAATTCCGTCACCAAGGTGCTGTATCCCGCCGTTGCCAAGATGTACGCGACCACCGCCTCGCGTGTCGAGCGTGCGATTCGTCACGCCATCGAGGTCGCGTGGGACCGCGGCGATCTGGAGGTGCTGGACTCTTTCTTCGGCTACACCGTGCAGAATTCGCGCGGCAAGCCGACCAACTCCGAATTCATTGCGATGATCGCGGACAATCTGCGGCTGAAAAACCGCGGCGTGGCGATCTGAAACGCGCTTCCCGTTCCCCCGCGAGTTCATCCGGATAACGGGAAACGGACTGATTTGTTTTCATCTCTTTTCTCCTCTTTTTCTCCAAAGGACGGCGTGCATTCCGAAAAGCGGGTGCGCGCCGTCTTCTTTTGCGTCCGCCTTTCGGTACAGGATACCATACGCCCGCACGGGATTTTTGTCGCATTCTGCGGCGGCGCAAAAAGCCGCCGAAAACGGCCGCGCGGCGGCATTCGACGGGCCGGACAGACGGCGGAGCTGCGCCGGAAAGGGGCTGCGCCGGATAAAAGCGGAAAACGATACCGTTGGGCGGAGGTGGTCCCGGGCTGCGGGGGCGGTCCGAGCGGTAAAAAGGGACGGCGCAACCGACTGCGGGGCGGTCGCCGCGCCGTTTTGCTCGTGTTCATCGATTTGGGAACGCGCCGTCAAGGCAATGTCCCGGCGGGAGGGCGGAAAAGCTGTGGGTTAGACAAAGATATGGTTCCAGAAAAGAAAAGCGGGATAAGAACCGCTTAGGGGAGAGCCGGTTGAGAGGCCGCAGGGGGAAGTTGCTGTAATAGCGCAGACCGAGGGCAAGCTGAGCGGCAAAGGCATCGAAAGAATAAAACTTGTGAGAAGCGTAGAATTCTTCGTTGCCTTTGCAGTGACCGCGCTCCGCTTTGCTGCTGCGGCGGGGCGTATAAGGGCCGGATAAGCTTGCGCCGGATACAGAGCCCGGAAAGCGTCTTCTCAAGGCGTGCAGGCCGGCCGGCTTTGGAGGCGTTGCGCCTGTTGGTGAATTCCAAACCGGTATGGTTTGGATATATGTAATGGCATAAAGGAACTTTTCAACAGCATAGCGAAGGAAGACGCCGGAAAAAAGGCACCGTGTTCCTCAAAAGCCTCGGGATAGCGGAAACGGGAACGCTCGTCGATGAAGGCGTACTGGTGAACTGATGAACTGGTAAAACTTCTGACCAGCGGGATCTCCGACAAGGCAAGCCGTCGGAACAAACTTGACGCCGCTCCGCCCGCGCTATCCGGGACAGGTCATCTGCACATAGGGCTTGGGATTATACTTGGGATTCGGCAGCTTCGCGGCCATCTGCTCCCGTTTGCGCAAGAGCCTGTAAAGGCCGGTGATGGGATGTATACCCTTTCCGCCGGAGCTTAAACCCAAAATACCATCAGACCTGTGTAGGGGTTCCTGCGGCGCATATTGTCGATGCGCCTAATCTTTTCCGGCTGGTGCCGGTTGGGATGGTGGTGCGGGTGGTGTGAACGAGCGGTCAAAGATGGTAGCGTTCCGTCGCGGCGTTTGCGCCGGCGGCAGTTATACCGGCGGTTGGTGCGGCAGCGTATGGCTGTTTTGTGACGCCGTTTTGCAAAGAATATTCAATTACTGCCTGCCGAAATCGTATTGTTTGTGTTATCTTATTCACAGCGGATAGGGCGGCGCCTGCCTTTCGGTTTTGTCTCGGCAACGCAACCTTAACACAGCCCACCCCTATTCGCTTTTTTATTTTTTGTTATACATCATTATCACATACGGTGTTCCGGCGGGAGAGCGGAAAAGCGTGGTTATAGCGGGCAGACCGCAATCGTCAAGCCGGAGAGAGGGGTGCTTTGCCGCCGGCGCTTGTCTGCGGCGCCCGCTTAGAGGAAGGCGGGCGTTTGCGCTTATGAAAGCGGTTTTCGGACAAACAGGCGTATGGGCGGGCGGGAACGGTCGGGCAAAGGCAGGCGCACGGGTACTCGTCCCGGTTTTGCCGTGCGTCTACGGATGGGAACGGGCCGTGAAGTGAAGCGGCTTGCCTTTGGGAAGCCGTAAAACATTGGGAACGCAGGCCGTGGCGGCGAGGCCGTCCGACTGCTGAAAACGGAAAACCGTCGACAATGCGGGCTGCGGCAGCGGGGGCTAATGGTTTCAGATTTTGGGGTGTATATGGTGTTTTGCACATTCGCCGTCGGCGGAATGTACGCGGGCGAGACGTGGTTTTTACATCGCTGCCGGGCGGGTTTGGCAGGTCGGCCGGCTTGCCGGTGGCTTACGGTATCCGAGTGGATCTGCGGCCGCCGGTGCGCGTATGGCTATGGCTGCGCGCGGCGAGCTATGCCCGGCCGCCGGACGGCGGGCCGCTGCGGGCATACCGCTTGGCCGTGGGCCGGGGCCGCGCAGACGGGGAAAAGCGCGCTGTTGTCCGGACGGCCAGCGCCAAATGGATGCCGGATTTCCGCTTTTGCGGAAAAAGCGATTTTTCGTGCGGCTCTTGTGCAAATCGTCGGATTGTGGTATAATAACAGCGTAGCGTGAAAGACGACGACGGATTTTGCTTGGCGGAGAGCTGCAATTTCCGCGTCCTGCGGCGCAGAGAAATTCGGTGCTTTGCGGGTTGGCTTGGCTGCGTTGCGCGTTTAAGATTTTGTTTCCTAATGCCGTCGGGGTGAGAAACGCCGAAGCCCTGCGGGGATGGTATATGCGGCGCTGCGGCTTAGCATACAGCCGCGGGTTTCAAAGTCTCGGTATACGAAGCCGCGGGCGCGGTATGGAAAAACGGGCGCGGCGGATACGGAGGGTATGCTTCCCATAAGACAGGACATGCGAACGCGCGGAAAGACGCGCCGGACGCGGGCGGCGGACGAGCCGCTTTCCGCCGGACGGGAAAACACGAATGCGCGAAACGATGAGCTGTGCATGGACGGCGGATGAAACGCCTCCTTATAGAACGGGAGAAAGTGAACGCGTTGTCAAACGCGCCGGAAACGGTTGGCGGATGAGTCGTTTTCGTAGGATAGAAAATTCGAATGGGCGAAAAGCTAAGCCGTGTACAGTCGGCGGACGGGATGTGTTCCGTAAAATGGGGAAACAAGGATATACGGAAAGCCGCGCTGGATGCGGGCGGTGGACGGGACGTGGCCCGCAGGACGGGAAAACGTGAACGCGCGGAAAGCCGCGCCGAACAGGTCGGCGGATAAGACGTTTTCCGTAGGGGGAGTACATGCGAACGCGTGAAAAGATGGGCTGTGTGCGGCCGCCAGACGGGATGTATCCGTAAAACAGGGAAGCGAGAGTGCGCGGAAAGACGCGCCGGATATGGATTTCGGACGAGACTTTTCCCGTCGGACGGGAGCAAGCGAATGTACGAAAAGCTGCGCCGAACGGCACAGGCGGCTGCGGGACGCATTCCGCGTGCGGTCGTGCCGTCCGTTCTGCGGGCGTTCGGCTGAGAGCCGGCGGCGCGGGCGGACGCCTGCGCGCTTCCGCAGCGGCGGGCGGCTTTGCGGGCTGCGGGCTGCGGCTTTGGCCGTTCGGAACAGAAAAACCGGCGCGCTGTCGGGAAAGGAACGGTTCTGGATGACACACGTTTTTATCGTCAACGACAAAACATTCCCATACCACCTTGCGTATCGGTTTGCGGGGACGGGCGGCTCTTCTGACGCGCCGTTTCTGGCGCAGCCGGAGCTTCCGTATAACAAAGAGGCGGGCTTGAGCTGGGGCGCCGAGAAAAACATGGTCTCGATGATCGCAGACATCTCCCGCGTCCGCGAGGGCGACGACATCCTCTTTTATCTCCGGCGCGGGGAGAACGAGGGAAGGTTTTACGGCGTTTTCCGCGCGGTGGGCAGTCCGTTTTACGACGCGAACGAGCACAATTATCTGGCGGACCTGCTGGGGCGGACGCTGAACCTGCGCGTCTGCATCGAGCCCGCGCGGGTGTACGCGAAGGGTGTGACCGAGCATAAGGTGCTGGACAGTCTGGACGGCGTTTCGCATCCGTGCCAGCTATTCTGGAGCTTGATTTACCGAAAGCTCAAGGGCAACCGCGGCTGTACGATGCTGACGGATTACGAGGCGGACAGGCTCGTCGCAAAAATCGCGGCCGAAAACGGCGGCGCGGTTTTGTCGGGAACCGATTTTACATACGACGCGCAGAGCGAGAGCATCGTGCCTTCGTGCGGGCGCAAGACCTACGGCGGTTCGCAGGGCGGCTTGTCCATCGAAAAAAGGCTGGTGTTCAAGCAGCGGCAAAAGCAGGCGTTCGAGACCCATCTTCAGGCCTTCCTGCTCCAGAACATATGGCGGGACGACCTGTCCGCCCTGCTGGAAATCGACCCGGCGCGGCCTCTCTGGCTGGGCAACGAGGTGCCGTGCGGCGTCGGTATGCAGCGGATGGACGTCGTGACGCGGCAGGAGACGGCCGAACGGGTGCTGGTCCAAGTGCTGGAGCTGAAGGACGAGCCGCCGGGCGACGGCATCCTCACCGGCCAGCTTCCGTGGTACATCGACTGGCTCCAAAGCTACTGGGGCCCGTTGACGGCGGGGCGGCAGCTTTGCATCCGGCCGGTTGTCGTCGCGCAGGGCGTCGGCGGGGCGCGGCTTGCCGCCTTCCGGTCGGCGGCCGGCGGGCTGCGGTATGCGCGGACGGACGCGCTCTGCGTCGAGCCGGTCCGGTTTATCGCCTTTTCCATCGGGGACGCCGTCGCGTTTGAGCGCGTTTTCTGATTCTGCCTGACAACTAAGCGGGGAGCTTTTTGCATTTCCCTGCGGAAAAAACGAGGAAAGACAATGAATTATATCGGTTCAAAATATTCGTTGATGCCGTTTCTGACGGAGACGATCGCAGCCGTAGCCGGAACCGATACGCATATGTCCTTTGCGGACCTGTTCGCCGGAACGGGGGTCGTAGGAAAGACCTTCAAGGAGAAAGGGTACAGCGTCATCGCGAACGATATACAGTATTACAGCTACATTCTCAACAAGCACCTAATTGAAAACGTGCCGCCGCTGGATGTGCAGGAGCTTCTGGACGATCTGAACGACCTGCCCGGCGCGGACGGGTTTGTCTACCGCAATTATTGCGCCGGCTCGGGCAGCGGCCGGAATTATTTCACCGATGAAAACGGCAGGAAATGCGACGCGGTGCGGCTCGAACTGGAGCGGCTGAAGGACTGCGGGGCGCTTGACGATGCGCGGTATACCTATCTGCTGGCCAGCCTGATCCACTCCATAGACAAGTACGCCAACACCGCCTCGGTTTACGGCGCTTTCCTGAAGGGGGTCAAAAAATCCGCCGCCAAGACCTTCCGGCTGGAGCTGCTGCCGGTCGTGGACGGCAGCCGGACGGGTAGGGCGTATAACGAGGACATCCACAGCTTGATTCGGACGGTCAGCGGCGACATCCTGTATCTGGACCCGCCGTACAACGCGAGGCAGTACTGCACGAATTACCACGTCCTCGAAACCATCGCCCGCTACGATGCGCCGCAGCTTAAGGGCAAGACGGGCCTGCGGGACTATGCGGCCCAGAAGAGCGATTTCTGCTCTGCGCGGACCGTCGCCGGCGCGTTTGAGGACGTTATCCGCAACGCCGAATTCCGATATATTTTCCTCAGCTATAACAATGAGGGGCTGATGCCGTTCGACGTCATCCGAAGCATTATGCAAAAATACGGCTCGTACGAAATCTTTTCGACCGATTACAAAAGATTCAAGGCCGACACGGACGAAAACAGGCGGCATAAAAGCAGCAGAACCACCGAATATCTGCATTGTCTGCTCAAACGGTGAGGGCTGCTTTGCCCGCGTGGTTTAGGGCAAAAAGCGGGGAGCGGAACCGATACAAGCGGACAATCGAAAAAACGTCTCCTATGGCGGCAGGAACGGAACCGAATCTGTAAGAACGGACAACAGACAATACGGATCAAATACCCCCGAATGCAGAGCAATGCCTGCATTCGGGGGTATCTCTATGACGATGGGAAGCGACGCGCCGCAAGCGTCCGGCGCTTGAAATTTCGGCAAAGAGGCAATCGGGAAAAGCCGAAAGGATGCAGAGCGTTGCGGGCTGAAAATAGAGCGGGTTCGGGAAGGATAAACGCGGTATCGCGTCCGGCGCGAACGGTTGTCGCCGTTCGCGCCGGACGCCGCCCCTGCCAAGACGCGCCGGCGCGTCTTGGCAGGGGCGGCGGACCAGCGATGACACGTCGGGTGAAGACAGCGAGTAAGCTGTGCGCGGATTTTTCGCGCACAGGAAGGGCAGGCTTTTGTATTGGAGCAGCCGTCGTAAATGGCTTCCGATATGTTTAACAGGCAAGCAAGGTCGGCGCGCCGTATTTGTCTATGAATCGGGATTTGTGCGGCGGCGGCCCAACAGCCGAGCGGCCGCTGCGCGGCGAGCCGTCCGTCTTGCGCCGGACGGTAAGCGGTTGGCGGCATAGTAAAGGAGTGCCGCTGCGGCGCTGCGGTTCCGCAGCGATCAGGGCTTTCGATGCACGCCGCAAGCGTATGCTGAGCCGGCGCATTCTTGCGGCGTTGTCCATTTTGGGACAAACGGAGCATACGTTTTATCGGTTTCGATTTTGTTCTCAAGTGGGGAAAATGGAACTTTTTTGTTATGTTTTGTCTCTGTTCCACCGACGCCCTCCGCCGCTGCGCGGCGTAGGGCGTCGGTAGTCTTGGAGTGCAGGATAAGTTTATTTACGGGCAACGCCGCTGTGCGGCGTTGCCCGTTTGAAAAACGGTTGACGCAAAGACGCATCCCCCGGACAGCTTGCGCGCATAGCGGCGCAAGCTGTCCGGGGAGGGTAAGTGGTACAAGGACGCGGTTCTCTCCCGCCGGACTGCGCCGCGTAGCGGCGCAGCCCGGCGGGGGAGGTTGTCGCGAAAGGAAGGCTGTCTTTATGATAAAAAGGGTTTGTTTGGGAAATAACCGATAATTGTATTCCCATATATGTAAAATATGCAGAGAGGGGGGCAACGCCGCTGTGCGGCGTTGCCCGTTTGGAGGAGAGAGGGTTGGCACAAAGACCGCCTTTTGAATGGTTTACACCGCTATGTGGCGTAAGTCGTTTGGGGAGGGTAAGGGGAAAAAGGACGCGTTTTTCTTTCCCGCCGGACTGCGCCGCGCAGCGGCGCAGTCCGGCGGGGAAGGTTAGTGCAAATCGGACGTTGATTCTATGATAGAACAAAGGCGATTGTTTAGAAATAACCGGTAATCATACTTCCTTATACACAGAGATACAGAGAGGGGACAACGGCGCTGCGCGCCGTTGCCCCCTCTCTGTTAGAGGAGAGAAAAGCAAATAATTGTGAGTGATCGGCTAAAAAATAATTTCCTGCTATTTGGCGTATCGAGGAATTCATCGGGGAAAAGAGACGCGCGCAGCAAATCGGTCGGGTCGATTTGCAGTACTTCTGCAATCTCGAAAAGTGTTTCCGGTGTATAATTACGCGTTGTCTCCGGCGTGATGATGCGCTAAAGGCATTGTTCTTTCATTATACCCCCCTCGGAGGGGCGACGCCGCTGTGCGGCGTCGTCCATTTTGGGGAAAATGGAGCATACGTTTTATTGGTTTCGATTTTGTTCTCAAGTGGGGAAAATGGAACTTTTTTGTTATGTTTTGTCTCTGTTCCACCGACGCCCTCCGCCGCTGCGCGGCGTAGGGCGTCGGTAGTCTTGGAGTGCAGGATAAGTTTATTTACGGGCAACGCCGCTGTGCGGCGTTGCCCGTTTGAAAAACGGTTGACGCAAAGACGCATCCCCCGGACAGCTTGCGCGCATAGCGGCGCAAGCTGTCCGGGGAGGGTAAGTGGTACAAGGACGCGGTTCTCTCCCGCCGGACTGCGCCGCGTAGCGGCGCAGCCCGGCGGGGGAGGTTGTCGCGAAAGGAAGGCTGGATTTATGATAAAAAGAGCTTGTTTGGGAAATAATCGGCAATTGTATTTCCATATATGCAAAATATACAGAGAGGGGGGCAACGCCGCATAGCGGCGTTGCTCGTATGGAGGAGAGAGGGGTGGCGCGAAGATACCCCCCCGGATGGTTTGCGCCGCTATGCGGCACGGCCCGGCGGGGGAGAGATTAGTGCGAATCGGACGTTGATTCTATGATGGAACAAAGGCGTCTGTTTGTAAATAAGCGGCAATCATACTTCCTTATATACAGAGATACAGATATACAGAGATACAGAGATACAGAGAGGGGGGCAACGCCGCATAGCGGCGTTGCTCGTATGGAGGAGAGAGGGTTGGCGCAAAGATATCCCCCCGGACGGCTTGCGCCGCGTTGCGGCGTAAGCCGTCCGGGGGGATAATGCGAGTAAAAAACGGATTCATAATAGAATGAAAATGATTTGCTTTATAAGATATAACGAAGTCTGAAGCTCAGCAAAAGAAGCGTCTGTTATAAAGAATGCGAATCGGAATTTCTTAGCATTAGTTTATGAGAGATGTCACAGATATACACAAATGCTCACTGAATTTTGGCGACATATAATTGTAAACAATTTCCATTGCCTATAAATAATTACATTTGCTCGCTAAATTTTGCTGCAATAAATCCAAATATATAGTATAATAAAAACACAATTATTTGAGATGGAGTAGGTTTGTTATGTCCAAAGACATTACGGAAAGCAACCGTGAATTATTCATACGAATAAGTATCGTTATTTCTGCAAACCGTAAATTAAAGGGCCTCTCTCAAGAGCAGTTTGCCGATATAGTTGGTGTGAGTCGCTCCTTAATCAGCGCAATAGAAGCACCTCGGCTTGCCTATAATTTTACTTTGGATGTCTTTTTTAACATTGCCAACGCTTTGGAAATTCCACCCGATGTGCTGCTGCGGGAGGCGTCCAGAAACATATTCTATCAAGATTCGGAAAAAGACAGTTAGTGAAAGAATTTAATTCTAAAGAAGAAGCGTTCTCCTTTCCGTTGGAGCGGGACTACCGCCGCGCCGAACCGTCGTCCGACGAAAAAGCTGTGGAATTCGTCCGCAGTCTGCGCGAGAAGGGGTTTTTCACTCTGTACGAGGCAATGTGCGCCCGTATGACGCGCGTGGTCGTCCCCGAGCATCAGGCGGCGTTCGAGCGCCTTGTCGGCCTGCTCGACCGTCTTGCCCAAACGCGGGGCGGCCGCATCCGCGCAAACGTGGACACGACGGTCTTTGAAGCATCCGCCGAGGTGATTTTGCCCTTTTTCGAGTTCGGCAATCCCGAGGAAAAGGCGCTGCTGCGGCTGCTCCCCGACGCGTATAACGTCAGCTTCGAGCCGACCGACGACGGCTGTGTGCGGCTGCGGGTCATTGCGCCCTATTTCGAGACGGTCCTTCCCGAAGAACTGCCGATGGACGAGCAGATGACGGCCCTGCTGGAAGAGCTGTTCGGCGACGATTTTTAAGCCCCCACGGAAAGGAGTTTGGCCATGAACGTGTATGAACGCAGCTACAAGCGCGTCCGCGCGGACGGCTTATCGCAGCCCGACCTGCTCGAGACGCTGCGCGCGGACGGGGTGTTCCGCGCCTTCGCGCCCTTGCAGCAGCCGCTTGTCGAGGAGCTGGTCGCGCAGCTTGACCGGCAGGCGAGGCAGCGGCGGGGAAGCGTCCGCGTACTGCTGACGCCCGACCGGCTGTATCTGTCCGTCGAGGTCGTCCTGCGGCGGTGCGTGTTTGAAACGCCCGCTTCGCGGTACCTGTTCGACGCGCTTGCGCAGAACGCCGTCCGCGTCAGCATCGACGCGGCGGCCGACGGCATCTGTCTGTTTGCGGCGATCCGCAACCGCGACGCGGAAGCGGAGGCGCGCGCGGAAAGCTACGAGCCGGACGAGCTGTTTCTGCAAATGCTGCAAAGCTTCGGCGAGGAATAACAGCGGGGCATAGCCGGCGCACGCAGGCGGCCGTCCGGTTCGGACGGCCGCCTGCGTGCGCCCCGGAGTGTCAGAAAATTCTATTTCGAAGAACTGATTCACAACGATGAAACGAAGCAAAACAAGTTTCAATAAAGAATTCTTTTACGTTCTTATATAATAAGCCCTTAAAACAGGTGCTTTTCGCTCGAAGGAGCGGTGCGAATATCTTAATATCTAATAACCATATATCCATTAAGGATTTGTGTGTTTTGCCGGTAGGCGTATCTTGTTTTGACAGGCTGTCTGTGTGCGCCCGTTTTGCCGGGGGTGCGTTCGAGCGGACGGGCATGAGGAAGCGCAGTTCTGCGGGAATTGTCGGCGCGCGAGAGCGTCCGCTGCGCGGCGTCTCCGCGCTCCGACGTCCGGCGCCGGCGTTTTCGCCGTTGTACTCGCGGCTGCCGCCGTGGTCGGCGCTGCGGTCGTCGTCAAGAGGAGCGCGCAACGAATAACGGCGTGAAAAAGGGCGCAGCCTGCGGGCGAATTTTTTTTGCGGCGTGCGGCGTGACAGCCGCGGGATTGAAGAAGCGCACGGCGAGGAAACCGAAGGCGGGCGCACCGCGCGTCTCGCGCCTCCGGCGGTGCGTTGGAGGCTCATTCCGGCCGACGCGCATAGATGCCGGCTGCGGCGCCGCTTTGCGGGCGGTCGGGCCGCTTTCGGGCGCGTCGGCCGCGGCGGGAGACGGGGAACGGGAGCGGAAAGCCTTTGCCGCCTTGTTCGGCGGCGGATGCAGCGGGCGAAACGCGGCATAAAAAGAAAAAACGGGAGAGGCGAAAACCTCTCCCGTTTGGGTGGTGGAGATAAGCGGGATCGAACCGCTGACCTCTTGAATGCCATTCAAGCGCTCTCCCAGCTGAGCTATACCCCCATGCGATGCGCCGCCGCATCCGGCAGGCTGTCCTTTATTATATAAGAACATGGAGGTTTTGTCAAGCCCTTTTTTCATTTTTTCAGAAAAAAGGGTTCGATAGGCTCAGCCGATGAAAAGCTGCGTCCAGATATGGCCGTCCGCCACATAGCCGACGCCGATTTTGGTAAACGAGCCGTTGAGGATGTTCGCGCGGTGGCCGCTGGAATTCATCCAGCCGTTGACGACCGCCTGCGGCGTCGCGTAGCCCTTGGCGATGTTCTCGCCCGCCGTGCGGTAGCTCAGGCCGAAGCTGCGAATCATATCGAACGGCGTGCCGTAGGTGGGGCTGTTGTGTGCGAAATAGCCGCGGTCGTGCATATCCTGCGACTTGTACCGCGCCACGCGCGCCAGTTCCCAGTCGGCCGTCAGCGCGGACAGGCCGTACTGCGCGCGGTAGGCGTTGACCAGCTCGACGACCTGCTCCTCGAACGAAAGCGTCGCGGGGTCGTCCAGCGGGACGTAGACCTTCTGCCCGGGGTAAATCAGGTTGGGGTCTGCAAACTGCGGGTTGGCGGCGATCAGCTCGTCCAGCCCGACCTTGTACTTGACGGCGATTTTCCACAGGCTGTCGCCCTTGACCACCGTATAGACGTCGGTGTAGGCCGGCGCGGTGACGGCGGTCAGGCAGACGGCCAGACAGAGCGCCGTCAGCGCGGAAAGCGCCTTTTTTATCGTCTTTTTCATGCTTTTTCCTTTTTCATACTTCTTTTATGAAGCCTTTTTTCGTCCGGCCGCATCCATGCGGCCGCTTTTAGCATGCCTTGCAAACGGCGTTTTTATGCGTTTCGATTGAAATATTCACATATGCTTGCTATACTGTTACCGTTGCTATGCGGGCGGGCAAGCGGCTTTCGGGGCGGAAAAAAGGAGAATTTGCAATGCATCCGGCGCTTTTTTCGAGCTGCCGGATGAAATGCATATTCTGCATACCGCCGTCCGTATGCCGCGCGAAAAGGTCGGCGCTGCCGCGGCGCGCGTTGGCAGGGCGTTTACGAATGCGAAAGCCCGCCGCGCCATCGATGATGACCGGCTGCTCGCCTCGCCGTATGTGCCTGTGTGAATTGGCTGCCGCTGTCGTGCCGGCGGGCCGGTGTAAAGCGCTGTATGCCGCCGGATGCGCCGGATATGTGGAGCCGCGCGGCGGGCTGCCGTATTCCGCATGACGAAAACCGTTTTTTGAACGCAGAAAGCCGCGCTTTGGCCCGCATACGGCCGGACGCCGCAGCGTTTCCCGTCCGGCGCGCGTATGAAGTCAAAAATACGGAAGCGGAAGATGCAGTAGCCGTATTCGCACTTCACGCCCGCTGCGCGCATGAAGCCGGCGCTGATTTACGAGGGCGGCCTTGCCGCTGCGAGGGCATCTTTGCCGCTGCGCAGACGGGCTTGCCGCCGTGCGGACATATGCGCTGTGCTTTGACGGCGGCTTACGCGGATCGACGCTGTGCGTACATAGACGCGCGCCGTCGTTCGGACGCAGGTATCCGCCGCGCAAGAGGATTTTTTGGCCGCCTGCGGCCGGCGGACGGGCTTGAACGGGCGGCGGCCGGCGCGGCGCGGGTTCGAGCCTGCGGCGAGGGATTTTTCCGAATCGGGCGGCGGGGTGCGCCGCAAACGCCGCGCGGCGCGCCGACAGAGCGGCACGCGCGGCGGCTTTCCCTTTGACTCGATAAAAACTGGGGGACAGATATGTGTTAGAACTGAAAGACATCCGAAAGGTGTACCGCGTGGGCGAGCTGGAGACGCGCGCCGTAGACGGCATCACCGTTTCCTTCCGCGAGAAGGAGTTCGTCGCCGTGCTGGGTGAAAGCGGCTCGGGCAAGACGACCTTCCTCAACATCATCGGCGGGCTGGACCGCTACGACGACGGCGAGCTGATCATCAAGGGCAAGAGCACGAAGAACTTCAAGGAGCGCGAGTGGGACGCCTACCGCAACAACTCGGTCGGCTTCGTGTTTCAGAGCTATAACCTCATCACGCATTTGTCGATCGTGACCAACGTCGAGCTGGGGATGACGCTGTCGGGCGTCTCGCGCGAGGAGAAGCACCGGCGCGCCGTCGAGGTGCTCGAGCAGGTGGGGCTCAAGGAGCATCTGCACAAGAAGCCCAACCAGCTTTCCGGCGGGCAGATGCAGCGCGTGGCCATCGCCCGCGCGCTGGCCAACGACCCCGAAATCCTGCTCTGCGACGAGCCGACCGGCGCGCTCGACTCGGAGACGAGCGTGCAGATTATGGAGCTGATCCGCTCGCTGTCCGCCAACCGGCTGGTGATTATGGTCACGCACAACCCCGCGCTGGCCGAGAAATACGCCGACCGCATCATCCGCTTCTCCGACGGCCGCATCACCGCCGACAGCAACCCCTGCGCGGCGGAGGACCGGCCGGAGGGCTTTTCGCTGAAAAAGACGAGCATGAGCTTTTTCACCGCGCTTTCGCTGTCGTTCCAGAATCTGCGCACGAAGAAGGGGCGCACCTTTTTGACCAGCTTCGCTTCGAGCATCGGCATCATCGGCATCGCGCTGATTTTGAGCCTGTCCACCGGCTTTCAGGTGCAGATCGACCAGTTCCAGACCGACGCGCTGGCCGAGTTCCCCGTTTACATCTCGCCGGCGGCGCAGCAGTTGGAGATGGAGGACATGATGGACCCGGACAGCTTCCACGCGTCGCTGCCCGAGCAGTTCCCCGACACCGACCATATACTGCTGTACGATTCGACCGAGAGCCGCTTTGTCCATGAAAACGTCATCACGCAGGACTATATCGATTATATCAACGCCGTCGACCCAGCGCTCTGCTCGTCGGTCGGCAGCGCGTATCTGGCGAATATGAACACGCTCACCGACAAAAACGGCACGATCGTGCCGGTCACGTTCGGGCTGTCGTCGTCGGAAACGACCGGCTCGATGGCCAACGTGATGAGCATGCGGATGGTCGGGCTTTCGACCTACCCAAAGAGCAGCGGCGAGAGCTATCTCGAGAAGAATTACGACCTGCTCTCGGGTGCGTATCCGTCCGGCAAGTACGACGTCGTGCTCGTCGTCGACACCCGCAACCGGCTGGACGAATCGCTGTTCGACGCGCTCGGCTTCGACGCGGACGGCCGCGGCGAGATCGGCTACGACGAGATCGTCGGCAAGGAGTACCGCGTGGTGTTCAACGACGACTATTACAGCAAGACCGAGCAGGGCGTGTATATACCCAACCGCGATTACGAGGCGCTGTACGAAAACGAGAACAACGTCGCCCTGCGCGTCTGCGGCGTGGTGCGGCTGAAGGAATCGGCGTCCATCGGCCTGCTGAACACCGGCATCTGTTACAGCGAGGAGCTGATGGAGGAGATTCTGGCCGACGGCCTTGCCTCGCAGATCGTCGCCGACCAGCAGGCCTCGGACAAAAGCGTTTTCACGCTTCAGGCGCTGACCGAGGAGCAGAAGGAGCAGACGCTCGCCGTGCTCGGCGGCAGCCGGATTCCGTATATGATCTTCCTCTATCCCAACGATTTCGAGAGCAAGGACCGCCTGCTCGAGTACCTTGACGCGTACAACGAGGGCAGGCCGGTCGAGGAGCAGGTCGTTTACACCGATCTGGCCGCCTCGATTTCGGAGATGACGGGCAGCATCATCGACGGCATCACCTTCGTGCTCATCGCCTTCGCCGCGGTGAGTCTGGTGGTGAGTCTGATTATGATCTGCATCATCACCTACACCTCGGTGCTCGAGCGGACGAAGGAGATCGGCATTCTCAAGTCGCTCGGCGCGCGGAAGAAGGACATCGCCCGCGTGTTTGACGCCGAGACCTGCATTCTCGGCGTGTTCTCGGGCGTTTTGGGCATCGTGATCGCGTGGGCGCTTACCTTTCCGGTCAACACGCTGATCTACAACGTGTCCGAGCTGGAGAACGTCGCGGTTCTGCAGCCGCTGCACGCGCTGCTGCTGATCGTCGTCAGCACGCTGCTGACGATGCTCGGCGGGCATATCCCGGCGCGCATCGCCTCGCGCAAGAACGCGGTGGACGCGCTGCGCAGCGAGTAGGGAAAGGAGCTTTGGGAGAGGATGCGTTTCCTGAGCCGTTTGCGGCAGCCGCCTGCGGATGAGACGCCGCTGTTTGACGGCGCGGCGCTGAAAAGGCTGATTCTGCCGCTGATTCTCGAGCAGACGCTGGCCATCACCGTCGGCATGGCCGACACGGTGATGGTCTCGTCGCTGGGCGACGCGGTGATGAGCGGCGTTTCGCTCATCGACAACATCAACACGCTGATCATCAATATTTTCGCCGCCTTCGCCACCGGCGGCGCGGTGGTGGCGGCGCAGTTCCTCGGCGCGCGGCGGGAAAAGAGCGCGCGGGAGACGGCCGGACAGGTCATTGTCTCCACGCTGCTGATCTCGCTGGCGGTTATGGGCGTCTGTCTGGCGCTGCGCGAGCCGATCATCCGGCTGCTGTTCGGCGAGATCGAGCCGGAGGTGATGGCCTCGGCGTCGGTCTATTTTCGGATTTCCGCGTTTTCGTATCCCGTCATCGGCGTGTATAGCTGCTGCGCGGCGCTGTTCCGCACGATGGGCAACTCGAAGGTGTCGATGTACAGCGGCCTGCTGGCCAATGTCGTCAATATCGGCGCCAACGCGCTGTTGATCTACGGGATGGACATGGGCGCCGCCGGCGCGGCGCTGGGCAGCCTGCTCTCGCGGCTGGCCTCGATGGCGCTGCTGCTGGTGCTGCTGACCGACCGCAAAAACGTGATTTACATATCGTTCCGTGAGAAATTCGTATTCAACGGGCAGGTTCTGCGGAAAATTTTCCGCATCGGTCTGCCGAACAGTCTGGAAAACGGCGTTTTCCAGCTCGGGCGGATTATGGTCCTGCGCATCATCACCCTCTTCGGCGTGGTGCAGATCGCGGCGAACGGCGTGGCCAACAGCCTGAGCGCGCTCGGCTGCATCCCCGGGCAGGCGATGAATCTGGCGATGATTACCGTCGTCGGCCGGTGCGTGGGCGCGGGCAGCCGCGCGCAGGCGCGCTGGTATACGCGGCGGCTGATGGGGATTACCTATCTGTTCACGATCGGCGTCAACGCGCTGATTCTGCTGTCGCTGCCGCTGACGCTGCGGCTGTATTCGCTTTCGCCCGAGTCAATCGCGCTCGCGCGGGTCCTGACCAGCATCCACAACGGCTGCGCGATGCTGCTGTGGCCCGCCGCCTTCACGCTGCCGAACGCGCTGCGCGCGGCCTGCGACGCGCGGTTTACGATGGTCATTTCGGTCGCGTCGATGCTGACCTTCCGCATCGGGCTGAGTCTGGTGCTGGCGCTGCGGCTGAACTACGGCGCGGTCGGCGTTTTCGCCGCGATGGTCGTCGATTGGCTGTTCCGCGCGGTCGTGTTCTTCTTCCGCTACCGCTCTGGCCGCTGGTGGCCGTCTCGGGCGCTGACCGAATAGGTCGGGCGGGGAAGTCCGGCGCGGATCGGAGTATATGCACAAAAAAGGACGGGAGGTTGCTCCTGTCCTTTTCTTTTGCGCATCTGCCCCCCGGGCGCGGGTGGAACCGCCGCTTTTGGGCCGGCCCGGGCGCAGACCGTTCCGCCGGCCGCCGGTCTGCCGGTCCTCTCCGGCTTCGGGGCACGCGCAAGTGCGCCGCTCGCCTTCCTTCCGGCGCAAACCGCGCAGCGGCAGGCCGCGTTAGGACGGGCTTCGGCTTTGGCAAAGGCTTGCCAAAAAAGCCCGAACAAACCCGCTTCTCCCCCCCCCGATGCGGAGAAACGCCGCCGGCCGCGCGGCAGCTTGCGCCGTGCCGGCATAATGGCGGCTCGGCATCGCAGAGCGGCGCGCGGTTGTGAAACGGGCGCGCCGATGCTGGCTGCTTTCGCTCCGCCGGCCGGCAATCATCGCCCCACAATTCCGCGTTGGCCGCGCGGTGCGCCGTCCGGCTTTCGGAACAGCGACGTTCCCGCCGAATCCCTGCAAACGGAGACGCGCAAAACGCCTGCACGGTTTTCACGGGCTTTCTCCTCACAGCGGGCTGCCGGACTTCGTTCGGCAAAGCACCGCCAAACGGCAGGGCATATCTGCCGCATAAGAAGGAGCGGCTCGACCGCAGACAGACGCCGACCGCAAAGCGCGCCGAGCGGCAGGCCCCAAAGCGTCGCAAACACACCCGCCGCAGGGCGCGGAGGGGAGGTCAGGTCTG
>ERZ827520.1560-NODE-1560-length-25630-cov-3.820528_pt1 | contig 25630 bp, 23 predicted proteins | sample MGYA00519581_ERZ827520 | MGnify/ENA primary metagenome ERZ827520 (study PRJEB31778, sample SAMEA3449339) | human gut metagenome | biome: human gut; feature: human-associated habitat; material: faeces | place: United Kingdom | collected 2010/2012 ...
CCCTGAAGAAGGATGAAAACGGCGTGTGGCGCATGGACTATGAAGACATGGACCGGCGCATCAAGGAAAATCATATCCATTTCGCCATCTTCTGCTCTCCCCATAACCCCTGCGGCCGGGTCTGGGAGCGCTGGGAGATCGAGCAGGCCATGGCGCTGTACAAAAAGTACGACGTCATGGTGGTTTCCGACGAGATCTGGAGCGACATCCTGCTGACCGGATATTGCCACATTCCCACCCAATCCGTCAGCGAGGACGCGAAAATGCGCACCGTGGCGCTGTACGCTCCCTCCAAGACCTTCAATCTGGCGGGACTGGTGGGCAGCTACCATATCATCTACAACAGCTGGCTCCGGGATCGCTGCGACAAGGAGGGTTCCCTCAGTCACTACAACGCCATGAACGTCATGAGCATGCACGCCTTGCTGGGCGCTTACAAGCCCGAAGGCTACGAGTGGGTGGAGGAGCTGCGGCAGGTCATCACCGGCAACGTGGATTTTGCCTGTGATTACATCGCGAAGCACTTTGACGGCGTAGAGGTCAGCCGCCCTCAAGGAACCTATATGCTTTTCCTGGACTGCGGAGAATGGCTGACGGCTCACGGCAAGACCATGGACGAGCTGCTTGCCGCCGGATGGGATGTGGGCGTCATCTGGCAGGACGGACGGGCGTTCCACGGTCAGACTCACATCCGCATGAACCTCGCGCTGCCCCTGAGCCGGGTGCGGGAGGCTTTCCGGCGGCTGGATACCTATGTTTTCAATGCCTGATACGATACTCCGGGGCGGATTTCCGCCCCGGAACCTTTGTTTTACGGGACAAAATTCGCCACTTTACATAGATTTTACAAAGTGCTTATTGTAATTCTTACGGTTTTATCGTACCATCAACAGTGAGATAGAATAAGTATTGGGGGAATCCGAGTGATTTACTGCGTAGAGGACGACGACAGCATCCGGGAGCTGATGCTGTATGCCCTGCGGGCGTCCGGCTTCGAGGCGGAGGGCTTCCGGGACAGTGTGGGACTGTTCGACGCGCTGAGCCACGCCCAGCCCCAGCTCATTATGCTGGATATCATGCTGCCCGGAATGGACGGCATTGAAATTCTCAAAGCCCTCCGGGGCAATCCCACCACCGCCCGCATCCCGGTCATCATCGCGTCCGCCCGTGGGACGGAGTATGACAAGGTGGTGGGGCTGGATCTGGGGGCTGACGATTACCTCGCCAAGCCCTTCGGCATGATGGAGATGGTGTCCCGCATCCGGGCGGTTCTGCGCCGGGCCGCTCCCGCGGCTACTCCCGGAATGCTGCAAATGGGGAATCTGCGGATGGATTCCGCGTCCCATACAGTCTACGCCGGGGATACCCGGGTGGAGCTGACGCTGAAGGAATTTGAGTTACTGAAGCTCTTTCTGGAGCATCCCGGCCGGGCCTTTTCCCGGGATCAGCTACTGGAGCGGATCTGGAGCACGGACTACGTGGGCGAGACCCGGACGGTGGACGTACACATCGGCACCCTGCGCACGAAGCTGGGGCAGTGCGGCGAATACATCCGTACCGTCCGGGGCGTTGGCTACCGGATGGAGGCGTAGGCCATGACGAAGCGGGTTTTTCGCTCGATTTTTCTGGCATCGCTGGCGGTGCTGCTGGCCACGCTGGCACTGATTCTGGGGGCGCTGTACACCTACTTTTCCGACGTTCAGGCGGAGCAGCTGCGATTGCAGACGGCTTTGGTCGCCCACGCGCTGGAAACGGAGGGGGGTTCCTATTTTGACGGCCTGGACACCGCCGACTGCCGGGTCACCTGGATCGCCGCCGACGGCACGGTGCTTTATGACAGCCGCTCCGATTCCGGCGTGATGGAGAATCACCTAGCGCGCGAAGAAGTGAAGGCCGCGCTGGCCACCGGATCCGGCACCAGCTTCCGCTATTCCGACACGCTGATGGAGCGGTATATTTACACGGCGCAGCGCCTGAGCGACGGCACGGTGCTTCGCCTTTCCGCGGCGCAGAACACGGTGCCCCATCTGGTGCTGGGGGTGGTGAAGCCGATTATTCTGGTCATTGGAATCGCCGTCGCCCTGTCGGCGCTTCTTGCCGGGCAGCTGACGAAAAACATTGTCGCGCCTCTGAACGAGCTGAATCTGGACGACCCCATGTCCAACCGGGAGTACGTCGAAATCCAGCCCCTTCTGCGGCGGCTGGACTCCCAGCAGGTTCAGCTTCGGGCGCAGTCCCAGGAACTGCGGCAGAAGCAGAAGGAATTCAACACCGTCACCCGTTCCTTAAGCGAGGGACTGGTGCTGATGAACAGCAGCGGCATGGTGCTGAGCATCAACCCCGCCGCCACACGGCTGCTGGAAATCACCCCCAACTGCTTAGGGGCGGATTTTGGCGTCGCCAACCGGAACGCGGCCATTTCCGCACTGGTGGAGAAGGCTCTCACCGGGGAAAAGGCGGAGGAAAACGTGGCTCTGACCGGCGGAGAATATCTCGCCGCCGCCAGCCCGGTCAAATCCGACGGGGCGGTTTCCGGCGTGGTGCTGCTGCTGTTTGACGTGACCCAGAAGCAGAAGGCGGAAGCCCTTCGCCGGGAATTCACCGCCAACGTTTCCCATGAGCTGAAAACCCCGCTTCACGCCATTTCCGGCTACGCCGAGCTGATGAAGGACGGGCTGGTTCCTCCGGAGGACACCCGGCACTTTGCGGAGAAAATCTACAGCGAAGCCCAGCGCATGATCGATCTGGTGGAGGATACCCTGCGCCTGTCCCGGCTGGACGAGGGTGCGGCGGATATGCAGTGGGCGCCCATCGACCTGTACGAAACGGCGAAATCCGCCATGCAGGAGCTGACCGCCCCGGCGGAGCTGAAAAACGTCAGCATTCAGCTGGAAGGGAAGAAGACCGTCATTCAGGGAATCCCCCAGCTGGTTTCGGGGATCGTGTTCAACCTCATGGACAACGCCGTCAAGTACAATAAGGACGGCGGGCTGGTTATCGTGCGGCTTGGGGAAGAAAAGGGGCAGGCCGTTCTGACGGTGACGGACACCGGCATCGGCATCAGCCCGGAGCATCAGGAGCGGGTGTTCGAGCGGTTTTACCGGGTGGACAAGAGCCACTCCAAGGAGATCGGCGGCACCGGTCTGGGACTGTCCATCGTCAAGCACGCGGCGCTGATTCTGGGCGCGGCCATCGAGCTGGACAGCACCGTCGGCAAGGGGACGATCGTCACGGTGCGGTTCCCCATGGAGAAAAAGTAGAATGAATGGGAGGGGCGCTGCCCCTCCCATATTTTCTGCCGGATTTACGCAGATTTTACATTTTTCTGATAATGGATTTGACCTTGCGCTGATAAAATTGAAATATGAAATAATTTAGGGCCTATCTGAAAACCGTCAACACGCCCAAACAGCGGGTCTTTTCCGCCTGCTGTGCACCATTTTCCCTTGCAATACACAAAGTATTCCTGCGGAAAAATGGCTTCATCAGGCGAAAAATCCCTCGCTGTTGGTCATATTGCCGATTTTCAGATAGACCCTAAGATGTGGGAGGTCGAAATCCATGGATATTTTCAACGTTCTGACCATGAACGGCGGGCTGTGCCTGTTTCTGTTCGGCATGAACCTGATGGGAGACGCGCTGGAACGGCGGGCGGGTTCCTCCCTGCGGATGCTTCTGGGGAAGCTCACCACCAACCGGATGCTGGGCTTCCTGACGGGTCTGGCCGTCACGGGCGTCATTCAGTCCTCCTCTGCTACCACGGTCATGGTGGTCGGCTTTGTCAACTCCGGGCTTCTGACGCTGGGACAGGCCATCAACGTCATCATGGGCGCGAACGTTGGCACCACCGTCACCGCATGGATATTGAGCCTTAGCGGCATTGAAAGCGGGAACGTCTTCGTCCGGCTGCTGAAGCCCAGCTCTTTTACCCCCATTCTTGCGCTGGTGGGCATTGTGTACTACATGTTCATGAAGGACGGCAAGAAGAAGGACACCGGCATGATCTTTCTGGGGTTTGCGACCCTGATGTTCGGCATGGAGACCATGTCCGGCGCGGTCAGCAGCCTGAAAATGTGCCGGAATTCCAGCAGATGTTCCTGATGTTCACGAACCCCATTCTGGGCGTTCTCGTGGGCGCGGTGCTCACCGGAATCATCCAGTCCTCGTCGGCGTCCGTGGGCATTTTGCAGGCGCTGTCCTCCACCGGCTCTGTGACCTACGCCGCCGCCATCCCCATTATCATGGGTCAGAACATCGGCACCTGCGTCACCGCGCTGCTGTCCAGCGTGGGCACCACCAAAAACGCCCGGCGGGCTGCAGTGGTGCATCTGATGTTCAACATCATCGGCACCGCTGTGTGCCTGACCCTCTTTGTGCTGGCGGACGCCCTGTTCTCCCCGGCCATTCTGGGAGAAAGCGCTTCCTATCTGGGCATCGCCATCTGCCACACGGTGTTCAACGTCATCTGCACCACCCTGATGCTGCCCGCCGCCGGGCTGCTGGAAAAGCTGGTGTGCAGAATCGTCCCCGACGGGAAGCAGCTGGAGGCGGTCTGCGAGCTGGACGAGCGTCTGCTGGCCACCCCCTCCATTGCCTTGGAGCGGTGCCGTGTGGTCACCAATGAAATGGCGGACGTGGCCGCCGCGACCCTGCGGGATGCTGCCGCCGCCCTCCAGAACTACACGCCGGAGCTTGCGCAGGCTGTGCGGGAGGGGGAGAGCAAAACCGACCATTATGAGGATATCCTTGGCACCTATCTTGTTAAGCTCAGCGCCCTGAAGATCAGCGAAAACGACAGCAGCGAGGCCGCCATGCTTCTCAAAGCCCTCAGTGATTTTGAGCGCATCGGAGACCACGCTCTGAACATTTTGGAGTCCGCCGAGGAGCTGAAAGGTAAGAATCTGTCTCTTTCCGACGCCGCCCGTCATGAGCTGTCCGTTCTGCTGCGGGCTGTGGACGAGATCGTGGACATGACCTTTCAGGCGTTCCGGGACGACGATCTGGAAAAAGCCTACCGGGTGGAGCCGCTGGAGCAGGTCATTGACGATCTGAAGGAGAAAATGCGCATCCATCACATTCTGCGGATGCAGCAGGGCAGCTGTAGTATTGAGTCCGGATTTGTCTGGTCTGACTTGCTGACCGCGCTGGAACGGGTGGGCGACCACTGCTCCAACATCGCCGGGTGCATCATCGACCTGCACCACCACAACATGAACACCCACGAGGCCATCCGCTCCGCCCGGATGGAAAACGAGGATTTTGACGATGAATACAAGGCGTATGCCGTGAAATACAGTCTAAAGTAAGCAGAAAAGTGTGAAAAGCGCCCGGCAGGAATCTATTTCCTGCCGGGCGTTTTGCTGTCTTATTTCTTCCACTTTTCGATCAGACTGATGATCTGCCCCGTAAGCTTGGCGTTGTCTTTGTTGGTATTCCCGCGGCGGGTCTTGACCAGCGCAAGAAGCGCTTCCGCCGCCGCGACCATGTCCTCGTAAATCTGCTTCGCCCGCTGGGTGCCCTTGAAGGCCGCCGCCCGGTCGATCTTCACGCCCTCGGTGTAGGTCGTGAGCTTGCCGGTGATCAGGTCGTATTCCGTGCCGCTGTAGGGAGCGTCGGCGTGGTAGCCCATGGATTTCAGGGTCGCGCAGAAGGCTTTGCAGCTGCCGTCGTCGCCGTGGTTCACGAACACCATCTTGGGCTTCTCCCGGAAGCCTGCCAGCCAGTTCAGCAGCCCCTCTTTGTCCGCGTGGCCGGAGGTGCCGTGGAGCATGGCGATCTCCGCGCTCACCGCGATGTCCTCGCCGAAGAGCTTCACGGACTTCGCGCCGTTTTCCAGCTTCCAGCCGAGAGAACCCTCCGCCTGATAGCCTACGAACAGGATGATGTTTTCCTTGCGCCAAAGGTTGTGCTTCAGATGGTGGCGGATTCTGCCCGCCTCGCACATGCCGCTGGCGGAGAGAATGACCTTGGGCTGGGGATCGGTGTTGATGAGCTTGGATTCGTCGGAGGAAACGGCCAGCTTTAGTCCGTCAAACCAGATGGGGTTGACGCCCTGTTTCAGAATGGCCCGGGTCTCGTCGTCAAAGTCCGTGGGGTCGCATTGCAGGAAAATCCCCGTCGCCTCCACGGCCAGAGGGGAGTCCACGTACACCGGGAAATGGTCGTGTCCCGTCACCAGCCCCTGCTGCTTGATCTCCCGGATGGCGTAGAGCATTTCCTGCGTCCGCCCCACGGCAAAGGCAGGGATGACCAGATTGCCGCCCCGGTCCAGCGCCCGCTGGATGCAGGCGGCCAGCTCGCCCACCACATCGCCCCGCTCCTTGGGGTGCAGGCGGTCGCCGTAGGTGGATTCGATGACCAGATATTCCGTCTCCGCAACAGGCTGGGGGTCGCGGAGCAGGGGCTGATTGACGTTGCCCACGTCGCCGCTGAACACGATCTTCCGGGTCTGCTGCCCCTCCGTCAGCCACATTTCGATGGCGGCGGAACCCAGCAGATGGCCGATGTCCGTCATGCGGATGATAATGCCCTCCGCGGCCTGAACGGCGGCGTTATACTGGCAGGGGCGGAGCAGCCGGAGAGCCGCCGCAGCGTCGTTGGTGTCGTATACCGGCTCCACGGCCCGTTCCCCGGCGCGCTCGGCCTTGCGGGTGCGCCACTGGGCTTCCGACTCCTGAATGTGCGCCGAGTCCATGAGCATGATGCGGCAAAGATTGCAGGTGGCCTCCGTGGCGTAGATCTGCCCACGGAACCCGTCCTTGCACAGCTTGGGGAGCATACCGGAATGGTCGATATGGGCGTGGGTCAGGAATACCGCTTCGATGGCATTCGCCGGAACGGGCAGCGGGACATTCTGGAAAATGTCCTCCCCCTGCTCCATACCGCAGTCCACCAGATAGTAGCGGCCGTTCACCTCCAGCAGCGTACAGCTGCCGGTGACCTCATGGGTCGCGCCGATGAATTGAACTTTCATGTCTGCACCTCCAAGATTCACGTCTGAACATACTATACCACAATTCGCCGCGCAGTGCAAGGTTTTGACTTTTTTGAATACGAAAACGCGCCCGGTTCTTTGCAGAATCGGGCGTGTTTTGAATCAATCTTAATACTCGGTGGGCTTGATGTGCCAGATCTCCTCGGCGTACTGACGGATGGTGCGGTCGGAGGAGAACTTGGCGGCGGAGGCCACGTTCATCAGGCACTTGCGGCCGAAGGCAATGCGGTCGGCATAGTCCCGGTTGGCCTGGAGCTTGGTGTCGAAGTAGGAAGCGTAGTCCAGCAGCAGGAAGTAATGGTCGGCCTGATGCCAGTCGGTGCCGTCCAGCAGAGAATGGAACAGCTCCTTCTGGGCGTCGTCCGTGGGCACGGTGCCGTCCACCAGGGTGTTGATGGCGCGGCGCAGGTCGGCGTTGGAGTCGTAAATGCTCCGGGCGTGGTAGGTGGGCTTGGCGGCATTGATCTCATCCACGGTGTGGCCGAAGATATACTCGTTCTCCCGGCCGGCCTCCTGCGCGATCTCCACATTGGCGCCGTCCAGCGTACCCATCGTTACGGCGCCGTTGAGCATCAGCTTCATGTTGCCGGTGCCGGAGGCTTCCGTACCGGCAGGGGAGATCTGCTCGGAAATGTCGGCGGCGGGGATGATATGCTCGGCGTAGGAGCAGTTGTAGTTCTGAACAAATACCACTTTCAGCTTGTCGGCCACGGCGGGGTCGTTGTTGATCATCTTCGCGACCCGGTTGATATAGCGGATGATGGCCTTGGCACGGGCGTAGCCGGGGGCGGACTTGGCGCCGAAGAGGTAAACCGTGGGATGGAAGTCCGGCAGACGGCCCTCCTTCAGCCGGAAGTAGATGTCCACGATGGACAGAATGTTCATCAGCTGGCGCTTGTACTCGTGCAGACGCTTGACCTGCACGTCGAAGATGAAGTCGGGGTTCAGCGTCACGCCCTCGTGTTTGGCGATGACGGCGCACAGCTGCTCCTTCTTCAGGTGCTTGATATCGTTGAACTCCACGACGGTCTCGTCGTAGATCTGATCTTTCAGCTCACCGATGAGGTCGAGGTTCTTCAGGAAGTCGCCGCCCACCTTTTCCCGCAGCATGGCGGTCAGCTCGGGGTTGCACAGACCCAGCCAGCGGCGGGGGGTGATGCCGTTGGTCTTATTCTGGAACCGCTCGGGGAAGGCGTAGTACCAGTCCTTGAAGCAGTCGTCCTTCAGAATCTGGGTGTGGATCTCCGCCACGCCGTTGATATAGGAGCCGACGTAAATGGACAGGTTCGCCATGTGGGCGGTGTTGTCTTTCACAATGAACAGACCCGGATGCTCCCACTTGAGCTTCTGGTCAATGCGGCAGATGATGTCCACGATCTCGGGAACCACGCTGCGCATCAGATCCAGCGGCCACTTTTCCAGTGCCTCGCCCATGACGGTGTGGTTGGTGTAGGAGAAGGTCTTCTGAGCGACATTGAAGGCGTCGTCAAAGCTCATGCCCTCCAGCATCAGCAGGCGGATCAGCTCGGGGATGGACATGGCGGGATGGGTGTCGTTGAGCTGCACCGCGTAGAACTCGGCAAAGCGGCTCAGATCATCGCCGTGGGCAATTTTGAAGGTGCGCAGCATATCCTGCAGGGACGCAGAGGACAGCACATACTGCTGCTTGATGCGCAGGCGCTTGCCCTCCCAGGTGGAGTCGTTGGGGTACAGGACGCGGGTGATGTCCTCGGCCTTGTTCTTGGCGTCCAGCGCCCGCAGATAGTCCTGATTGTTGAAGGCGTTGAAGTCCAGCTCCTCCTCGGCCTCGCACTGCCACAGGCGCAGTGTGCCCACGTTCTCGGTGCCGTAGCCGATGACGGGAACGTCGTAGGGAACGGCCAGAACGGTATGGTCGGGGAACTTGACCTTCACGGTGTGGTTATAGCGGCGGAAGGACCAGGGGTCGCCGAACTTTGTCCAGTCGTCGGCGTTCTCCACCTGACTGCCGTCGGCGTCAAAGCTCTGCTTGAACAGACCAAACTTGTAGCGCAGGCCGTAGCCGGACAGGGGAATATCGGTGGAAGCAGCGCTGTCCAGGAAGCAGGCCGCCAGACGGCCAAGACCGCCGTTGCCCAGAGCGTCGTCCTCGATGTCCTCGAGAATCGCCAGATCGACCCCGTGCTCGGCAAACAGCTCCTTCATCTCGTCCAGAATTCCCAGATTAAACAGGTTGGAATACACCAGACGGCCGATCAGGTACTCGGCAGAGATGTAATACGCCTTGCGATTGGGCATACGGGTCTTCTTGGAATGGCTCCAATCGTCGGAAATGGCCATCATAACAGCCTGACCCAGCGCTTCATGCAGCTCCTGAGGGGTCGCCTCCTGCAAAGAAACGTCGTAGGTGTACTTGAGCTGTGCCTCCGTCCATTTCAGGATGTTCAGACAGTTGTTGTTCATGTTAGCTCTCCATTCTTAAAGTGGGTGCGCCGCTGTGGCTTTGTGATACGGTTTCGTCCAGACCAACTTCTGATAGTATATCATATTCCGATCAGCATGTCCAGTTGAAACCGACCCGAAAACGGCAAACAGGAAACTTTTTGCCGGCATCCGTCTGAGCGTGGGTACTCCGGACGAAATCCGGGGGAAGACGCCCCTGCGGCGGTGGAAAAACGGCAGTTTCGGAAATTTGAAACGTTTCCAATTCTTGCAGATTCCTATTTAGAATAATACTATTTTCCCATTTTGTCAAGTAAAACCGGATGTAATATCAGACATAACATTTTTTTTGCCGGGTTTTATGGATTCTGCCCGTTTTGGAAGGCCCCTATACCCCGCCCCCCGGCAATGTTAAAAGCACGTTCACATTTCGTCTATTTACTTTTCCCCGGAAGAATGGTATAATGAAAAGCCGTAATGGGAAGGAGGCGGTTATTTGAGCCGGTTTTTTGATGAATTAAAGGATTTTTGGAAAAAAGGCGACATATTTCTGCTGATCCTGTGCCTGATCGTGTCCGGCTTTGGCTGCGTTTTCATTGCCAGCGCCACTTCCGCCGACAAGTTTGGCGGCAATCTCCAATATATTATCATTCAGCTGGCGGCTACCGGTCTGGGCGTCATGATGTACGCGCTGGTGTCCTCCATCGATCTGGACTTTCTCTCGGAACACCGGATGGTGATGGTGGCTTTCAACTGTGCGCTGCTTCTCATGCTGATAAGCCCCCTGGGAACCGACCACAACTCCGGTAACCGAAGCTGGATCAACCTGGGCTTTATCAGCGTTCAGCCCGCCGAGGTCTGCAAGATCACCTATGTCGTTATTATGGCGTCGGTCATGTCGGCGCACCAGAACCGGATATCCAGTCTGCCGTCCGTCATGCACATGTGCCTTCACCTGGGACTGCTGGTGGGACTGAACATGGTGCTGTCCGGCGACGCGGGCGTTTCCCTGATCTTCGTGTTTATCTTCATCGGCATGGCCTTCGGCGGCGGTGTCAGCCTGTGGTGGTTCGTCCTGGCCATCGGCCTGATCGTGGCGGCGTTCCCGATCCTGTGGCAGTTCCTGGGCGAATACCAGCAGAACCGGTTTCTGATTCTGGTTGACGACACCATCGACCCCATGGGCATCAACGAGCGCTATCACTCCATGATGAACCTGCGCTCCCTCACCGGCGGCGGCCTGACGGGACAGGGACTGTTCAACGGCAACCGTACCCAGAGCGGCAGCCTGTTCGCCGGGCACACGGACTATATTTTCTCGTCCATGGGCGAAGAGCTGGGCTTTGTAGGGTGCCTTGCGATCATGATTATGGAAATGGCCATCATCGCCCGGTGCATCTATGTGGGCATACACTGCCAGGACTATATGCGCCGGCTGGTATGCTACGGCGCCGCGTCGGCGCTGATGTTCCAGGTGATGATCAACACCGGTATGTGCATCGGCGTTATGCCCGTTATCGGTCTGACCCTGCCGTTGATCAGCTACGGTGGTTCTTCGGTGGTTACGATCTATGCCATGCTCGGCCTTGTCTCCGGTGCCCACGCGCGACCACAAAGTCTGAGCCATGAACGATACGTACAGCCATACAGGTAAACAAGCCTTATGCGCCCCGTCCTTTTCAGGGCGGGGCGCAAAAAAGAAAAAAGGAAATTCCGGAAAAAGTGGTTGACTTTCCGGAAAAACGTGGTATAATAAGCTCTGCTTCGGTATGGAGGCATAGCTCAGCTGGTTAGAGCGCATGCTTCACACGCATGAGGTCACAGGTTCGAGTCCTGTTGTCTCCACCAGGTATAATATAGAGGATTTGTGTAACGGTAGCACACCGGACTCTGACTCCGTTTGCGGGGGTTCGAATCCCTCATCCTCTGCCAGGTCCACTGTAGTCGCAAGATTACAGTGGACTTTTTTGCATCAAGGGCGCTCCGCTTTCATCGGAGCGCCCTTGATGCTTTATTTGATTGTCGCGCTGTTGTTCAGCAGCAGCGTGCTGTAGAGGAACAGCACGTCCTGACCGTGAAAGTCAAGGAATTGCCCCAGATAGTTGCTTCGGATGTACCGAAGGTCTACCAGCGTCACTCTGGCGTAGTCGTTTACCAGCAGCGGAACGAGGCTGCTTCCGAAGGAATCCCGGAATACAATCAGCTCCCGGTCAGTGGCCGCGTTGGGGTTTTCGATGGTCAGCAGACTCCGGGCACCGGAGAGATACACGTCGTACAGATCTCTGCTGTCCAGCTTGGTCATGTCGTAGACAGCGGCGGTCTCCCCCGTTTCGTAATCGTACACCCGGCAGTCGTCCAGCAGGTCGCTTTTCAGCAGGTACATGGTGTCCGGCTGCATGGGCAGCGCTGCCTGACCGTAGTACACGCCGTAGAAGGGCTTTTCCAGCGGGATGACGGTGTAATCCTCCTGCCGGGGAGAGGACACCCCCAGTGCCTGACACAGCGCCTGTGCCGCCGGGAGCAGACGTTCCTGCCGCCAATGGGTATCGGTGCGGTAATAGTCCTGAATGGACAGGCTGTCCGTCAGGCGGATGGGAGACGCCCAGGGCATTCCGCCCTCCACCATGGCAAAGAGCCGGTCATAGTCCATGGACAGCTGCCCGGCGGACTGCGCCAGATAGTAGCCCTTGTCCGGGACGATGGCAAGATAAATTTGGGAATCGGTGGAGGAAAGATAGGTTTCGTATACGCTGCTGAACCGCTCCAGTGCGTGGTTGACCGAGGCTTCGCTCAGGGGATATTCCTGTGCCGCAGCATAGCCTTGGGAGATATAAATGCCGCTTTTGTCGCTTTGCCGCAGGACGAAGCGGTGGAACAGGGACTTCGCCTCGCGGAAAGTATCCCGCAGGGGGAACTGATCCAGGCTGGCATCCTCAAAATCCGCCATGAAGCTGCCGTCCAGCAGTTTTTTCCCCTGAATGGCGGGCTTCTGCGCCAGCTGGCGGCGCTCCGCGACGGAAATGTCCCGGCTGGGCGCCAGCCACGCCCACACAGCCAGCACCGCCCAGACGGCCGCAACAATGATTGCGCAAATTCGATTTTTCATACTGCAGCCCCCTTAAAACCGGAAATACAGGAACGGGCTGAAGGAGCCGTCCACCAGATAGGCCGTGCAGACGATCAGCAGCGCCAGCATTGCCGCGGCTTCCAGCACGACGCCCGCCTTCGTTCCGTCCATGCGCCGCGCCGCGTTTTTCACCACCGGCGTGGAGCCGAGAATGCCCAGCACGAACAGGACGGCGTAGCTTTTGAGATAATACAGCGTTTCGGCGGAGGTCAGGCTCAGGCTGCCGAAGCCGAACAGTCCGGCAAAGTCCTGCCCCGCCTGGGCAAGACTGTCCGCGTTGAACAGGACGAAACTGAGGACTACCGCCAGCAGCACATAGCCATGGCGCAGGACGCCCGGCAGCCTTTGCAGGACGGGAATCCACTTTTCCGCCAGCAGCAGCGCGGCAAACAGCAGCCCCCACAGCACGAAATTCCACGCCGCGCCGTGCCACAGCCCCGTAAGCATCCACACGGTGAGGATGTTCAGAACCCACCGCCAGCGGCTGACCCGGCTGCCGCCCATGGGGATATACACATAGTCCCGGAACCAGCTGCCAAGGCTGATATGCCACCGCCGCCAGAACTCCGTGACGCTTCTGGAGAGATAGGGATAGTTAAAATTCTCTACAAAATGGAACCCCAGCACCCGCCCCAGGCCGATGGCCATGTCGGAATAGCCGGAAAAGTCGAAGTAAATGTTCAGGGCAAAGGCCACGGCGTACATCCAGTAAAACAGGACGGATTTTTCGCCGCTCTGTCGGAACAGCCGGATCAGCAGGGCAAAGTTATCCGCAAGGATGACCTTTTTCCCCAGCCCTACCAGAAACCGCCGCAGACCCACCGCCGCGTTTTCCCAGCTGTGCTCCCGGTGTTCCAGCTCCCGGGCGATATCCGCGTACCGGACGATGGGGCCTGCAATCAGCTGGGGGAACAGGGCGACGTATGCGCCGAAGTTGATCAGATTTTTCTGCGCCGGGACGCTGCCGCGATAGACGTCGATGGTGTAGCTCAGGCACTGGAAGGTGTAAAAGCTGATGCCGACGGGCAGCGCAAGATGAAGCAGCGGAATTTTCAGGCCGGTGACGGCGTTCAGACTGCCGATGAAGAAGTCCGCGTACTTGAAAACCCCCAGCAGCCCCACGCTGATGACGATGGACGCCAGCAGCCAGCGCTTTTTCCGCTTCCGGGAGCGTTCGATGCCCAGGCCGCAGACGTAGCACAGCACGATGGTGAACACCATCAGGGGCAGCAGCCGCAGCTCCCCCCAGCCGTAAAAAATCAGGCTGGCAAGGAGCAGAACGGCGTTTTTCCCCTTCCGGGGCGTGAGAAAATACACCGCCAGCACCGCCGGGAGGAAATAATATAGGAAGGGAATGCTTGAAAAAACCATAGGCGTGTTCGCTCCTGAGAACTCTTATAAAAATGGCAGCGATTCCATCGCTGCCATTTGGGAAACTTTAAATCACAAATTCGGGTTCGCCGACGACCTTGCCGAAGGCGTCCACAAAGGACTGGGCGGTGAGGTCGTAGCTGGTGTCCAGCATAATGAGCATCACCACGTCACGGTAGCCGGTGACCAGCATGTCGTCCGCTTCCACGCAGACCCACTTGCGGGGGTTGATGCCGGACTTCATGGCTTCGGCGACGGACTTGATGTCCTCGCCCGGGGCGACCCGCACCATGACCATGGAAAAGGCGATGGAGCCGATCATCGGCTCGAACACCGCGGCCTCCGTCAGCACGCCGGCGTTATCCAGACCGGTGCTGCTCTTGATGGCCCACTGCCCTTCCTCGCTGGTGTCGGTGAGGTCGATGGTCTCGACGCCGCCGTCGAACTCCACCGGCTGCTGGGCAACGATTTCGTTCAGCAGTTCCTCCATGGTTCCCTCCACCTTGTCGGGGGAGGTGGTTTCCGTGGGCTTGGATCCGGCACAGCCGGAAAGCAGGGACAGCGCCATGGCTGCCGCCAGAATTGCAGTTAAAACTTTTTTCATGTTTCATTTCCTCCTGAAATTATTTCGGGTAAATCGTTTCTTCCAATAAGCATGCCCCAAAAACAGCAGGAGCATACCGGCGGCCGCGCCGCAGCTGTCAATGCACACGTCCCGGATGCCGGGGCTGCGGCCGGGGACGAAGATCTGGATGGTCTCGTCGATGCAGGCAGCGGCCACGCCCAGGGCGAACGCCGGAAGCCGCTTTTTTCCCAGCATCCCGAACAGCCAGCCAAGCAGCAGTCCCAACGCGCCAAATTCGGCAAAATGGGCGCACTTTCGCAGCAGGCCGTCGCCGCCGGAGGGAACCGCTTCGCCGGGAGTGAACACGCCGTCCAGCAGCGCCTTCAGCGTGCCGCTGATCTGTCCGGAGACTTCCGCCGGGAGCAGGGAATTGCCCCAGATAAAGACCAGATTGCAAAGCAGAAGCACAGTACACAGCGTCATGCGGCGCTTTGTGCGCTTCACGCCAGAACCCCCAGATGCTCCAGCAGGATCTTCACGCCCAGCAGAATCAGAATGACGCCGCCGGCAAACTCGGCCTTTTTCTCATACCGGCTGCCGAACACGTTGCCGATCTTCACGCCCAGAGCGGACAGCAGGCAGGTGCAGATGCCGATAAACGCCGCCGCCAGCCAGATGTTCACGCTGCCGACCATGGCAAGGGAAATGCCGACGGCCAGCGCGTCTATGGAAGTCGCCACGGCCATGAGAAACATGGTCCTGACGGACAGGTCGGCGTCCTTTTCCGGGTCGTCGCCGGATTCGTCTTCCTTCTCCAGCGCTTCCTTCAGCATGTTGATGCCGATGATGGCCAGCAGACCGAAGGCGACCCAGTGGTCGAACGCTTCAATGGCTTCGGCAAACAGCGAGCCAAGGAAAAAGCCGGTCACGGGCATCAGCATCTGGAAGCCGCCGAACCAGAGGCCGCAGGTCGCTTCCGCTTTCAGCGTTGCCTTTTTCATGGCAAGGCCCTTGCATACGGATACCGCGAAAGCGTCCATGCTCAGTCCCACCGCCAGCAAGAACAGTTCTCCGATTCCCATAAAAAATCCTCCGTACTGAATACAAGTCAGCACAGAAGACGCGAAGAGACTGTGCCGGCCTGCAAAAGTCTCGTCATTTCAGGCTGAACCGGGGCCTCACCAGTATGTCGATTCAGTCCCGCGTTGTGCGCCGACTACTCCCTCTTCACGGCGCATTATAACAAAGAATCCTCCGCTCGTCAAGGCGAAGCGGAGGAATACACAGTTATTTTACAAATGGCTCATTGCCCATTCCACGACCAGCACCGCGGCGCTGCTGCTGAGGGCGACCACGATCAGACTCTTGCCCCGGTAGGCCAGAATCACCGCTACCACCAACGCCGCCGCGCCGCTTAAGATAGAAGCGGTGCTGCTGAGGATGGAGGGGAACGTCATGGCCGTCAGGCAGCAATAGGGAACGTAGTACAAAAACGAGCGCAAAAAACGGCTCTTAATGGGCTTGCGGAAGATCGTCATGGGCAGGACGCGGATGAGGTAGGTCGTCAGCGCCATGGCGAGGATGTACAGATAAATGTTCATGCCGCTTCCCTCTCTTCCTTCACCGGGAACAGCGCGGCGCAGATGGCGGCGGCTGCCACGGTGCAGATCACGATGGACAGTCCCGGGGAAACGGTTTTCAGCCCCGGCGTCCAGGAAAACAGGCTGCTGAAGATCAGCGCCAGCACCACCGCGACAAAAATGTCCCGGTTCTTCTTCGCGGGGGGCACCACGATGGCGATGAACATGCCGTAGAGCATGACCCCCAGCGCCGTCCGGATGGAGAGCGGCAGGATCGACCCGGCCAGTGCGCCGCACAGCGTCCCCAGCGTCCAGCCGATAAAGGGCAGCGTCCCCAGCCCCAGCAGGAACGGCACCGTCAGGGGTGCTTCCCGCGCCATGGCGAGGGCGAAAATTTCATCCGTATTGAAAAACGCGAGCAGAAGCCGGGGCAGCAGGCCGATCTTCTCGCCCATCCGCTGGCTCAGCGCCAGACTCATCAGGGCGTAGCGGCTGTTGATGACCAGCTGCGTCAGCACCATTTCCCACAGCGTGGCGGCGGCGACGATGAGGGTCAGCCCCGCGAACTGCCCCGCGCTGGTCAGATTCGTGGCGGAGATCAGCACCGCGTCCAGTGTTTTCAAGCCCTGCGACACGGCCATGGCGCCGAAGCCGAAGCTCACCGAAAAATATCCCATCCCCACAGGCAATCCACGGTTGACGCCCACGCGGTATTCATTGTTGTTCATAAATAACACTTCTCTATGTCTCTTTTTCCGGCGAAGGCCGCCGGACGGTCAGCTGCGGACGCCCTGATATTCCATCAGCTCCAGAACGTCCTGTCCCCGTTTGGTCAGCGCCATGCTGCCCCGGACGGGGCTGGCATCATAGGCGGGGGTATGGTAATCTTTCAGGGGCTTGTCATAGTCCAGGGAGATGAGGCCCTTTTTCTCCAGGCATTGCAGCAGAATCTCTTTTCCCGGCTCCTCCGGGAAAACCGGCGCTTCTTTTTCCTGAATCACAGGCAAAAAGGCGCACTCGCCCAGTCGGCGCAGAAAGCCGATCTCTTCTTCCGTAAGCTCCAGCTCCAGGCCGCACCCGGAGCAGCCGCCGCAGCCCCCGCTGCATCCGCCGCAGGATTCACATTTGCTCATAATCGGTGTCCTCCCGTTTCTTTCAGGGTATCATAGCAGATGGGCGGCGAAATGTCAAATTGCGACCCGTCTGAAAATTTCTGCCCATTCGACGCAAAATGCGTTTTCCCTTGCGCTTTTCCCGAAATTAGGGTATACTAGAGGCACAGAAAAATACCAAGGAGGAATTGTTATGTCCGTCATGCACATTACGAAGGCCAATTACGACGAGCTGGTGAAAAACAGCGATAAGCCCGTGCTGCTGGATTTCTGGGCGCCCTGGTGCGGCCCGTGCCGGATGGTCGGCCCCATTGTGGAGGAGATCGCTCAGGAGCGGGAGGATATCGCCGTGGGCAAGATCAACGTGGACGAGGAAGTGGAGCTTGCCATGGAATTCGGCGTCGCCAGCATCCCCACGCTGGTGGTCGTGGAACGCGGCAAGGTCATGAACAAGGCCATCGGCTACATGCCGAAGGCAGAGATCGAGGAACTGCTGGGCTGACACGGCAGAACCCATAGGAACGTTCAGGCGGCGCTTTTAAGCGCCGCCTGAATTTTTTACTTTTTGTGCTGGTAATAGTACTGCTTGATGGCTTGGAACGACTCGTCGCTGATGACGTGCTCGATCCGGCACGCGTCGTCGGTGGCGGTCCTTTCGTCCACACCCAGACGGATCAGCAGCTCCGAGAGCACCGTGTGGCGCTCGTAGATCGTCTCCGCCAGCTTTTTCCCGGAATCCGTCAGCGTGATCGCGCCGTCTTTTTCCATGAGGATATACCCGCCCTCGCGGAGAATGCCCATCGCGCGGGAAACGCTGGGCTTGGAATACCCAAGATATTCGCTGACGTCAATGGAGCGGACATACCCGCTTTTCTTCGCCAAAACCAGTATAGCCTCAAGATACATTTCACCCGATTCCCGGACAGTCATTCGGCTCATCTCCTTTTTATAAGAATATCACACTTTCCCGCTGAATGCAAGCGGCGGATTTCCGGGAAAAGGGAAGTCCCATGGGACGTTCGGGGTGAATTGTGAAATGTTCATAAATTTTCACCGGTTTTTTCTACGTTTTGCCGAGGCAGTTCTGCTCATTTTCGGTTGATGGCCAGCAGGACGGCGCCGAAATACTTGCGTTTGCGGAGGAACTCCGCAAGGCTGCCGCCGTAATTGTCCGCGCAGGTGGAGTTGCGGTAGGTGTTGTAGCCGACGAAGCCACCGGCGGTGTTGCGCAGCGCCACGAAGTGCGCGCCGAAGCGGTATTTGTTCTGCCAGTGGTAGAACAGGATGCAGGCGTCCGCGTTTTTTGCCGCTTCGTCGAAGCGTTTGGTGTCCACGACGATCTTCACGGGGAAGCCCCACTTCCGGAAGCACACCGCAGGCCCCCAGAAGGAGGTGCCGGTGTTGCCGTGGATCAGGGGCAGCTGCCATTCGTAGTAGCGGATCAGCGCCGGGATGTCCGTTTTGTACCCCAGAATTTGCAGGGCGTTCCAGGTGGCGACCCATCCGCAGCCCACGTCCGCCGAGGCACGCAGGCCGTAGCGGTACCGCTCCTTGGGGATATCGTGCTGGTTGTAGATAAAATCGTTCATAGCTGTTCCCTATCCGGCTTTGTCGGCGTGCCGACCGGATGCTCCGCAATGTAATCGTCCAGAATGCCCGCCGCAGTCATGACCATATGGGCGCAGGGGCGGGTTTTGTAAAATTCCGCCGTGCGGGGCGTGGGGTTGGGGTCGGAGGGCGGGTTGCTCAGAATTTCCCGACAGATAATGCTGCCGATCTTCTCCCGGAACTGCCCCGCAAGGTTCTGCACCAGCCGGTAATGGGCTTTTTTGTTCACGTCGTTCTCGCCGGGGTCGTCATAGCCGTACAGAAGCCCCGCCACCATCAGCATCCCGCTGACCGCACCGCAGACCTCCCGCATCCGCCCCATGCCGCCGCCGAAGGAGGACGCCAGCTTCGCCGCGAAGCTCTTTTCAAGCCCCGTTACGTCGCCGAAGGCCTCCAGCACCGCCTGGGCGCAGTTGCTGTCGGATAAAAAGAGCTCCGCCGCCAATTCCCTGTGATCCATCGCTGTTTCCTCCGTATATTTGATAGAACCAGTTTACCGGGAGAAGGGGCAAATGTCAAGCCGGGATTCGCGCACAGATGGGCGACATGTGCCGGATTCGCCGAAATGGAATGGTAGGGTTCGCTTCTGATTTGGAAGATTATACAAAAAACGCGGATGCACCGAAAAAGCTATTGACAATCGGAAACCGCGATGCTAGGATACACTCAAAATTGAATCGCTTGATAGAGGCGCGGTACTCATCAGTACCCTCCGGCAAGGTCGTGCAGCCGCCGAAGGAGAAAGGGATTACCGCCGAAGTGTGGGAAATCTGCCCGGGTTTTTCATGCTGGGTCGTCAGAGAACATCTGCCGGACTGTCACAAAAATCTTTGTGAAGCGCTATCATTGGCTGTTCGGATTATCCTTTTCTTGTTTGGGTTTTCCGCATTTCCATGGACCGCTTTCCAAAGCGGTTCATTTTTTATTCCAAAATGCGAAAACGCAAAAAGAAAGGTTGATCTTAAAATGAAGAAGCTTGTATCCGTTATCCTGTCCCTGCTCATGGTCCTGTCCATGACCGCCTGTGGAAGCTCTGCTTCCGACGCTCCCGCCGCTTCCGCCGCACCCACTGCGGCCAGTTCCGTGGTTCTCTCCGGCGTGGAGGACGGCGTGCTCACCGTGGGCATGGAGTGTGCCTACGCCCCCTACAACTGGACCCAGATGGACGACTCCAACGGCGCTGTTCCCATCGCCAACAACCCCGGCGCTTACGCCAACGGCTATGACGTCATGATCGCCAAGAAGATCTGCGAGGCCAACGGCTGGGAGCTGGAGATTATGGCCATCGGCTGGGACGGTCTGGTTCCCGCGCTGAACGCCGGTCAGCTGGACGCCGTCATTGCCGGTCAGTCCATGACCGAGACGCGGCTTCAGGAAGTGGACATGGCAGGCCCTTACTTCTACGCTTCCATCGTCTGCGTCACCCGGAAGGATAGCCCCTTGGCCTCCGCCACCGGCATTTCCCAGCTTTTCGGCTCCTGCACCGCTCAGACCGGCACCATCTGGTATGACACCTGCCTGCCCCAGATCGAAGGCGCGCAGCTGATGCCCGCTTCCGAAACGGCTCCGGCCATGGTCATGGCCGTCACCTCCGGCACTGTGGATTACATCTGCACCGATATGCCCACCGCCATGGGCGCCTGCGCCACCTACGACAATCTGGTGATTCTGGACTTCTCCGGCAGCGAGGACAATTTTCAGGTAGACGCCGGTGAGATCAACATCGGCATCTCCGTGGTCAAGGGCAACACCTCTCTGCTGGACGCCATGAACGCGGTTTTAAGCGAAATGACCGTGGAGGACATGAACCAGATCATGAATGACGCGATTGCCGTTCAGCCCGCGATCTGAGGTGCCTCATGGATAAGCTTGCAAAACTCACGACCGACATCGGAAAGCTCTGGGAAACCTACTCCGGCGCTTATTTTACCGGCATCCGGAACACGCTGGTTCTGGCGGTGGTCGCGACCCTGATCGGCTGCGTGATCGGTCTGCTGTGCGGCATTCTCAACACCATTCCCTATACCCGGCAGGACCCGCCGGTCAAGCGCTTCTTCCTGAAGCTGCTGCGGGCGCTGATCCGGATTTACGTGGAGGTGTTCCGGGGAACGCCCATGGTCTTACAGGCGGTGTTCATCTTCTACGGCCTGCCCTACTTCACCGACGGCGCGGTGGCCTTCAAGGGAATGGGCGGCATCTGGGTGGCAGCCATCATCGTGGTGTCCATCAACACCGGCGCGTACATGGCCGAATCCGTCCGGGGCGGCATTATTTCCATTGACCCCGGCCAGACCGAGGGCGCGAAGGCCATCGGTATGACCCATGTGCAGACCATGGTGAACGTCATCATGCCTCAGGCGCTGCGGAACATCATCCCCCAGATCGGCAACAACTTTATTATCAACATCAAGGACACCTCCGTGATGTTCGTTATCGGCTTCGTGGAGTTTTTCGCCACCCATCGGAACATTGTGGGCGTCAATCTGCTGTATTTTCCCTCAGCCGTGATCGAGATGGCGGGGTATCTGATGCTGACGCTGGCGGCGTCTTTCCTGCTGCGTTGGCTTGAAAAGCGGCTGGACGGCAGCGACAATTACGAGCTGGTCAGTACGGACTCTTTGGCCATGAGCGCCGGTACCTATTCCCCCCCCAGCCGCAAGACGCCCTTCGACGAGCGCAGCGGCGAGTTTGGTTCCGGAAGACCGAAAGGAGATTACTAATATGGAAGACGTGATTTTACAGGTCAACCACCTTTCCAAGTCTTTTGGAAGCCACGAGGTGCTCCGGGACATTGACTTTACCGTAGCCAAAGGCGACGTGACCTCCATCATCGGCGCTTCCGGCTCCGGAAAAAGCACGCTGCTTCGGTGCATCAACCTGCTGGAAACGCCCACCTCCGGCGAGGTCTGTTACCACGGCAAGAACGTGGCTGGGCGGGGCATCAACGCGCCGGCCTACCGCGCCCATGTGGGTATGGTGTTTCAGTCCTTCAATCTGTTCAACAATATGACGGTGCTGGAAAACTGCATGGTCGGTCAGGTGAAGGTGCTGAAGCGGAGCCGTGAGGAAGCCCGGGCTCACGCGATGACCTATCTGGAAAAGGTGGGCATGGCGCCCTACATCAACGCCAAGCCCCGGCAGATCTCCGGCGGCCAGAAGCAGCGGGTAGCCATTGCCCGGGCGCTGGCTATGGATCCGGAGGTGCTGCTGTTCGACGAACCCACCTCCGCGCTGGACCCGGAGATGGTGGGTGAGGTGCTGAACGTGATGCGGTCTCTTGCGCGGGAAGGGATGACCATGCTGGTGGTGACCCACGAGATGGCCTTCGCCCGGGACGTGAGCAATCATGTGGTGTTTATGAGTCAGGGCATCATCTGCGAGGAAGGCGTACCCTCCGAAGTGTTTGGAAACCCGCAGAAGCAGGAAACAAAGGATTTCCTCGCCCGGTTCCGCAGCGCCTGATACTGAAAAGAGTTACCGCCGGGGCAATTGCCCCGGCGGTATTTTTTGTGTTCTTGCGGCCGGATCACGATTACAGTACGCAATGTACGTTTTGCAGGTAGAAAACCGCGGAGTAGGTGGCATTGCCCCGTACTGTCGGGTAAGCGGTGATGGCGTCAAAATTCTTGTAACCATTGAGCTTTATGTCAAAGCATCCGTCCGGCTCTGTGTAATTGATGTCCTGCGCAAACTCCCAGTTGCCGTTGCACCTGATGTAGATTTTCCATGTGCCGTTGACTTTTGCGCCATGCAGGCCGCCTGCTTCCAGACAGAACTGGAAAGAATCGCAGTTTTCTATTTCGGAGTTGAATTCTATAATAGAACTGTGTCCACCGTTTCCGAAGCTGTAGCGTTCATCTGACCAGTTTCCCCAAATTTCATCGTATGTGATTCCTTCTATGATACCGTCGCGGCCTGCATGTAAAGTAGTCCCATAATAGTCCACGTCTTCATTCTCAGCCAGTGCGCCGTCTTCGTCGAAGTAGTACAGCGCGTTGTCGATTTCCTGAAGATCTACATACTTTTCGCCATCCTGAATGTAATAGCGCTTTCCGCTTATGGTGTGCCAGCCGTCCGTGAGGGCCTCTGTTTCCGTCGGGGCGGGAGGCTCGGTGTACGTGACTTTTTCGGTGGGGGCGGCTTCGGTAGCGGCAGGTTCTGTAGTTGCGATCGCTTTCAGCTCGTTCTGGGCATCGGTGCGGTTATGGAACGCGCGCACTGCAAGCAGAACTACGACCACAAGGGCGACGGCTGCCAGAATGATGGGAAGTCTGGACTGCCAGGAATTGTTTTTTCCGCTGTTATTCGCCGCCGGAGGGTTCTGCCGCTGGGTGGGCTGCTGAGGGGCCTGCCATTGAGTGTCCTGCTGCTGGGGGTTCTGCCATTGGGCGGGTTGCTGCTGGATGGGCTGCGGTTGGGGTTCCTGCTGCTGGGGCTGCTGGACGGGCTGCTGAGGCTGCTGCCACTGAGGGGACTGCTGGGGCTGCTTCTGTTCTGTTCCGCAATAGGGGCAGAATTTCGCGGTTTCCGCGATTTCTTTGCCGCAGTTGTAACAATACATGTTCCTCTCTCCTTTATTTTTTAATGTGTAACAACTATAACTTTGACCGGGCAATATCAGAGAATTTGCGTTGTATGCCGTTTTTCACTTTGGCACGGGCTCGCCGCAGTTTCCACAGAATTCCACAGTCGGCGACAACTCGTGGCCGCATTTTTTACAATGGTTCATGGTGTACTCCTTGTTTGGTTTTTGGGGGTGGGGGCAATTAAGGTTTTGTAACACTGATAAGTTTGCCGCTGGCTGCGTCATATACCAGGTAACAAATGCTCGTAGCAACACTAGTTGTGGGTGTTTCAGGTACAAATGAGCATATATCAATAGTAAAGTTATTTTTGCCATCCCAATTATTATGTCCCCACTCAATAAGATAATCGCCATTCAACATTTGCAGGGAAACATCTGGCGTTTGTTCGATGCGCTGATTTTTAATATCATATCTCACATATATATCTTCTCCCCACCTTTCCAGATAGGTGTACCAATGGAAATACATGGTCGGGAAACTGTTAGCTGCCAGTGCATCTGCAGAAGCTGTAACGATATATGTGCCATTTCCTACGGACTTGAATGCCGCACGCTGCCACTCGTCATTATTATCAAAATATCCCAAATATGGGTCTGATATACCGACGGGGAGGAGCTCGAGCAAATTCGTTTTCCAGGACAGTGTGGAATCCGCAATTTCTATCTCTGATTCTGCACCTTTAAGTGTGTCAAACAGTTCAAAAAGCGATTCCGGGAAAATGGGGAAATCCTTGATGTTTTGAGGCGCAGTCTCTTTTGTCCAGGATTCTGCGGCATCGAATAGCGGCATAACTTCTTGCTCAAACTCAGCGTCCGTCATGTTTAAGACGGGATACACAGGCTGAGAAGACGCTTCCTCCGCAACTGTGGCAGCCGTAGTCGGGGTGGCGGTACATGTAAAGACTGTAACATCCTGCAACCATGAACTATAGGAGAAGTTCCAGCCATTACCAAGAACATGGCACGGGCAAGCCCACGCATCAAAGGATATTGGTTCATCAAATTCAAAATGCGCTTCTACATAGTCTTCGGAAAGAGTGAATGTATCGGCCAGATGCCATGCTCCGTCCAAATCCCGAATGTAGAATCCCCATTCTCCTTTGATATTTCCATAGGAATATGTGTCAATCTGAAGACAGAGAGTGAGAGAGTAGCATTTTTCAATTTTTAAGGCCGGATCCCAAATCGTACACGTAACGCGTTTCCCGTTATCTAAGGTAAATTCAACATCCTGACCTGTCCAAAGCGCTTTATATGAACTCGGGTCCAGTAATTCCAAACTCCCGTTAGGCTCGTTACATCTTGAACAATATGACAATTCTTCCATGGTTGGCCAATCATGTCCCAGCGCACTGCCACTTGTTTCGCCACATCTCGTGCAAGTTCTGGGGGCGGTACATGTTGCTGACTGCCACGAATGTCCGAGGGTTTCGCATCCGGGCACACTCGTGGGTTCACTGGTATCACTCACCAGCTTCGTGGCGTTTGCCCATACCAGCGCTCCGCACAGCACGACGGCAATGACCGCCGCCGCAGCAATCCAGAGCTTTTTCCCGGACTTCTTACCCGCTTCCGGCTTGGGTTCCGATTGGGCCTGAGGCGCGGGTTCCGGTGTCGGCTGAGATTTTGGCTTGGACCCCTGCTCTGGTTGAGATTCCGGCTGGGTTTCTGGTGCGGGCTGGGGTTCCGGCTGGGTTTCCTGCACCGCCTGAGGTGCTGGCGCGGGTTCCGGTTTTACCGTTGTGCTGTACAGTCCCTTTTCCAGTTCCTCCATGCTCTGCATCCGGGTTTTGGCGGATATCACCATGGCCTTTTGCAGCGCTTCCAGCGCCTGAGCGGACAACGCTTTCAGGCCGGGTTCCTCCCACGAGATGGTGTCCTCCACCACCCGGTCGGTGGCGACGGGCGGCAGCTTTCCGGTCAGGGTGTAATAGACCGTGGCGGCCATGGCATAGACGTCCGTCCACGGGCCGGAGCTGCCCCGCTGGGTATACTGCTCAAAGGGGCTGAAGCCGCCCTTGGCGACCTGCATGGAGGACGCGCCATTGTTGACGCTCAAGTCCTTCGCCGCGCCCAAATCCAGAATCTTTACCTTGCCGTCCGGCGTCAGCATCAGGTTGTCCGGGCTGATGTCCCGGTGGACAAGCCCTGCCTGATGCACCTGCTCCATGGCCTGAATGGCGGGAAGGAAAATGCCTTTTGCCTGTTCCCAAGGCAGCGGGCCGGTCTTTTCCAGCCGCGCTTTCAACGTCTCCCCTTCCACAAAG
>ERZ827520.1562-NODE-1562-length-25624-cov-76.579569_pt1 | contig 25624 bp, 43 predicted proteins | sample MGYA00519581_ERZ827520 | MGnify/ENA primary metagenome ERZ827520 (study PRJEB31778, sample SAMEA3449339) | human gut metagenome | biome: human gut; feature: human-associated habitat; material: faeces | place: United Kingdom | collected 2010/2012 ...
TCAGATCATCAACATTAACGGCGCGGGAAGAATCCCGTCGGATGCTGCGCGGCCAACCTGCCTAGAGCCTGCGGAGCTGCACCAGTATCTCGGAGCTGCCACCGGCTTCGGCTGGCACATATCCAATCTCAAGATTTACGATACGCCGCGCGAATTGGACGACTTCAGACGGGCATGTAAAAATGACTGGTGGTGTGAGAGCTGCGCTATGTACAGTGAGTATAACGGGACCTGCGGCAATGGTAGTTTGCAGATTCGACGCCCGCCGCAGAGCTGGTGCTATGTGGAGGAACAAATATGGAACGACTAACGTTTGACGGAAACTTCTGCGACATCGCGCAGTGCTGCAATGTTCCTGGTGGAAGCTTCTGCGAGGATGGCGCGTGCAGCCAGAAGAAGGTTTGGACGCGGCTGAAAGCCTACGAGGACACGGGGCTGACGCCGGAACGCTGTGCCGAATTCGAGCGAGCAGACGCGGAAGGACGGTACATCGTAATGCGTGATGCGGAGCAGGAGGGCGTTGCCCGCCTCCGCTGGCTTGCCGAGGCCGACAAGGACGGGCGCGTGGTCGTGCTGCCGTGCAAGGTTGGCGATATGGTGTGGATTGTAGGTACTGTGAGAAAATTGTTTAGCGCAAAAGTTCGGACATTCTTCTGCGGGCATCCGTCCGCAGTGCGCGGGGGCGATGCCGATGGACATATTCACATGATTCGCACAACAGAGTGCGACATCCCGATGCAAGAATTCGGAAAAACCGTATTTCTGTCGCGCGAAGAAGCCGAGAAGGCAATGAAGGGAGAAACTGAAAAATGAAAAAACGAATGGCTTTGCTTCTGGCGGCTATCATGCTTATCGGCGCGCTTAGCGCCTGCACGACCCGCGAAGCGCAGAAGGTAAATTACAACATGAACGTCGCCGCTGATAATTTCAGCTGCGAACGCCGCATCACAGTCTACAACGCGAGAACTGACAAAATCATCCTCTACGCCGAGGGCTATATGTCCATCAGCAACAACTCCTCTTCGGAGCTGGTCGTAACGTGCAAGGTCGGTGCAAACGAGTACAAGAAGAATTACATTTACCTCAACGACTACACGCTCTACGTTGTAGAGGACATCACCGGTACGCATGCTGACCCGTACCATTATTTGATCGAGTTCCACACCGAGTTCCCGGTAAACGTGGATGTCAAGCCGTAGGAGGGCAAGAAGGATGGCTAAGTGCATAACCAAAGCGCAGTTGAGACAACTCTATCAGGCTCAGCTCATCGATAACGACGAATATCTGAGACTTTTGAAAGAGTTTGCAGGGATAGAATCCCGGCAGACCACGGAGTACAACCACTACGACGAAAATGGCGAGTTTATTGGTAGCAGCGTGGACACCGATCTTTGTGACCTGCTGGACGAGGCTGGCGTGGAGGTGCGGGACGATGGGTCAACATAAGCACAACCCGACCGCTATTGCGGCGGCAAAGGGAGAGCTGCCGCTGAAGAAGCGAGAGCGGCAGCTGACCAAGCGGCAGGCGGAGCGGCTTTTGAAAGCAGAGATCCCGAGTAGATGCACACCGCTTCTTGCATTGCCGTATGAAATGCAAAGCAGAATCGGAATGGAGTATATGGCTTATGACTGATTACATCAGGCGCGAGGATGCGCTATTTGCGTTACGGAAAGCAGAACGTGGTGGAAGCATGACGGCACTAACACGGTTGGAACGCGCATATGCCGAAATTCGGGAAATGCCCGCCGCAGACGTTGCGGAGGTGGTGCGGTGCAGGGATTGTGCCAAGCATTACGTTGTACTGGGCCGCGATATGTGCGCGAAAAACGCGAGCGGATTAGAAGATCATTTGATTGGCTTATCTGCGACGCTGCCGGACGCTTTTTGCAGCCGAGGCGTGAGAAAGGATGGAGGTGAAAACGATGTTTCAGGTTGAGCTTTTATCGGGCGGTGTGTTTACCGTGTATGCCGTCCAGCCGGAGGCGGAAATATTTCTGATTTACCGCAACGATGCATGGGAATGGATCGATATTCCGCAATGCAGGCCGTATACTCCGCCGTGGATGGGCATCGCCTATCCGGGAGGTGCGACGCATGGCTAAATACCTTGCGCGGGAGGTGCTTGAGGTTGCGCTAAATTACCGACTTTCGTTCTTGAAAGCGGAGAAAGGCGAGCATGACCATTATACCTGTGGTTTCGACGAGGCAGTCACTACCGTTGAAAACTTCCCAGAAGCCGATGTTGCGCCGGTGGTGCGGTGTAAGGACTGCAAGTATCGTGTTGATGCGACGATTAACGATAACGGTTTTCTCATCTGTGACATCAGCGATATGGAGATTGCACCGGACGATTTTTGCAGCTACGGGGAGTATCAGACAAATATGGGAGGTGTGACGAATGAGTGAATACATGTCCATTGACGCGGTGATTGCCATCATTGAAGAAAAGCAAAAGAAACTTTGCCCGGTTGGACGTTACGGCAGAAATTACGTGTATGGAACGGACAGAGAGCGCTATGATGAATGGCAAGAGATCATAGACGAGATTGGGGTTTCCAAAACGGCGGATGTTGAAGAAGTGATACGGTGCAAGGACTGTAAGCACAGCACACTTCCATCTGAACTTACACAGAGGTATGGGAAGCCGGGAACACTGACTTGCCACAACAAATATTCGCCATGTAACAGACGCAATGTCAGCGAAAACGATTTTTGCAGCTACGGCGAGGAACGCGGGAATGGGTGATATTACATTCATGGACTGCTGGCACTTCATCGCGCCGCTGATTCCTACAAATACAGACTTCGCGCGAGAGGTATATGTGATGACGTTTAAGGCGCTGAAAGACGCCGAGGAGCATAGAAAAAAGCCTACGGGGGATAAAAAATGAGCCTTGAGAAAGTAACTGACAAACAGGAGAACGAGAGCGGCGGAGTGCAGTCATTCCGCCCTTTCAAAAGTGAATGACTTCCACCGAAAGCGATGCTGAAGCTATCGCAGGTGCGGTACGAGTCGGACGCGGTGCATCACTATCCAGAGAACAATTACAAACTGATTCCGGCAAAGGAGCATGTAGGCCGCGCTTTGACGCATCTATTCGCTTGGCTTGCCGGGGACGAGACAAACGAGCATTTGGCACATGCGCTTTGCAGAGTTGCCTTTGCCGTCGAAATGGAGCAGGAGGCGAAGCATGAAAACAGAGATTCTTAAAATCAAGGGCGATTGGGAGGAAGTCGCTTCTGACTGCCGCCTGACCGTTGGCAAGCCGCCGCTTGGTAAAGAGCCGAGCGCAGACTTTAAGAGAAAAATCCTGATCGCAGAGCACAGCCCGATTCGGGACATTTGCGTGAGGTGGACATGGCGCGGAATCAAGAGCTGGGTAGCAACGCACTGGACGCGGCACAAATGGGAGTGTTTTGTAAAGACACAGCGCTCAGACCGCACGGGGATTGACCGTGACAATCTGCCGCAGGACGCGCCTGTTGACTTCACAGGAGACGCAAATGTACAGGCATTGATTGATACGATGCGAAAGCGTTTGTGCCACCAGTCCTCGCCTGAGACGCGGCAGTACGCCGAGGACTTCAAGGCAGCTCTGCACGAGATCGAGCCGGAGCTTGCAGACGTTCTGGTCCCGAACTGCATATATCGAGCGGGTTGCCCGGAGATGAAACCGTGCGGAGAGAAACGGTGCTTCTTCGACACTATGTTTGTTAAGACTTACGGCGCGGTCGCACTTACCGACATTCAGGACAGATACGATGCCTACAACAAGTTCTTCTACGCGAGCAGAAAGAACGAGGTGGAGTGAATGAGAATGACATTTGTTTGTCACGGGTGCGGAAATACGGTAACGAAAGCCGTAAATGATGACGGCGCGAAGCATAGATATTGCTCCACCGAATGCTACACGGCATACCGCAGAAAGCACGCGAAGAACAAGTACAAGGCATACTGCGGGACGCACGATGCCAAGACATGCAGAAAGGCAAGACTCAGGATTACGAAGGAAATCTTTCTGTACCCGGAGTTCAAGCCGGAGTTCGGCGCGGAGTATACCGCAGAAAGATACCAGTACGGGAAAAATGTCGGATATGTGATCGTCGTGAACGGTCACCGGGTAAATGTACGCTGGAACGAGTGCGAGGAGGTGTAGCCTTGAGAGCCATTACGTGGACGCAGAGACATATATTGATGGTATACGCCCGTTGTAACATGAGCCGCAGGAAAACCGCAGAAGCGTGTTTCCTGAGCCTACAGGACATTGATTATCACCTTCGCATGGTGGAGGTGAAAACAGGGCTGAATCCGCATAACTTCAAAGACCTTGTAAAGCTGATCTTTATGTGCGGCGATGGCGGCATGTTTGAGTTGGATACGCTATGACAGATCGGCAGAAACACTTTTACAAGCTGTATATGTCCGGGTACAGCATGGGGCAGATCGCCAGAAAGTACAGAGTGAATCCTTCAACGGTGTGCCGGACGGTAACACGCGCAGAAAGGAACATACGAAACGCAGAAAGGCTTCTGCTCGAAATGAAAAATTTCATGCCGGAGGACGAAAATGGGAAAAATACTTGCGATTGACCCCGGAAACATCGAGAGCGGTTTTGTTATTGCAGAGTACGACGAGCGCGACATAACGCGAGTGCTCCGCGTCGGGAAACTGGAAAACCACGAGATCATGCAGATCATCGCAGAAAGCGAAAAAATTGACTTTGTGATCGAGATGATCGCGGGGATGGGTATGACCGTTGGCAAGGAAGTCTTTGATACCTGTGTATGGATAGGCCGCTTTTGGGAGCGGGCGCTCACAAGGGATTTCCGGGAAATGCAGTACATATACCGACGGGAAGAAAAGCTGTGCCTTTGCGCGTCTCCGCGTGCGAAGGATGCGAACATCAGGCAGGCGCTTGCCGACCGCTACGCGCCCGGACAGCCGAACTTCGGAAAAGGCACAAAGAAACAACCGGGCTTTTTCTTCGGCTTTTCCTCTGACATGTGGGCGGCTATGGCGGTAGCTACGACGTACTACGACAAATTTGTAAAGGGGATACAGATATGATGGGAGAACTTTTTGACGCCGTTGGAGCGCTTGCAGAAATGTCGCTGCTGTTTTACAAAGCCACGATAAACGCGGGCGCAACAGAAGAACAGGCGAACATCCTGATAACTGCGTTCCTGCGAGCGTCATTGCAGAAAAACGGGAAGAACAAAGAGGGAAGAGAAGATACCGGAGACACGGAATAAACTTTGTGAGACCGCAGAAAAAGAACCCCGCCCGATGTGGGCGGGGGTTCCTATCTCGCAAAGAGTCTTTGCAGAAATGAGCGTTGCTTCCGGTAAAACGCCGTAACCGTTTCGATCTCGTCGCATCCGGTATAAGGGACATCATACCGCCAAACTCCGGCGGGCGTTTGATAGATGCACTGGCCGTACTGCGGCAGAAGCTCCAAGCCGGGCATATCTAGTATGTTTCTGCTCTGCTGCCGGGTGGCGGTGTGCAGGCCGCAAATGGCGGTAAAGTTTACCTTTACGGCTGTGGGAATTACCGTTGCAAGCGGGCACTGTGTCACCAGTATCACATGCACTTTTGCCGCGCGCCCGATCTGGCAAAGGCGCTGGACGGCCGGAAGCGCTTGCTTTTTCATCGTTGTCATGAGGTCGGCGAATTCCTCGATGATAACATACACGTCAGAACCGCAGAACGTGCGAAGTCTGCGCCGCTGCATCCGCTTATATCGCGCCTCTGTGATTCCAAGAGCATAATCAAGCGCCGCGATGATCTCGCCGCCCTCTGTGGCGTGCCGGAGCGTGTGCGGCATTCCTGCATATTCGTTCAGCTCTGTGCGCTTCGGGTCGATCAGGATCATCTGCTTTTCGTTCGGATGGTGTCGCAGAATGGCGCACACCAGACCATTGAGCAGAACGGATTTACCGGAGCCGGACGCGCCAGCAATCAGAAGATGCGGCTGCTCTAACATGTCCGCGAACATGGCGGGAACCTGCCCGCCCATGCTTGTAATTCTCATGCTGTTTTCCCTCCATCGAAGAAATAAGTTCCGTTCACCCTGTGGAGGTCAGCCCGCAACAGAAAACGTTTTATAGTCGAACGTGTGGCACGCTGCGACGATCTCGCGCCGGGTGTCGTCGTGCCACCAGAAGCGCCAGCCGCGCGGGTTCTCGTAGATGTCCTGCGCGAACGCCTGCACGTCGATCTCTCCACGTCCGAAGTCTGTAGCCGCGTCAAATGCGTAGTCGTCCGTGTATCTGCCATCGGTGCGGCCTGCGACGATCTGCCCAGAGCGGATGGCCTTTGCAATCGTCCCGGCGTTCAGCCGGTCGCCAAGCTTCACGGGCTTCACAGGGGCGAAGGGCGAAAACGTCCGGTTTCCCGGCTGTGTCTCTGCCGAGACCATCAGGCCGTCCACCTCGCGCATAGGCTTCCCGGCGCGAAGCCATGCGACAAGCTCCGCGAGGGTGTCGCACTCCGGCGCGGACATCTCTACATATTCAGTCAGGCAGAGGCGGTCTGCGTCCATCTTCCACGTGCTGACCGAGAAACGCCAGCGCGTGCAGGTCTTGCCGTTCTGCATCGCGTTCGCCAAGTCGATAACAACAAGGCTATTGCGGTACGGACGGGCCGAGATGTTCAGACCTTCAAAGTAGAGATCGTCGTACTGGTTCAAAAGGTCGATCACGCGGAATTCTTCACGGTTGTTAATGATTTTCATTGTTTGTTCCTCCTGATTTAAGATTATGTGGTGCGGCTGATCGGCTCAACCGACCAGAAGCCCAGAGTCAGCAAGCAACTTATTCTGCCAAGACTCGTCAGGGGATTTACAGTTTGATTTTGGACATTTCTACAAGCAGTTGCTCTGCCCGCTGAAAATAGCTCCAAGAAAATTTTTCGCCCTTCGTCGCTTCGATTTCTTTCGCCTTTTTTACGGTTTCACGGTATTCTTTGCTGAGTGCCTCGTATTTTGCGGTGAGTTCTTCTTTCTTTGCAAGCTTTTCTTTCTTCGTCATAAACAGTTTCATTTCGTTTCCTTTCTGCCGATTGGCGGCTCCGTATCTCTTGTTTACATGCTTATTATATACGTTGTAACGTATATAGTCAATAGGCACTATGCACAAAGTTGCGTGACCCGTATTGTGCAATTTTATACTTTACAACGTATCTTTACGCGTGGTATACTCTCGGTGTGAGGTGATGAAATGGCGGTATCAGATTCCCAGCGCCGAGCGGCTCAAAAGTGGGACGCGGAAAACATGGCTTACCAAACTGTAAAGGTACGTCGCGCGCTCCTGGATGATTTCCGGGCGGCCTGCACGGCGCGCGGCGACAAGGTAAATGCAGTGCTGAGGCAGGCAATGGAGGCATACGCATACGGCGATGAGCAAACACCGGCTACCGATTAACGGCGGTCGGTGCTCTTGCTATCCTGTGCAGTATCTATCTTCGCAATGCGGGAGCGTCAGCGGCTCGCATGTCTGAGAGCCCCCGCGCACCGGATGCACCACAGCGGCGCACAATGTACGCGCGTTGCTTGCTCCTTTCAATCCGAGTATGCACCACTCTTGTAATATACGCGCCCCTGCGCAAAACTCCCATATCTGCCACGATTCCGCCGACGATCACGCAACGGAGCCGCGCACGGCGCAAAGTGATGCACACAAACGGGCACCACTTCCCCGAGGCACGCTCAAAAGCCTTGATTTTCCCGTGCAAAAAATGTTATGCTTTTGCTAGCAGCGCAGCCGCAAGCTAGCTTGCGCACGCGCAGCCGACGCAAAAGCGCAATTTTGATTTTTACGGGGTGAGTTCATGCCAAAGGCAACCGCAGCCAAGGAGCAATCAACAGAGATCGCAAAGCCTAAGCGCAAGCGCAACAGGCCCGATCTTGCCAACTTCGGCCAAGAGTACATAGAGCCGGGAGACAATGCCCGATATCTGCGCAATGCTATGGTTGCATGGGATCTCCCGCCGATCGATATAAGCGATGCAAGGCAGGTTGAGCATCGCATACAAGAGTATTTTGCATTCTGCATCCAGGAGGATGCAAAGCCAAGCGTTCCCGGTATGGGATTGTGGCTTGGAGTAGATGCATCAACAGTCGCAAGATGGCGACGAGGCGATTACAGAGAGCAGACACACCGCCAAGTGATTAAAAAGGCCATGCAGGTGCTCGAGATGTTGTGGAATGATTGGATGCAATCCGGCAAGATTAACCCTGCATCTGGCATCTTCATCGGTAAAAACATGTTCGGATACAAAGATACACAAGATGTTGTGCTTTCTCCGCATAATCCACTAGATGATGGGGCTAACCCTGATGCAATTGCGGACAAATACCGCGACTCCCTGCCGGATGCGGATGTACCGCCAGAGGGCGCGAACGAATAACGCAACCAAATATCTATTTTGTTGCGTTCATTATCCGCGAAAAGTTGCTCAAACATGAGTAAACAACGGTAACTTTGAACATTATACAGATATGCAGTGCATAGGGCGTATAATTGGAGTGTATAAGATGTGCATACCGCCGGGGGACGCAGCGCCGAAAATTTTTCGCCGTTGAACCCTTTTACCACCGAAAAAACAAAAAGGCCTTTGTTTTTCATGCCAAAGAGAATACCGCACTGATAAACGGTTCAGTGTAAGCAGCACAGAAGGGCTGACGCTTTGCGTCGGCTCTTTTTGTTTTGGAGGAGAAGCATGTACGAAGAGACGTTAAGCAGGATACGGAAGTATGTAGAGCTGCATCCGGAGGATAGCACAGCATACGGAGACTATTTCGATGTTGTCAGGGCGATGTGGGAGGAAGATAAGGAAAAGGCGTTCGAGCATAACCTTTGGCTGAGGAACGCAACGGCATTGCAGGTAAGGGATTCGGGAAGCTCGGAAGCGGTCTTAAAATTTTACGAAATAAACAAAAAGACGTATTTGCTGGCAGCAAAGGACGATTTCGATTCGTACTGTGTGTACTTGGAGTGGAACAGGGAGAAAGAGAAGCGCTTCTATGTTCCTAGGCGGGCTACACTTAGACCGCTTGTACAAGACTTGCAGGATTTGAACGACGGGAAGTTAGATTTCCTAGGCGTGTCTCTGCCTCCAAGAGTCGGGAAATCGACGCTTTGCATATTCTTCATGACTTGGATTATGGGGAAGCGGCCTTCGGTTGCGAATGTCATGTCCGGCCATTCGGATAAACTGACAGACGGCTTTTACAGAGAGGCAATGAACATCCTGACGGACACGGAGACGTATCTTTGGGCTGACGTGTTTCCCGGCGTAAAGGTCGTAGACAATTCTGCAAAGAACGAGACGATAGACCTTGAAAGGAAGAAGCGGTTTCCGACGTTTACGGCGCGTTCGGTTGGAGGAACGCTGACAGGTGCAGTTGAAGTAGGAACAGGCGGATGCCTGTATGTAGACGACTTGATCGAGGACTTGGAGGAGTCTTTGAACCCTGCTAGATTGCAGGCGAAATACGACGCGTATCTCAATCAGCTTAAGGACAGAAAGAAGGACGGAGCTTTCGAGCTGATGGTAGGTACAAGGTGGAACGTAGCAGACCCACTCGGAAGGATAGAGGAACAGCATTCCGGAAATCCGAGGTATCGTTTCCGGGTAATTCCTGCCCTTAACGAGAAGGGGGAGTCGAATTTCAACTATCAATACGGCCTTGGATTCTCTACGGAGTATTACAAGGACATGAAGGCGAGTATAGACGATGCGACGTGGTGCGCGAAGTATCAGGGTAAACCTTATGTTCGTGAGGGCCTTTTGTTCCCTGCGGAGTCTCTACGCTATTACAACGGCGTTCTTCCAGACGGTGATTTCTATAAGGTCTCTGTGTGTGACGTTGCGTGGGGCGGCGGTGACAGCCTCGCAATGCCGTTTGCGTATGTCGCATCGGACGGGAGTGTGTATATACACGACGTAATCTTCAGCAAGGGAACGAAAGATGTTACACAGCCGATGATCGTCAATCGCACGAAGGAGCACAAGCCCCATAAGGAACGCTACGAGGCGAATAACGGCGGCGGCGAGTACGCATCTACTGTAGACAGGATGCTATGTGCAATCGGCGTGAGAACGAATATCACTTCTCAGAGAGCGCCGAACAACCAAAGCAAGCTAGGCCGTATAATTCAGTATTCTCCGGAGATCAAGCGATTCTATTTCGTGGATAAGGAACACCGAACGCCGGAGTACGACGAGTTTATGCGCGAGGTGTGTACCTTCTCGCAGACGGGCAAGAATACGCACGACGACGCGCCGGACAGTTTGGCAATGCTGGCCGATGAATTGTATCACGGCTCCGCGCAAGTCGAGATCAAGAAGCGCGTGTTCTAAATTCGTGCACGCCTGTGTGCAATGTTGAACGCGGATATGTTTCATGTGCAGTAAAATATGCAATGAAATGTGCTATTATTGGATAAAGAAGTTCTGCATCTGCCTTGGCTGCCATGAGCCATGTTTCTTCCTTCCTGTTTCTTTGGCCGTCGGTTATCCGGCGGTCAAGGCAGGTGCAGAATCCACGGGCCGTTATCTCAAATGGCTAGAGCGACCGTCTCATAAACGGTAATATCTCGGTTCGAGTCCGAGACGGCCCACCAATACGCAGGCGGAAGCTAGATGGTTAAGCTCGAATGGACAGCAATTCGGTTAGCAGGTTCGATCCCTGCCGTCTGCACAAAAAGAGGTATGTTATGCAGTTTGGACGAACAAAAATCAAAACTGACATCGAGCGCGTAGACAGAGGGAATGTCCTTGCCGTGCTTGAGGCTGCAATGAACGACCATATCTCCAACTACGGAGATATCGAGTATTTATATAATTACTTCAAGGGCAATCAGCCCGTTTTGCAGAGAACAAAGGAAATCCGTCCTGAAATCTGCAATAAGATCGTGGAGAATATCGCAAACGAGATTGTATCCTTCAAAACAGGGTATCTTCTCGGCGAGCCGATCCAATACGTCAGCCGTTCGGACACCGACACAAGCAAAGAGGTCGGCGAGCTGAACGATATTATGGAGCTGTGCAGCAAGGCTTGTGTAGACAACGAGATTGCGGAATGGCTCTATATTTGCGGCGTAGGCTACAGGCTCATTCTTCCGAACGATAGCGCAATCAAGGGCAAGGCTGTCCCGGCTCTTTCGGTAGGCGAGAAGCCAGACCTAGGTGACGATGCGCCGTTCTCTGTACACTGCCTAGACCCGCGCGGAGCGTTTGTCGTTCATTACTCCGGAATCGGGGAAAAGCCAGTTATGGGCGTCAAGTACGTCAGAAAGGACGATTTGACGGTTGTTTATAGCGTTTGGACGGACACGACGTACTTCGAGATCGAGAGCGGAGGCATAAACGGAGTCGGGCGTATCGTAAAGGAGATCCCAAACTCCGTCCGGTATATCCCGATTGCCGAATATGTCTTGAACAATGCTAGACAGGGCGCGTTTGAAATCGTACTCCCGCTTCTGGACGCGATCAATGCGACGCAGAGCGATAGAATCGACGGTGTAGACCAGTTTATACAGTCTCTTATGGTTCTGTATAACGCAGAGATCGACGAGAAAAAGGCGAAGAATCTACGAGACGCAGGGCTTATTATTCTGAAATCCTTCGGTGAGAACAAGGCCGATATCAAGGTTCTGAACGAACAGCTCAACCAGACACAGACGCAGACCTTGATCGACGATCTTTACCAGAAGGTTCTTGAGATCGTCGGTATGCCGAACAGAAACGGCGGCACAAGCACAAGCGACACGGGCGCGGCGGTCATTGTCCGTGACGGATGGTCAACGGCTGAGGCAAGGGCGAAGTCCGACGAGGCAAACTTCAAGCGTTCCGAAAGAGAATTTCTTAAGATCGCGCTTGCCATCATCAAGAGAACGGTCGGTTTATCTCTTATGCTGAAAGACGTGGATATTAAATTCACGCGGCACAATTACGACAACATCCAAAGCAAGTCTCAGGTGCTTGTTTCCATGCTCGGCAACCCGCACATTCATCCCGCGCTTGCCTTCGAGCATTGCGGCCTGTTCTCTGACCCGCAGTCGGCGTTCAACATGTCGGAGGCTTACTACCACGAACAGATGCAGAAATGGGAGCCGGAAGAGGTGAGCGACGATGACGACGATGACGACGATTTACAAGAATCTTGACAAAGAGCTTCCGAAGGTGAAGAACAGCCTACGACGTGAGTTCAACCGCCTGTCTCTGATGGGCTTTGACGAGCTTAACGTGCTGAACACGCGGAAAACGACCGCGCAGATGTACAAACGGCTTTCGGAGAGAAATAAAAAGCTGTATCTGGACAGCGGATACTTTGCGTATCTTTTCGCATTCGGTCAGGCTACTTCGCTCGGTTTTTCCGGAAAGAGAAGAAAAATTGATGCAAAGTGGGTAGATGCGTACTTGCAGGAATACAATCCGGTTACGCGCTACATATACGAAAACGAGGTCGCTCGACGCCGGATGCGGCTGAACGAATGTATCCTAACAGACCGCGAGTACGACAGCAGAGAGGACTTTCAGTACGATCTGAAACGCTCTGCGGCGTATTGGTGGCAGCAGACAACGCAGTACGGAATCGGCGCTTGCGATGCGGCGATGCGTGATGCGTTCCGAGACAGCGGCGTTCGTCGCGTCCGATGGGTAACGATGGGTGACAACCGTGTTTGCAAGGAGTGCCGGAAGCGAAACGGCGTTATTTACGACATAGACAAAGTTCCGCCGAAAGCACATTACGGATGCAGGTGCGTATTAGAGCCTGTAAGGGAGTGATACCGTGTTAGAAGAAAAGGTAATAGCTGCCGTCGAAGCGATTTTGAAAAACGGCGGTATCGCCGAGATCAAAAACGAAAAAGCCGGTATCGTTGTCGTTGAAGTATCTCGGAAAGTGAAGCACAGACCTGACAAATAACTGAATATCGGCCTATCGGTAAACTGATGACCGGTGGAAGCGGCAAGGCATGGCCGACGAGAGGGTATTTCCTTCTTGTCGGCCATTTTTTGTTTAGCTCAGAGAAGAGCCTAAAACCCAAACGCTGGGAGATCAGCGCAAAAAGCCCAAAAAGAACAGGCAGAGAAGCCTTAAATCCCAAAGGAGAATGAATTATGAAAATCGACACCAGCAAAATCCCCAATTTCGACACGCTCCCGAAAGAGGCCAGAGACGCCATTTCGGGGATGGACTTCGCAGACCCGGTCGACATGTCGAAGTATGTCGAAAAGTCCGTGTTCGACCGCAAGGCATCCGAGGCTGCGGAGCTGTCAAAGCAGCTCAAGTCGAAGATGACGGAGGACGAAGCGGCGGCGGCAGAGCGAGCGGCAAACGAGAAAAAGATCATGGAGGAGCTTGAACGGCTCAGAAAAGAGAAGGTCGTTGCCGACTACAAGGCAAGATTCCTCGGCCTTGGCTATGCGGAACAGCTCGCGACCGAAACAGCGGAAGCGCTTGCAGACGGAAAGATGGATGTTGTCTTTACGAATCAGCAGAAGCACAACGAAGCGCTTAAAGCGGCTGCTGACGCAGAGAATCTTGCTGGGGGCGAGAAGCCTCCCGCCGGGAAGGATGCCGGTGTGACCATCGATAGCCTGCGCAAGATGAGCGTAGCAGAACGATACGAGTTCTCGCAGAAGAACCCGGAACAGTACGAAAAACTTTACGGAGGTAATTAAATTATGCCGAACAAACCTTACAGCAATTTCTTCCTCTCGAATGAGGTTGAAGATCAGTACAATTCCCACCTCGATCTCCAGCAGTTTTGCACGGTAGACAACACTCTGACCGGCGTTGCTGGCATGATTCGCAAGATCAACCGCTATTCTGCGACTGCCGGCACGGAAAAGCTTAAGAAGGGCGAGGGCAACACGAAGACCATCGAGGTCAGCTATGTGCCGAAGGACTACGAAATCAAGCTGGCGCAGAACCGCTTCAAGTATTTTGACGAGGACGCAATGGAAGACCCGATGATCGTCCCCGTCGGTATGCGCCGCGCCGGTTCCGACATGTTCAACACCGTTAACGACGATGTTTACGGCGAGTTCGCGAAGGCAACCATCGTTGTTCCCGTCGTGAAACTGAACTTCGATGCTTTCGCAGACGCACAGGCGATGCTTAACCTCGAAAACCTCGAAGGAACGAGCATCTTTGCATTTGTCAGCCCGTCTGACGTCGCGGAGCTGCGGAAGGAACTCAAGGATACCCTTCAGTATGTCGAGGCGTTCGCTAGAAGCGGCTACGTCGGCACGGTTGCCGGTGTGAACGTCTTTACCAAGAAGGACGCAACGAGCGGTTCTGTGTATATGGCGACGAAGGAAGCGGTCACGCTGTTCAACAAGAAGGGCGTGGAGATCGAGCAGAACACCGCGAACACCCGTTCCGAGGAAGCGGCGAACAAGCGCGAGAACACCATCTTCTCCCGCAAGTATTACCTCGCTGCACTCACCGACGAGACCAAGGACGTGAAGATTTTCAAGGGCACGGCGACCGCATCGCAGGATACGTCCGTAAACAGCGGCAAGACCTACTACGCGAAGTCCGGCGTCGGCTATGTTGCCGTTACGCCTGCGTCCGGTGACAGCCCCAAGGAAAAGGGCTGGTACACCATCGCTTGATGACAGGGGGTGCGCATCGTGACGTTTGACGAAAAAATCAGAACGGTTGAACTTCTTTTGGGCGAGAGCGCGGAAGACGAGCTGATCGGTGCGTACCTGACTATGGCCGAAAGCGAAATCCTGTCATGGTCTGGTGCTGAGAGTGTTTCCCCAAACTACGATACAGTTCAGATCATGGCAGTGATCGCCGGATACAACCTGATCGGCACGGAGAACCAGACATCCCACAGCGAGAACGGCATTTCCAGAGTGTTCAAGCATTCTGACATGGTGGCATACATCCGAAACAACGTCTGCGCAAAGGTGGTGGCGTATTGAGATCACTGAGACGCAACAAAAGGACGTTCTGGTACGCAAACCTTGTCGGAAGCGAGGAAATTCTTTCCGGCGGGAAGCGAACCGGCCAGTATGTGACGCGATACGGGAATCCGGTCAAGGCGATGGAAAATGTTTCTGCGGCGCGTGGATCTCTGGATGACGAGCATTTCGGGATAAACGCTGACTATGACAGGACGATAACGAGCTGTGACAGGAATCTCGGCATAGACGAGGCATCGGTTCTGTGGATTGAGAAAGCGCCGGAAATCGCTTCTGACGGCTCGACAGATACGCCGTGGGACTATGTTGTTGCAAAAATCGCACGGTCTATCAACAGCACTACCATTGCAATCAAGAAGGTGTCTGTGTCGTGAAGAAAATAACGGTAGAGCTGAACGCCGTATCCATCAACAAGGCAATCAGAGAAATAAAGAAGCTGGACGCGGAGTGGGACAGGAAAATTGACGAAGTGATTCGTAGGCTTGCGACGTTGGGCGCTACAAAGGCTTCACTAGGCTTTTCCCGCGCCATATATACGGGAGAAAAAGACGTTTCCATATCGGTCGAGCCGATAGAAAACGGATATTCCATCATTGCGTCCGGTGAATCTGTTCTGTTTATCGAGTTCGGTTCCGGCGTCACATACGGCTATGGACATCCTGACCCAATGGGATACGGCCCCGGCACATACCCCGGAAAGGGACACTGGGATGACCCGAACGGATGGTATCTTCCGAAAAGCAAGGGCGGCTTGCACACATACGGCAATCCGCCGTCCGCGACAATGTATCAGACCGGGAAAGAACTACAGCAGGAGATTTTGCGAATAGCGCGGGGGGTGTTCACAGGTGGTTCCTGACATTGAGACAGATGTGTTCGATGCTGTTGCATCGGCGCTTTCTGCGAAATTCGGTGACATTTTCATAACTGGCGAATATGTCCACGCGCCTGAATCCTTCCCTGCTGTCAGCATTATCGAAGAAGACAACTCTGCTTTTTTGGCAGCTTTAGATTCAGAAGGTTCACACCATTCTCAGCTCATGTATGAGGTGAATGTGTACAGCAATCTCAAGAGCGGGAGAAAAACGCAAGCAAAAGAAATCATGCAGGAGATCGACAAGAAAATGTCAGAACTCGGTTTTGCCCGCTTGAGCAGGCAGCCGATGACATTACCGAACGCGGAAACATCCATCTACAGGATGAACGCGCGGTATCGGACGGTCGTAGACGAAAATAAACGACTTTTAAGGAGGTAGCCATATGGCAATCGAACTTAGCACGGCTGGCATTCTGCTTGGCTATGGTGTTGAACAGACCGCCGGTACAAAGCCGTCGACGTTCAATCAGGTCAAGGGCGCGAAGAGCCTGCCGGACATGAACCCCGAACCTTCCACGCTGGAAACGACCCCGCTCGAAGCGTTGGAGTGGAAAACGTATATCGACGGTCTGAAAGACCCCGGCGGCGCACTGGCTGTCCTGTTCAACATGACCGAGGAGCTTCAGACTACATGGGACGCGCTTTACGAGGAGTACAAGACCGCCGCAGAGGCCGGAAAGAAAATGTGGTGGGAGTTCTACATTCCCGGCCTGACGAAAGCATTTTTCTTCACCGGCAACCCGTCTCCGCTCGGCTTTGCAGGCGCTGAGGTGGACAGCGTGCTTGAAAACAGCGCGTATATCACGCCGACCGGCAATATCGGTTGGGATACAGCAGTAAAGCCCGTTGCGGCTTAAATTATCGGAGGAATGAGTATGCAGAAGGAAATCGTAATCAACGGTAAAGCGTACCCGACGAAGGAAATCACCTTCAACACGGTATGCCAGTTTGAGGACATGGGAATCCCGATGTCCGAGATCGAGGCCAAGTCCATCATGTTTGTACGCGCCTATGCGGCTATGTGCATGGACAAAAAGGCAGATCAGGCAGGAGACGAGATCGAGAAGCACGTCATGAATGGCGGCAGTATAGACGAACTTGCAGATGTTCTTCGTCAGGCCGTCGAGGAAAGCGGTTTTTTTCAGGCTCTGTCCAAGAGAGCGGAAACGGCGGACAGCGAGAGCCAGACGGAAACTGCGTAAAAAAGCACTACGCATCCTTTCGTGAGGAATGCATTGAGACGTATCTTCCGCAATGTCTCATGATCGGAATCAGCGAGGCGGGATTCTGGAATATGAATCCCGCCAAGATGAAGCCTTATATTGAAGCAGACAGATTACGTCTTGAGAGCAAAAATTATGAATTGTGGCTCCAAGGCGTTTATTTTTTCGATGCTATTTCTATCGCGCTGACAAATGCTTTCGCGGCGAAGGGCAAAAAGCCCGTCGAGTACCCGAACAAGCCCCGGAAGATCACGCCCGATACGCCCGAGGAGCGGGCGGCACGTGCGAAGCGCGAGAGGGAAAAGGCAATCGCATTCTTCAAGAATATGGAGCGGAATTTCAAAAAGAAAAGTGGTGGTATAAGTGGCGACAGTTGAAACACTGGAAATTGAGATCAAGAAAAACGCTTCCGATGCGTCTACGGGCATACAGGGCCTTATTTCTATGCTGACGCAGTTAAAGCAGGCCGCATCCGGTGGAGCCGGGCTGACTGCTGCTGTCAAGCAAATAAAGAGTTTGGGCGCGAGTATCAACCAGATCACGGGTGCAAACAGCGGCCTTTCGACTACGCTGAACACTTTGCAGAATATCGCCGACATTGATTTCTCGAATCTCAGGGATGCCGCGCGGGACATACAGTCCATCGGGCGCGCTAGTGCTACAAGACGGCCCGCGCCGACGGAATCTCCCACTCAGACAATGCCAATATCCCCGGCAAGCACAACGGACGTTGCATCGGTAACAGAAGCAATTGAAAGTGCCGGAGACGCTTCAAAAACATCTGTATCAGATTTTAAAGCATTTTCGGCTGGGCTGAATAGCGCGGTAATAAGCGTTGCAAAAAAGGCGGTTTCTCCGCTTACAAACCTTGCACGCGGATTTGTGAACATTGGGAAATCCATAGGCAGAATCGCAATGTACCGAATGGTACGGACTGCCATCAAAGGTATCTCCACGGCGGCAAAGGAGGGTGTAAATAACCTTGTCAGATACAGCGCTGCGCTGAACAGCACAGATGCCGCATCAGCCAATGCAACGATGTCAGAGTATGCGACCACGCTTTTACAGGTCAAGAACTCGGTCGGCGCGGCGGTCATGCCCGTACTTACCGCACTGCTTCCACTTATCAACACGATAGCAAGCGCATTTATTACGGCTGCAAATGCAATCAACATGTTCTTTCAGGCACTTCAAGGAAAGACTACGTTCACAAAAGCAAAAAAAAGCACTGTTGATTATGCAAAAAGCCTGAATAGCGCGGCTGGCGCGGCAAAGGAACTGCAAAGAACAATCCTCGGCTTTGACGAGATCAACAAACTGAACGACGAGAACAAGGGAGGCGGTGGCGGCGCTTCCGGCGCGAACTACTCGAATATGTTCGAGGAATCCGAAATAAGCGAAAAGGCAAAGAAAATTGCAGAGTGGACGCAAAAAATCGTCTCGAAAATTGACGAGTTTTTGAAATCCGCATACGGGAAACTCACTTCTGCCCTTGGCTTGTTTGTTATTGGGTCGATTCTGACATTCTCCGGTGCAAACATTCCACTTGGCCTCGGCCTCATGGCGGCTGGTGCATACCTGTTTGCAACCGAAATAGCCCTTCAATGGGGTACAATCCCGGATAAAATCAAGGACGCAATAATGAAAATTATGCTGATTGTCGGCTCAGCCGTGATCGTGATTGGCGTTATCCTCGCGTTCTCCGGTGCGAATATCCCGCTTGGAATCGGCCTTATTTTGGCGGGCGCTGCGATTCTCGGGGCCGCTATAAAGCTCGATTGGGATGCAGTAAGAAAACAACTGCAAGGCCCGCTCGGGAAAATAATGGCTGCTGTTTCTGCTGCCGTTCTTGTTTTAGGCGCGGTTCTTACATTCTCCGGCGCGAACATCCCTCTAGGAATCGGATTGATGATTGTCGGTGCGGCTGGTCTGGCAAGCGTTGTTGCAATCAACTGGGACACGATCAGAGAGGCACTGCAAGGAGAGTTTGGAAAAATCCTCGCTATTGTTTCAGCCGGATTGATTGTTGTTGGCGTTGTGCTGGCGTTCACAGGCGTAGCACTTACGCTTGGAATCGGTTTGATCATCGCTGGCGCGGCTGGTTTGGCTACGACTGCGGCTGTCAACTGGGATTCTATTACTGGCTGGATTTCAAAGACATGGAATAAAATCAAAAGTTTTGCAAGTACGCCACTCGGGAAACTTGCAATCGGTGTTGTCTTAACATTCACTGGACACACGGCAATCGGAGTTGCCATGATGAATGCTGGCTGTCTGTCTTTTTTCAAGTCGGAAACTCCAAGCTTTGACAATACTTTCCAGCCGATCAAGGAAGCATGGAGCAGCGTTAAAAACTGGTGGAGCACAAACGTTCAGCCAACGATTGACCGTTGGAAGAATGCCATCACTGGGATTTTCTCTGGCGGAAGCTCTGCGAAGACTGTAACTCCGAACTGGCATAATAGTGGGAGTGACGCGAAAGGATACGCATCAGGTGGATTCGTAACCGCAGGACAATTGTTCTATGCGCGTGAATCCGGCCCTGAGCTTGTCGGTTCTATCGGCGGGCGTACCGCCGTAGCGAACAACGACCAGATTGTAGAAGCGGTGTCAGACGGTGTTTACCGTGCAATCGCACCTTTGATGTCCGGCATGCAGAGCGGAGATACGCACATTTACCTTGACGGCAAGGAGATCACGGCGAGGCAGAATCGGAGGAACCGCATGTACGGCGCGGCTCTGTCCGGCGTGTAAGGAGGCCGTATGAAAGTAAAGATAAATGGTTTGGACATAACCGATTACATTGCATTCGGCGGCTTTAAGTGGACGAGAAACGACGTTGACTCGCCTGACACCGGGCGTATGCTTGACGGTGTTATGGAGCGCACCCGCGTTGCAACAAAGGTCAGAATTGACATTACATGCCGCCCTCTGCTTCTTTCCGAAGCGTCTGAGCTTCTAACCGCGATCATGCCGGTTTTTGTGCAGGTCGAGTATACAGACCCACAGGAAGGGCGCGTTGTAACGAAAACAATGTACTCTAACAACAACCCGGCATCTTTCTGTATGAAGAAGCCGGACGGACGCGAGTTTTGGAGCGGGATTGCGTTCCCGCTTGTTGAAAAGTAGGTGATTCTATGCAGACAGTCCCGAGTAATTGGAACGGCGTTTTCAATCTCGACCACAGAACCGAGTTCAAGGCTGTTATAAACGGCGTTACATACACCTACGGCTCTATCAAATCCGCGCAAATCACAAAGTCCATGATGGACAAGCTGACCATTGGTCAGGCAACGTCGGCAATGCTCGACATGGTGTTTAGACCGCAGGGGGCGATTCCCCCTGCGGCAAAGATAGAGTGCTATGTCAGGCTGACGAATTATGACCCTACGACGGTCATCACTGACGAGGCATCAAATGTCATTAAAACAGATGACGGCTTTGTACTCGCCTCAACATACTCTGTCGGTACAGATTGGATTCCGTTTGGCACATTCTTTATCGACACGAGGGAAATCGCGGCAAACGGTCTTATGACCATCACGGCATACGACAAAATGCTTACAGCGGAGCAGGACTTCCCTTCTTCCGCTGGCTCTATGACCATGAGTAATGCTGTGTCGTACATAGCAAACGCTATGGGCATTCAGGTCGATAGCCGAAACCAGATAGCCCCGTACAGCATTGACAGCCCTGTTGGGCTTTACACGATGCGCGAGGTGCTTTGCGGGATTGCGGCGGCATCCGGCGGCAACTTCGTTATTACCGAAAATAACAAGCTCCGGCTTATCCGAATCACTTCTCCGGCAACGGTTGAGAAAACGCGCGTTGCGTCTCTTGACATTCTTTCCGATGTTCAGGCCATCGGGAAGGTCACGCTGTATCCAGACGGGAACACACAGTACAGCTCCGGAACATCCGGATACGAAATTCAAGCGGACTGCATCTATGCTACGCAGGACATTTGCAATTATGTAAAAGGCATTCTGAACGGCGTGCGATACCTGCCATACAGCGCTGGGACGGCATTCATAAACCCTGCACTGGAACTTGGAGATAGCGTCAGCCCGAACGGGAATCCCGCCATTTTAGCCTCTGCTGTCTTTACAATCGGCGTTTCCATGGGTGCGAACATTGAAGCACCGATTGATATGGAGGTAAACCACGAATATCCATATCAGTCTAGGACGCGAGAGGAACGCCGCCTTGCCACAAGTCAGAGCCGCATTGAAAAGACCACCGAACAAATCCGTCTCTCCGTAGAAGGCAAGGCCGACGCAGCGGACGTTCAGGCCGCGATAGACCTGAATCTGAATAGCCTCAGTCTTTCCTATACCGCAGGCGAGAACGGCGCATCTATCACGCTGTCGAAGGACGGCGTATCCATCACTGGCGACGTGAAAATCGGCTCTATCGATGCGGATAAAATCGCCGTAAAGAACATAAACGCGGACGAGATCACGGTAGGTTCTCTTTATGGTATCGACATTGTAGGCTGCAACATCTACGCGCAGGAGTCGAGAAAAGAGTATGCGAAGATCACTGCGACTGGTCTTGAGGTCTACACGGACAACACCTTCAAAATGGGACTCGCGGTAATCAATGATTCGCCTACCTTGGAACTAGGTAATACGACGCCGGGAATCGTGCAGAAGGTCTTTGAGGAATCCGCGCACAGACTTTGGATAGGCGACCGGAACTGGCGTGACGGATTCTTAATTGACTTTACGAATCACACGATCAAGAAATTTAAGAACGGAACAGGGACGGTAATATGAGCGAAAAACTGAAATCCCTTGTCGCGATCAAGGAAACGTTGAATAAAATCCGCGTTTCAGGGCGCGACGATTGCTACGCCGTTGTGGCAATCAATAACGAGCTGGACAAGCTCATTTCCGCTGAGAAAGAGGTGATAGACAATGGCTGATGTGTACAAGAAAATATCCGACTTCAACGTTGCTTCCAGTTTTGGTGATAATGACCTCCTTCTTGTTTCGCAGACTGGAATAACGAAGGTCATTCGAGGCTCGACGCTGAAAGAACTTGCGCGAGCGGCAGGTGTGGAAGCGGCGAAAATCAACAATGCTACGGTCAATGCCGCCGGGCATCTGATTCTGCATACGACGAGCGGAGCAAATATTGATGCTGGCAAAGTCACGGGAAATGACGGCGTATCCGTCACAGGCGCGTCTATCGATTCGCAGTATCATTTGATTCTCAGCTTTTCGGACGGCACGACAAAGGATGCGGGATACTGCCGGGGCGCTTCCGGAGCTGGCACGGGTGATATGCTTTCTTCCGATTACGACGCAGACCATGCCATCAAGGGCGCAGGCGGCATCGCGGCTTATACCACCCCGAAAGCGTTTGACATTGTTTTAAGCACTGGTGGCTGGTCGAACAAACAGCAGACTGTTTCGAACAGCCTGTTTTTGAACACTGGCTATAAGTACATTGTCGCGCCGACGTGGGGGAATGCAGACGCGTACAGCAAGTCGAAAATCAAGGCAAAGGACGTTACGGTTAACGGCTCGATGACGTTTGTATGCGATACCGTGCCAACAACGAATTTGTCTGTGCAGGTCTTGAGAGTGAGGGTGCAGTAATGGCGAATGTTATCAACATGGTCGGCGGCGGCGCTAACATACAGAGCAAGACCGTAAAATCATCAGATGTCAAGCAAACGATCACGCCTCCAGATGGCGTAGATGGTTTCAGTCCGGTGATTGTCGAGGCTGTAGTGCCCGGCGCAAAGGAAGTGTATCTTGATTCCGTTACGCCGGTTAATGACAGCAAAATCGTCATACAAGGGACTGCTATAAGACGCGTATCGGCTGTTTTTATACAATCTGTGAGCGAGGCTGCCGGTTGCGTATCCACAATTAGCGAAGTGTATTACTTCGACGGCTCGGTCGCTACCGCCTCGTTTTTAGCGGCAAGTTCGGAGGGGGTAGGCTGGATTGCGTTCAAAAATTCGCGTGTTGCAAAGGCGTATTTGGAAGTATCTGTGGTCAATGGGACGATAGAGTTGTCCAGATACTACGGCGATGTTTCTTCAAGGTTCGCTATCGCACCGCACAGAGTCTTGGTTGTCGGATACTGAAAGAGGGGTGAAAACTGTAATGATTGAAATTAAAGCAACACATCGTGCACCTATCAAGCTGGGGCACACGGGAGAAAACGAGGCTGTTCGCGTAGCGTTCTCTCTGCTTCCATTTAAGGAGACCTTCCCTGACGGCGTTCCTTCGCTTCTGGCGCGGCGAAAAGGTGACGCCTCCGCGTATCCCGTTCCGCTTACAATCGAGGCTGACACGGCGTACTGGGCTGTCACACGCGCAGATACGGAGAAAGCAGGCTTCGGGCAGTGTGAATTACAGTGGCTTGTCGGGAATACCCTTGCGAAATCCGATAAGTTTGACTTCTTTGTTGTGAAAGCGCTTGAGGCTGGTGCGGAAGCGCCCGACGCGCCGAGCAAGGCATGGTTCGAGGCGATTCAGACGCAAATCGGCGACCTGTCGAAGCTGACCACCAAAGCGAAGGAGAATCTTGTTGCCGCGATCAACGAGGCGGCACGCACGGGCGGCGGCTCTGGCGGCGGCACGATTGATATGCGTGTGTCCGGCGGGTACATCCAGTATTCCAACGACGGCGTTACGTGGGAAAACCTGATTGCCGTTTCCGACCTCAAGGGCGAGGCTGGCCCGCAGGGCTTAAAGGGTGACACAGGGCCGCAGGGGCCGCAGGGCATTCCCGGCGAAAAAGGCGAGGCAGGCCCACAAGGCCCGCGCGGAGAAACGGGGCCTCAAGGCGAAAGAGGCTTGAAAGGTGACGCTGGCCCGCAGGGTGTTCCGGGCGAAAAGGGTGCTGACGGAGCGAAAGGCGACACTGGCCCGCAGGGCGAGCGAGGCCCACAGGGCATTCAGGGACCGCAGGGCATTCCGGGCGAGACCGGCCCGCAGGGCGAGAGAGGCCCGCAAGGCCCGAAGGGAGACAAAGGCGACCCCGGCCCAAAGGGTGAAACCGGCTCCGGCTTTGTTGTAAAGGGCTATTATGGCACGGTCTCTGCGCTCCAAACCTCTGTGAAAAATCCTGCCGTTGGCGATGCCTACGGCGTCGGCGCTTCTGAGCCGTATGACATTTACATCTACGACGGCGTAACTCGCACTTGGATCAACAACGGCCCGTTGCAGGGCGCGAAGGGTGACCCCGGCCCCAAGGGTGACAAGGGCGATCCCGGTGCAAAGGGCGCTGACGGAGCAGCCGGTAAAGACGGCAGCGACGGCTACAGCCCGGAGGCGACGGTCACGCCGATCAATGGCGGCGCGAAGATCATCATCAAGGACAAGACCGGAACGACATCCGCAAACGTGATGAACGGAGCACAAGGTCCAAAGGGCGACAGCTACACGCTGACGCCTGCGGACAAGTCAGAGATTGCAGAGGCAGTTGTTGCAGGCGGTGTACAGGCGGAGCTTGGCGACGAGCCTGTATCCCTCGGCATCACCGGCGCACAAGTCGGCCAAATCGCCAAAATCACGGCGGTGGACACCAACGGCAAGCCGACCAAGTGGGAGCCGGTGGATATGGAGGGGGGTGGTGGAAACTCCGGTGGTGCGAGCGATTGGACGTTGTTGGCAGATATTACGCTTTCAGAGGATTCAGCAGTTATTAAAATCGACAAAACCGCGACGGGCAACTCGTTTTCGATTCGTGAGCTGGCGTTTTTTGGTGGCGTAAAGTGCGACGCAATAAACAAAAACCTGACGCTATCGCTTAACGGTAAAATTGGATACGGAAATCCTACGTTTGGTCTTGGAGAAGTTCTTAATGCTGCCGAATCTGGTATCGAATCCATTGCAGCATATGTAAACGTGCTTCCTGAATTTGTTCTTTCGCGCACGCAGCACAATCCGTACAACACATATATGAACAGTTACGCACCATCTTTCTCAGCCTCGGCGTTACGCAATGACTCGGTAGCTGCATTTCAAGGCATTGGAAATCCGTTAACTGTTTTTGCGATTGCGCCGTGGGCGGAGGGTAAAAGTGGAGTTTTTAAAGCGGGTACGTCGTTGAAATTTTACGGGAGGTGACGGTATGAAAATATGCGAAAACGGAGTATACCGTGAATTGACGGCAGAAGAAATTGAAGAGATGCAAGTTCTACCGCCAGAAATGCCCGCGCCGGAGCCTACGCCCGAGGAGCGCATTGCCGCGCTGGAGCAGGATAACGCGGAGCTGCGCGAGGCCATCGAGGCACTGATAAGCGGGGTGACGGCATGAGCGATTTGAGAGAGCGAGTTGTCGCGTACAATGTGGAAATCAAAAACGCGCTGCAAACCATCATCGATGCGCTGAATCAGGGGCAGAGAAAGAAGCTGCTTAGAAATGCGGCTGTTGCCGCGATGCTCAAGCGATATGGCGTGGAGGTGGGCGATGCTTAAAACGGTTTACAAAGACGGCAAGCCGCTTGTGGTCGGCGGCAAGGTCGTGCGCGTGGAAACCGCCGCCGCAGAAGGCATACAGCACGCGGAGATTCCGGACTATGTGAAGGCGGAGGCGCTTTCGGTGGC
>ERZ827520.1565-NODE-1565-length-25576-cov-12.514126_pt1 | contig 25576 bp, 26 predicted proteins | sample MGYA00519581_ERZ827520 | MGnify/ENA primary metagenome ERZ827520 (study PRJEB31778, sample SAMEA3449339) | human gut metagenome | biome: human gut; feature: human-associated habitat; material: faeces | place: United Kingdom | collected 2010/2012 ...
GGGAACACAGCAGCGAAGAAATAGAGAGAGCGAGAGCATATTATAATGCAAGTGTCGCTTTTCCGCCGTTGGCCATGTTCTGGTGGTTTGAATAAATATTAGGAGTGTTGATTTATGAAGAAAACGATAAGTTATATTATGATTATATGCGTGTTGGTTTCGTTGGGCGGATGTGTCTGGGATCCAGCAATAACTTATTTTGATTATGATGAATTAAAAGAACAAATTGCCACAGTCGAACTTATCAATTACGAAAATGACAATCCAGAAATCATCAAAGACGCCAGTAATGTGTTGCCTTTTGATTTCACTAAAATGGAGGTGATTGAGACATTAGCTGCAGACAAAATTGATGACTTTGTTACGGATTTATCTGAAACAGGATTTATGGACTATTCCAGTTTTGCAAAAGAACCTGTAGGAATCTGCATAAAAATCACATATAAAGACGGCAAGTTTATTATAATAACGTCAACTTTAATGGATGTTGTATATGGCATTGTTGAGGTATTTGATTCAAATGGATATCCGATAGAATATATAGGAGAGCCTAGAGACAGAGACGAGTATGTTGCTCTTGTTAATAAGTATTTTGAACACAAAACTACATAAAGGCATAAGAAAAAACGAGCGAATAAGGAGCGCGACGAGCGCGGTTTCGCCGCGCTCGTCAAAACACCACGAGTTGTAATTCGTATCGCTGCAAGGACTAATAATACGACTGGGAGACGGGCTGGTACTATCTGAATTCGCGATATTACCTGTGTGTAATTTTTTATATTTTATTTGATAGCTTATCATTTGGAGGATAATACGGATGAATGATTATATTGTTTTTGAACGTATTTGGCAGGATATGTTTTACTTTAAGATTTTGGTAACGTGCAAATCGGACTATGTGACCGCCCAAATGGGAATTTATACATCGAATATGGATATTGAAAAGCTTTGCGAAAAACTTGACTTGTTTATTTATAAGGAGATCAATGATGTATATTGGATAAATGGCGAAGTTGGGGACTATTCTACGCCCTGTATATCGCTTCGACTGGAAAAAAACAAATTGGGGCATGTTCGAATTGAAGTATATATGGAAATAGAAGATGGGGGAGCGTTAAGCAGGCATAATTGCTGTTTCTTTATAAATACCGAGCTTGGTTTATTGGAACAGTTTAGAAAAATCCTTCCGGAAATAAAAAATCCCGAAATTGGTAAGAAAGTAATTTTGAATGAATATCATTCTCCAAATGGACATAATGGATTCATTTCCGTACCGCAAAATATAACTGAAAACAGGGCAATTTCCGAACATGGACCCAGTTACATAATTCGGCGCAGCCGGCAGTCGGAGCGGCTATAACCGCTATGCTTACTGCGGACCACCCCTTGAACACCATTCGACGAGGGAAGAGGCTGCTGACAATACGCATATGCGGCCTAATAGATGCGGCAGCATTGGCAGAAAAGTATGCGGCGAAGCTATGCAGCCAATCCGAGCGGCATACGAGTCCGTTATACCGATATCCATATATAACGATGCTGCAAACAGCAATGGAAGAAGCATCCGAGTCGATTTGTTGATTTTGTCCATGATGTTTGGGCGGAACGCAGATAAAATTTTAGCAAAATGCTCCAATTCGATTGACAAAAATGAACATTTTTGATATAATGCAAGAAAATATATGTCTAAAAGGAGATGCGATTATGAAACGTTGGAGATGGATAGCCTTATTACTTTGCGCTTTGCTCACGGTGAGTGTTTTTGCAGCCTGTGAAACGAAACCGCAGGCCGAATCCTCAACGGCCTCCTTTGACGCTCCTGTCGGTATGACCAAGCGGCTGTTCGACCATCTCGGCGAACGCGATTTGGAGGAGTTCGAGCTGGTCATCCTGTCCACGACCGAGGAATATGCGTTCGGCGACATCCAGTTCGCGACCGATGAATTGAATTCCGACCCCGTAAACGACGCCATATTCGAGCGGAATAACTTGATTGAAGATTTGTATAACTGTAAAATCACCGTTCAGTTCTGCGGCGAAGGCGAGCCGTTTTTGGAGCGTGTGACGACGGATTGTTTGTCCGGTACGGTGAACTATCAGGTCGTGGCCTCGGGCATCTCGAGCACCGGCATACCGAAGCTGGCGCTGGACGGACTGATTCAGGATTTGTATGCGATTGAAGATTCTCATCTCCAGCTTGACGGCGACTGGTGGGACCAGAACGCCATCGATGATCTCTCGATCGGCAATAAGCTGTTCTTTGCCAGCGGCGACATTGCCGTGACCGATGACGAAATGACCACGATGCTCGTTTTCAACAAGGAGCTGATTGAGGAAAACCAGCTCGAGGACCCGTATCAGCTCGTCCGCGACGACAAATGGACGATGGATAAAATGTATGAAATGTGCAAGGCGGTTGCGAAAGACGGCGGCGACGGCGTGATGAACATTGCCGGCGAGGAAGACACATGGGGGCTTATCGGCGCGGCGTTCGACTGCTACCGGCTCATTTTGGGCGGCAACGCGCCGATGGTGTCGAAGGACGAAAATGATCTGCCGGTCATTTCCGTGACTAATGCGTATAACGTCGATGTGTTTTTGGACGTCTACGAGATTATGACCGACAAATCGAGGGTCGCTTGGTGGGAGCAGTATTACAGATGGGACGATTATGAGAACGGCAGGAAGCTGACGGATCAGTTTTACGCCGGCCGCGTGCTTTTTATGGTGAGCGACGTCTGCTCGATGAACGACGAACGCATGCTGAATTCGCAGATTCAGTACGGCGTGCTGCCGCTGCCGAAATACAACGAGGAGCAGACACATTACGCTTCGACGATCAATCCTTATAAGTTTACATGCGTTTCTTTGCCGCGGGATACGTTTGTCGATACCGACAAGACCACGTTTTTGCTGGAGGCGATGGCCTATTACAACAAGAGCGAGGTGACGCCGCTGTATTACGAAACCACGCTCAAGTCCAAGCGTCTGCTTGACGAGTCCTCTGAGGAAATGCTGGATATCATCTTCAGCAACCGAATCATTGACCTTGCCAACATATTCAACTGGGACGACTGCATCCAGTATTACAATCAGATGATTATGGGGGCCGGCAACGCCGTCGTTTCGTTTATGGAGAGCCGGGAGTCTCGTATGCAGGAGGGCATTGACCAGACGGTGGAGCTGTTCCGGGACCTGAAATAGGTCCCGGAACAGGGACTAAGTTATTGAATGATCAGATAAATATCATTCAGTAAAGGGATTTGCTATGAAATGGTATACAAATGGAATTTTAATACAAGAGGTAAACAGAAAAAACCTGTTTGTTGAAAAATATGCCGACTTTTTTCTGTATCATGGCGTGCATGCGTTTAATACAGCGCCTCTCGTATGGTTTGAGAAAGATAAGGATGCATACGAATTATTTAGAAGGCAGGGATGTAAGCAACTCGGAGCGAATGCGTATCAATTCACAGAATTTTTCACCGAAAAAGGACTGTTGAAGGCATATATCGGCAAATGTCAAGCATTACAAATAAGTCTAAGACTGTTGTTCGTAGAAAGCGATGGATACACGGAGGAGATATGGGGGAATGCGATACCGGAGAAAAGATTTTTGGGATACGAAGTGATGGAAATACCGCTGGATCCGTGGACGCTGCTGGATTTGGCGAACCGAGAGCAGTACGAGCGATATCGGGAGGAACTATACGAAAACGGGCTGTTCAAAACGGAGGAGACCGCGGCAGCGTTCCGCGAGACGTACCGGCGGGAATTGGAGGCAGGACTGGTAGGCGACGGGCCGGTGGAGCTGTTCCTATGCCGGATCTATGAAGTGGCTCTGCCGGATTTGCTTAAGGCTTTGGAGCCATAAAGAAAAGCACTTGGCCGCCTAAGCCCAAAAAGGAACGTTTGCATCCATAAGGAAAGCCCATCGAAGAAAACGGTTTGGAGGCATTAAAGAGAAGATTCCGTAAAAAACGTGAAAGAAAGTGTTTGGAGGCATAAAGCCATAAAGCCATAAAGCAAATAGTTGGCTGCTTAAAGAAAAATCCAAAGAAAAACATTTGAACCCATAAGGAAAACCCCACGGGAAACCGAATGAAAGGCCGGAAGGGCAATCTTCAGCGCGCTAAAGAAAAACGTTCGGCTTCACAAGGCGAAGCGTTTGACTCCTAACGGAGAAGCATTTGGCGCCCGAAACAGAGAAACGCTTGGGCGCCTGAGGAAAAACCAACCCCAAAGAGCAAGACGAGAGAGGCGGCGGGCTGGCGAATGTCAAGGACGAAAGGCCGAGCCCGTATACTCGAAGAAACTCCCCCCGAAAAAAGGTGGGTGGGGGGAGACGCGTAGAGCGTAGAGAAGAGGAGGAGCGGGAAGAGATGAAAGCCGAGGAGAGGCGCGAGGGTATGGTAAGGCGACTGCTGAGTACGGCGGTGGCGGCGGCGCTGCTGCTGGGGAGCGTGACGGGCGCGGTGCTCGGCGCGGAGACAACGCAGGGAATGCCGACGGGCGCGGTAAGCGGCGCGGATGCGGCACAGGGGACGGCGGCGGAGACAGCCGTGCTGCCGGGGACGGAGAACGCGGCGGCGGAAGCGGCGGTACAGTGGGAAGAGGTGTCGGAACGGAGCGAGACGGGGAAGGTGTACCGGCTGTCGGACGGAAGCTATGCGGCGGTGGACTACGGACGGGCGGTGCACTATCTGGAGGACGGCGAATGGCGCTCGTACGATAACCGGCTCCGCTACATAGAAGCGGCGGGAAACGAGTCCGGCGGGTACGAAAATACGGCGGGCGATATGCGGGTGCGGTTCGCGCCGAACACGGCGTCGGGCCAGCTCGTGCGCATCGAAACGGAAGCAGGGAGCGTGCGCGTGTCGCTGCCGGGCGCGGCAAAGACGCGGCAGGTCAGCGTGTATGCCGAGCCGTCGGCGCCGGCAGACGCGCTGGCGGTGGAGCATCTGTCCGCAGGTGTGCTTTACCGGGACGTGCTGGAGGACACCGATATCGAATACCGGCTGGAGGGCGGCACGCTGAAGGAAAACATCGTTGTCCGCGCACCGGGCAGCGGGTCGTACAGCTATACCTTCGAGCTAAAGCTGAACGGGCTGACGCCGACGCTGGAGCCCGACGGCAGCGTAAAGCTGACGGCGGATAAGACGGGCGAGGTCGCGCTCGTGCTGCCGAAGGGGTATATGTACGACGCTTCGGGCGCGGCGTCTTCGGACGTGGCGTATACGCTGACCGCCGGACAGGGCCATCGCTGGCTGCTGACGGTCACGGCGGACAGCGCGTGGATGAACGCGCCGGAACGGGCGTACCCGGTGACGATCGACCCGACGGTGGTGCGCACCAACCACACGGTGTACAGCAACATCAAGGACTGCTATGTGTATGAGGACCAGACGGACGTCAACGGGAGCTGGGCGTGGATGTACGCCGGCTATACGGGCGGGAAGGCCTATCACTCGCTCGTCGGCATCCGCGAGCTGCCCGAGCTGCCTGCGGGCGCGGTGGTCATCCGCGCCACACTCGGCCTGCGCGCCATCGAGGTGCTCGGCGGCCCGGTCACGCTCTCGGCGCACGCGGTCCGCGGCGGCTGGGAGTCGGGTACGGCGGTCTGGGGTACGAAGCCGTCGTTTGATGCGACCGTTCTGGACTACCGCACGATCAGCGCCAACGGCGCCTATTCGTTCGATATCACGCCGCTTGCGCAGGATTGGTATGCCGGCAATGAGCAGAGCGCCAACGGTGTGCTGCTGCGCGAGCTGACGGCTTCGACGGGCAACCGTGTGAAGTTCTCGACGGCGAACAACAGCAACTACAATACCGCGCACCCGATTTTTGTCGTCGAATACCGCGACGCGAAGGGGCTGGAGGGCATCTGGAGCTATTCGACGCAGACGCTCGGCGAGTCGGGCATAGGGTACGTCAACCGCTTCAACGGCAACTTAGTGTATACCTATGCCGATACGACGACGGACGGCAGCGTGCTGCCCGTGACGGTGGGGCATGTGTACAACGCCTATCAGGCCGGAAAGCGCTTCACCGCGGCGTCGGGCGCGCAGACGGCGGACTTCAGCGCGATGAACGTGGGACTCGGGTGGAAGCTGAGCGTGCAGGAATCGGTGGTCGAGCGCACGATCAGCGGCGCACTGTGGCTGGTGTACGGCGACGCGGACGGCACCGAGCACTATTTCTATGACTTCGACAGCGACGGGAAGTACGAAAGCGAGGACGGCTACGGGCTGACGATTACGCGGAACACCGCCAGTACCTCCGCGCGCTATACGATGCACGACGACTACGGCAGCAGCAAGACGTTCAACTCGACCGGTCGGCTCGTCCGCATCGACGACGTACACGGGAACCGCAAGAACCTTGTCTGGACAAACGGCCGCCTGACGTCGATCACGCGCACCGCAGCCGGCGCGTCCACATCGCAGCCGGCGGTGAGCTTCACCTACAACGCCGCCGGCGCGCTGACGCAGATTTCCAACGCGCAGAACGGCGACAGCATAACGCTGCTGTACTCGGATACATACAACGGCGCCTACTCGTCCGCCGCGAGCAATTATCTGCGCAGCATCACGCGGAACGGCCATCAGACGCACTTCTCGTATTATGCGGACGGCACGCTGTATTCCGCGGGCGACGACGAGTCGTATCAGTATGCCGTCTACACCTACACGACGCGCAACGCCGCCAGCGCGACCGAAACGCGGGCGGTGGCAAGCGCCGCGCTCTCTTACGACATGATGGATACGGGCCGCAGCGTGCGCTTCGCATACGGCGAGCGGCGGACGACCGAGACCGCGCCGGGGAACGACGGGCGCATCGGCACGTCGGACGACCTGCGCACGGTCTACCTGTTTGACTACCGGGGACGTCCGGTCTGCGCATATACCTCCGATTCTGAGGAAGAAATCATCTACGGCGCGACCAGCGCCGTGTACAACAACTACCCCGACGGTGACCGGCGCAATCATACCATTCAGTCCGACGCCGTCGGGGGACTGGCGGCGGTGAATCTGGTCAAGAACGGCCTGCTGGACAGCACGTCCTACTGGTCGGGGAGCGTTTCCGGCAGCTATTCCTCGGCTGCCGATACGGCGCGCGCCTTCGCGGGTACCGGGTCGCTGCGCATCACAGGCTCGGGCTCCGGGTCGTATTCGCGCACGCAGAGCGTCTACCTCACGCCGGGCACCTACACCTTCTCGGCGTATCTCTATCTGAACAACGTCCGGAGTGTCTCCACGGGCGGGGGCGCGTTTCTGGAGCTGGACGGCGAAAAGAGCCGGGTGTGCACGGGGACGTCCGACGCGAACGTGCAGGACGGCTGGCAGCGCGTGTATGTGACCAAAACCATCTCTGCGGCGGGGAATTACAACGTGAAGCTGCGGCTGCAGAACGCGTCGGGCAGCGTATACTTCGACTGCGCGCAGCTCGAAAGCGCACCTGCGCCGTCGGGCTTCAATCTCGTGGACAACGGCGGGATGACGGCGCAGTACCGCTGGGGGACGTCGAACGGCGGCAGCTATGTGACCGACGCGGCACGCGGGAACGTGATGTGTGTGGCGGGCAGCACCGCCGGCTTGAGCTTCTCGCTGCAGACCATCCAGCTCCGCCTGCCGGCGGAGACGAGCTTCACGCTCTCCGGCTGGGCGAAGGCCGACTCGGTGCCGACGGCGTTCGACGAGGGGCGCACCTTCCGGCTGGTGGCGCAGCTGAAATACAGCGACGGCGTGTACGAGGAGCAGTCACTGGACTACAACGCGGACGTGCAGGAATGGCAGTACGGGTCGGTGGGGATCGTGCCGAAGCGGCAGGGACAGGGGTTGACGCTGGAGCAGGTGGTGATCTACCTGTCGTACGACCGAAACGCGAACAGCGCGTACTTCGACGACGTCTCGCTGAAGATCGAGCCGGCGCAGCTGTACGCGTACGACGAAGACGGGAACCTGACGTCGAACTACAACAGCGACGGGAATCAGACGCTGGTGGACTACGCGAGCAACAATGTGGATATCGAGGAAATCACCAACATTCTCGGGGAGAAGTACGAGTACACCTACAAAACCGTCGGTGGAATCGATACGCATCTGGTGCAGACGGTCAGGAAAACCGACGCGTCGAACAACACGCTGACGCTGACGTACGGCTACGACAGCTACGGGAACACGACGAGCAGCACGCTGACGTCGACAGGAAGCACCGGGAAAATCACGTCGGGCGCGACGTATACGGATAACGGGAACCGGCTGTCGACGGTAACAGACGCGACGGGCGGCACGACGAGCTATGCGTACAACGGGTACGGGCAGACGTCGGGCGTGACGGACGCCAAAGGGGTGCGGATAGGGTTCCTGTACGATACGCGGCGGCGGCTGATCGGGACGTATCTGGACGCGAACAAGGACGCAATCGCGAACGCGTCGGAGCCGGCGGTGCGCTACGCGTACGACAGCGAAGGGCACCTGCAGAAGATCGAAACGGACGGAACCGACTACACGTTCGGGTACGATCACCACGGCAACGTGCTGACGGTCAAGGCGGGGAATTACACGCTGGCGACGAACACCTACGGGCCGTTCGACGGCGCGCTGCAGACGAGCACGACGGGGAACGGGCTGAAGACGACGTACGAGTACGATAGGCTGGGCCGGCTTGCGGGCGTGAAGGAAAACGGCGCGCAGCTGTACAGCCTGACCTACAACGGGGACGGACAGGCCGCACGGCTGGTGGACAACGCGTCGGGCGAGACGACCGAATACGAGTACGACGGTGCCGGCCGCCTCATTCGGGCAAACCGCACCTCCTCCTCATCCGGCGCTTCCCTCCTCTCCGCCGAAAACCGCTACGATGCCTTCGGCAGAGCTCAAAGCACCACTTATCTGCTGCCGAATCAAACGCAGAAATATATACTTTCATACAAGGACAAATCCTCGCTGCTTGCTTCAATCGCTTTGCCCGATCCTACCGAAACTGCGGCGCTTTACTATTCCTACGACGCTTTTGAACGGGTGGCATATACATTTTTGAGCAGTTGGGATGTCCCGGATGTGAAAACAACGTATGTGTATGCCGACAGAACAAACGGCACGGCAACATATACTTCTGCCCGTATTGCACAGGAGACATTGACCGCAAACGGTTCTCCCGCTTTGTCCTATTCGTATACCTACGACGCAAACGGGAACATCACGGAAATCAAGAAGAACAATTCGTCGTATTTGCTGTACGAATACGATTCGTTGGGACAGCTCACAAGGGAAAGCAGCTACGCAACGCTGAGCTACGATCGTTATGCCTATGACGGGTCTGGCAACCGTGTGTCAAAAAACACATACTACTGGTCGGGTACGCTCAAATCCAGCGAAACCTACGGTTACACGAACAGTACATGGGGCGATCTGCTGACCAATTACAACGGCACGACGATCACCTATGACGCTTCGGGGAACCCGAAAAACTGGAAGGATGTCCAAATTCTGAGTTGGCGCGGGAACAGAATGGCATATCTGTATTTCGACACGCCGGACGCAGAGAAATTGACTTTCGAATACAATGCGGACGGAATACGGACGAAGAAGGAATATGCTGATATTGCCGGAGAAGTGCCGGTCTATACGGACGTATACACGGTGGACGGAAGCAAAATCTTGTCCGAACAGCGAACGGATGAGGAAACGGGCAATGTAATACGGACGATCTACTATGTGTACGACGCAAATGGCCTGCCGGTAGGAATGAAGTACAACGGCGTACAGTACTGGTACCAGAAGAATATGCAGGGCGACGTGGTGCGGATACTGAATTCGTATGGCAGAGTCGTGGCAATCTACACCTACGACGCTTGGGGGAAGAATCTCCAAATCACCGACAAAGACGGAAACGACGTGTCCGGCAACCCGGACCACATCGCCAATATCAATCCGTTCCGATACAGGGGGTACTACTACGATACCGAAACCGGCTGGTACTACCTGAACGCCAGATACTACGACCCCAACGTCGGCAGGTTCCTCAGCCCCGATACCATCCTCGGTGCCAACGGCGGCTTGCAGGGGTATAATCTCTTCGCTTACTGCAACAACAATCCTGTTATGTTTGCCGATCCGACAGGCTATGCTTTGCATAGAGCCAATACTGCTTTTGCCATATTAGAGACAGATTGTAGTCCGCTTTATTTTAAAAATAGTAGCGCACGCTTCAAGAATGCCGAAAGTTATATTGCATATAAAGAACTGGAGAGACGAGCAAATGCTGCTGAATTAGAATTGGATATGTTTGTTTCATCAGACCCTATCTGGGATGAAGTGTCTATATCCAAAAGTCAAGCAATAATTGAGCAAAGGAACCCAGAAAATGATTGGATAACAAGTAAAGCAGTAGGAGTTGCCACGGGAGCAATAGAACGTTCAGCGAAATTAGTTCCTTATGCCGGAATTGCAATTACGGTGGTTAGTACTTTAAAAAGTTTTGTGGATACTTGGAATGAGATCGATATAACAGCAGGAACATATGATGTATACGCAGTAACATTTACAAATTACTCGACAAGTGTAATAGAAAAGGATGGAAAAAAATATATTAATCGCACCCCTGTAATGACTGCAACCGTTTACTTTTATGTTGGAGGAATAGGAGGTGTGAAAAATGCTTTTGGTCCCTTTCTTTTCTACTAAGAAAACGCAAAAAAATCTTAGTTGTAAACATCAAATTTCATTTTGTTGGAAATATCTGTTTTGGCCTAAAAAGAGCAAATGTGAAAAATGTGGAAAATCTGTAAAATGGACTACAATATATATTTTTTTAAAACAGATCATATTTATATGTATTGGAGTTGTAATTTTTTATATTTGTCTCTGGGCTTTTCCGACATTTATGAGTTTAATGCTTACATCAAGGTATTATCCTATTGGCATATTGATATTTTATATGTGTTTTTGTTTAGGCTATGTTGTATCAAATGTAATTGCAGTATTATTTTTTCCTCTTGATTATGATGTTTGAGGTCTGGTAGGTAATTCAATATCTGAAATTTTTGAGGGGGGAGTAAAGATGAGGTAGATGAGTACAAATATTTTGAAGTTTTATTAGACGCGTGGGGGGAAGTGCTGTCCGTGTTAGGCAGCCTGTCCTCCACCGTCGGAGCCGTGAACCCGTTCCGCTATCGTGGGTACTACTATGACGTGGAAACGGGATGGTACTACCTCAACGCCAGATACTACGACCCCAACGTCGGCAGGTTCCTGTCTCCCGATGTCATCCTCGGCGCCAACGGCGGCTTGCAGGGGTATAATCTCTTCGCTTACTGCAACAACAATCCTGTTATGTTTGCCGACCCGAGTGGGAATATTCCACGTTGGCTATATGATGTTGGTGGATGGATTGGAAATTCTCTTAGTTGGATTTATAGAAATATATATAAACCTGTTTATACAGTTAGAGATAATATCGAAGAAGATATATATATGTACGATAAAAATAATACAAGCGAGGAAAAAGTATTAGAGGCTCATTATTTTTCTTCTTATAAAGGATCATTTGTAGTAAAATTACCGATAGGTAAAAATGCAGCATCGTATGGTGTAATGTTTATTGGAGACGAGGTCACCAGTACTGATACAGTTAAACATGAATATGGACATATAGTACAATTTCAAAATATGGGTTTTTGGGACTATACTTTAGAAGTTGCCATCCCGTCAGTTACCGCTAACATTTTAGATAGACAAGGTAAATTGCCATATGATTATTATGGCTCAAAATGGGAAGCTGAAGCTGATCGTTTGGGAGGAGTGCAAAGATCTACCAATAATATACCTTGGCCTGATGGGGCGTATAATTCATATAACGACTTAATAGAAATGTTTTTTAATTAAAAATGAGGTGATGTTGTGAAAAAAACAATTGTCTATCTATTTGTTTGCTTAATTTTAACTGCATCTGCTATGACAAGTTGTAAAGCTAAAATTAAGTATAGTTTTCTTAATCCTATAACAAATATTTGTGCTATAAAAATTGTTGAAGTAGGCGCGGATGATAGTCAAGGCATAAATGAACAGACAGAAATTATGGTAATTGAAGACATAAAAGCATTTATTGATGATTTTACTCAATTATCGTGTTTTAAAGTGTATACAGATCCTTTAGGGGTGGCACCTTTTGAGATTGCTATAAAAATAATATATTCGAACGATGACTATGAACTAATTTCATCAAATGGGCAAGCAAGGTATACACAGAAAAAATATAAGAACTATGTCGGATATTATTATTTCAATGATGATGAATTTGATGAACTTATAGATAAATATTTAAGTTTGGGAAAAAACTAAAGACTGCCATATGGTTCGATTTATTCATGATTACATACTGCATATTCAATATTCCACAATGATCCTTTAGAAAGAACAATTGAAAGAGGGTACGTTTTGGAATGATAGATTTTTGGAAAACTGTCTTATATATAATTTGTATAATATCATTTATAGCAGTTTTGATTATTTTTGTTATATTCGGTGCGTATGAATTCTTTGTTGGACCTGAAAAGGCAAAACGATTTTTGAAATCTTTGCCATTTTCAATAAGCTATAAAGGGGTTTTAATTATAGGAATTTTATTCATCATACTTTTAACTGCATCGTATATTTTGCTGAAGAAAATATATGGTCTAATGTAAAAGATATTTAGCACCCGATATGCCGGACGCGGAATACGTTAGACGTGAGTTGGATTTTACTTATTATAGTACGCATATGCAAAGTCATATGAACGATTTACTATGCCTACGACGCGTCCGGCTCGGTCATCGGGATGGAGTACAACGGAGCGAAATACTGGTATGACAAGAACCTGCAAGGAGATATTGTGGGCATCCGCAACGCGTCGGGAACACTTGTCGCGCAGTATGTGTACGACGCGTGGGGGAAGAATCTCCAAATCACCGATGGCTCGGGCAACGATGTGTCCGCCGACACATCCCACATCGCCAACATCAACCCGTTCCGATACAGGGGCTATTACTACGACGTAGAGACCGGCTGGTACTACCTGAACGCCAGATACTACGACCCCAACGTCGGCAGGTTCCTCAGTCCTGATACCATCCTCGGCGCCAACGGCGGCTTGCAGGGCTACAATCTCTTCGCTTACTGCAACAACAATCCTGTTATGTTTGCCGACCCGAGTGGGAATTTGTATTTACCAAATACAAAATTGGAAGCGGCGAAAGTGTGACCTGAAAATATTATGTCACAAATAATGGATGCGGGATTAGATGCAACAACCAAAAAATACGGAGGAGAATATAAAGATGGTAAGTATATGGTGTATATGTTTAATGATTTAGATACCTATGTAAGACGCTCATTTTTTGGATGGATCAAAAGTTTGTCTGTTAAAGGAACGGTTGCATATTATTATTTTGAAATGAGCAACAATCAAGAAAAATATAAATATTACATGAATATATGGAGGGGGCTAAATGTTGCCTCTCAAGTTATGGATGTTTCCAACGGGGGAGGACCGTTCTTTGACACACCGAATTTCCCCACTATAGCAATTTGTTTGAATTTACTTTCTGTAATTCAAATGGAAGTAAATGATCAACGAGATAAAGTTTGGAAAAAAGCACAATTTTATAAATCCAAACCTGATGAATATGAGCTTAAATTCGTTATTATTAAACATTATATTGCAGCGACTGAATGGTGGGAGGAAAAGTTGTATGCTTAAAAAGAAATGTTTGTTTTTAATTATGATTTTTTTAATCTGTATTTGCATTTCATCTTGTGACGCTTATTTGGAAAATGCAGAAAAGAAAATGCTTGAATGGTTAGAGACAAATGTTGATTACGAATATACAATTATTATAAGATATGAAAATTATAAAGATAAACCATCTTTTGAAAAAAGAATTCAGTCGTTAGGACTAAATATTGTTAATTCTGTGCAAAAAGATGATTGTATAACATACGATTTGAATTCACACTATCCTATTGAAGATCAAACGCTATATCTACTTTGCACAACACAATCGGTTTTAGTAGTTGATAAAGATGGAAATGAAATCTTAAAAGAATCAGATGTTATCTCAGTTGCGCTTGACATAACGTCTAGTGCAAATATTGTGGTTACTCATGATTATTGTCAAATGTTTGACAAAAAGTATATTGCTGACATTATAAGATTGATAATTGACGACAAAACTTATGATGTTGACGCAATAGCTAGAGAAAATGACGATCAAAGTATGATCATATTTGTTTCTAATGATGAGAAAATAAAAATGGGAATTAAACAAATGGTGATAGCGTTTGCATCTGAACCACTGGTGGGAGAAGTCGAGATGACGATTGAAAAAAGTGCAACGAGAGTGTGAGCGATAAAATATCAAAAAGGAGTATTTTATAATGTGCTGAAAAGTTAATATGTACTAAGCGAACTCAAATCCAGCGAAACCTACGGTTACACGAACAGCACATGGGGCGATCTGCTGACAAACTACAACGGCACATCGATCACCTATGACGCTTCGGGGAACCCGTTGAACTGGAAAGGTATGCTGTTTGTGGATTGGCGCGGGAACAGACTGACGAATCTGTACTTCGACACGCCGGACGCAGAGGGAATATTCTTCGAGTACAATGCGGACGGAATACGGACGCAGAAGATGTATGCGGACAGAGCCGGAGAAGTGCCGGTCTATACGGACGTATACACGGTGGACGGAAGCAAAATCTTGTCCGAACAGCGAACGGATGAGGAAACGGGCAATGTAATACGGACGATCTACTATGTGTACGACGCGAATGGCCTGCCGGTAGGAATGAAGTACAACGGCGCACAGTACTGGTATCAGAAGAATATGCAGGGCGACGTGGTGCGGATACTGAACGAAGGCGGTGCGGAGGTCGCGATTTACACCTATGACGCTTGGGGGAAGAATCTCCAAATCACCGACAAAGACGGAAACGACGTGTCCGGCAACCCGGACCACATCGCCAATATCAATCCGTTCCGATACAGGGGGTACTACTACGATACCGAAACCGGCTGGTACTACCTGAACGCCAGATACTACGACCCCAACGTCGGCAGGTTCCTCAGTCCTGATACCATCCTCGGCGCCAACGGCGGCTTGCAGGGCTACAATCTCTTCGCTTACTGCAACAACAATCCCGTTATGTTTGCTGATTCGAGCGGGCAGTCAATAGTAGTATTAACAGGGGGGATAGGGGCCTTTGGATTGGGATCTTTAATTGCAATAGGAGCATATGCGATAGCTACTGTTGTAACTGACGTTATTGTAACGGGGGTTGAAATGATCCGTGATTGGAATGATTCTGATAACGAGGTGGAGGATGTATCTCCAACTTCACCTGCTCCTACTATCGATGACATAAAAAAAGACCTTGAAACTTCAAGTGATAGACATGCTTTTACAACTATTTTTTCTATGCCTGATATTGCTTTTGAAATTGACGGTAATATTGCTGTATTTGAACCTACTTCTCCTGAGACACCAACAATTATGATAAAAAAAGCAGGGAATACTGGTTCAAAAGGAAGACCGAACGAAAAAAACAAGGGCGCGAAAGGAAGGAAAAAAAGAAAGGTAATAAAAATTGGAATCCAAACCCAAATAAAAAGCCTTTAATACAACCAAGAAGACATACCCCAGGGCGAGATCATCGAAAGTATTGAAAGAGGGGTGCTAAAATGATGAACTTATGGTTTCGGGCTGAATGGGCGGTATTTCAAAATCCAAAACGATTTGAGGGCATAAAACGGGGGCTTAAAGTACGCTTTGACAAAAATGTAGATGATGAGGTGAAAAGATCTGTAAAAGAGTTTTGTAAATGGCTGCGAGCAATTTTTCTATTTCCGATTCAAATCGTAATCTATATTAAAAATACAGATTATGTAAAGCTGCAAAGCGGCGAAAAAGTATCAGCAAAATTTTTGGGTCCATATGTAGATACAGAAATGCCTTATGCGAGCATTGCGGCAGGATGGTTTGACTCGGAATTAACAGGCTCGGCAAAAGACAATCAGCTTGCTGCACTATTATGTTCAATCGGACATGAACTGTCTCACTATTATCAATGGCTATCGGATTCAAAATGGTCGGAGGATAAAAGTAAAGCTGAAATAATAAAGGAGGAAAGACAAGCAAGATATTATTCAAAGCAAATTGTAGATTATTATGCCAACACACGAGAGCACCCTTGAGGCAATTGGTGCAGTATGAGAATATGGGGAGGCGTTAAATCACAACGCGCTGTCCAAAACGGAGGAAGCTGCGGCTGCAGAACGCGTCGGGCAGCGTATGCTTCGACTGCGCGCAGCTCGAAAGCGCGCCTGCGCCGTCGGGCTTCAACCTCGTGGACAACGGCGGGATGAACGCGCAGTACCGCTGGGGGACGTCGAACGGCGGCAGCTATGTGACCGACGCGGCACGCGGGAACGTGATGTGTGTGGCGGGCAGCACCGCCGGCTTGAGCTTCTCGCTGCAGACCATCCAGCTCCGCCTGCCGGCGGAGACGAGCTTCACGCTCTCCGGCCGGGCGAAGTCCGATTGGAGCCAAAACATTAGATTGGATTGGCGCAGGAGGCTATGCAAACCGGACGAAGCGCTTAAATCATCGGTTTTGCATTACAAACAGAGAAAGGATAAAATATGCATAATATAAATGAATTGTTTGAAATGCTGGATTCCGATAACGATGCTGAAGTACAGGCTGCCGGCATTGAAGAAGCAAAGCAAATTCAATATTTCTCAATATTGTTTCAGCCTGTGGAGAATAAATCCGTTTGGCAAAATTGCGCGAAAGCAATCGTTGCTAAATCCGATTCGGAATTACACGAGTATATTCTAAATATGTTCGAATGGCTAAAGGATTTGAATTGGCCGGGTTCTGCAATCATTCTTGAACGGTTGAAGCAATTCCCTTCGTCGACGATTGGTTATTGGCTGTCTTATTCAATTAAGAAAGCTGTTAAGGAGAAAGATGCGCTTTGGCTGATGGGACTTGCTTGCTTGTGCACAGATCCAAAAATATATAATCAATTAAACAGAAAGGAAAAGAAGATAATGCGAAAATCGATGAAAAAAATAAATTTAAGATTTGAGAATACCAATTAACCGTGTATATTCTTCCCAAAAAGCGATGACGTTCGAGAGTACATACAGAACCGATTGCACCTTCCTTGATTCCTTTACTCTCTCCGGCGAGGAAACAATTGAATGCAGAGACAACAATCTGGAACGTCCTTTTGCGACGATATACCCGACGTCGATGGTGGATTACACCGACCAAACCGATTCGACGCCAAAGGAGATGTCGTGCCGTGCGTCGTATATGTTTTTGGCGCGCTTCTCCAAGTGCGGGATGAATTTCTTTCCGTACACGGATTTTGACGCCTGCGAAGCAAAATGCAGCAGCCGCAGGGATGAAGTGCAATGGATATAAGGCGCGATTGGCGCCGATGCGGGTATTAGAGTTGAAAACGTTTCGATGGCGGAATCGTAACTTGGTTCGCTATTTCCGCATTGGTGAATATAAATATAACGCAAGTATGGATATGCAGCAACGGAGTTGATAAAATAAAATGATTACATTCGAAGTAAACAAGTTCAAGACCGTAGAAGATTGCAAACATACAAATATAGGAAGTTACAGGAGCGTTTGCTGCGAATTATCTGCTCAATTCCACACAGGGGTATATTTGCTTCGAGGTGAAATCGATATGGGCGGGTGGGCGTTTACCTATTCGTTGACGCCGCAATGTAAAACATATATAAAAGATATGTCGTTGTTTTACAATGAACAACAAATGGATATTGTGGAATTGCGGAAAAAGGTATGTTATCTTGGAGATATAAGTGCGTTTTTATCAGAGCCGGCCATATTGGGAGATGTTTTGCAAAGAGAATTGGATACTGCGGAAACAAGCTTTACGATTGAAGAATTCTCCAATGATTTGGATATTGGCGATTGGTTAAATCGAGATATGCGTATGTTAGGAGCGTATGTGTATCGGTTTACAGCCGCTATTGGGCTGGCCGGAGGTAAAAAAATTTTTGTGATGCCTTGGCAGGGGGAATATTGCTTTAATGCGACGGGATATGTACGATTATTAGATTATTTGGTGCGTAAGGATGTAATCGTCATTTTTCCCCTGAGTAAAAACTGTTTAGTAGAAAGAGACGAGCGAGACAAGTATTATAATATTCCCATTGTATCATTGTTTTGCAATTCACAGATTAGAGAAAAGTATAGCCATTACTGAGAGGAAGGAAAAAGCCATAAAACAACAAGGCTTGGTGGATTATTATGTTTAACGTATTAAAACAAGCAATGGAGACGAAAACGCTGCTATCTGTATACCCGTCAGAATCGGATGCGGATACTTTTTATGTGGGTTATGTTTATGAAGTTAATGAAAATACTATACTTATGAAGTTGATTACGACAAAGGGATATGAAAGCGGATTTGTCACCTTTTTTGTGGACGACATTCAAAAAATTACAATGGATGGATTTTATGAAAAAAGGATAGCTCGTCTAATGAAAGAATATGATCTATCGTATGAGGAATTGGATAAAATCCCAACATCCGGGAATCCGATACGAGACATTATAGCATATGCGCAAAACAAAAAAACAATACTTACAATTATAACGGATAACAACGAAACCATATTTTGCAAAAATATGGAACTACATAACGATTATATTTTTGCCGAAGTATATAATGAATACGGGCATGAGAACGGGCGCCTCTATTTGAATAATGATAGGATATTCAGCCTGTGTGTTGAGAGTGATGCGGAAAAAATATTGCAGACGCTTTTGTCTTAGCGGGATGTACCAAGCCGCACCGCAAAGGAAGCCTTGGCCACGGTTTAGGCACTGCGCTTGTTCCCTAAGATGACGCAGAAATAGATACATATGATTTGCTTGTGGGATATTCAACTCTATTCATTGCTTGCGGAAAAGGCGTACGGCTGAAGCAATGCTATACTTGCAGCGAATAACAAAACGAGACAATCCCAAAGGGCAATACAAGAAAGGCGGCGGGCGAATTTTAAGGGCGAAAGAACGAGCCGGTATACCCGAAGGAAAAACCGGCAGGGACAAGAAAGGAGAACGGGGCGAGAGGCAAGGCACGGGCGTATGGCAAGCTGACTGCTGCGCACGGTGGCGGCGGCAGCGCTGCCGGGGAGCGTGACGGGGCGCGGCGCTCGGCGCGGAGACAACGCAGGGAATGCCGACGGGCGCGGTAGGCGGCGCGGAGACGGCACCGGGAATGCCAACGGATTTGGTACAGGGGACGCCGGCGGAGGCGGTTGGGCTGTCGGGGACGGAAAGCGCGGCGGCGGAAGCGACATCGGTAGCGGCAGCAGGAGCAGCGGCGCAGTGGGAAGAGGTGTCGGAACGGAGCGAGACGGGGAAGGTGTACCGGCTGTCGGACGGAAGCTATGCGGCGGTGAACTGCGGGCGAGCGGCGCAATCAGCGGCTATGATAAATCTAATAGAATAATAGGACAAGGAGAAAAATATGGGATATAGAGCCATCAATCGGGAAGCGATTCGTTTGTCCCGCACAGCGGAAACACATAAGGCGGAAAAGCTGTTTCGATATAACGCAGCACATTATCCGTCAAGTATGACAATCAATAATCTTGCATGGTTTTTGTATTTGGAATATCCGGAATATGATGCGAACGCTTTGATTCAAATGTTCAAAACGGCGTTTTTCCTGCATCCGAACCCGAAAAGCCTAATGGCAATCGCTCAATACCATTTTGATCATGAACAGTTTTTAAGCGCGGAAACGGTTTTGCATCAACTGCCTGCAAAATATGTCCATACCAACGCCAATGCGCTGTCGCTTCTTTTGGTTACGAGCCTGAATTTGAATAAGTATTGTGAGGCAAAGAAAATATGCAAGAAAATCTTTCATAAAAAGGAGCTGTTTTCATCGGAGCCTGAATTTTTGCTCTGTACCCAAATGGCGTTATGGGATTGCGAGATCGAATGCGGGAATACCGAACGCGCTGTTAAAAAGATAATACAGGCAATAAAAAAATATGGATATAATGAATTGGGATACACGCCCCTGTGCCTTTTGTATAAAACAGGAAATTATAATATTGTCGCAGAGGAATCCAAAAGTACATTGCGCACATTGCAGGCTTGGAGTCCGCGTCACGACGAATTGTTTATTTTAATAAACGCGTGCGCAAGAACATTTGGCGACATCGATATTTCGGATTTTGATATATTTATTTATTCGGAATATAAGGAGCGGCTGCTGAAGCATATATATCCTATCGCCAAAAACAAAAAGAATCATATGCATTACAAATTTAGAATGCCGCCAATATACGGGAGCAATTACATCGATGATTATCTCTGATGACCGGCATGTATGTTCGCAGAAGGGAGGGAAAAAGCTTGGATTTCAGCTCTTTGGAGCCCGAAAAGGATATGACGAAAAAACCGGCTTGCAGGCACAAGCTTCATTTGTATTTTGGGAATCCTTTTGCGCGCCGCGTAAGGCGGTGCGTAAAGTGCGGCAGAATCGTCTGCTTATCCTGGGGCGGTGAATTGGGCTACGCAATATTAAACGCATTGTTCTTTTTTGCTTTATGCTTTCTGACCTTCTGGATTTTTAAGATTGTTCATCCGCTTGTCATGTTCGCATATTTTTTAATATCCAGTTATTTTTCTTTGGTATTGGCTGAGGTTCTGTTCCCGCTGCAGACGGATAATCGATTGCTGCGATAATCGGTTTTATAATGGGGCGACGCCGCGTCGGCTCGATGGCTTGCTTCGCTTATTCGTTCCCTTGGAGTGGACAAGTGAGGGGATTGAAACGCCTCCTAAAGCAGAATTCGGGAGGCGGCAAAGCGCACAGCAGAGTTGGAAATGCGCCAATACGAATGCGCCTGCTCTACGGCGGCCGGCTTCGGACAGCGTACAGCAGGACGAATCTCGGTACGATAAACCCGCAGGGGATGTACCGGCGTTCATCTCGGCAGGTGCTTTTTGCCGCGCAATGGGCGGACGCGCGTGAGGGGCGCGCCGCTGACGGTTCAAAGGCTGTTCGGTGAATTGTGGATTGGCTTTCGTCCGTTATCACGGCCGCGGAAGGCGGGTGAAGGCCCGGATTTGGACATCGCGGACTGCGGCAGACGAACGATTTGCAATTCTTTCACAAAAACGGCCGGCTGATTTGTAAGCCGCTGCCTCAGCAAACAGTTCTTTTGTCCCTTGTCCGACAAGCCTTTAAGACGCATTCATTGGGCCATTTTTCCTGCAAAACCGTCCATACAGGCATTGGACCGCCAGTCATCCACCCTATATGGAATGCAGTTGTCCGTGAAAGCGCCGTCGGAAGAATGGCAGCTTGCATATCGGGTGGTTTAAGCGGTTTTATAGGAACCGAGGAGACGTTACAGTGCAACATATAGTATTATCCGAGTTGCTGGATTGTTATCCGAAATGTACAAAATGAAGGTTGAAAATATAAACTTTTTCTTAAAAATAGGGATAAGTACTGGAAAAGAAAACGGAAATGATGTATACTAAACGAAAAAAGGAGAGTAAGCGGGGCGCGTGAAGTCGAAAAAAGGGGAAACGGGACGAAAAAACGGCGGTACGGTTGATAGGAAAAGCATGAGCTACGACTATGTGCTCGCGCTCGTGGAGGAATGTCATCGGTTTGAGGAGAAAGCGTACACGCGCGTGTCGCTTGAGGAACTGGTGGGAAATCGAAAATTGATCGATGAATATGCGGCGCTTTTGTTCCAGACGATGAACCACTTTGGGCGGCGCAGCGGCAGCCGCGCGCTGAACGCGCTCGGTATGGAGCTGGTCGAGGCGTCGCTTCGGCTGCTGATGCTCCGTTATCTCCCGAGCGTGCGGACCTGCCGCAAGGCTATGCCGCGGGAGCGGAAGGCCAACGTATGACAGGCGGCGCTGCGGCCGGAGTCGGGCCGTGGAAACCGCTGTGCTTTCCTTTTGCGCGGGGACGGCAGCTTTTCGGCGCCGCTGACCGCCGCTTTCGGATGCGGGCGAAGCGCCGGTCGGGAGATTTTCGTTGCATCCTTGCATCCTTGTAAAAAGGGCATCCGCTTTGCATACTGAACCGGGCTTATACAGCCGTGTATAGGAGAATGGTATGGATCTCATTATCGAGCACTTATCCAAGCGCTTTGCGGATAAAGTCGTCCTGCGCGACATCTGCTTTACCTTTACGGAAGGGCGGATCTATGGCCTGCTGGGACGGAACGGCGCCGGAAAAACGACGCTTTTCAACTGCCTGAACCGCGATCTGAAGGCCGACGGCGGGGCCTTCTGGCTGGAAACCGACGGCCGGCGCAGCGAGGTGACGGCAGACGATATCGGTTATGTCCTTTCTACGCCCACCGTGCCGGAATTCCTGACGGGACGGGAGTTTTTGCGCTTCTTTTTGGATATAAACGAGCAAAAGCTGCAAAATCCCAAGCCGCCGGACGCGTATTTCGACGATATGTCGATCGCGCCGGAGGACCGTGACAAGCTGATGAAGGATTATTCCCACGGGATGAAGAACAAGATGCAGATGCTCATCAACATCATCGCGCAGCCGAATATCCTGCTGCTGGATGAGCCTCTGACCTCGCTGGACGTGGTGGTGGCGGAGGAAATGAAGCAGCTTCTCCGTTCGCTCAAGCAGGGGCGCATCACCATCTTTTCCACGCATATTATGGATTTGGCGCTGGACTTGTGTGACGAAATCGTGCTGCTCAGCCACGGCGAGCTGGAGGTCGTGGAAAAATCCGATTCGGACAACAACGCCTTCAAGGAGCGGATCATTGCCGCGCTGCGGGAGGACGGCGATGCGTAGCACCTTCCGCCTGTCGTTCGCTCTGAAAAACACATATCGGGTCAACGGCATTCTGTATTCGCTCAAGCAGATTCCGCTTCTGCGTCGGCTTCTGTCGCAGGCGCTTTACCGTTCGAGGGGGCTGAAGCGCTTCGCCGGCCTGCTGGCCGCCGTGTGGGAATTGCTTTCGGCTTTCCTCGGCAAGTTTTTGTATATGCTGACGATGGTCACCGGCGTCGGGGTGCTGTACGAGAACGCGGCGCGGGGGACGGTGTTCCTGCATATCCTGCTTTGCCTTACGGTCATCGGCGGATTTATGAACACCGGCCTGTTCAATCCGACGCGGGACAAATACTATGCGATGATTCTGATGCGGATGGACGCGCGTTCCTATACGCTGGTCAACTATGCGTATACGCTGGTGAAGGTGGTCGTCGGCTTTCTGCCGTTTACGTTTTTCTTCGGGTTGGCGAACGGCGTTCCGCTCTGGCTGTGCCTTGTGCTGCCCTTTTCTATCGCGGGCTGCAAGCTGACGGCAGCGGCTTTGACGCTGCGCTTGTATGAGAAGCGCGGACGGGCGTATAACGAGAATGCGTTCAACAAACGCTCGTGGCTGCTGGCGGCGCTGCTTTTGGCCGCAGCGTATGGGCTGCCGGCCATCGGCGCTTCGCTGCCGCCGGCTGTTTCCGCTGCCGTTCTGCTGGCGTTTGTGCTTTCCGGCGCGCTGAGCGTGCGGAAGCTGCTGACGTTCGGTGCGTATCGGGAAATCAATCAGGAATTGCTCGGGCAGCTTTTTCAGCAGATGGACGCCGCCGCGCAGGCGACGAAAAAGAATGCGGAAAAGGCCATTACCGCGGATCGTTCGATCGCCAGCCACCGCAGGGGATTCGCCTATCTGAACGAGCTGTTTGTCAAGCGTCACCGCCGGATTCTGTGGAGCGCCGTCAAAAAGATTGCGTTCGTGTGCGCCTTTCTGATTGCCGGCGCGGCGCTGCTGCTGTATTTGCTGCCGGAGGCGAAGGCGCCCGTGAATGCGCTGGTGAAAACCTGCCTGCCGTATTTTGTCTTTGTGATGTATGCCGTCAACCGCGGCACGGGCTTCACACAGGCGTTGTTTATGAACTGCGACCACAGTCTGCTGACGTATTCCTTTTATAAAAAGCCGCGATTCATACTTAAGCTGTTCCGAATCCGGCTGCTTGAGATTATGAAGATCAACGCGCTTCCGGCGCTGGTGATCGGTCCGGGTCTGTCGCTGCTGCTGTATCTTTCCGGCGGCACGGACGATCCGCTCAGCTATATCGTGCTGCCGGTGGCCGTTCTCTGCATAAGTATGTTCTTTTCGGTGCATTATCTTACCATATACTACCTGCTTCAGCCCTACAATGCGGGGACGGAGCTGAAAAGCGGCGCGTACACGCTCGTGATGAGCGCGACCTACCTGATCTGCTTTTCGCTGATGCAGCTTCGCGTGCCCGTGCTGCTGTTCGGCCTGATGACAATCGTGTTCTGCGTCCTGTACTGCGCCCTCGCGTGTGTTTTGATTTATAAGCTGGCGCCGAAAACCTTCCGCATTCGTACTTAGGCGCGGCGGCCGATTGTCCTTTTCGCTTCGGGAGCGATAAAATTGCCGTTGATGTGCGGAAAAGGAGCACTTATGTCAAGGATGAATTTTGAACACCTCATCGCTTTGGTGGAGGAATGTCATCGTTTTCGGGATTTGCCGTTTGAGCGTGTTTCTCTCGCCGCGCTGTGCGGAGACGACCGGCTGATCGACGAATATATAGCGGTTCTTTTGCGGGCGGTCCGCGAAAACGGCATGCAGCGCGACCGCTGCGCGCTCAATATGCTCGGCACGGAACTGGTCGAGGCTGTCCTGCTGCTCTGGATGCTTCGCTGCCGGCCGTGCGGGCGGGAGACGCCGGACGGCACGCGGCCGGACGTCGGCTGAGAAAAGATAGGGCGGTGAATCGACAAAAATGGACTACGCATATTTCACGGCGCTGATGGAGGAATGCCATCGCTTTATGGAAAGGCCCTTTACCCGTGTTACCGAACAGGAGCTTGCGGGCAACCGGGCGCTGCTGCTTCAGTATACCGATGTGCTGCACAGCGTGTTCGAGCGGTACGGCACCAAGCGCGACGGCGGGATGACGGCGCTCGGCTTCGAGATTTACGAGGCGCTGAGCATTGTCACGCGCTACCGCGAGCGGCTGTTCGGCGATGACCGGGAGCAGACTTGGGGATAGAGCGGCTACGCACCGTGGGCGCCCGTCCGGCGCCCTTGTTTTTTGCAGGCGCAGGGAAGCGACGCCGAACGGAGAACGGGCAAAACGCCGGAGCTGCGGACATGGCAAACGCCGTTTCGCGCTTACGTTTGCAGCCCCGGAGCAAAAGAACGCGCTTGGGGGAAATCGCGAAAATGCTGCAAGCGTACCGCCGTTTGTCGGCAAAGGGGCTTTGGCGGCCGACCGGGAAGAAAAAAGATGGAAAAACAGGGCGTTCGGTATTCACCGAGCGCCCTGTTCGCTTTACGTTATTATGAATGCGGAAGCGGAAATCTTACTTTCCGGCTTCTTCCACCGCAACCGCGCAGGCCACGGTAGCGCCGACCATCGGGTTGTTGCCCATGCCGATCAGGCCCATCATCTCTACATGCGCCGGAACGGAGGACGAGCCGGCGAAC
>ERZ827520.1571-NODE-1571-length-25524-cov-18.151675_pt1 | contig 25524 bp, 25 predicted proteins | sample MGYA00519581_ERZ827520 | MGnify/ENA primary metagenome ERZ827520 (study PRJEB31778, sample SAMEA3449339) | human gut metagenome | biome: human gut; feature: human-associated habitat; material: faeces | place: United Kingdom | collected 2010/2012 ...
TCCAGAACGGATGCCGTTTTTCTTTGCGTGATCCAGAAGCATCTTCTTTAGCTTACTCGGAAGCAATATTGTCCGGGTTTTGCTTTTACAGCTGACAGTGATCTCTCCGCGCTTTACAGCTTCTGCGTTAAAGAACCGCAGTTCAGAGACACGAATGCCAGTGCCGCAAATGGTTTCCAGAATCAGATGCAGCTGAGGCCGGTCCTTTGCCGCCTCCAGCAACCGGAGGTATTCGGATTTTGTCAGCTCTTTTTCCTCCGCGCAGTAGGTCTGACGTTGGGTCTTGATGTTTTTAACTTTACAGTCTGACCAGCCTTGGAAGTCCAGCAGACTGTTAAGACTCGCCAGCATGGAATTGATTGAACTGGCTGCATATCCCTTTTCAATCAGATACTTTTTATAAGCCATCATCCGCTCTTTTGTCACAGCCTGTTGGCATGCAAACAAATGAAAAGCACGGACATCCCGGAGATATTTCTCCACGGTGGCCGTGCTTTTTTCCTCCAGGACCAGATATTCACGAAAGGTATTGATGGTTTCTTCAGATAATATTCTTTCTGCCATTTTGGTTCCCTCCTAAGTGCGTTATTTGGATTTTCATACTTATTGTATCGAATTCCAAACCTTTTTTGCACAGGACGCATAGAGAGAAAAGTACGTAGAGAAGTTTTATTTGCCGGTGTATCGCAAACACGACACACCGGCATCCTTTATGAATCTTCTATTCCGTGGAGTGCAGGCCCTTTCAGGTAGTTCTCCATTTCCCCGGACAACACCAGACTAGCATACTCCATCGCGGCGTTGTATAGCAGCCAATCGAGGTCTGCCATCTGTCCGTTTGTAACATCGTAGTGGTTCTCCACTTTCTCACAATCAATCGTAAGTACGGAGCCGTCGTTGTACAGAGAGCTTTACAAGAAACGTAAAGAGACCATTGAACGTGTCTTTGCGGATGCCAAAGAAAAACACGCTATGCGTTATACACGATATAGGGGCTTGGCTCAGGTCACGAACTGGGTGAAGCTCAAATTTGCTGCCATGAATCTAAGGCAACACCGCATGAAAAGATGAGCCATCAACGGTTGAATATGATATAGTATACATATGGATAAACAGATGACGATTTCCGCATTCAGCGATGAGTTAGCGCAGGTGCGGACAAAGAAGAAAGAGTTTCTGACTCAGATTGAGCGGATCGTCCCGTGGAAAGAATGGCTTGCCCTGATTCAGCCGTGCTATTACAAAGGAGAGCGCGGCAATAAACCCTATCCGCTGGAGACCATGCTGCGGCTTTATCTGCTGCAAAACCTGTATGACTTGAGTGATGAGGCAACCGTTGCAGAGACAATCGACAGCCGCGCGTTCTCGGATTTCTGCGGAGTAGATTCCAGCAATCAGGTGCCGGACGGAGATACCCTTGGCCGTTTTCGCAATCTACTGCTCAAGAACGGATTACAGGAGAAGCTGTTCGCGCAGGTAGTTGCGATGCTCATGGAGCGTGGGCTGATTTTGAAAAAGGGAACGATTGTGGATTCCACCATCATTTCCGCTCCTTCTTCCACTAAGAATAAGGAAAAGAAGCGGGATCCGGATGCCCATCAGGTGAAAAAGGGCAATACTTGGCACTTCGGTTATAAGGCACATATTGGCGTGGATAAGGACAGTGGACTGGTTCATACCGTGGAGGCAACATCAGCCAACGTCCATGATGTCATAGAAACATCAAAACTGCTGACCGGAGAAGAAAAGGTCGTTTACGGTGACAGCGGTTATCTCGGTGCGGGAAAACGTGATGATGCGATCATCCGCAACAAGACCGGCCGCAAAATCAAATACAAAATCAACCGTCGTCCATCCCAAGTGAAGAAACTGAGCCCAAGCGGCCGGTATGCCGCAAAGAAAGCAGAACACGAAAAATCCTCTGTCCGTGCTAAAGTAGAGCACGTATTCGGTGTCGTCAAAAAGCAGCTGCGTTTCCGAAAAACACGATACCGAGGGCTCGAAAAGCAGAAAGCCAAATTCAATATCATGTTTGCATTAGCGAATCTGATCCTGGCTGACAGGCCCTGCCTGGCAGCTTGAATTAGTGCGCGCTTGCGGCCCAAAATACAGGGCAACACCCTATCTTTTAGCAGAGTTTCTGTCGGGAAAAGTGTATTTTGTATTTGTGCGGTGTTACCCTAAAAAAATTAGCAATGTGGAATTGGAGGCACCGTTTCCATCTTTTGATTTTCCATCTCTTTTACTATGAATACGCCAGAAAACTGGTTGCCCCCTGAATCGCACAACCGGGTTTCTCGACAAACTGAGCAGGCCGAGAGGGATCTCTCGGCCTGCTTATTTTAATTCTCTGTATGGTTCATAAACGCGATCAACTGCACCAGTTCCTTTTCTGCGGTTCGTCTGCCGATCTCATAGCAGGCCGTCAGCTTTGCGGGATCTTTTTCTGCTCGCTTGACTGAAAGGGGAAAATCGGGGCGAATGACGAAAAGCTTGCCGCGCTGTTCCTGCTTTGTGATCAGCTCCAGTTCCGCGTTGTACATCAGGTGACGATTTTCCAGCACCTTTACGAGATTCGGGTATTTCCGATATTTCATGCGGATCAGGGGCAGTGCCCGGTTTTTCTCTTTCCGATAGCCTTGTGGCTGCGTCAGGATGACCACATTTTTTGTGTAGCCGATGCTTTCGAAATAGGTGACGGGGATGGAATCAGCGATGCCGCCGTCCAGCAGTTTCGCGCCATCGATCTCCACGATCTGCGAAACCAAAGGAAGTGAAGCGGAGGCGCGGATCCAATCAAAGCCGTGATCGTTCCGCCCGGTGTATTCGTGGTAGACAGGCTTTCCGCTTTCAATATCCGTGCAGGTAACATAGAATGCCGTCGGATCTTTCTCATAAGTGTCAAAGTCGAAGACATCGAGCTTCAGCGGCACTTCACCGTAGCAGAATTCCGTATTGAAAAGATTCCCCGTTTTTAAGAGAGAAACGACGCCGCAATAGCGCTTGTCACGGCAGTATTTCGCATTGTAGCGGATCGCCCGCCCGATTTGCCCCGATTTGTAATTGACACCGAATGCCGCTCCTGCGGAAACGCCGATGATGCCGTCAAAGAGAATTCCGTTTTCCATCATGACATCCATCACGCCCGCACTGAACATTCCGCGCATGGCGCCGCCTTCCAGGATCAAACCAGTTTTCATTTCTTTTCACGTTCCTTTCCCTCTGCTTGTGCAGCCGGAAACCCGACGTTTCCGGCCTATTTGGTGATCGGCTGGACAAACCGAGATTCTTCCTTACACAGGCCTATTCCTCAACCAGCCGCCCGCGCTTTTTCCATCCTTGGAACTCCAGCAATGCCATGAGAACGCACAGCAGACAGGTCAAGACATCCGCAATGGGTACAGCGAAAAGTGCGCCGTCCAATCCCCAATATTGGGACAGCAACAGCGCCAGCGGGATCAATAGGACGCCCTGCCGAACCAGCGGGATCAGCAGAGAGCAGGTGGGCTTTCCGATGCCCTGAAAGAAAGATGCCGTGGTCATGTGCAGCCCATACAGGAAAAATGCCATCATGTAAAGCCGGAAGCAGTGCTGCGCACAGTCCAGATAGAGGGGGTTATCGGAGACAAACAGCATGGCGAGCTGGCGCGGAAACAGCAGATAGATCAACCACCACAGCGCGGAGATCACCAAGGCGATTCCCGCAGCCATGCGGTAGGTTTTCCGCACCCGCTCATAGTTCTTCGCGCCAAAATTGTACCCGTTGATGGGCTGGATGGCGGAGGATACGCACACAAACATGGAGTGGGCGATTTGATAGACCTTCATCATCATGCCGTACACGGACAGGGCAATATCGCTGCCATAAACGCTGACTGCCCCATAAACACGCATCAGGTTGTTGAGGACGATCTGCACCAAGGCGGTCAAGCCCTGTGTGAGCAAACTGGGAAAGCCCAGCTTCAAAATTCTCAGAGTCAGTGTCCAAGTCGGGCGCAGGGCTTCTCTTGTGAGATGGACAGTTTGCAGACGACGCAGATAGAGAAGGCACAGCACACCGGCAGCAACCTCTCCGATCACGGTGGCGATATCGGCACCTACGACGCCCATATTCAGTCCGAAGATAAATACCGGGTCGAGGATTAGGTTGATGACAGCACCGGTCATCATACATTTCATCGTGTACTGCGGAGAACCGTCAGCACATATCATGGCGGTAAACGCAGGGCAGATGAGCTGAAACGGAATGCCGCAGGCAATCGCTCGCAGATAAGCAGCCGATTCCTCATAGGCGGTGTCCGTTGAGCCAAAGAGCCTTACGATCTGCGGCGTGAAAATGCCGCAGACCAACGCCGTTACAATACCGCTGATGACGATCCAAGTCACTGCATGACCGAAGATCTGATCCGCCGTCTTTTGTTCCCTGCGCCCCAAGCACAGATTAACATTGGCAGCACAGCCGTCCCCAAGCATCAAAGCAATTGCATTGACCAGAATGGATACCGGAAACGCAACATTGACTGCTGCCATGCCGGTGATCCCCACACCCTGCCCCACAAAAATCTGATCGACAACATTATAGAGATAGTTGACCATGAGGGTCAGTGTTGTCGGAACAGAGTATCGGAACAAGAGTTTGGATAGTGGCTCTATCTCCAAAGGGCTGCTGTTTTTTTGTGTGTTCTCCACGACGCATCATCCTTCCTTTTTTCTGGATTATCCCCCAAGGAAGACTGCCGCAAAGAAAAAACATCCAGCGGCAGCTTTCTCCCAACGGGAGCATTGCTGCGCCGGATGCAAAACTCAATCTCTCGGATTTTGAGCAGAAAAGGGCATCCGGCCGCATACCGGAAAGACTTCTTCTCCCTTCCAGACCTAACTGTTGGCTTCGGTATCGCACCGAATTAGCTGAACGCTCGCGGGCTGTCACCGCCAGTAGAGAACACGCTCGTTTCCGAAGAAAACTTTATACGATTAGTCTATCATGGATTTGCAGCGCTGTCAATGAAAGATGTGGATGTACACAGCAGAACTATGAATAGCGAATCGTTCGTAAGGCCGCGAGTTATCATCGTGCAATATGCTTTTTATATGTTCCAAAAGAGAAGCTTCTCAGGAGCGTTTCGTACTCTCTTGAATCAAAGTGATCAATATCAGATGCCAGCACAGAATAGGTTTCGCCTTCATCAATAAATCTGCATCCGGTATCAAAAATCCCGTTCCTGCTATAAAAGGAGATCCTCTTTTCTCTCTGCAAAGCATTTTCGGCAGAAGGATCAAGTGATTCGACATGGTGGACTTTGCCAGCTTGCCGGGAGCGATGTCCGTCAGCCACAGATCGATGTGTTTTGCCAGCGTGAGCTGCTGGATGGGCTGCGGCGTGTGACGGCATTCACGCTCAAAGAGGACAGCCTGCTCGTTGAGCCACTTTTCGACCTGCTTGGGTGTCAGTTCTTCTGGCGGGTGGACGGTTTTCTGCTGGGGCTTGATACGCTTGCCGTTGTAGTCATAGCCCATGGAGACCACGATGAGATAGCTGCTGCCGCGCTTGCGGATGCTTGCCATATGCGACGCCCGCGATAGAAGCGGCACTGTCCGACTATGCCGCGCGGTATTCTTCCTCTCTGTCCATTCCCATCAGCCGGGACAATCAACTGCGCAGGGCGGCATACCTCTGCGCCGAGGCGCAGGATACCTCTGAGGCAGAATTGACCAAGGCGGTGTGCGAAAAGCTGAAGGTATCCTCCAAGGCAGCTGAGACACTGTTGAAGGAATATCAAACTACTTGTTTCTTTATACCGCTTGTAGCCCCTTGCACACCGTTGCTTATAAAAGTTGTGGTAGAATTGTTTACAGTTTTTATATATGATTTGAACACAGCTTTGCTGTGGGTATTTAATTTCGGTTTGCCAAACAGATCCCGTCTAGCTTTGATTTTCCTCTATAGGGCAGCAGCGGAGGTGCGACGCACCTCCGCTGCTGTTTCTGCCGCAGGGAAGGGAGCTATCCCATTTTGTGCTGCGCCGCGCTTTTGGGGACACCTGATCGCGCCTATCCTTTGATACGCTTGCCCGGGATGTATCACAGCTCAGCCAAAAACATCCCGCCCCACAGTAAATTGTTGTTGTAATTTCCGGCGGGAAATGGTATACTGAACATTACGAATGAGTTTGATTGCAAGGAGATACAACGCTATGCCTGAAAATAAAGAGTACATGACCCACCAGGAGGAGCTGGGCACCATCCAGATCTCCGAGGAGGTGGTGGCCTCCATCGCGTCTGCCGCCGTGCTGGAGGTGGAGGACGTCACCGGACTGATGAGCGCCAACGTGTCGGACTTCATGGGCGGCAAGAAGATGACCGCCAAGGGCATCCGGGTGGAGATGGACGGCGACGCCATCATGGTGTATGTGTTCATCACCGTGCGCTACGGCTGCACCATCGGCGAGGTGGCCAAAAAGGCACAGAACGCCGTGTACCAGGCGCTGGAGAGCACCACCGGCTATCCCGTATCCGCCGTGAACGTCCATGTGGGCGGCATCAGCTTCAACTAAACGAAGAAAAAGAGAGAGAAGAATATGACACGCAATACTGCCCGTGAGATCGCTATGCACCTGGCGTTTGAGCTGAGCTTTACCGATCTTCCCATTGGGGAGTTTCTGGATCAATACCTGTCGGAGGAGAAATTCGCCGAGCTGGCGCCGGAGTGCGACGTGTACGCGCAGCGTCCCAACGCCAAGCAGGAGACGTATATCCGCCGTCTGGTCTCCGGTGTGGCGGAGCATGCCGCCGAGCTGGATGCCTACATCGAAAAGTACGCCAAGGGCTGGCGCTTCGAGCGCATCTCCCTGGTGGCCTCGGCCATCATGCGGCTGGCCATGTACGAGATCATGTACATGCCCGACATCCCCCACGGCGTCGCCATCAACGAGGCGGTGGAGCTGACCCGCAAGTACGACGAGCCGGAGACGGCCAAGTTCGTCAACGGTATTCTGGGCAGCTTCCTGCGGCAGGAGATCAAGGAGTAAACACAGAAGGGCAGGGCAGACGCCCTGCTCTTTTCGTAGGAGGCACTATGGAGCAGCACGTTTTCAGCGTGACGGAAGTCAATCAGTATATCAAAAGCATCATCGACGGCGTGCCCCAGCTCAGCGAGCTGCTGATCCGGGGCGAGCTGTCCAACTATAAGATCTACCCCTCCGGCCACCACTACTTCACCCTGAAGGACGGCGAGAGCGCCATCCGCTGCGTCATGTTCCGGGGCAGCGCGGGGAAGCTGCGCTTCCGGCCCGAGAGCGGCATGCAGGTCATTGCCGGGGGACGCATCAGCGTCTATCCCCGTGACGGCGCGTACCAGCTGTACTGTACGTCTCTGTCGGCGGACGGCATCGGCGATCTGTATGTGGCCTTCGAGCAGCTGAAGGAGAAGCTGAACCGGGAGGGCCTGTTCGACCCCGTCCATAAGAAGCCGCTGCCGCTGTACCCGCGGCGCATCGCCATCGTCACCTCGTCGGCAGGCGCGGCGGTACACGACATGATCCGCATCCTGCGGCGGCGCTATCCCATCGCCAAGGTGCTGCTGCTGCCGGTGCGGGTCCAGGGCGTAGAGGCGCCGCCGGAGATCGTGGGCGCCATCCGCTACGCCAACCGCTGGCAGCTGGCGGATGTGCTGATCGTGGGCCGGGGCGGCGGCTCTATCGAGGATCTGTGGGCCTTCAATGACGAGCGGGTGGCGCGGGCCATCTATGCCTCGGAGATCCCGGTGATCTCCGCCGTGGGGCATGAGCCGGATGTGACCATCTCCGACTTCGTGGCGGATCGCCGGGCGTCCACGCCCTCCAATGCGGCGGAGATCGCCGTGCCGGATCAGGCGGAGCTTCTGAAGCGGCTGGACAGCGCGTCGCGGGGCATGGCCCAGGGGACGCTGAACACGCTGGAAAAGGCGGACGCCCGGTGGAAGGCCCTGGCGGCCAAGCGGGTGCTGACCGATCCCATGGCGTTTATCGACGACCGGCGGATGCAGCTTGACAGCGTGCAGCAGCGCATGGGACTGACGGCCCACCGGCAGCTGGGCGCACGGCAGCAGCGGTTTGCCGCGCTGGCGGCGTCGCTGGACGCCCTCAGCCCGCTGAAGGTGCTGGGCCGGGGCTATGCCATGGCCCAGACGTCGGACGGCACGGTGCTGCGCAGCAGCGGACAGGTACAGGAAGGCGACCGGATACATGTGCAGCTGGGGCAGGGCGCGCTGGACTGCACCGTTGACCATAAGGAGGAATGACATATGGCGGCAAAAAAGACGTTTGAGGAAAACATGGCCCGGCTGGAGGAGATCGTGGGCAAGCTGGAAAAGGGCGACGCCCAGCTCAGCGACTCCCTGAAGCTGTTTGAGGAGGGCACGAAGCTGATCGCCCAGTGCCGGACAGAGCTGGACAAGGCGGAGCAGCAGGTGGTCAAGCTGATGAAGGGCCCCGACGGCGCTCCCATCGAAAGTGATTTTTTAAGCGAGGAATAAGTAAGCGAGGAATAAGTAAGCGAGGAATACTATGGATTACGAAGCGAGATACCAAGAATATCAGCAGGCCATCGAGAAGTATCTGGACGGCCTGTTCACCGGCGACGTGGCCTATGGCCGGCTGTACGAGGCCATGCGCTACGCCATCCTGGGCGGCGGCAAGCGCATCCGCCCGGTGCTGACGCTGGAGTTCGCCCGTCTGGGCGGCATCGACTGGCACCTGGCGCTGCCCTTCGGCTGCGCGCTGGAGCTGGTGCATAATTACAGTCTCATCCACGATGATCTGCCCTGCATGGACGACGACGATCTGCGCCGGGGCAAGCCCACCTGCCACAAAGCCTACGGCGAGACGCTGGCCGTCCTGGCGGGCGACGCTCTGCAGCCGGAGGCGTTCCGGCTGATCCTGGACGCGCCCATGCTGCCCGCCGACACCAAGCTGGAGGCACTGCGGGTGCTGGTGCGGGCCTGCGGCGCCGACGGTATGGTGGGCGGCCAGGTGCTGGACACCGTGTACAACGTGGACACCGCCGAGGGCCTGACCCAGCTGAACCGCCTGAAAACCGGCGTGATGATCTCCGGCGCGGCGGAGCTGGGCTGCGTGGCCGCCAAGATGAACCAGGGCATGCGCTCCCAGGCGCTGGCCTACGCCGACGGCATCGGCCGGGCCTTCCAGATCCGGGACGACATGCTGGACGTGGTGGGCGACGCCGCCGTGTTCGGCAAGCCTATCGGCTCCGACAAGGAGGAGGGCAAAGTCACGTTCGTGGACGTGCTGGGCCTGGACGGCTGCGCCAAAGAGGTAGAGCGCTGCACGGAGCAGGCCAAGGCCGCCGTGGAAAACTGGTCGGATCACATGTTCCTGTGGGAATTGGCCGACCGGATGGTGGGCCGGAATCAGTAAAAGTGACCGGATCGCCCTGACAGCCGAATATGGGAAAAAGCCCACCGTACGGTGGGCTTTTTTGCATGTAAAAGGGGCGTTATTCCGCCGTATTCTGCGGATTGGGGATGTTTACGCCGATGCCGTTGATCTCCACACCGTCGTCGGCGGGGATCAGGATGTACTTTCGCCCGTCGATGACGCGGGCCTCGATCATATAGCTGTACTCCGGGGCCACGGCGATCTTCACCTCCGGGGTGGTGATCTGGAATTTGCCGCTTTCGATGATGTTTTTGGGGTTCAGCTCGGCGTCCTCGCCGTACTGTTTGCGGCACTCCTGCTGGAACGCCTCCACCTTTTCGGCGGACACGCCGCTGCCGGACAGCATGTCGCCCACCTCGCGGACGGACAGGGTCAGGGGCTGGGGATCCTTGCTCTCCTTATGCTCATCGATGCGGCCCCGGAGCTGCTCGTGGACGGACTGCACCACGTCGTAGCTGCAATCCTTCTGCAGGGTGTCGCCCAGGGCGGTGCTGAATATGTTCTTCTGCTCCTCGGCGGACATGGGCGGCTCGGCCACGCGGAACACGGCGTCGATGACCTCCTGATGGAGCTCGGCGGCGTTCTTGCTGTAAAAGAGGGCGTTGTAGATGTTGGCGGCGCGGTCGTCAAAGGCGGGGAACAGGAAGCCCAGCTCCGGCGCCAGGGCGATATGGCCGGTGGAGGCGCTGTGGAATTCGCTGTCCTCGTTGCTGTATTTCAGTTCCAGGGTAGGGGCCTTCACGGGGCAGATGCTGCACACGAAGTACTTGTACACCGCGTCGGAGCCGTCGGCAAAGGTCTCATCGTCACGGCCCTTATAGGGCACATCGTAGGCGTCGGCGGCCAGGAGGATGAGGTAATTGGTCTCGCCCATGTCCATGGCGTCGATGATGCGGCGGCACAGCTCCTCCCGGGAGTGCCTGTCCTGGAGGGCCGTCTGGCGGACGGTCTGCAGCAGGCGGTGCTCGTCGCTGCCGGTCACCTGAGCGGTGGAGAATTCGATGTCGATGAGATTCCGGCCCAGGGTGCCGGACAGGGCCTTTTTCAGTAGGGTCAGGTACATCTCCTGCTCCTCCTGGGACATGAGGCCCAGGGAGGCGTCGATGTTGGCGATGATCTCCTTGCTGCTGTTGACATAGCAGCCGTAGATCCGGCTGATGGCGTTTTTGTCCAGCTTGAAGCGGCGACGGATCTCGTTGAGTTCCTTCTGATTCATGGGGTACCTCCTGTGGGGTGGTGGGGGGATAGGGGGAAAAAACAGCAGTATTGTACCACACCGGGAGGGCGGATGCAAGGCGTTATGACCGGGGGACCTCCACCACGCTTTCCGCCACCCTGATCAGCTCGTCGCCATCCAGATACGCCTGCAGGCTGAGGCACATGTTGTCCTCCTCGTTGATCCAGATAAGCATATTCCCCTCGGTTCCGTTTGTGTAAATGTACAGCTTGCCGGGGTGACCGTGGATGGTGACGTCTGTCACCGTGGCGGAATCGGTGGTGGACATCAGCGCGGTGCCGCTTTCCATGGGGAAATAGGTAAAAACAAGGTAGTAGGTGCCTGGGCCAGGGTACTCGAATTCTGTCGTATTGGTGAATTCGTCGGGGCGGCAGGTGTATTCGCGGTCGGTGCTGTAACCCGCGGGAATGTAGGTGGGCTGATAATCCATGAGGATCACGTCATCGTGATCGCTGCTGAAGTGGTAGAGAATATGGGTGTCATACCGATAGACGAACCATTGGCTGATGGCGGCGTATACCTTAGGGCTGACCAGCATCAGGATACCCAGGGTCAGCACGCAGGCAAGCAGGATGGCGGCCGCCATCCGGGCGGCCCGTCTCCAGACGGGCCGCTGGCGACGCTTGGCCCAGCCCTTGGGATCGGCCACCAGAGCCGCCATGGACTTTCGGAACCGGGGCGTGGTGTCCACCTCTCCGGTTTCGGCCAGCAGGGCGTCCAGATCCTCCGCCGCGGCCTCCAGCAGCAGGCCGCGCAGCAGGGTGTTGTCACGGTATTCCGTCATACCAGCTCCTCCTCTCTCATGCGCTCTGCCAGCAGCTTGCGGCCCCGGAAGATACGGGTGTTGACCGTGGCCTCCGGCAGGTGCAGCGCCTGGGCGATCTCGCGGGTGGTGCGCTCCTCCACGAACCGCATTTCCAGCACGGCGCGGTATAGCTCCGGCATGTCCCGGATCAGGGCCACGATGGCCGCCGCGCCCGCCTGACTGTCATGCTGGGGCAGAAGGGTCTCCAGCTCCTCAGTGGGTATCTCTCTGCTGCGCTTGCGCAGCAGAGAGATACATTCGTTCTTCACCGTAATAACGCAGTAGGCGCCGCGATTCTTTCCCTCCAGGGTACGGATCTTGGGAAAATTCCGGATGATCTTGACCCAGGCGTTTTGTACGGCGTCCTCCAGGGACATCTGGTCGGTGGGAAAGTACCGTCTGGCCAGGCGGAGCATGGCCTGGTGATACTGGCTGTACAGGGCCAGGAACGCCTCTTTTTCGGCATCGGTCTCCAGCAGGGATAGGTAGATCAGCAAAGCGTGCGCCTCCGTTTCGTCTGGTGAGGGAATTGGGCTTACAGTATAGCACAGGGGGAAATCTTCGGCAAGAAAGGAAAAAAGGTGAAAGAAAACCGACTGCTGGGGCGTCTATCAGGACAGAGTGCGCCGCGCAACCTGAAATTGCGCCGGTTTTGCGCAAACGCAACCTGAAGTTGCTGGACATCCCAGCCGGGAAAGGGTAGGATACAGGGGAAGAGAAAAATTCCTTTGCGCTGTCAGGAATGACCCCGCGGCGACATATGGTAGTAAAAGGTCCTTTTCACCACAGCATGGCGGCGCGGAGGACCGGTACATAGCATAACGCATGGAAAGGGAAGAATCTTTCAAAAACTCCAGAATTTATGAAACTTTTTTGCAGCAGACAGCGTCTATCTGAATAGAGAGATATTTACGGGAGGGTGGATGGATGGAAAAGACGGAACAGACGAAGAAGCGCAGGCCATGGCGGGCCGCGGCGCTGGTGGTGCTGGCGGCGGTACTTCTGGTGGGCGTGGGCGTGCCCGTGCATCTGGCCGCCAAGCGGAGCGCCTACGATGCCTGGCAGAACGACATGCTGAAAAACGGGCCGTGGGAAGAGCAGGCGGCCTGGGTATCGAAGGACGAGGTGTTCTATCTGGTCTGCCGGATGGCCGAGGGGCAGTCAATGGCGGAGGTAACGGCCTTTGTGGAAAAGGACGGGGCATGGATCACCTGCAAGCCCCAGTGGCCTCACGGTGTAAAGACACTGACCTTTACGGATGAGGACGCCGATGAAACGCTGTTTACCGCGGATTTCGATCTGGACGGCGCGGGCCGTCTGAAGCTGAGCAACGTGGACAACGTGGCGCAGGAGATGGAGGGCAGCGTGATCCTGAAAGGGAAGTGCTTCCTGCTGGAGAAGCGGCCCTATACCGCGGCGGAGGGCCTGCCCGTGACAGACGCGGCGTAACGGAAGCCGCGAAGAAAGCGTAAGACCGGGACACTTTTCCCGGGAAACAGCGTCTATACGGGCAGAGAGAAGAGAAAAAGGCAAACTCAACCAACCGTCGGTTGTGGCGGCGGCGATCCGGGAATAGAATGGAGACACCAGAGAAAGGGAAAGGAGCTTGTCTATGAAGCGGAAGGCTTTGCTGATGTTGTTGGCGGCGGCGCTGGCGCTGGCCCTGCTGGGGTGCGGCGGCGCGGAGCTGCGGGCTGTGGAGCGGTGCGCGGAGCAGTATTTGCAGACGTTCCGGCAGGATGGGATCGAAAAAGCGGTGGCGTACTGCCACTTCGAGGCAAACGACGTATACTCGCAGGATGAGCACCGGGCGCTGTATGTCCGCTCCGGCTGCGCCATTCAGGACTATCGCATCCGCGGCATCGACAAGGTCAACGACGGGCTCTATGCCCTAACGCTGGATCTGCAGGACGCGGCGGGGCAGTGGAAAACGGCCTATCACTTCGTGGGCCGCATCGACGGGACGTACCGCTACATCACCGGCGTGACCCATGTGCCCCAGGCGCTGCGGGAGGGCCTTGCCCCGGAGGCGTACCGGACCACGGACATCCGCTTCGTGATCAAAGGCATCGGATAACAAAACCCCCCATCGGAGAAACGACTCCGGTGGGGGATCTTTTATTTGGTCTGGGGCAGGCAGCCGCTGTACTGCCGCTTCAGGAAGGTGAGGAACATGCGGGCGGCGCTGTTGGCGGCGGGCAGGGTCTTGACCGCCACGCCCAGACGGCGGGACACCGGCTGATCCAGCGGGATGGCCCGCACCCGATCCTCGTAGCCGCCCAGGGAGAAGGCGGACAGCACCGACACGCCCAGGCCGCCGGCCACCATGGACAGGATGGCGGCGTCATCCGAGGCGGTGACCGTCAGGCGCGGGGCGTCCGGCGGCAGCAGCGGCTCGATATACTGCTCGGGACTGGAGAGGAAGGGCTCCTGCAGCAGCCGTTCCAGGGAGATGGTCTCCTCGGTCCAGGGAAAGTCCGGCGGCACCACCGCCACCAGCGGCGCGTCGGTCAGGGGCGTCCAGTGAAAGCCCTTGGCGCAGGCCTCGTCCACCAGGGCCAGTTGGATCTTGTCCTGCTCCAGCGCGTCGGCCAGTTCGTTGCCCTGAACCAGCACGTCTACCTTGATCTCCGGGTGCAGCTTGCGGAATTTTTGCAGCAGATCCGGCAGGCGGGAGCGGGCGATGCTGGCAAAGCAGCCGATCCGCAGGCCGCGGCCGTACAGCTCACCCTGCACCTCCGCTTCGCCACGCAGGGCGTCGCAGGCGCTGATCACCTGGTTGATATAGGGCAGCAGATGCTCCCCCTCCTCCGACAGGCGGACGCCGTGGCTGCTGCGCAGCAGCAGCGTGCAGCCCAGCTCGGCCTCCAGCTTGTTGACCAGGTGGGTCATGGCGGACTGCGTATATCCCAACTGCGCGGCCGCCTTGCCGAAGCTTCCGCACTGTACGGCGGTCAGCAGGACGCGCAGCTTGTTGTCATCCATAGGGAACCTCACTTTCTGCGATTTGTACAAAAATACTTTTACTGAATTATAAATATAGCACAACAAAGCGGCGGCTTCAATGACAATTCTGTGAATTATTTGTCAAAATCCTGGTGAAAATTGTAAATATTGTGAGAGCCATTAGTTTTATTCATGCCCCGATGAATTACGCTCAATTCTCAAGTCATGAAAAAAATGTTACTCTATATGAGCGGAATGCATGACACTGTGTTGAGTTTCGCGGAATGAGGAGAAGCTTGATTTGAGGAGAAAGGTATGAGTATGCAAAAGAAAAGTAATACGGCACGGGACGTGATCGTCATCGGTTTCGCGCTGTTTTCCATGTTTTTCGGCGCGGGAAACGTGGTGTTTCCCCCGTATCTGGGCCTGGAGGCCGGTCCCCAGTGGCTGACCGGCTTTGCCACCTACTTTGTGGCGGACATCGGTCTGGCGCTGCTGGGCATGTTCGCGCTGCTGCGCGTGGGCAGCAGTGAGGCGGTGCTGCATCGGGTGGGCCGTGTGCCCGCGGAGATCCTGATGTGCGCCATCATCCTGTGCATTGGCCCCATGGTGGCTATTCCCCGTACCTCCGCCAGCACCTATGAGATGGCCATCGCCCCCAACATCTCCGGCGTGTCTCCGGTGGTGTTCTCCGTGATCTTCTTCGCGCTGATCCTGGCGCTGTGCATCAAGGAATCCGCCGTGGTGGACATCGTGGGCAAGATCCTGACCCCGCTGCTGCTGGTGGGCCTGTTCGCCATCATCATCAAGGGCGTCGTGAAGCCCCTGGGCGATATCGCCGCCCTGCCCCAGATCAACAACGTGGCCGTTACCGGCATCAAGGCCGGCTATCAGACCATGGACGCGCTGGCCGCCCTGCCCTTCGGCATCATCGTGCTGCAGAGTGCTGCCAGCAAGGGCTACTCCGGCAAGAAGTCCACCCTGCGTATCGTGGGCGGCTCCGCTCTGCTGGCAGGCGTGCTGCTGCTGGCGGTGTACATGGGTCTTGCCTATCTGGGCGCCACCGTGTCCACCCAGTATACCGGCGCCGAGATCGGCCGCGCCCAACTGACCATGGCCATCGTGGAGGGCCTGATGGGCAAGGTGGGCATGGTGATCTTCGGTGTGGTCGTGGGCCTGGCCTGCGTGACCACCGCCGTGGCCCTGACCAGCTCTGCCGCCGCGTACTTCGCGGAGCTGTGCCGCGGCAAGGTGCCCTATAAGGCGTTTGTCATCGTCATCTGCGTGTTCAGCGCCGTGGTGTCCAACCTGGGTCTGGATCGCATCGTGGCGGTGGCCTCCCCGGTGCTGGATGTGGTGTATCCCCCCACGCTGGTGCTGATCTTCATCGCCCTGATCATTCCCAATGCCCACAACCGCGTCAGCCGCTGCGCCGTCATCGGCGCGTTGGTGACCAGCGTGCTGTGCACCCTGCACACCTATGGCGTGTCCATGGCCTTCGTGGAGCGCCTGCCCCTGTACAGCCTGGGCCTGGCCTGGGTCGTGCCCGCCGTGGTGCTGGGCCTGCTGGCTGCGCTGCCCGGTTTGTTTACCCGTTCCCGCTCCCGCTCAGGACAGACCTTCCACAGTCCCACCCAGGAGCATTGACAATAGCGGTAAAGCCGCCTCTCCTTAAAAACAAGACCGTCGCGAAGGGCTCCATCTTATAGGGAAACGAAATGACCCCCCAGGGGCACTACCGGTACGGAACAAGTGAAATAGCCGCAAGCCATCATTCGATGGCTTGCGGTTATTTTCGTTTATGTCCAATATCATGTACATGGATAAATTGAGTGATTGTAAACGCGATAGCAGTAGCCTTTTTACTATTGTAGCGCAATCGGCAGCATGATGCAAAAACATATTCTTTTTGCTCTTGATTTCTTTCTAATAATCGTTATAATAATTATTAGAAAGTTTGTTAGAGCGGGGGTCGTTTTATGATTGAGAATAAGACCACGGAATTTAAGCGTGAGTACATGGATGATATCAAATATGCTGTAGTTGCCTTCGCAAATACGGATGGCGGCAAAATATATATTGGAATTAATGATAATGGAAGTGTCCAATGCATCGAAAATACCGACGAAATTATACTTCGCGTCACCAATATGATCCGAGATTCAATTCGTCCGGATGTTACCATGTTTACCGAGTGCGCTGTTGAAACCATGGAAGGAAAAGCTGTTGTGGTTCTTACTGTCCAGAGAGGCACCGCCCGACCCTATTACCTCTCTGGAAAGGGTATTCGTCCGGAGGGCGTGTATGTTCGCCAGAGCGCATCCTCTGTTCCCGCTTCTGAGACAGCCATACTGAATATGATCAAGGAGACGAGCGGTGACCGTTATGAGGATGCTCGTTCCATCAATCAGCAGTTGACCTTTGAAAAAGCGGAGAGTTATTTTGCAAAGCGCAGTCTTGCTTTTGGAGATCAGCAAAAGCGCACACTGAACATCATCGGTTCCGACGGTACCTACACCAACCTTGGTATGCTGCTATCTGATCAATGCGTTCATACCATCAAGCTGGCTGTATTTGATGGCAGCAAGAAAAGCGTGTTCCGTGACCGTAAGGAGTTGAGCGGCTCTTTGCTCACGCAGTTGGAGGATGCCTATTCCTACATTGATCAGTTCAACCGTACCCGCGCGGAATTTGAAGGGCTGGAACGCATTGACAGGAGGGATTATCCCAGCGAAGCGTTGCGCGAAGCATTGCTCAACGCCATCACCCATCGTGATTACAGCTTCAGCGGCTCCACACTGATCAGCATCTTCGATGACCGCATTGAGTTCGTGACTATTGGCGGTCTGGTTCGCGGCCTTACTTTTGACGATATTATGCTCGGTGTATCTGCGCTCCGTAATCCAAATTTGGCCAATGTATTTTATCGGCTGAAACTAATTGAAGCTTACGGCACTGGTATTCTAAAAATTAATGAGAGTTACGCCGACTGCGCTGTAAAGCCGCAGTTTGAGGCTACAGATAACGCCTTCAAAATTACACTACCTAACATCAACTATGCAGGTACTCGAAAAGATGTAACCGCTACAGCCCCATTGAAGGTCGCCGATAAAGCAGAACGGCAGGAAATGCTGCTCCGTTTGACCGAAAAGCAGGGATACATCATTCGCAAAGATGTGGAAGCTGAGTTGAACGTTTCTCAGGCTACCGCCATTCTGATCCTGCGGGATATGGTCGAAAAAGGTCTCTTGATCAAGGAAGGCTCCGGTAAGCAGCAGAAGTACCGCATTGCGGAATAACACCCATGCCGAAGTGGAGGTTAAGAGGTTAATATGTATATTGAATTAAAATGCCGGTCCTGCGGCAAAGATTTCCGTGTGGATTTCACCAGCAATGAGTATGATGTAGATAAGTGTCCTAAGTGCGGAAGCTATCTTAGCTTTAGTGATGTGACTCGAATTAGGGCAATTACGGATCCGTTCTATACAAATGTTAGCAGGATCGATAGCGTGAGTGTGTGCGGAATTCATACAGAAGAAAACTGTGCCGCCGGAACTGCAATTATCGCTGCTGACTTGTTCTCCTCTGATATAGAGCAGCTGAACGAAGTGTATCAATCTTCATCGCCAGAGGTGAAGAGCAAACTTGCAGCTTTAATCGATAAGTTCTATCTTTTGGTCAACAGTGATGCCCAAGATGGAAATATCGATAAACTGGATCTGACATTAGACAGCTTGCGTGCGTTGTTTCTGGAGAAAGCAAATGAAAACCACAAGGAAATGGCGCATATACTTGGCCTTGCGCAGGAGGGATAAGAATGCCTAACCTTTCGCAATTAAAACGAGAACGTATGTTAGCGTTCTTGCAAAAGATAAAGGACGAGCACCGGGACGATGACGATATGCTCATCGCCCTGGGCGAGATTGAGAGTGAGCTGACCTCCAAGAAGTATGGCCTTGTCTGGGAGCAGCATGAGGAAGCCGTGGATGTGATGATGCGGGATAATGTTCCTGTGTTCACGGAAGTTCCGGAGCGGGAAATCACTGCGGCACCCGGTCAGGGCTATAACTTCATCCTGGAGGGCGATAATCTCCACTCCCTGCGGCTGTTGGAGAAAACCCATAAGGGAAAGATCGATATTATTTACATTGACCCTCCCTACAACAGAGGCGGTAATGACTTTAGATATGAGGACACCTTTGTTGAAAAACAAGATGGTTTCAGGCACAGCAAATGGCTCTCTTTTATGGAATCTCGGCTTCGTATTGCATGGCAACTTCTAAAGTCAGACGGCGTTATCTTTATTTCTATTGATGATTTTGAGATGGGTGCTCTGCGGATGCTTTGCGACGATGTGTTTGGCGAAGCTTTTTTCCTGTGCAATATCGTATGGCAGAAACGCTATTCCAGAGAAAATCGTGAAGCGATTGGCGATGCACACGAGTATATTCTTGTGTATGCCAAGGATAAGCTGAAGTTTAAGGAGAATAGACACCTTGTCCCCATGAGCGAAGAACAGGCAAAGGTGTATAAGAACCCCAATAATGATCCCAAGGGCAGATGGAGAGCAGTTCCTATGACCGCCCAGGGATATCGGCCAAATCAGATGTATCCAATTGTCGATCCAAAGGGTGGAGTTCATTATCCACCCGAAGGTCGTTGCTGGAGCACTATTGAGCCTGAATTCAAAAAGCTTTTGGCGCAGGGGCGGATTTACTTCGGCAAAAATAACGACTCTCAGCCCAATACTATCCGCTACTTATCTGAAGTTGAGGGGGTTGTTCCCTGGACATGGTGGAACAACGAGGATGTTGGTCACACCGACGAAGCGAAGAAGGAATTGTACGCAATCCTCGGAAAGACCAATAACTTTGAAACCCCGAAGCCAGTTCGTCTCATAAAGCGGATATTGGAAATTGCTTCTAACCCCGATTCTCTTATTCTGGACTTCTTTGCTGGTTCTGGTACCGCAGGCCAGGCGGTGTTGGAAATGAACAAGAGAGATAACGGCAATCGTAGATTCATTCTGTGTACCAATAACGAAGCAAATATCTGTGAGGAAGTTACATACGAGCGCATTCGCCGTGTTATCAACGGGTATGGTAAGCAGGCTGGCTTACCTGCGAATCTACAATATTACCGTACTGACGTTGTTCCGATGGACGATGAATACCTGTCCGACACCCTTCTGGAACACATCCGGGAAATGATCCAGTTGGAGCATGGTGTTAAGATTGACGGTAGCCAGTATTTGATGGTTATGAGTGACGAGGAAGCCGATGAACTACAGACACATTGGGGCGAGTACAAGGGTGTAAAGGCCATCTATGCATCCAAGGAAGTTCTGTTCACTACGGAGCAGAACGCGCTCTTTGCCGGTGTGGAGATCCACACCATTCCCGACTATTACTTTAACTTTGAACTGAAGGAGGTGGGCGAAACATGGTAAACGGTATCAACATCAATCTGTTTGATTTTCAGGAAAAGGCGGTCATCAAGCTGATGGATATTGTGACCGACAGCCGATCCAAGCAGACCGTTATTGTGAAATCTCCCACCGGCTCCGGTAAGACCATCATTCTGATCGATTTTATCGAAGAATACCTGACCAAGATCAATAGCCGCACCGCCTTTATCTGGCTGTGCCCCGGCAAGGGTGATCTGGAAGAACAGAGCCGCCAGAAGATGTGTAAATTTGCGCCCCACCGCTATACTCAGAATCTGTTCGATGCCCTCCAGAATGGTTTCGATGCCGAAAGCACCACATTCATCAATTGGGAATTGGTGACTAAGAAAGGCAACACTGCCATCCGGGACAGCGAGAGGAAGAACCTCTTTGACCGGATTGCGGAAGCACACCGGGCAGGAACGGAATTTATCGTCATCATCGACGAGGAACACTCCAATAACACCGCAAAGGCAAAGGCCATCATTGATGCATTCTCTGCCAAGAATATCATTCGTGTAAGTGCCACTGCCGTGGAAAACAAGCGGTATGAGTATTTTGAGATTGATGAAGTGGATGTCATCAATGCCGGCCTGATCACCAAGGCTCTCTATGTGAATGAGGGATTGGTGGACGGCATGGAGATCACCAATGACTATGAGTGCCTGTTGGATCTGGCAGATGCCAAACGCAAGGCGATCGCTGCCCGGTACAAAGAACTGGGCAAGGCCATTCGCCCTCTTGTGTTGATCCAGTTTCCCAATGGTCAGCCGGAAACCATCCGTGCGGTGGAAGTCAAGCTGGAAGGCATGGGCTATACCTATGACAATGGAATGGTCAGCATTTGGATGAGCGAGGACAAGCGGGATCTTCCCGACAATCTCACCGAGAATGATGCTACCCCGGTATTCCTTCTGATGAAGCAGGCAATCAGCACTGGCTGGGACTGCCCTCGTGCCAAGATCCTGGTGAAACTGCGCGAGGGTATGAATGAGGGTTTTGAAATTCAGACCATTGGCCGCATCCGCCGTATGCCTGAAGCGAAGCACTACGAAGATGATCTGCTTGACTTCTGCTATGTGTATACCTTTGACGAGAAATACAAGGCCGGTCTGCTGTCCAGCATTGATCGGGCTTATGAAACCCGCCGCCTGTTCCTGAAGGATAAGTGTAAGACCTTCACTCTGCAAAAGGAAATCCGAGATATGGACTTCGATGGTCTGGGTGAGCGCGAGGTGCTGATTAAGATCCACGAAGCATTGGTTGCCAAGTACCATCTGGGCAGCGATAAGAAGCAGAACCAGATGCTACTGGCGGATGCCGGATATATCTTCGGTGCGGAAATCCATGGACAAGCTTTGCAGGGTGAATTTGTGCGCACGTCTGCCTTGACGGAAAGCCATAACTATATCACGACCCATAAGCGCGTCGATACCCATAAGCACGGCATGCAGCTCATGCACAGTATCGATGCCATTAAAAGTTCCATTGGCATGGCACAGAACAAGGTCAAAACTATTCTGGAGCGGCTGTTCCGCAAGGGCGGCAATCCTGGCCGGAAGCTGATTGCACTGGAAACAGCCGAATTCTATGCTTTCGTCATCAATAACCAACACAAACTGAAAGAAGAATTCCGGGAAGTTACATCACAGATGGCTATTCAAATGAGTATGCAACTGCATCCGAAGAAAAGCGCATTCCATATTCCGGAACAAGATTTCTTCCGTTATGACCCCAATGTGAAGAACGAAGTAGAGTACCTCTCCAATGCCTACCATGAGTATACTTCTGGTTTTGCTACCAGTCTTGTCCGCAGTACCTGTGAAATGTTGTTTGAACAGTATTGCGAAAGACCAGATAATGATATTGAGTGGGTGTACAAAAACGGCGATACCGGACAGCAGTATTTCTCCATCGTATATGTGGATGGCATTCAGAAGCAGTGGCTATTCTACGCTGACTACATTGTGATGAAAAAGGATGGCACCGTCTGGGTTATCGAAACTAAGGGCGGTGAGTTCAAGGGCCAGGACAAAAACATCGACCGTCAGATCGAGAACAAGTTCAATGCATTCAAGGCTTATGCTGCCAAGCATAACCTTCATTGGGGTTTCGTGCGGGACAAGGATAATCAGCTTTATATCAACAACACAGAATTTGCCGCTGATATGGCTGATAAGCCTTGGGTGCCGCTAACGCAGGAGTTTTAAGCGCATAGGGGGTGAATTCCTTGGAACAACCTGAAAAAAAGAAATCACATGATTTTAATATCTACTATCTGAATTTTAGTAAGGTATATGAAATTGCAATGATGATTAACAATGTTATCCTTACGAAAATTGAAACCGATAAATCAAGTAGTTTCGAAGAGCAGTATGGATATACATCATCCATCTCAGCGCAAGGTACAAAACAGTTTCTGGACGGAATTAAGGCCTCTATCTCTGCAGATGCGAGGGAAACTTCTACATCCTCGTCCAAAGTAGTGGAAAGCTTGGATGTAAAGACAACCAAATCCATTCTTTTGCGTAGGGTCATTGAGCAGTGTGCATCTGTGACTGTGTTGGATAGCTCGGCAGAGGGCGATCTTGTAAAAGTAGATCGTGTTAAATTAGAGTTGCTAAACGAAGAAAGTCTGCGGCAATTCCTTATTCTACGTCGTGATGCATTAAAGGGTATGCGGGTGGAAGGTATGGAAGTAAATAATCTGATCAGTTCGATGTTGCAAGACTATGCCTACATTTTGAAGGGCCTTGTATATGATGAAAGTATGGAAAAACCTTTATCTGAAATCATCATTAAAATTCCTATGGAGATTCAATCGGAGTTTGAGAATAAGTACAATATCAACGATTTGCTTATTGGTCATGTATCCATTGTTGGCATCTACAAAGGCATCGTAGGCGAAGAATTTATTACTTCAAATACATTCACTTATTTCCAAGAAGCAGGCGCTCGTAAGGAAAAGCAGGAGGCAACCGCCAGCAAAATAATCAAAAGTAATACACAACCTGTATCACACGACACAGAAACAAAAAAGAGTGATGATGACTATCATTTCGTTGACACGCTGGCAATAATTCAAGATGTTGCATTCAAACTGGAAGAAGTCCCTACTCCAAAACTTCACTGGTGGAACCGTTTTGGTATTTGGCTGAGTAAACTGTGGAGGAAATAACTATGGGCCATACCTTGTTTACTTACCGCGATCTTAAGGAATTGAGAAAAATCCAAGAAGAAAGAGAAGTATTTGCCTTTATATTTGGAGAAACAAAGGATATGCTCGATTCCTGTTCTGATGTTTGTGTTGATATATCTGCTTTGGTTCATTTTCTGTTGAGCAATAAGAACAATATAGAAACGACATATATAAATTTCACCAGTATAGCGGAGGATACAGTTGTAATTACAGAAGCAGCGATTGCAGAAAGCGCCATGGAGCTACTGCCTCTTTTGTTCTCTGATTACGAATGCTATTTCGGGGCAAATGATGAGGAGGATTCTACCCCTGAAGAAACACACGAATTTAAACCGTATCCCAGACAAAAGATATACAAATACAACAACGCACAGGATTTGGACAGAATCATTCGATATGCAGAAACGAATGACATTCCGATTGCAACTTTTTCTCGTGCAAATGGTGAGCTGCGAAAAGAATTCGAAAAATTCAATAACTCTTCTAAATTAGCCCTGTTGGATTTGACTTCCGTTTCATATGCGATTGAGGACAATAAAGCCCTGATTTATGCACTTGAACAGTTTCTTAGTATTATGCCAAATATCAGAGTTATTGCACAAACTGCTCAGATTGATGTGTTGTTGAAATATTTTCCGTTGTTTTTAGATGGACAAGAGCCTGTCTGCAAGTTGCTTCCTGATTTATCCGGTTTGGGAGAGAAAGAGCCTGAAGAAAGCGAACTTGCAAAAGTTACAGACTTGAGCGGAGAGAGTTTCGAGACCTTCATCGATGCATTTGATCATAATTTGATAGGCCATAGATATTTCAAAGACAGGCTACGGTATTCCTTAAAGAATTTTATTTCCTTAAACAAAGCAAAGGAGCAGAAAGTTCTTTCAATTTTTCTGTTTGGTGCATCTGGTATTGGAAAAACTGAGGTTGCAAGGCTGATTGCAAATGGACTTCAAAATGATTGTTATTTGGCCAAAATCAATTTCCAGAATTACAGCAGTCAAGATGCGTTGAATAGTTTAATTGGCAGCCCGGCAGGTTATGTTGGCTGTAATCACGGAGAATTAAGTGAAAAAATTCAAAAGAGTAAAGTCGGCGTACTGCTTTGCGATGAGTTTGAAAAGACCACTCGCCCAGTTTTCTCATTCTTTCTGGAGTTGCTGGAAGAAGGACGTTTTACAGACTCCATGGCAAGAGAATATGACATGGATGGATATGTTATTATCTTCACTTCCAATCTTCTCAGCGAAGCAGAATATAAAAAGGTTATTCCTCCCGAACTTCAGACACGTTTTGATTTAGTGTGCGAATTTGAGGAACCCACAACGGCAGAAAAGACAGCGTTTCTGGATTTGCTATTGGAGATGGCCAAAACCAAATATTCTGAGCAATTTGCAAAGATTGAAATTACTGAAGATGATAAGAAACGGTTATATGCCTTTGATTACTCCTCGCTTTCGGCACTGAGGGATATTAAGCGAGTCTTCAACAATCGTCTAATGGATTATTTCGTAGAGAAAGGCGTTTTATAACTCAAAAAGATATAGCTATTCTCGTCGTTCTGTGGTAATGTGTGTTGCTACCAGGAGGTGCAACACATGAACAAACTACTCAAAGACCTGTACGACTGCTTTTACTTCCCACCGGAACTCCCGGCGCAGAAGCAGGAAATCGAGGAATGCCATCAGGCACTCATTGAAGTGTTGGAAAAGCCGGAACGGCGGCTGGTGTTGCAGATCATCGACGCCAAAGACCGCATTGTGGAAGAAACATCCATCGACAGCTTTATCTCTGGATTTGCGCTGGCGTGGCGGATCTCCGCAGAACTGAATCAATACGAAAAAGAGCGTTCGTTCTCTCGCTATACAGCGAAGAGGTCGGGCGCTCTTTCCATGTCCGGAAAGGAAGAAACAAAATGAAGAAGCGAATCATTACTTCCACGGCATTCGCCGCCTGTCTGGCCCTGTGTGCCGCTATGTGGCCGCAGAACGATCCAGCCGTGGAAACATCCGTACTACCCACACCGCCCGCCGTAATCGCCGCACAGCCTGAAGTTTCGGAGATGCCAGAAATCGAAGAAATCATAATGCCAGAGGAAGAAAAGACGGATGTAACGCAACCGGAGCCAATCGAAGAAGCTGACGCCGCTCTGGAACCAATACCCGTCCAAACACCTCTGGTAAGTGAAGTACAGACCGCCCCCAAACAGAGCGCCACACCACTGCAAGAACGGGGGCCTGCCCCGACATCACTTGACAGAACTCCGGACAACATGGTCTATGTGCCGGGCTTCGGCTGGCTGGAAAGTCAAGGCCCCAACCATGTCGAATACGCCGAGGACATGTACGAGAACGGTAATAAAATCGGCATTATGGGATAAACAAAAGCAGTACGGTATCAGGCCAAGCCTGGTGCCGTACTGCTTATTCTGTTTCGTTCTCCAATGCGTCGCTGAATATCTCG
>ERZ827520.1573-NODE-1573-length-25473-cov-46.363089_pt1 | contig 25473 bp, 22 predicted proteins | sample MGYA00519581_ERZ827520 | MGnify/ENA primary metagenome ERZ827520 (study PRJEB31778, sample SAMEA3449339) | human gut metagenome | biome: human gut; feature: human-associated habitat; material: faeces | place: United Kingdom | collected 2010/2012 ...
GAAGAAGTTAAAAAGATTGTTGATGCAGGATATGAAAAAGCTATTAACATTTTAAGTGAACATGTAGATAAATTACATGCAGTTGCTAAAGTATTATTAGAAAAAGAAAAAATCGACGGAGATGAATTTGATAAGATCTTTGCAGAATAGAAATATATTAAAAAGAGCACCCGAAATAGCAGGGTGCTCTTTTACTGTTTGTAAGCTTCCGGCTGTGCTGGGGGATAATGACTTAGATATATTTAAAAAATATGAATATAGTAGTTTTACTAATATAGAATTCCCTATGAAAATTCAAAAAAGGACGTAAAATGAAAGAAATGTAAGAAAAATGTAATAAAAATTTAAAAAAACAGGCTGAATATATTTCCGTAGTAAGGTTTGATACGCCTCGCCATACCATATATTTACATTAAAAAATTACTTATTATAATATAAAATTATAAGCAAAATATGTTGGAGAGGGTACGTAATGAAAAATCTTAACAAAACAGTAAAATTTAATAAGAAAATTTTATTTATTATTGCATTACTAGTAATAATATTCTACTATGACGACTTTTTTATCTAGCCAACATTTATTAGTTCTTCATCATCATTTAATTTTCTCATATTTAAAATATTGAATTTATAATATATAGTAATTTCTTTATCTTCTGATACTTCTACTCTATCTATTAAAGAAACTAGCATTGTTCTTGTTATTTCTTTTAGTTCTACAAAGTCCTTTACAAGTTTATTTATATCTACCGAAGAATCTTCGTTTTCTATTTGTTTCTCTAAACATTTAATCCTTTCAGTTGTGTCTTTTCTTATTTCTTTTTGCTTTGAGTAAAGTCTTGTAAAATCTTCATCTTCAAATAAACCTTTGCATTTATCTTCATATAGTTTATCTATCATCTTATCAATGTCTTTTAGTTTCTTTTCTAAAACTAGAATTTCATTCTTGAAGTTAAACCTATCTTTTAGTATTTTATCCTTGGAAGAATTTGCAACATTCATATACTTACTTTCATCTAAAAACTCTTTACATCTTGCTTTTATTTGTTCCAATACATAGTTTGTTAGTTTTTCTAAATTGTTACTATGTGGAGTACATAAGTGTAAATGAGTATTACAAGCATAAGTGTTACATCTTACATAAAAAGTAGTTTTAGTCTTTTTCTTTTGTGGTACTATACTTAATTTCTTACCACATTCTTTACAAACTAGTAATCCTTTTAGTAGCCATTCATAATTTCTTTCTCTTACTCCAGTTCTACTTTTTATCATATCTTGTACTATATCGAAAGTTTCTTTATCTATTAATGCTTCGTGCATATCTTCAACAATTATTCTTTCTTCTACTGGCATTATTATTACTTTATCACTCTTGTAATTGATTTTCTTGACATTTCCATTTGATACACTTCCAAGATAAGTTACATTTTTTAATATTCTTATAACTGTATTTCTATTCCAACCTCGTTTTACTTCATCATTTTTTCTTAAATGAGAATTACCGACATATTTCTGATGGAACTATAACTTTTTCATCTGTCATTATTTTACCTATTTCTGTTGGTGTCATTCCATTCCTTGCTAACATAAATATTCTTTTAACTATCGGTGCTACATCTTGGTCAGGTACATAATGATTATGGTCTAATGGATCTTTCTTATATCCGATAAGTAGGGTAAGTAGTCATTACTTTTCCTTCTTTTGCTCTTGTTTTTTTACCATTTCTTATTTTCTTTGAAGTATCCCTTAAAAACCATTCATTAAAAAATGCTTTAAATTGTGTTATTTCTTCTGATGACTCTGCATTTCCTGTATCAATATCATCATTTACAGCTATAAATCTTACACCTTTTTCAATAAAATATTCTTCCAAATAGTAAGATATTTGACTTGATAATCTTCCAAACCTAGATAAGTCTTTTACAATTACCATATTAATTTTTTTATTTTCAATGTCCTGTATCATTCTATTGAAGTCTGGTCTGTCAAAGGTTGCTCCAGAAACTCCATCATCAGTATAGTGGTCATATATAAAAATATTTCTTTCTTTACAAAAATTTTCATTAAAAATCTTTTGTGTGCTTATACTTCCACTTTCTAATTCATCTTCTTTTGAAACAATTACTTCGCCACTTGCAACTTCAATATTTTCATTGGATAATCTTTCATATAATCCTGCTCTGTACTTCTCAGGATTTGCTATTGTTATCATTTAAACCTCTCTTTCTAATAACAATAGGTTTCCTCCTATCCAATTTATAACTGAAATTATACACTTAATTATAAAATAATGCAACTCATTTTATAAAAGAAAAACTAGCTCTAATATGTAAATACATACTAGAACTAGCTTTACAATTATTTATTAACTTTTTCTATTAAAAAATTTATAAATACTTCTATTAGCTTTTCATCTAATGTCTTTGACTTTTCATCAAACACTTCTTTTAACTTATATTCTTTCTTCATATAAATACCTATTCCTTTCCGTGAATAGCTATTTATGGTCATAAATTCAGTTATATATAAATTATCAACCTATTGCTATTCAACATAAATTTCTAAATTCTTGATAAATAAAATCATTTTATTTCCCTCTTTTCTAATTTGAGTAAAAAAATACACCTTGATAAATCAAAGCATACTAACTACACAAATATTCTTTTACTTTTAATCATATCTGGATTAACTATATTGCTAACTCTTTTAGCTACATTATAACCAGTTCTTATTTCATCTTTTAATAGTAAATCACTTGTATTTTTATCATAGTCGTATGCACTTCTGTTCCATTCAGCATATTTTACATCATCTGTTTTCTTTTTAGTAGATAAGAACTTGTTATCATTATTTATTTGTATCAATAATTTTTGATAAGCCTGTTTTTCTTGTCTTTCTTTTTCTCTTTTGTTTTGAGCATATATTCGCTTTTGTGTCTTTTGTTTCTCCTTGTTGTCTTGCCTTCGTGTTTCTTTTTCTTTATTATATCTTAAATCTTTTTGAATTATCTTTGTTATATATGGCATTTTAACCTTTAATTTCTTTGATATATCTACTGGTCTTAAATGCTTTTCAAAGAATAATTCAATTATTTTGTCTTTTGTACCTTTGCTGTCCAGTTTGTGTTTTATTTCTTCCACCTCCATTCTTTTTAAGATTTTCTATCTCTGCAAACTACAATTTCACACCTTAACAATAAAACAAAACTATAAAATAATTACTTTCTTGTGTTGTTAATAGTCTGCTTAAAATCTCTAACACACTGATATTTCAATACTTAAAACTTATTTGGTTAATTTTTCTTCTACAACTTTTAGCAATAAGTTTTGAAAAAAGTATTGTAATTATAATAACATTATAGTATAATAATTATAGAATGTCAATAACAATTTATTATTTTTTTTTAATTGTTGAATATTTTTATAAATTTATGATTATACGAAAGGAGATAAAAGCTATGGAACTACCAGAAGTAACCTTTTTTGATGATTTCTACTTTTGGTTTAATACAGAAACAAAAACAGAATATTATGCTACACCTTTATATTTTTATAAAGCTGACTTTCATTTAGATACTGAAAATAAATTAAGAGATGTTTATTATAAAGAATCTGAATTAACTGATAGAGGTTTAAAGCACCCTGCAAGTATGTACTTTCCTTTTTATGAAAAGTTTGGATTATTATTATTAAGATTTCTAAATGCCGACTTATCTAATTATGAAACTGCAAATAAAACATTCTTTTATGCTTATGGTTTTGAAATTTTAAAAGATTTAGATGAGAATTATAAATTTGAATTAAAACAAAACTATGGTAGCAATGAAGAATATTTGAAAGCAACTACTAAAATATTTGAAGATTTACAAGATAAAATAATTGAAGTACAAGAAGAATTTAAGAGTGCAGTTACATATATTTATAATTTAGATAATAATCAACTACTAGAAAAATATACATATTCAGATAGATTTGCCGTTTATTTGTTAAAAAGACTTGGCAAACTTTATACATATTACAAAAATGATTATATTATTAGAGATAGTTATTCAAAAGAATATAAAGAAATTGGAAATAATAGTGAATACGATTTATTAGAAGCATTACAAAACAAAAAGCATTTACTTTCAATGAGTGATACCCATAAGAGTAATGATCTATCAAGTATTTGTTATGCTATACTTGGAAAACTTGTAAAAACGCCTAATTATCCAATTAAGAAATGTCAGAATTGTGGAATGTACTTTATACCAAGTGCAAAAACAGACGAAGTTTATTGCGATTATCCAAAAGAAAATTCAAAGCCTTGTAGAGATTTAGGTGCATTTCAATCTTATACTCAAAGATTAAAAGATAATAAAGCTATGGGAGAATACAGAAAGAAATATCAAAAATTATTTATGCAAGTTAAGAAAAATAAAGAACTTTCAGCTGAATTTGAAACTTGGAAAAAACAAGCTAAAGAAAAAATAAATGATATGAAAAAAGGTAAACTTACTGAAGATGAAGTTTATACTTGGATTATAACTAATAAATAGCTAAATGCGTATTCTATTTGAATACGCATTTACTTTTATCTTAATTTATAAATTATCTGCTCAAGGACTTGTATTTTTTTGTTCTAATACTTGTTTACAATACCAAAATCTTGTTAACATTAGAAGAAAGATATTTGTTCAATACTTGCATTATCTTTTTTGTATGCTTTTATAATGTCTTCCATTTTATAAAGTATTCCATACTTATTACATTCTTCAGCAAATACTTTAAATAAATATTTATAGTTTGGAACTACACAATTATATCTTTCTCCATAAGTTTTAATATATCTATCTTTTAATCCTTCAAAATGCTCTTCCAATCTGTCAAAATAATAATCTCTTTGATTTTCTCTTAATGTCATTCCCATATAAGTCTGAATAAATTTAGCACCATATTCATTTGCAAGTCTAACTAATTCCTTTATATCTTCTTCCTTATCAGTAATAAAAGGAAGAACAGGATTCATCATTATACCTGCAAAAATACCATTATCTGATAACTCTTTGATGACTTTTAATCTTTCAGAAGTTACACACACATTTGGCTCTATTATTTTTGATAGCTCATCATTTGGAGTAGTAATAGTAAATTTGATAATAACATTATTCTTTGAATTTATTTCTTTTAATAAATCTATATCTCTTAATATTAAATTACTTTTTGTATCAATACCAACTCCATACCCATATTTTGATATTAGTTTTAATGCACCCCTTGTTTGTTCATATTCTTTTTCTAATGGATTATAAGTATCAGACATAGAGCCTATTCCTATAATTCCTTTATTTCTCTTTTTAATTAGTTCTTGTTCTAAAAGTTCAAGTGCATTTTCTTTTCCTCGAACAATATCAAAGTTTTCAATATGATAACAATTACTTCTACTATCGCAATAAATACATTTATGAGGACATCCTCTATATAAATTCATATTATAGTCAATACCATACCAATCGTTGCCATAATTTACTTTAATTAGTATTGTTTTAGCTTTAATAAATTCCATTTTCATTCCTACTTTAATAGTTTTTCAAAAGCATTAGCATTTAATATTGTATTTGAAATAAATTTTCCTTTATAGAAATTAGCCCAATTATTAAAAATACAAGGAGCATTTTTAGCTTTCTCTAATGAATCTATTTTTATAAAATTAAGTTTAATGTTCTTTTCTTTAGCATAATCTGAAAGTTCTTTTACTTCATATTCTACATAAGGACATTCATTGCTATAATAAATTGTAAATTCTTGATTATCAATTTTCATAGCTCTTGCACTATCATTAAATTTAGGTGTTTCGCTTTCTTCAAATTTAAGTGCCATTAGTTCATAATCTTCAATACTATCTACAACTTCAAATCCATAATGTTCAAAAAATTTCTTTTCTCCTATAAATGGCTTTTTCTTTTTAGAAACTAAAGTACAAATACCACTTTTACCTTTTTCTTTAGAATCATTTATTGCATATTCTAATAATTCTTTTCCTATTCCTTTACCTTTGAAACTTCCTGCAACCCATAAACAATAAATATATTCATAATTCTTTCCGTTAATTGGAATCCAAGCTGTTTCTATTGGCTCATATTCAATAAATATTTTACCTCTTGCATTTAACTTTCTAAAAACATGACCATCTTTTAATTTATTTTTAATCCATTCTTTTTTACAATCAACACCTTCTTGATGTTTTGGATCACCTATTGCACAACAAATGTGTTCTTTTTCAATATTTTCTAAACTTAAATTAATATACTCATTCATACTATTCTACTCCTTCCAATGATTTCATTCCATTAAATATAATATCTAATGACAAATCAAAACTTTCTTTAATTGAAATTGGATTGCCAAAAGCATTATTATTAACCAACAATACAAAACCTTCTAAAAATCCTCTTAAAGTTCTTATAATGTGTTCTATATTATTATCACTAATATTTAATGGTTGTAATACTCTAAACAATAAACTAAATAATTTTGTTGTAGCCTCGTTTTTTTCTTCACTCTCAAATTTGTTATACCAAAGCATTGCAGTAAATACACCTTTGTTATTTGTAGCATAATCATAAAAGGCAAAACACATATTTCGTAATGCTTCATAACCTGCCACACCAACAGCTGATTCTGTTGCTTTTTCTCCTAATTCTTTCCAACCATAAATCATAAGTTTTTCTTTTATATCATCAAGACTTGAAATATGATTATACAAAGATGGAGATTTAATATTTAGTTCTTCAGCAATCATTTTTAGAGATAAATTGTTTAGTCCTACTTCATTTGATAGTCTTGCAGAAGTTGTAATAATAAGCTCATCACTAATATTATTCTTTGACATCTCAACCTCCTTAACTAATTATATTCATATTATAACTAATCGCATTAGTTAAGTCAATAATTAAAAGAGAAATCATTAAATAATCTCTCTTAAAAATCTTGTTAGCATCTTGATAAATTGTAATTTGTATCTTACTATTTTATTTCAAATTCTACATAAAAATTTTCTTGCACATTCGCAGATGATGTTATATTTTCTTCTGTTGTAAATTTCTTTACCAATCTATATTTACCATTACTTAATTCATCATATCCTATTATCCAATTTATTTCTATTTCTATTTGTTCATTACTTTTTAGTGAATATAATACATCATTCCAAGATAAAATTTCTTTTGGTTCATATACATTAAATGTTCAATTTTCCTCTTTTTCTAAATAATATTGAGATCCATAAAAATAATTTTGTTTTGCATTATTTTTTATAATTAAAGTTATTCCCTTTTTTGTTAATGTACCTTCTTTTATGGATATAGATATTTTATCATCTTGTAAATATGAATAATGTTCTTTTACTTGATTATCAATTTTATTTCCATCTACAAGGTCATCATTTAACTTGTTTCTTATATCTAGTGGGAAAATTTCTTTAATTGATTTTGAATATTCAGAACCATCTCTTGGTATTTTGTAGTCTATAATTTCATTATCTTTTATTATAAATTTATGAGGGATTGAATATCCACCATTACTAATTAATTTACCATCTTGTACATAATAACTCTCAACTAATGCCCATATATATACATAAGTTTCATCATCTTTTTCTTTTATACCTAATCTTGCAATATCTGTAAACACTTGAAAATCACTTACATTATAATTAGGTTTAGCATTTTTTTCTTCTACAAAATAATGTGGCTGTTCTTTACTAATAAGATATTCTTCTACTTTGTCATATAATTCTTCTTTACCCTTAACTTCTATTTCTTTTGAATTATTATTTAGTCCTACAACAATGACACCTATAATTCCTAAAATAAATATAGCTATTGCTAATATTATTAGTGCAATTTTTGTTTCTTTTTTCATAATCTACCTCCTCGACAAATTACTATTTATTCTTCAAACAAAACCTTTTGCATCCCATAAGGATTATTCAAAAAATCTTTATATATTCTATAAACTTCTGTATCTTCATATTTTATTTCTTTCATATTATTATTCATATCAATTATTTTACCATATTTGTAAGATAATAATATTGGCGAATGTGTTGCAATTATAAATTGTGATCCATTCTTTGCTAAATCATGTATATAGCAAAGTAAAGTCATTTGCCTTTGTGGAGATAAAGCTGCCTCTGGTTCATCTAAAATATATAGTCCTTTATCCCAAAATCTGTGTTCTACAAGTTTCAAAAACGATTCTCCATGTGAACAAGAGTGTAAATCTTCTCCTCCATAGGTTGTATAGACTAAATCACTATTATTACTAATATCAGTTGCAACATTATAAAAAGATTCTGCTCTTAAAAAGAATTTTGTTTTAGGAACTCCAAACTTACTAATTGTTAAATGTTTATATAGTTCTGAATAGTCATCATAATTTGAAAATTGCATATTATTACTACCACCTTCAGGATTTAGTCCTAATGCAATGGCAATAGCCTCTATAAGTGTAGATTTTCCAACTCCGTTTTCTCCATAAAATAGAGTAACAGAATTATCTATTTTTAGCTCATCAAAACTACTTAAACATTTTATATTAAAAGGATATTTACTATTATCTATATTATCTTTATTCAATCTTACTCTATTTACAAATAAATTTTCCATTTAACCTCACTTATATTTTAACTTCAACTTGTTTACAATATTACTTATATTGTTAACATCTTGATTTTTTAGGATTTTTGCAATATTGTAAATATTTTTTTCAACATCATAAAAACTTTCTATATTTTCTATATCTTGTTCAACCCCATTTTTCATATAATATCACAAGAATAAATTATTTTCAAATTATAATAATTAAATTTAACTACATTATCATAAATTTCTTTACTAACTTTTGCATACATTTATTGCACACATGTTTATTATTGTGATCGATTAAATCCTTTGTACTAGAACAAAAAGTACATTTATGACTGTCTTTTACTAGACTTATTACATTATTTTCAACATAAATATCTAATCTATCATTAGTTTTTATATCAAATTTATTCCTTATCTCTTTTGGAATAACTATTCTTCCTAATTCATCAACTTTTCTACTCATTCCTGTATTATTCTTCATTATACTCCTCCAAATTGAATTTTTATTTCTTTTAGCAGTCGCTCTGCTAAATTATAGCATAATAAATATTATAAAATCAATACATAATAATGTTATTGAGGGTAGTTTATGAAAAAATTTGATGGAAAGAGCAATGCTTATGGCAAAATAATTGAAAAATATAGAAAGAGTAAAAATATGTCTAGGGCTGATGTTTCAAGAGAACTAGATTTAATAGATATTCCTATAAATCCAGATGAATTATATAGAATTGAAAGACAAAGTATGCTTCTAAAAGATTATGAACTTATTGCTATTTGTATGATTTTAGATATTGACTATAACGATTTAATCAAAGTAATTAAAAAGAAAAGATAAATATAGATAGAGCTTTAAAAGCACTATCTATATTTTTTTGCATTATCTTTCTAAATCCCATTCCTTTTCTTTTTCCTCTTTCTGTATTTGTTTCTCAGCATCTATTAAAATATGGTTTTCTTTTTGGAAATCTCTTATTAAATAATCTTCTGCACCTAAATCAAACTTCTTGCAAACCCAATGAACAAAAATGTGTATTGTATCTTTAAATCTATCTATTACATTTTTTAGATAGTTATTCTCATTTTCTAATCTGTTTATTTTGTGTTTATAAGTCCATTCTAAATCTCTTTCTTTTTTACTATATGCAGATTTTATTTCATCTAACTGATTATGCATATCTTTATTATCTGCAATAATGTCCTGTCTTTCTCTTTCGTATTTTTCAGCTTTTTCTACTATTCTTGCTTGTTTTGATAATTCTTGTTGTAAAATTAAATTGTCTTGATATAAGTCATTTATCAAGTTATCTTTTGGTTTTATTATCTCTTCAATTATCTTTTCATCTCTCTTTTTAGAAAATCTCATTACATTTATATCTTCTAAATTAGGAACATCTGGCAATTCAAGTTTTATATTCTGCAATTTTTCTTTTGTCTTTTCAAAGTTAGTTATATCCTTATATTCCTTTAAGTTTATATGTTTTCTTCCTGTTTCTTCTACTGCAACACCTCGTTCTAATTGAAAGTTATGATCTACCATATATTTGTGAAAAGCATTTTGTAATTGTCTATAACTATCTTTTTCTTTCCAAAATTCACTACAAGCAAGTTTATCAATATTATTCCCTTTTCTATCTGTCGTGTGAACTACTGGCAAAAAAACAAGGTGCATATGTGGAGTTTCCTCATCCATATGCACCTTTGCAGACATTATATATTGCTCTCCTAAATTTTTATATTCTGCAACAAAGTTATATGCAGTTTCAAAATATCTTTTTGTTTCTTCTTCTCCTATTTCATCAAAGAATTGTTTATCAGAAGTAATTATATATTCACAAGTAATATTACTAACTACTTTTATTTGTCCTTTTAGGTTGTATTCTTCTTTAAGTCTATCAAACTCTTTGTCGTATCTGTATTTAGGACTTTTTATCGAATAGTTCAAATATGATTTATCTTTATCTATATTCTCATTTGAATAATTCTTATTTTTTCTTTCGTTATGTCTGTATATTCCTTTTAGATTTTCTCTTTTGTATTTCGTATTTCTAATAATCGCAAAACTCATATTCTTTAACCTCCTTTTAATTCATTCAGCCGTTTTTTTCGGCTCGTATAACGGGCGATAGCTTGGCTATCGTAAGGGGTAATACAAGCAAAAATACAAGGTGCTTTTCTAGTAGCAATTCACATATAGAAACTACCTCTGCACCTCGTATTTTTACATTGTATTGTAACACACTACAACACTTTTTTAGCCTAATGGCAAAAAGTGTCAGTGTGGCAGGGACACCCCACACCCCCAAAACTAAAAATTGCTATCTCGCATTTTTTAGTTTTTTCATAAAAATACACCAAGTGTATTTTTATGCTTAACCATAAATTTGCTATTTGCAATTTATGGTTAAGAGAGGCAAGAAAAACATATTACATATTTTTTCTTACCTCTGTTTGAAACCTATTCGGTTTCAAACTTGCAAAATAAAAGCATAGGTTTTACTAATAACAAAACCTACACTTTAATTTTGCTTTATAGCATATCTACGATGTAAAATTATTATTTGCATAAAGACTATTCCAGTCAAAGCCTTCCTTATCATAATCTCGTTGTTCATAATTGCAATATCCCTTTTTATTATTATTTTTATATTTATTTATATTATATTTATTATCCTTAAACTTTTCTTCAATAGGGTATTGAAGTTTTGTTGGGGAGGGTATTAAACTTTTGTTAAATAGGGTATTTAACTTTTCTTCAATAGGTATTAACTTCCTTACATCTACTTCTTTACTATTCTCTTTGTATATCATTTCTATATTGATATATTCTTTATCTTTTAATGAGTTAACTAATTTAGATACTTGTGTTACTGATACATTTAGTAACTCACTTATAGTTTTATTGGTACAAAAGCAATATCCTTTTTCTTGGCTTAAAAATATTATTAGAGAATATATGTGTTTTTCTTTATCACTTAAATTTTTATCTGTTAACACTTCTATTGGAATCCATAATCCTTTTAAATTTAGATTTGACATTTTAATAACCTCCTTCCTCATAAATTCTTTCGCACCACATTGCCTTTATTTTAATTTTCATATTAAAAGTAGTATAAGTTTATATCTTAAAGTTGTAGATAAAAAATTGCCATAAAAAAAACGCCTTGAATTTAATTTCTTAAACTCAAAGCGAAATTATTATTTATTTTCTATAATAAACCACCATCTAAATAGTTTCTTCCACCATAATATATATGTGCTACATAAACTATTTTCTCTGGCTCATCTATGGTATATAAAATAACATAGTTATTTACAACCATTCTTCTATATTGTCGTTCTGTTCTATCTGTCTTCTCTATTTCTGTACACATTTTGGGAGAATTTTCTAATAAAAGAACATTATATATTACTTTTTCTCTTAATCTATTTGAGGCATCTATATTTTTTAATTTATTAGAAATATAGTCGCATATTTCTTCAAACTCATCTAAAAATTGATCAGCTAATTTTATGCTATATTCCATATTTCTCTTTCCATCCTTTAAATACTTCTCTAGCATCTTTTACTCTGCCATTTCTTATATCATCTTCTGCCTTTAATAGATGTTCTTCTATATCTTCCTTTAATAATTTTTCTCTATATTCTTCCATTTTCATAATTACAATATCATTATTATTCATAGCAATAACCATTTCTCCATTTTGATTAACTGCTGTTTTTAAATCTTGTATATTTGTTACTTGTATCATATCAATACACCTCTCTTTACTATACTATAAATAGTATAGCATAAATTTTACTATTTTTGAATAGTTTTTAATAATTTTCTAAAATTATTATTTGTAAATAATTTCATTATATACGATTTCTTCGGCTTGTCCTTTAATTGCATTCATTGTACCAACCCAGTATAATGGATCAGAGTTTTTCATTTCTTCGGTTAAGTCGCTTTTATCTTTCAATTCTTCAATAATTTGAATAACTCTTTTTGTTGCAGTTTCTTGTATCTCTTTTAAGTGTTTAGTTAAAGTTCCTTCCATTAACATTATTGTATATTCTGTTTTCTTGTATTCTTTCAAATAGTTTAATCTCATTCTGCCATATTTATTTAATTGTATTTTCTCTTGTTTTGGTATTACTAAATTTGGTATATAGTAATCTCCTTGTCTTACATATTCAATTCCTGTTTTTTCATCGATAAACCTTTCTTTTAATTCTTTCTTTTCCATAACTTTTACCTCCATAATTTTTTATTTTTAAGTTCAAAAAAAGATGAACTTTTAAATTCATCTTCTAAATATTTGAAAATTTATGATTTTGACTAAATTGTTTGTAGGAGGAAACCATTGTTATTACTAGATTTTATAAATTCGTCATAACAGAATATGGTTGTTCTCGTAATTACTACCATAGTAGCTGGCATAGGAAATATAGTGAGCAAGAAAGGAATATCTAGTAATGATGCTAGAATGCAATTTGGTGAGATAACTGAAGATGACTATAAGACCGAAAGCGATAATGTAAAATTTATGGTTTACTTTTTGCACGACAATAAAAAGGTAAATGGAACAGCAAACAGAATAGGCTATTCAGATACAATGTATTTTGATTTAAAGATGACAGAAGGAACATTGGAAAATGCTAAAATTCAGATTGCCTCACATAATTATTATTTAGAAACTAATTTAATGAGTGACTCTGTAATTAGCCAAAATTATGTTTCTAAGAATACAAAAGAGATTGATCTTAATAATTTATCTGGAAATATAGATAAAACTTTTGAAGCATCTGTAAAAAGCGGAGATTATGAATTTACAACAAGTATAGCAGATGCGATTGGAAAAGACATATCAAATTATAACAAAGAAACCACAATAACATTTACAGCTGATTATACAGATACAGCCGGACAGAAGACACAAATTTCAAAAGAAGTACCACTAACGATTTGTTGGTATGGAGAAGTAAACTGCGATATACCAGAAAAAGTATATGGAAGCGATAATTTAATACAAAAATATAGATTGTCAGATTCTTTAGATGTTGAAAATAATGAAATGACGATTGAATTTAATGTAGCCACTCAAGAAACAGAAAATGAGGTAATTCTTAATAAATCATATATTGAAGGAACAATACCTTTAATAAATGATATAGCACCAACAAATGTTATTATAGAAGGGGAAAATATAGAATATACATATGATCAAGATTCCAGAAAATTTACAGCAAGCCGTACTGCAAATATAGATGGGAATATTGTAACAGAGCAAGCATATAGTGGAATATATGCACAAAGTGAAATAAACTATAGATATAATGAATATAGAGTAAAAGCTACATATCCAATTGATGCATATCAATTAGATGAGGATGAATATATAAATATAGATATACCAGTAACAGCACATTATGAAGGTGTTAATGGAGAAAAAAGTAATGATATTACAAAAACTATAAATGTTACTTATTCTAATTTAACTAATGAAGAAACTGGATTTGATGTATCTGTAGGAAGAAATGTATTATATCCAGAAGAAAGACAAGTTGTTTCAAAACATAATGTTTTATTAGGATATGGATATAACAATAGTAATACAAATTTATGGCAAACATATTATACAAAATGGAACATAGTAACAAATCAAGAAGAAACAGCAAATAATGTAGTATTAACAGATAATGCAGTAGAGGATAAATTTATAAAGAGTGATGGAACAGAGATAGAAAATAATGGATATATAACAAATAAAGGTATTGCATTTACAAATCCGGTTTCAGCGCTTGGACTAGATGGATGGATTAAAGTGTATGATGATGAAACTGATGAATTATTACATACTTTTACAGCAGATGATTGGTCAGCGTACGATATGCTAAATCCATATGAATACGGAAAAGATGTAAAATATATAAGAATAGAAACAAGTGAAGTAAGTGAAAACAGCTTTGTAATTATATATAACATAAAACAAATTAACACTGGAAAAATGGTAGATGCTTTTTCTAAAAACGAAGTAGAAGATATGAAATATGTTCAAACTAGCTTTAATGGACAAATACTAGTTGATGGAAAAGTAAAATCTCTTGAAACAGATGCTAGAGCAAATTTTGAAGAAGAAATTTCAGTAGTTAACTTTGATATATCAGAAGGAGATATAGATACACAAAAAAGTAATAATATACAATTAGAAATATCACCTAATATGACACAATATAATACATGTACATGGAGTGACGAACAATATTTAATAAAATTCCCTTCGGACATAATAAATGTGACAATAAATGATGTAACAATAAATAATGCAGATGGTGTTAGTATAAGTGATTATTATAAATATACTGAAGATGGTAGCATATTTATAAAAATAGAAATGTCTGGTAATGCAAATGCTAATTATCAATTATTATTAGATTGTGCTGTGGAAACAAATCCAAAAATAGAAAGTAAAAAAGCAGATATAGAATTATATACATATAATGAAGAAAATAATTTATTCTATGAAACAGAAATTTCAAAAGACATATACGATATAAATAATAATACAAATACTGAAGAAAAAATTGGAAAGAAAACAAAAAATATAAATATATTAAGACCAGAAACATTACTTTCAAATGAATCTACAACGATTGAGGGAGAAACAATATATAATCCATTAATTGCAATGGTAGAGAATAGCGATAGAACAGCAAAAATTGATATAGAATTACAAAACAATCATAAAGATGCTATTTCAGATATAAAATTATTAGGAAAAATCCCATATGAAGGTAATACATACCAACAAACAGGAGAAAACTTGGCTTCTACATATACTGCACAATTAATTTCTGATGGCATAAATTTACCAGAAGAACTTGCAAAACGTGCAACCATATATTATTCAGAACAAGAAAATGTAACAGATGATCCAACAGATGAGGCAAGTGGATGGGTACAAAATACAGATGATTATAGTAATGTTAAAAACTTTTTAATATTATTTAATAGTTATCAAATGGAACCTGCAGAAGAATTAAAAATATCTTATGATATAAAAATACCAGATGATGCTGCATATAATGAAGTGGCATATTCTACACATACAATATATTATTCAGAACATAATGAAAGTGAAATAGAAAGAAAAACAGCAGACATAAATAAATTAGGATTTAATATAGCTAGAAGATTTAATTTTGAATTAACAATATATAGTAGACAAGATAATAGTCCTATACAAGGAGCTTCATTTAGAATTACTGAAATAGGAAATAGACTAAATAGTATGATTGTAGAGACAAATGCAGAAGGAAAGATAACTATTCCAGATTTGTTGTTAGAAAAAAATTATACAATTCAAGAAATAGGTGTTCCAGATGAATATATTCTAGATAGTAATGTAATAGAGTTTAGAGCATATGAAGAAAATGGAGAACTAAAACTAAATATATTTGGTCAGTTTGAGGAAGAGCCAGAAATAGATCAAGATAATGCACTTGTGTCAGCAACATTATATAATGAAGTTAAATATGACTTAGATATTACTAATTTAAATGATGATTCTAAAGGAGTAGTTTCCACATTTTCATTAGAAGGAAGAGGAGAAACACAAGAAGCAAGAACAGATAAAAATGGAAAATTAGTTTTTGAAGGACTATATCCAGACCAAGAATATATTTTAAAACAAACATATTCGAAAGGATATTATATAGAACAAGGAAAAGAAATTAGATTTAAAATTTCAAGAGGAGAAAATGGACTTGAAGTAATAGAAGATACTTCTGGATTATTGTCAATACAAACAGAAAGTGGAAAAATAAAGCCAACAGTAAAACTTACAATAAATAGTGAAAAGATACCAACATATAATTTAAAAGTTGTTTTATATGAAAATGAATCAATAATTCCTCTAGAAAATTCTAATTATACAATTACAGGTGGAGGAAAAGAAGATGGAGAAAGCTATACAACAGATGCAAAAGGTTCATTTACAGTAAAGGATTTATATGCATATGTAGAAGAAAAAAATGAAAGTGCAGAATATACATTAAAGCAAACCAACCCACCAACTGGATATGCTTTAAGCGAAGAAGAGGTTAAATTTAAAGTTACTAAAAACCCAGCTACACAAGAATTAACATTAAGTGTAACAGAAGGAACAATCAGAGAAGATTATACAATAGAAAATAACACAGTTACAATTTCATTAGATTCAAGAAAGTTATTTAAAATAACAACTATAGATGGAGAAAACACAGAATTATTACCAGGAGTAAAAGTGGTTATAAAAGAATCTGTAATTATAGATAATAAAGAGGTATATCAAGATCCAACAGATGAATATGGGAATGTCTTAGGAGAAGAGCAAATAATTAATGGAGAATCTTGTAGAGTATTTACAACAAACGAAAATGGTGAAATAGAAGAACCTCTAAAGGATGGTATTTATAAATTAGTAAAAATAGAAGTACCAGAAGGATATGAATTAGAAGAAAATGAAGAAGACAGAACATATTTTGTTGGTATTGGAGAAACAAGAGGAGTAGAAGTTGAAACTTCTTTTAGAGATCCATTACTAATGGCTAATGAATTTAGTCGTGAACCAGATCAATATTTTGTTGCTGGTAGAGAAGATGGTAAAGCGATGTATTACCATAATGGAGAAATATCTATAATTAATGACGAAAATCAAATTGAAAAAACTATATCATCAGACCATGTATATCAAATATTAACAAGGGAAAACGGATTTGATGTATTAACAGATTCTTCAATAATTAGATATAATGATAATCTAGACGTTATAAATACATATAACTTAATTAGTGGCATGAGATATTTTGATAGAGACGAGGACGGAAGTTATGTTGTAACAGGAAGTTTTGAAGGAAATAAGACTATTTCTGGAGCTAGTACAACTTCTGGAAGCAGTATTAGTATAAATTCTATTAAAACAGGAAGCTGGTTCTGGGAAAAGAATACAGTAGATATATTTGTAATGAAAGTAAATTCGTCAGGAAAGGTAGAATCGTTAGTAAATATAGGTGGAACAGGAGAAGATATACCTACATACATAAAAGTAATGGATGATGGAGATTATGTAGTATCTTCACATATGACATCAAGTTCCATAGAAGCAAGTATGAGTGATACTGGAAGTTCTTTATCTGGAACATTTACAGATAGTTTCTTTATAATGAATAGTGATACTATGAAAGTTTCACAAATTACTTCTGTAAAGACAAACAGAGGAAATGATGTAGCAACAGGAGGTAACTTACATAGAGCTCTTGAAGGAAAAGATGGAGCAATATATTATACAGGTCAATTAACAGGAAGTATTACATTTAGTGCAAGTGAAACTGTTTCAGGAAAGTCTATTACAGTAAGAAGTACAGGATCTTCAGATGCATATATAGTAAAATATAATACTGCTGGTAAAGTAGTATGGGCAATAAATGTTGGAGGAATAGGTACAGATCATTTATATTCAGCAGAAATTACTACAGATGGTGGAATTTTATTAGGTGGAGATTCTGAGAATGGAAGAATAACTGTTTCAGGCGATAAAACTTCTAGTGGAATGGATATTTCAACAGAGCCTATATCTGATAATGCCGGTACTTGGAGAGGAATTGCTATAAAAGTTGATGACGATGGAAGAGTTGTATGGGCAAATGAATTTGGATATAGTACTGATGAAGGTTGTTATGCCGTTTCTGGATTTACAGAAAATAGTTATGCTTTGTGTGGCTTTGAGACTCTTGGTATTAGTACACCGGTATTTATTAGAGTAGATGAAGCAGTCAAAAAATCAGAAATTTCTGAGGTAGAAGGAATAGAAATTCCATCATTAATGGAAAGATATAATATTACTACATCAGTAAATGGTGTAGGTGGAACTATAACAGGACAAAATGATGAATTAGTTGAAACTGTTAAATACGGAGAAGATAGTACTAAAGAAATAGTGGTTATTCCAAATAAAGGTTACGAAATATTATCTATAATTGTAAATGGCGAAAAAATTAGTTTTACACCAGACGAAAATGGAGCAGTAACATTAGAAAAATTTACTAATGTTACTGAAGATATAAATATTATTGCTGAATTTAGTAATAATACTTCAAAAATAATAGTACATCATTACTTATTAGAAACAGAAAATACAAAAATAGCAGAAGATGATGTGTTAGTTGGTATTGTAGGAACCGAATACACTACAGGACCTAAAATAGGTTTAGTAGGATATAAACTTGCAACAAACGAAAAAGGAGAATATGTAATTACAGGTAATCCTTCTGGAACTTATGGTGAATATGATCAAGAAATAAATTACTATTATGTAGAACAAGATGTTAAAGTAACAGTAAACCACTTTATAGAAGGAACAACAACACCATTAAGTCAAACTATTGTGACAGAATACAAAAAAGGTCAAACATATACAACAGATGTAGCAACTGACATACCAGAAGAATACGAACTTGTTAAAATTCCAAGTAATGCTACAGGTATTATTGATGAATCAGAAATAGTAGTAACATACTACTATAGATTAAAACCTACATATCAATATAAGATAGAATATTATTTTGACGGGCAGATAGATGATTCTTTAACTGAAACCGGAGAAGCAATTGAAGACAAAGTAATAGATTCATATACAGATAAAGTAAAAGATGGATATGTTTTTGAAAAAACAGAAAATTATCCGTTAACAATAAGTACAAATGAAGAAGAAAATATAATTAAAGTATATTATAAAGCAAGAGAAGATTTGTCATATAAAATAGAATATTACTATGATGGAATTATTGATGACGAAAAAACGATAATTGTAGAAAATGTAAGATTTGGAACAGTAATTTCGGAATTTACAAATAAGGCTATAGAAGGATATCAATTTGAAAAAACAGAAAATTATCCATTAACTGTTAGTACAGATAATGAAGCAAATGTAATTAAAGTATATTATACAATTAGAAAAGACCTTTACTATACTGTAAATTACTATGAGCAAGGAACAGAAAATAAACTTAGTACAAGTAAAGAGGTTGGAGGAAATACATATAATGCTGTAATTACAGAAGAGCCTATAGATATTAAAGGATATAATAAAGTTTCTGACAGAGCACAATCAATAGTTATAGGTGTAAATGAAGAAGAAAATGTAATTAATTTCTATTATACAAAGAGAACAGATTTAAGTTATACAGTAAACTATATAGAACAAGGAACTAATGAAAAAATAGCTGATAGTAAACAAGTAGACAATCAAACATTTAAAGATTCTGTAACAGAAGAGACTATTGAAATATCTGGATATTATGCTGTAGAGCCAACAGAACAAACAATAACAATTGAAGTAGAAAATAATATAATTAATTTCTACTATCAAAAAAGAACAGACATTGAATATACTGTAGAATACTATTATGATAATAAATTGGATAATGACAAGACAGAAATTTATACAGCAACATTTAAAGACGTAATAGAAGAATATGAAGATAAGAATATTACAGGATATAAATTTGAAAAAACAGAAAACTTACCATTAACAATAGTTGCAGACGAAAAAGATAATGTAATAAAAGTATACTATGTAAAAGACACATTTAAATACAATGTAGAATATTATTATGATGGTGAAATAAATGAAGGCGAAACAGAAGAATATACAGCAACATTCCAAGATGAAATAACAGAATATGAAGATAAAAACATCACAGGATATAAGTTAGAAAAAACAGAAAATTTACCACTAACGATAACAGAAAATCCAGATAATAATGTAATAAAGGTATATTATATAAAAGATACATTTAACTACACAGTAGAATACTATTATGATGGTAAAATAAATGATTCCAAAACAGAAAATTTACAAGCAACATTTAAAGATGTAATAGAAAAATATGAAGATAAGAATATTATAGGATATAAACTAGAAAAGACAGAAAACTTACCATTAACAATATCTGCAAATGAAAAAGATAATATAATAAAAGTATACTATGCAAAAGATATATTTAAATATACTGTACAATATTACTATGATGGTATTTTAAATGAAGAAAATACAGAAGAATATACGGCAACATTCCAAGATAAAATAACAGAGTATGAAGATAAAAACATCACTGGATATAAATTAGATAAGACAGAGAACTTACCACTAACAGTTACAGAAAATGCAGAAAATAATATAATAAAGGTATACTATGTAAAAGATCAATTTAGCTATACAGTAGAATATTACTATGATAATGTAAAAGATGAAGCATTAACCGAAAATTATACAGCAACATATCAGGATGTAATAGAAAGTTATATAGATAAAGTAAAAGATGGTTATAGACTTAAAAAAGTGGAAGGAATGCCTCTAACAATAACAGAAAATTCAGATAATAATGTAATTAGAGTATACTATGAAAGAAAAGATACAAAAGTAATAGTAAAATACTTAGAAAAAGATACAAATAAGGTATTAGATGAAAGTGCAAACTACGAAATACCAGGAAAAGTATTTGATGAATACGAAACAGAACAAAAAGAATTTACAGAATATAATTTTGTAGAAGCTACAGACAATACTACAGGGACAATGACAGAAGAACCAATAGTGGTAATATACTATTATGTGCTTAAAACACCATATTTAACAGATGAAGAAATAAGCAAAAATGGAACTGTAATGATAGAAAATTTAGATAGTGAAATAACATATAATATTTCATATAAAGTAAATTTACAAGATTATATGGGACAAGCTCAAATTAAAATGGTCGATACTCTTCCATATGCAATAGATACATCAAAATCATCATTAGATTCTGGGGAATATAATCCAGAGAATAATACAATAACATGGGTAGAAACAATAGGTGATATATATTCTTATGAAAACAGAAATAATGAGATAGAAATAAATAAAACTATAACTGTAGTATATTTAGGATTAGAACAAGAAACTACAAGCATAGAAAACAGAGTAACTGCTAAGATTAAAACACAAACTCCAGAAAAAGAGTTTGTGGAAAAAGAAGCAACAAGTATAACTACAACTGGATTTACAGTTAATATACCTGTAAGCAAAATCTGGGATGATGAAGGTAATAAATTAGGAAATCGTTCAAATAGTGTAATCTTTAAAATAACTGGTAGTGATGGAAGTGAATATTCAAAAGAGCTAATAAAACCAGGAACAGCAGGAAGTACTACAATGCAATATGACGAAAACAAATGGAATGATATTTTTGAAAATCTTCCAAAATATGATAGCAATAGAAATGAAATAGTATACACTTTATCAGAAGAAGAAAAAACAGAAGGGGACCTAAAATATTATGATACATCTATAAATCAAGATACAAAAGAAGTAACAAATACTGATAAATATGGAAAAGTAACAGTACATTATTACATTCAAAATGTAGATGGAACAACTACAACAAATAGAGTTCCAAATATAAATGGAACAGAAATAGCAGATGTAATAATAGAAGGAAAAGAAGGGGATTCATATACAGTATCTGAAGCACAAAATGTAAATGATAAATATGAATTAGTAGAAGAAAAGTTACCTCCAAGTGAAGGAATTATACAAAAATATAATGAGGAAGAGCCTCAAGAAGTAATATATTATTACAGATTAAAACCAGCTAAAGTAATAATAAATTACATAGAACAAGATGAAGATGCTATGAGTTTAGCAACTCAAGAAGTAATAGAAGGACATGTAGATGATATATATAATACAAATACAGATTATAGAAGGGAAACTATCTCAAAAGACGGAAAAACATATACATTAGTACAAGATAGTGGGAATACTGAAGGTCAAATGACTGTATCAGATATAGTTGTAACATATTATTACCTACAACATACAAAAGCAACAGTAAGATATGTTGAAGGAAATCCTGAAACAGGTGAAATAGTAAAAGACTTAGAAGCATCAAGAACAGAAGAGGGATTGGTAGGCGATGAATTTGTAACAAATGAAAAAGCATTTATAGGATATAGATTAATAAAGAGCCCAGAAAAAGCAACAATAAAAATGACAAAAGAAGAGCAAATTTTAATTTATTACTATGAACCTGTATATGCAGGTTTAGTAGAAAATCATATAGATGATAGGACTGGAAAAGTATTATATACAGAAGTTCATCAAATACAAGTAGGACAAAACTATGAAATATCAAGCAAAGAATTTGAAGGATATGACTTAGTAGAAACTAAACTTCCAGAAAACAGTACAGGAATAATGGAAGAAGAATTGGTAACAGTAAATTACTACTATATTAAAAAAGCAGTATTAGAAGTAAACTATGTAAATGTTTTAACAAAAGAACCACTAACAGAAAAAACTGTGGATAACACAAAACATGAAGGTGATTTATACACAACAGAAGAAAAAGAATTTATAGGATATGATTTAGTAGAAGTTCCAGCAAATAGCAAAGGAACAATGGAGGTTCGAACTGATGCTGATGGAAATATAGTAAATAATAAAACTGTTGTCACATACTATTATGCGCAAAAGGCTCAAGTAGAAGAACATCATATAGATATATTAACAAATGATGAAATAGAAAATCCAACAATACATGATGGACATGTTGGAGATGAATATAATATATCTTCTAAAGAATTCTTAAGTTATGCATTGGTAATAGTAGATGAAGAAGGGAATAATATGTTACCAGAAAATAACACAGGAACAATGACAGAAGAAAAAATAGTTGTAAAATATTACTATAATCAACCAGCAAAGGTAATTGTACACTATGTAGATAGAGAGTCAGGAAAAGAATTAGAAGAAACAAATGAAGAAGGTAAATTACAATCTAGTCAAATTGTAATTGAAGGACAAAAATATGATGAATACAATACAAAAGCAAAAGACTTCACATATTACACATTAGTAGAAAGACCTTTAGAAGAACAAGGAAAAATGAAGGTGGAAATAACAAAAGATGAAAATGGAAATGATATTGTTGTAAATACAATAGATGTATGCTATTATTATGAACCAAAGCCATTTAACATAGCTGTAGATAAACTAATTAGTAAAATAATAGTAAATGGAGAAGAACAAAATATAGGCAATGATAAATTGACAAGAGTAGAAATCTACAGAAAAAATGTTGATGACACAGATGTAAAAGTAGAATACACAATAAAAGTTAAAAACACTGGAAAAGTAGATGGAATAGCAACAATACGAGAAAATATTCCAGAAGGAATGAGCCTTGTAAATAATGATGGAACATGGGAAGAACAAGATGGATACATAGAAAAAGTAATAACAGACATAAAAGCAGGAGAGACAAAAGAATATAAAATAACTTTAAGTTGGAACAAGGGAAATAACAATCTAGGGGAAAAAGATAATACAGTAGAAATAATAAAAACAGGAAATATACCAGGATTTAAAGAGCAAAATGTGGATGACAATAGTTCAACAGCAAGAGTACTTATAAATGTATCAACAGGTAGTGTACCATGGCCATTGGTAATTGCTTTAATAGCATTAGTAGGCTTAGAAGGAGTAACATTAAGTTATGCAAGAGTCTTAACAAATAAACAAAAGAAAGCAAGAAAAACAAGTAAGTAAAAGGGAACATCATTCAGAAAAGAGTGATGTTCTTTTTCTTCTATTGATTCAAAAAAATTATAGTTTACCTAAAAAATATAAAAACACCTAAAAATCAATAAAAACTAAGAATTAGTGCATTTCTAAAATATGTAAAAAAATTAGCAAATACTATAAAAATAAACAACAAAAATTTATAGTAACATAAGAAGTATAAGTTTGACATTACGAATTTTCAAATATAAGATATCTTTAAACAAAATAACGATACATAAAACAAAAGAAGGACGTGGGATTATGCACTATGCGGACATAAAAAAGATTGATATAGCAAATGGCGAAGGAGTAAGAGTTTCTTTATTTGTAAGTGGGTGTAGACACCACTGCAAAGGATGTTTTAACGAAATAGCTTGGAATTTTAAATATGGTAAAGAATTTACTCAAGATACAGTAGACGAAATAATAAAAGATTTAGACCATGACTATGTAGAAGGACTAAGTTTACTTGGCGGGGAACCACTAGAGCCAGAGAACCAAGAAGCATTAGCTAAATTAGTTACAAAAGTAAAAGAAAAATATCCAAATAAAAATATCTGGTGTTATACAGGTTTCGACTTCGAAAAAGATATTATGCCAGAATGTAAAACATCAGCTGTAACAAAACAGCTTATATCAAATATAGATGTTATAGTAGATGGAAAGTTTGACGAAAGCAAGATGGATAGAAAATTAAAATTTAGAGGATCATCAAATCAAAGAATAATAGATGTAAAAGAAACATTACACGATAATGCGATAAAAATGGTAAAATTTACCGATTAGCATATTGACAAGCTAATATTAATTATATATAATAGAGTAGCTATAAAAGTTACGGTGATATTATACACTAATATTACACAAAACTTATTAGCAAAAAAATTATAACTTTTGTCTGAGAACAGAACTTTATACAAAAGTTAAAATTTATCCCACAGTTGTAAGAAGCCGGAAGGAGGGGAAAATAATGTCATCAGAAGTTAAGGTAAAAGATGGAAATATAGAAGATGCTTTAAAAAGATTTAAAAGACAATGTGCCAGAAATGGTGTAATCCAAGAAGTTCGTAAAAGAGAGCATTATGAAAAACCTAGTGTTAGAAGAAAGAAAAAATCAGAGGCAGCTAGAAAAAGAAAATTTTAATATAAAATTAGTTAATAAGGTTGGAAATTAGAATAAATCTGATTCCAACCTTTTTGAATATCTAAA
>ERZ827520.1576-NODE-1576-length-25431-cov-3.082164_pt1 | contig 25431 bp, 19 predicted proteins | sample MGYA00519581_ERZ827520 | MGnify/ENA primary metagenome ERZ827520 (study PRJEB31778, sample SAMEA3449339) | human gut metagenome | biome: human gut; feature: human-associated habitat; material: faeces | place: United Kingdom | collected 2010/2012 ...
ATCAGCGGGAGATCGTGATCCGGGGATTTCAGACGATGCCCAAGGATGTGCGGGAATACTGCCGGCCTATGCTGGAAATTTTTGAAGATTTGCATGAGAAGAATCCGAAAATCACTTGCCGGATGGAGTAAAAACCAGGCGCAGCCTTTGGCTGCGCCCCCCTTTTGCCCCGCCTGACGGCTTGCCCGCCCGGTCGGTTGCGAGAGACGATGTCAATCCTTCAGCCCGATGCTCTTTTTGATCTCGAAGAGTTTTACCAACGCCTCCACCGGCGTGAGGCTGTTGATGTCGATGCCCTTGAGCTGTTCCTTGATATTGACCAGCGTGGGGTCGTCCAACTGGAAGATGCTCAACTGGATGTTGTCCGAAGAAGGCTCTACCGGAACCGACATCTTGCGGGCCTTTTTCGCCGCCGCTCCCCCGGCCACGCTTCCCAGTTGGGAGCGTTCCATCTGCTGCAGGATCTGCGTGGCGCGTTCGATCACCGGAGCCGGCATGCCCGCCATCTGCGCCACATGGATCCCGAAACTGTGGTTCGAACCGCCCGGCTGGAGTTTGCGGGTGAAGATCACCTGGTCGCCGACCTCGCGCACCGACACGTTGAAATTGTGAATGCGGGGGAACGAGTCGGCCATCTCGTTGAGTTCGTGGTAATGGGTGGCGAAAAGCGTCTTGGGCCGCTGGCGCGACTGATGCAGGTACTCGGCAATGGCCCACGCGATGGAAATGCCGTCGTAGGTACTCGTGCCGCGGCCTATCTCGTCCAGAATGATCAGGCTGCGCTCCGAGATATTGTTCAGGATGTTGGCCGTCTCATTCATCTCGACCATGAAGGTCGATTCGCCCGAGGACAGGTTGTCCGACGCCCCCACCCGGGTGAAGATCCGGTCGACCACCCCGAGACGTGCGCTGCGCGCCGGCACATAACTGCCCATCTGCGCCATCAGGCAGATCAGGGCCGTCTGACGCAACAGAGCGGACTTACCGGACATGTTCGGTCCGGTGATCATCATGATCTGCTGCGTCTCCCGGTTGAGGGTGACGCTGTTGGGGATGTACGGCTCTTCGGGCGGCAGACGCCGTTCGATGACCGGATGGCGGCCGTCGATGATCTCGATGTCGGTAGTCTGGTCCACCTGGGGACAACAGTACTCGTATTGCTGGGCGACCGAGGCCATCGAAAGCAGGCAATCGGTCTCGGCTACCACGCGGGAATTTTCCTGAATGGCGGCGATGTACTTCCCGCACTGCTCCACCAAGGCGGTGTAAAGGCGGGATTCGATCTGGGCGATGCGGTCCTCGGCGCCGAAGATCTTGGCTTCGAATTCCTTGAGTTCGGGCGTGATGTACCGTTCGGCCGAGACGGTGGTCTGCTTGCGGATCCAGTCGGAAGGCACCTTGTCCTTGTGCGTATTGCGCACCTCGATGTAATAGCCGAACACGTTGTTGAACCCGATCTTGAGCGAGGAGATGCCGGTGCGTTCGGCCTCCTGCTCGATGATGCCCGAGAGGATCGCCTTGTTGGAATGCAGCATCGTGCGCAGTTCGTCCAACTCGGCATCGGCCCCTTGGGCGATCACCCCGCCCTTGGACAACTGGGCGGGCGCATCCGCAGCCAGGGTGCGGCGGATCGCGGCGCAGAGTTCGCCGCAGCCGTCCACCGCCTGGGCCATCTGCACCAGCAGGGGGCTGTCCTCCGCCTGTCCGAGGATGTTTTTCATCGGGGTGCCGACTTCGAGCGAAGCGCACAAGGCAGAGAGTTCCTTCGGGTTGATGCGCCCCGTGGCCACCTTCCCCGCCAGGCGCTCCATGTCGGCCACCGAAGCGATGTAGCGGCGCAGTTCGTCCGCCTTTTCCTCCTGCGAGAGGAAGTATTTCACCGCTCCCTGCCGGCCGCGGATCGCCTCGACGTCCTTGAGCGGGAGCATGAGCCAACGGCGCAGCATCCGCGCTCCCATCGGGCTGATGGTGCGATCCAGCACATCGAGCAAGGTGGTGGCGTTTTCACTGGGCGAGGAGAGGATCTCCAGGTTGCGCGCTGTAAAACGGTCGAGCCACACATACGTGTCGCTCTGGATACGGGCTATGCGGGAGATATGGTCGATGCGGTTGTGCTCGGTCTGACGCAGGTACTCCATCACCGCCCCGGCGGCGGCGATACCGTCGGACATCCGGTCGATGCCGAAGCCCTTGAGAGAGCGGGTCTTGAAATGATTTTGAAGGGTCTCCCGGCCGAAACTCTCGGAAAAAGCCCAGTCGTCCAGCATGTAGGTACGGTAGGAGGTGCCGAAGACCTCGCGGAAGCGGACCTTCATCCGCCGCTCGTGCAGCACTTCGCTGGGAGAAAACGTTTCGAGCAGTTTGACGGCCTGCCCCTGCGGGCCTTCCGAAACGAGGAACTCCCCGGTGGAGACGTCCAGGAAAGCTACGCCGACCCCCTTTTGCCCGAAATGCACCGCCGCCAGGAAGTTGTTCCGTCCCGAGGCGAGCACCTGATCGTTCATCGCCACCCCGGGGGTGACGAGTTCAGTTACGCCGCGTTTGACGATCTTTTTGGCCAGTTTCGGGTCTTCCAACTGGTCGCACACCGCTACCCGCCGACCGGCCAGCACCAGCTTGGGCAGGTAGGTGTCGATGGCGTGGTACGGGAAACCGGCCATCGCCGTTTCGGTGGGCAGCCCGGCGCTGCGCTTGGTGAGCACAATGCCCAGAATGCGGGAACACTCCACCGCATCCTGCCCGTAGGTTTCGTAAAAGTCGCCCACCCGGAACAACAACACCGCATCGGGGTGTTTGGCTTTTATGGCGTTGTACTGCGCCATCAAGGGGGTTTCAGTCGTTTGTTTTGCCATCGTGGTCTGCTCTTTTCCTCCACGAAGTTAAGAAAATTTCCGTCCCTGCCAATGCCCGCCGGAGCGCATTTTGGCAATGATCTCGCGTTGGATCTCGGGCACGCGCCACTCCAGCCCCCAATCGGGAGCAAGGCGATACCGGGGCGGGGTCTCGGAGATGAAACGCTCCACCGGCAGGTCGGGACGAAGGTGTTCGAGCACTTCGATGATGAAATCTTCGTATTCCTCCCGACGCTCGAAAAGATGGATCCCTGCCCGATCGCCCTGCAACCAGCGCTTTGCCAGCGGCGTGTCGCGCATAAGCTGGAGCTGGTGGAACTTTACGGCCGAGAGGGGAAGTTCGTTGATCTGCCGCACGGAATCCAGTTCCCGTTGCCGCCCGGTAAGCCCAAAGAGAAAATGCGCGGCGGTGTGAAGCCCCCGCCGGGCCGTACGCTGGATCGCGTCCCGGGCCGCGGCGTAGTCGTGCCCCCGGTTTACCTGAGCCAGGACATCGTCGTAGACGCTTTCCACGCCGTACTCGATGCTGACGAAATGCGTGCGGGACAAGGTGGCGAAAAAATCGAGCATGGCCTCGTCCATGCAGTCGGGGCGGGTGCCGATCACCAGGCCGGAGATGGCGGGATGGGACAATACCCGGGCATAGAGGTCCCTGAGGTGGTCGGGATCGCCGTAAGTATTGGTGTAGGCTTGGAAGTAGGCGACGAATTGCGCGCTGCGGGGATAGCGTTTGCGCAAGAACCCGATCCCTTCCTCGATCTGCACGTCGAGGTCCGTGTGGTGGGTATAAAACGGGACGAAGGCTTCGTTGTTGCAGAAAGTGCAGCCTCCGGTGCCCACCCGCCCATCGCGGTTGGGGCAAGTAAATCCCCCGCGACACTTTCGGCACGCGCCCGCCGAAGCGCTCCTTGAGCCTTTCGGCCGCGCTGTTGTACGGAAGGGCATCGCCCCAGGGAAAGCTCTCGGGAATCATCTTCTCTTGGCGGTTTTACAAACGGTTAGAACAAGGCATGCCCCACCGAAGCCGCCGCCACGGCATACAGGGCCGCCGTCTCGGTACGCAGCCGCGCCTGCCCCAGCGAAACCGGCACATACCCCGCCTTGAGCGCCTCGTCGAGTTCCTCGGGAGTGAAGTCGCCCTCGGGGCCTATCAGGACAATGCTGTCCTGCGAACGCGCCAACAACGAAGCTGCCTGCTGGCGTTCCCCCTCCATGCAGTGAGCCATCAGACGGCAGGCGGAAGACGACGCCGTCTGGCGGAGAAACGTCCGGAAATCGGTCGGAGGGTCGAGCTGCGGGAAGGTCGCCTTGAGGGACTGCTTGCCGGCCGAGACGATGATCTTTTCCCCCCGGTCGCGGTTGTACACCCTCCGTTCGCTGCGGGCGCAGATAAGCGGAGTGATGCGGTCCACGCCGATCTCGGTAGCTTTCTCGAGCAGCCACTCCATCCGGTCGTTGGATTTGGTGGGCGCTACGGCAATGTGAAGGCGGTAGGGACGCCGCTGGTCGTCCTCCAGGGTTTGCTCCACGCGTACCGAGACCCCCGAGGGGCTTGCCAGGGCGATCCGTCCGCGCACCATCACGCCCCGTCCGTTGGTCGCCAGGAGGGTTTCGCCTTCGACCATCCGCAGGACTTTGACCACATGGTGGCTTTCGTCCTTGTCCAGGGTGAAAAACTCCTCGGAAGGGAGCAGGGAAGGAGCGTAAAAGAGTTGCATATCCGGAAATGGTGTTTTCTTCGTCTAAAGCGAATACCGCGCCTGCGCCACGGCGGACTCGTCGGTGAACTGCCCTCGGAGGTACTTGAAATACCCCGTTACGGCGATCATCGCGGCATTGTCCGTGGTAAACTTGAGGGCCGGAAGGTGCAGGACGATCCCCTGACGGGAAGCGGCCTGCTGCAAAGCCTCGCGCAAGCCCGAGTTGGCCGAAACGCCTCCGGCGATGGCTGCCTCGCGGATGCCGGTCTGCCGGAGAGCCCGCAGGAGTTTGGAGACCAATATGTCCACGATCGTCCCTTGTACCGAAGCACAAAGGTCGGATAGGTGTTCCCGGACGAAATCGGGGTCTTCCTTTTCCTTTTTCTGCAAAAAGTACAACACCGAGGTCTTGAGCCCCGAGAAACTGAAATCCAGCCCGCCCGGTTCGGGGCGGGAAAAGGAGAAGGCTTTCGGATCGCCCTCCCGCGCCAAGCGGTCGATGTGCGGCCCGGCCGGATAAGGCAGGGAAAGCATCTTGCCGATCTTGTCGAAAGCCTCACCCGCCGCATCGTCGATGGTCGAACCCAGGACAGTCTGTTCCAGGTAGTCGTCCACCCGCACGATCTGGGTGTGTCCGCCGCTGACGGTCAGGCACAGAAACGGGAAATGCGGCACGGGGCGGCCGCTGCCGTCGTCCACGAAATTGGCCAGGATGTGCCCCTGCATGTGGTTGACCTCGATCAAGGGGACTCCCAGCGCGACCGAAAGGCTCTTGGCAAACGAGGTGCCCACCAAAAGCGAACCCATCAGGCCCGGTCCGCGGGTAAAAGCGATTGCGGATATGTCCTCTTTGCGTATATTTGCTTGTCTGATGGCAGCATCGACCACCGGGACGATATTCTGCTGGTGGGCGCGCGAAGCCAGTTCGGGGACTACGCCCCCCCAGAGTTCGTGGACTTTCTGCGAGGCGATGACGGTGGAAAGCAACTGCGTACCGCGCACCACGGCCGCAGAGGTGTCGTCGCAGGAGGATTCGATGCCCAGGATAACGGGCTGCTCAAGTGTTGTCATGGGACAAAAATACGCAAAGGCGAGCGCAGCGGCAAGGGAGAAAACGAAGTTTTCGCACCGCGCCAACGGCCGAGAGTGCCGCCTGTTTTTCAAAAACGAACACTATCCGCATGAATAAAATCGCCCGGAGGGCGTCCATATGGCTGACTGGTCTGTTGCTGCTCGTAGCCTTGGCAGCGGGCAGCCTATTGCTTTCGCCGGTGCAGAGCTTCCTGGGGAGAAAAGCCGCGGAGCTCCTCTCGCAACACATCCCCCAGCAGGCGAGCATCGGACGGATCGACATCCGACCGTCGGGGCGGATCTTTCTTTCGGACATCCGGGTGCTGGACCACCGGGGGGATACCCTGATGGCCATCGACTCGGTCCGGGCAAGGATAAAGCGGAGCTCGCTGTGGACCGGTCGCCTGGCCTTCCGGCAAGCCGACCTATACGGCCCGAAAGTGCGGGTAATCAAATACCCCGGGGAGGATCGCTCCTCCCTCGCGCTGTTTCTGGACCACCTCAAGGGCGAAAAGAAAAAACCTTTTTACCTGGACATCGCCCGCGCCCGTTTGTTCTCGGGGGAATTTTCCTTCCGGGACGATGAAAAAGCGCAATACGAGGCCGTACAAAACCTGTCTTTGGGATTATCCGGGCTGTCGATCGCCCCGGGCGACTACCGCGCTACGCTCGACTCCCTGCAAGCACAAGGCCGCGACGGGAGCCGGATCCGCCATCTCTCGGGAGAATTCCGCTTTGCTCCCCGGGGGATCATCGCCGACGGAGTAAAACTGCTCACCGAATACAGCGACTTGTCGTTCTCGGCTTCCACGTACCTGCCCGAGAAAGACTCCACGAGCCAAACCTTCGGGCAACGCCTGCGCCGGGGAGAGTTTTCCCTCTCTGTCGATCCCTCGCACATCGACCCGCGCGACCTCCGGCCGTTTTACCCCCGGGCGGAGGGGATCCCTCCCATTGAACTCTCGGCCCACATCGTGGCGCAAAAGGGTCTTCTGGATGTAAAAAATCTCGACTTGTCGGTCGGCGATCTGCTTTCCACCGACCTCTCCGGACAGATAGACGCCCCGACTTCGCTGCGGGAAGGCAGCGGAAGCATCGTGCTGAAAAATCTCCGGATACTGCCCAGGGAAGCCCTCGCCGTGGCCAAACGCGCCGCCGGTGAAAAACTCTCCGGAAAGGCCCTCGACAAACTCTCCTCGGTGGCCTACCTTTCGGGAAGCGGGCTGCTCACCTTGGAAAAAGGGAACGTAACTTCCGTCGTTTCGCTCACCACCCGTCAGCACGGGCGGATCTTCCTGCGCGGACAGTCCACCGATCTGTGGAATCGCAGAAATGCCCGCTATACGGTACGTGCGGTACTGGAGAACGTCAACGCCGGTCTGCTCACCGGTGCGGAGAGCCTGGGGAAAACCACCCTCTTTGCCGACATCCGGGGACGGGGGTTCCAACCGGACAACGCGACGGTAGAACTCCGTTCGTCGATCCCGCTGCTGGAATTCCGGCAATATCCCTACTCCGGCATCTCCCTGCAAGCCGACTTGAAAGGCGGGGTACTGGCCGTCGAGACGACGGTAAACGACCCGAATCTGGCCGCCAAGATCTCCTCCCGGGTGGAACGAGGTACGGAAAAAGGCTCGCTGCACACCTCTCTGGACATGTACCTGGACCAGAGCGATCTTCATGCCTTGGGGCTGGTGCAGGACAGTATTGTCAATCTGCGCGGCACGATCCAGGCAGAACTCACCGGTTCGGGGCCGGATGACGTGCTGGGGACGGTCGATTTTTCCGAGATGAGCTACAACAACGGCAACAACTACTACTACATCGACCAGATCCGCATCGCCTCCGAACAGATAGACAGCCTTTCCCGCCGCCTTTCGATCGAATCCGAAAACCTGTTCAACGGATACATCCAGGGCAACTACCTCCTCACCCAAGTCCCCGCTGCGGTGACCAACGGGCTGCTCTCGGGCTTCAAGGCCTACCGGAAAAAGGAAGTAACCCCCGGACAGCAATACGACTTCCAGTTCCATATCACCGCCTCGAACGTAAAGATCGTCAATACCCCCCTGATCTTCGACGGCCGAACCTACTTCGGCGGGCGGGTCGATACTTCGGGAGACGACTTCTCCCTCGAGGTCCTGGCCGACCGGATCAACTACCGGGACATCCTGGTCGATACGCTTCAAGTACGCCTTAACACCGCACTGGCCAACGTACTGACCCTCCAGGCGGACAAATTCATCAACCCGGTGTACAGCATCGAAGGCCTGGACTTCTCCGCGCTGCGCTATGCGGACAGCCTGGCCATCCGCAGCGACTTTCACAAGTGGAACAGCGCAGACAGCATTTCCTTCCACCTCAACGCCTACCAGAAGGACGACACACAGGGGAATATCATCGTGGGCTTCCTGCCCTCGCGGATCGATCTGGAACACCTCGGTTGGCGTTTCGGCAGCCAGGGAATCCCCGGACGCGACCGCGTCGTATGGAACGTGAACAGCGGCGAAGTACGCATCGATTCGCTCGAGATGACCTCCGGGGAGGCGATGATCGGCGCCGGGGGATTCTACACCCCGCGCGATTCGATGGACCTGCGGCTGGAGGTCCGTTCGCTCGACCTTTCGCGAACGGTATTCCTGCGCAACAATGTCCCGCTGGAAGGCAACCTCAACGGGCTTCTCCACCTCTCCCGGGCCGATGCCCAGGCTACAGTCATCCCGGAAGCCTCTCTGCGCATCGATTCGCTGGCCATCGGGACGAGCCGCATCGGCAACTTCGACCTGTCGGTAGTGGCCGACCTGGGAAAAGGCTACGTGAGTACCTCCGCCCACCTGATCCACGGATCGCGGGAAGCACTGGCGCTTTCCGGCGGGTTAAGGATCGAGGAGCGCAGCCTGATCCCCGAGATAGACATTTCGCTGGACAGCCTGCCGGTCGATGCGGTGCATTACCTGCTGCCCACGGTTTTCAACCGTTCGAGCGGTTACGCCTCGGCCCGGCTTGAAATGCGCGGGCGGTTGCGACAACCCGACATCAACGGAAGCATTCGCCTGGACGGAACCCGACTGGGGATCAATTTTACCAACGTGGAATACTCCGTTCCCGACGGTACGATGGTGCCGGTGCGCAACAGTTTCTTTTATTTCGAGAAGATCCCGGTACGCGATGTGGCTTACGGAACCCAGGGGACCTTGCAGGGCCGGATCTACCACGACCGGTTCAAACCCTGGTACCTCGACCTGCGTGCCGATGCCGACCGGATGCTGGTGCTCAATACCACGGGGGAGAACGAAGAAAAATTTTACGGACGGGTCTTCGCATCGGGTTACCTGCAACTTCAGGGGCCGACCCAGGCGTTGAAATACAACATTGCAGGCCGTACCGAACGCAATACCACCTTTGCCATCGACATCGGCAGTACGTCGGACTTCAAGGAATCCCAGATGATCACTTTCGTCCCTCCGCGCTCCTCCCATGTGGATTCGTTGCTGCTGAACCTGAAAAAGAAGATCGTCAAGACGACGGCTTCTTCCTCGAGCGAGATGAACATCGCCATCCAGGCCACCCCTCAGGCCACCCTGACTCTTTACCTGGACAAAGCCACCGGGCACATGATCCAGGCCACCGGACAGGGGAATCTTGCCATGCACCTCTCGCCCAAAGGCGCCTTTACCCTCAACGGGACTTACGAAGCGACGGGGGGAACGTACAACTTCGTGTACACCATCATCAAACGTCCCTTCAACCTGCTCTCGGGCGGAAAGATCACTTTCGACGGCGACCCGGCCAATCCTTCGCTCGACCTCTCGGCTTCGTACAAGACGACCGTCAAACCGGCCGTATTCCTGTCCTCCGTGGCCGAAAACGCCCGGGAAGAAGTCCTGACCACCATCCATCTGACGGGCGATCTGAACAATCCGGTGTACAATTTCGACATCCAGATGCCCCGCGCCACCGAAAACGTTCAGGAGGAACTCGCTTACCGCCTCTCCGACCAGGAGCAGCTCAACCAACAGTTCATTTCGCTGATGGTACTCAATTCGTTTACCGCCAGCGGGGAAAATGAAAACCAAAACCTGGTGGCCACCGGTGTATCGGGCCTGACGGCCAACATGCTTTCTTCGCAGTTCTCCAACATCCTCCAGCGTTTTGTCCGAGGAGTGGACATCAACGTCAATCTCAATACCGCCACCAATCGATATGTCGGCACGACCGAAAGCACGGACGTGGAGATCGGGGTTTCCACCAAATTTTTCGGCGACCGCATGACGGTAAACGGCATCGTGGGCGTACCGACCGGCACCACCCAGTCCGACCTGTTCGGCGACGTGGAGATCGAGTACAACATCACCCCCGACGGACGGCTGCGCGCCGTTTTCGTCAACCGCCGTCAGAACGACTACCTGAACAACCAACAGGGCTACCTGCAGAGCATCGGTGTGTCGTACCGGCAGGAATTCAATACTTTCCGCGAACTCGGAGCCTTGATCAAACAATCCTTCTCCGGGAAGAGATCCGAACAGCGCCGCAAAGCCCGCGCCGAACGAAAAGCCGAACGAACGGGCGAACGACAACCCCTCCCCACCCCGGAGCTTCTGCCCGCCCCGGCAGCCGACACACTCGACACTGTGCCCGAAACATCTGCCGCAGACAGCGCTACGGCCAAAATCTCGTTCCGATGAGCTCCAACCGATCCACCGGCCTTTTCCGTTTCCAACGCTTTTCGATGACCCATGCCCGCTCGCCGATGAAGATCGGTACGGACGGAGTCCTGTTAGGGGCCTGGTGCGACGGTTCGCAGGCCCGATGGGCGCTGGACGTAGGGACCGGTTGCGGGCTGATCGCCTTGATGCTGGCGCAACGCTACCCGCTGTTGCAGGTAGAAGGCATCGACATCGATCCGGGAGCCGTAGCCGACGCCCGGGAAAACTTTGCCGGCAGCCCCTTTGCCGAGCGCCTTTCCGTACGCCAGGGGGATGTGCTGACCGCCGATTTTTCCCGACGCTACGACCTGATCGTCTCCAATCCGCCTTTTTTCACCGAAGACACCCTCCCTCCGGAGGCTCCCCGCGCCGCAGCACGCCATGCCGTCCACCTGCCGGCGGAGGCGTTTGCCCGCAAGATAGCCCAAATCCTGGCCCCTTCGGGACGCGTTGCGCTGATCTATCCCTATCGGGAAGCGGACCGGCTCGTCGGCTTCTTTGCTGCAGAAGGTCTATTCCTGGCCCGGCGCACGGATGTGCGGGGCGGAGCCGGACGGCCGTTAAAACGTTCGCTGCTGGACTTTTCTTTCGCTCCTGTGGGGGCGGAAGAGGTGGTGGCAGATACCTTGCAACTATGCGAGGAAAACGGGAGGCGCAGCGCACAATACCGGGAACTCACCCGGGGGTTTCATCCCGATACTCCCTCGTTGTAGGGATGGCGGCGGGAAAAATTAGCCAACATAGGGGATTGGCGTTTCCCGGGGATCGCCGCATCTTTGTCCATGTAATCATGGATGATTGATGTTGTATATTTTTTAATAGATTTTTGATCCCTGAAAGGCGCTTGCGACACTTCTTCTTTTTTCGGCAGGCGCCTTTTTCCATGCCTTGCCCCCAGCGGGCCTCTCCTTCGGTTGGGACTGCGGGCTGTCAAAGGCGACCTTACAGCCGGTAGAAGGCTGGATGTGCATCCGGGAAGGTTATTTCCCCTCGGGGTGTTCGTCGGTGGGATCGAAAGGATACTTGCGCCGGGGGTTGCGCGGGAACCATCCCTTGCGCACCCGTTCCTGTTGCTCGAAGATCTCCTTGATGCCCCACAGGCAGGTGAAGGCAAATACGCCCAAAAGAGCCGACAGGGTGATGTCCTGCACGTACACTGCGGCGGCGATCCCGAGCAGCCCCAGCAGCAGGAAGGCCCACCAGATGCGGGTCCCGAAATAATACTCGCCTTTGATCACCGCCGGATGCGATGCGCCGATGATCAGAAAAGTCAAGGCTCCGATGAGCAGGCCGTTGAAATTGAGGCTGTCAATCCATGTTTCCATTTTTCCGTAGCTGTTTTTAGGTATCGATCGGGGTAAAATTAATCATTCCGGGGGATTTCCCCGGGAAATATTTTGCAATTATTTTGCGACCATGGCGGGTTTCGGTCTGCCAGCCGAGGAAAAATTGGAGTAACTTTGCACCCGGAAAGGGTATAAAACGCGCATTTTGGATACGGAAAAAACAGCACAAACGGTTCATTTGTCCGATCTCCAGGCTGGAGAGTGGGGCATCATCGTCAAAGTACAGGGACACGGAGCATTCCGCAAGCGGATCACCGAAATGGGGTTCGTACGCGGACAACGTATTCGGGTGATCAAGAGCGCCCCGATGCTCGACCCGGTGGAATACGCCATCATGGGCTACCAGGTGGCCTTGCGCCGCAGCGAAGCCGACCTGATCGAGGTTACTCCTTGCTCTGAAGGGGAACAGTCTTCCGCCGCAACAGGCCCTGCGCCCGTCCCGCAGGCGGAAGTCTTCACGCCCGAGGATTGTTCCTGCCAGGTCAAACGCCCGGACCATCTGCACGAAGCCCTGCGCACCATCGACGTCGCGCTGGTGGGCAACCCGAACATCGGCAAGACTTCGCTGTTCAACGAAGCTTCCGGTTCGCACCAGAAAACGGGAAATTACAGCGGCGTTACGGTCGATGTGAAAACGGCCGTCGTCCACCACAAGGGCTATACCATCCGCCTGTCCGACCTGCCGGGCACCTATTCGCTGACCGAATATTCCTCCGAGGAAGTCTTCGTGCGCCGGCACCTGACCGAAAAGACCCCCGACGTGGTGATCAACGTCGTGGATGCGACCAACCTGGAACGCAACCTGTACCTGACCACCGCCCTGATCGACATGGACATGCGCGTGGTAGTGGCCCTGAACATGTACGACGAACTGCTGCGCAGCGACCGGCGGTTCGACTACCGGGCCTTGGGGTCGATGATCGGCATCCCGTTCGTGCCTACCACCGCCCGCGAAGGCCGGGGCATCGAAGAGCTCTTGGACAAAGTGATCGAAGTCTTCGAAGGCAAGGAACCCACCGTGCGCCACATCCACATCCACTACGGACAAGATGTGGAAAACGCCATCCGCGAACTGCAGAAAGTCCTGCGGCAGGACAAGGACCTGATGGCCCGGTACTCGCCGCGCGACTTGTCGCTGCGCCTGTTGGAAAACGAAAAGACCGCCCGGGAATCGATCGCGAAAAGTCCGCAACGGGAACTGATCGAACAGACGGCCCGCACTGCGGCGCAACGTCTGGAGAGCACCTACGGGGAAAACGTAGAAACAATCCTGGCCGATGCCAAATACGGGTTTATCGCCGGGGCCCTCTCCGAAACCCTGACGTTCAAGGACGGCCCCTCACGCAAAAGCCGCGACCCGGATGCCCTGATCACCAACAAATGGTTGGGCTTTCCCATCTTTCTGGCCATCATGCTGGCCGTTTTCCAGGCGACATTCTATCTGGGCAACTACCCGATGGAGTGGTTGGAAGCGGGCGTCTCGGCGCTCGGAACCTGGGTGGGGAACGTCCTGCCGGATGGCTCGCTGCGCTCCCTGCTGGTGGACGGTGTGATCAACGGCGTGGGAGGGGTGCTGGTGTTCCTGCCCAATATTCTCATCCTGTTCTTCTTTATCGCGCTGATGGAAGATACGGGATACATGGCCCGCGCGGCCTTTATCATGGACCGGCTCATGCACCGCATCGGGCTGCACGGCAAGTCGTTCATTCCCCTGCTGATGGGTTTCGGGTGCAACGTGCCGGCGGTGATCGCCACCCGCACGCTGGAAAGCCGCAAGGACCGTATCCTCACCATGCTCATCATCCCGTTCACTTCGTGCAGCGCGCGCCTGCCGGTCTATGTCCTGCTGATCGGCGCTTTCTTTTCCGAACACAGCGGGCTGGTACTTTTCGCCATCTACCTCACGGGCGTGGTGGTGGCCGTTCTCTCCTCGCTGCTGCTCAAGAAAGTGTTTTTCCGCAAGGAAGAGGCACCTTTCGTGATGGAGTTGCCGCCGTACCGCATCCCTACCCTGTTGAGCGTGATGCGCCACATGTGGGACCGCGGCGTGCAATACCTGCACAAGATGGGAACGGTGATCCTGCTGGCTTCGGTCGTGATCTGGGCGCTGGGGCATTACCCCGAGAAGGTGGACTACACACAGGACTATGACGCGCTGCGCGAACAGGTAGCAGCCCAAAATATCCCGGCTCAGGAAAAAGAAAGCTCCTTGGCCCACATCGACGCCCTGCAAGAGGCCGAAAGACAAGAGAAATCCTACATCGGACGGATCGGAAAAGCGGTCGAGCCGGCCATTGCCCCCCTGGGCTTCGACTGGCAGATCGGGGTGAGCCTGGTCAGCGGGTTTGCCGCCAAGGAGATCGTCGTCAGCACGATGGCCGTACTCTCCAGTTCGGACGAAGACACCCAGACCCTCGGCGAGCGGCTCAAGGAACAGACCTACACCTCCGGTCCCAAGGCCGGACAAAAGGTTTACACACCGCTGGTAGCCTTTACCCTGATGATCTTCATCCTGCTGTACTTCCCGTGCATTGCCACCATTACCGCTATCGGCCGTGAATCGGGCAGCTGGCGATGGGCGCTCTTTACGGCCGTATATACCACTTGTGTGGCGTGGGTGGTGTCGTTTGTCGTTTACCGGATCGGACTTCTGTTTGCGTAAGACTATGCTGCAAGATATCCTCACCCTGATCATCGTGCTGGTGTGCGCCCTGCTGCTGGGAAGGCGTATGGTACGCAGCATCCGCCGCAAGGACTGCGGCGGATGCTCCCAGCTGTCCCACCGGCATCCGGGTCAAGGCTGCGCGGGTTGTCTCCGACACGAGAAGCCTCACGGATGCCCCCGGGGGAAATGACTCCCCGAAGGATCCTCCCGAAAAAAAGGAAAGAGAAGAAGAAAAAAATCCCTACCGGTCGAACTCCGGGAAACACTTCAGGAAGTACTCCGGTGCTCGGGTAGGACGTCGCGTTTTGACATCCACACAGGCCAGCACCACTTCCCCGGTGCAGATCAGCACCCCGTCCTGGTTGGTAACCCGGTAACCGAAGCGCACCCGGACGGAAGGCTTTTCGAGCAACGTTACCTCCACGTCGAGCACATCGTCGTAAAACGCCGGATGGATATACTTGATGTGCAGGTCGGATACGGGCAGCATCACCCCGCCTTCCTCCTCCATCTTCTTGTAGGTGAGTCCCCGCGCGCGCAACATTTCCAAACGGGACACCTCGAAGTACATCGCATAATTGGCATGGTACACGAAAGACATCCGGTCGGTATCGTTGTACCGCACCCGAACTTGGTTCACATAGCGCACTACGGGGTGCTCCGCAGCGGTTTTTCCGGCATCGTTCTTATTTGTCATCGGTGTGTGTTTTAAGGTATTCGGTCAGAAAAGCGATCATCGCCTCGGTGGCGCGCGCCCGGTGGCTGATGCGCCCTTTCTCCTCGAGGGTCATCTGGGCAAAGGTGCGGTCGCAGCCCTGGGGACGGAACACGGGGTCGTATCCGAATCCGTCTTCCCCCTGCGGGCTTTCGAGGATCGTGCCCTCCACGCTTCCTTCGAAAAGGTATTCCCGGCCATGAAGCCACAGCGAGATCACCGTTACGAAGCGCGCCCGACGGTCCTGCACTCCGGCCATCGCCTGCAAGAGTTTGTTCACATTGTCCCGGTAGGTGGCTCCCGGACCGGCATACCGGGCGGAATACACCCCGGGGGCGCCGTCCAATGCTTCGACCTCCAGTCCGGTATCGTCCGCAAAACAGTCCGCCGAGAAATGCTCGCGCACATACGCGGACTTCTGCCGGGCATTTTCCGTCAGGGTATCTCCCGTTTCGGGGATTTCCTCCCCGCTCAACTCCCAGTAAGGCTTCAACTCCACCCCGGAAGGCATCAGGGCGGCAATCTCTTCAAACTTGTGCCGGTTGTGGGTGGCCACGACCAATTTTATCTTTTCCATCGCTCGGATCGTTATTTTCTCTTGCAAGTGCGGATGCGTTCCGTCCGCTATTTCTGGATATTGGGCAGTTCCAGTCCGTACCTGTACCGGCGGTCGGCTTTCTTGAGCAGGATGCTCACCGCCACGGACAGCACGGCAAACCCGCAGAACACCAGCATGGGCAGGGTATAGTCGTAGATGCTCGCTCCCTGCGGAGTGCGCCCCACCACGCAATAATGCTCCTGGATCGTACCGATGAGATTGGGGACTCCCCACAAGCCGATGTTCTGGATAAAGAAGATGAGCGCATAGGCTGTCCCGAGTTGGTGTACGGGAAATATCTTGGCGACCGCCGGCCACAGAGCCGAAGGCACCAGCGAAAAGGCGATCCCCAGGATGACCATCAAGACCACCGCCACCCACCACTGGTCCACGAAAGGCATGGCGTAGAGGAAATGAACGAAGATGAGCATGCCCGATCCCAGGATCATCATCGAAGCCGAACGCCCCCGCCGGTCGATCACCCCGCCGAAGACCGGAGTGAGGAACAGCGCTCCCATGGCCGGCAATCCCACGATGGAACCGGCAATATCCGGGTCGATCCCGTACTTGGAGACCATCATGGCCGAAGCGAATTTCTGAAACGGGAAGACGCAGGCGTAAAACAACACGCACAGCAGCGCTATGAGCCAGAACCCCCGGTTTTTCACGATCCCCGCCACATCGCGGAACGAGAACTTTTCGTCCGCCCCGTCGCTTTCCATCGCCCCTTCCTGACGGTCGAGCCGACGGTCCATCACCGAAAAGACAAAGAACGACACCGCCCCGCCTACCAGCAGCACCAGTCCGACGAGTACCGGAGTTTCGAGTTGGAAATTCCGCGCCAGGGGGATCGCCAGGCTGTACGCCGCCTGCGAACCGATGCGCGCCAGAGCCACCTGTACTCCCATGGCCGTGGCCAGCTCCTTGCCTTTGAACCAGCGGGCGATGATCTTGGTTACGGTAATTCCCGCCACCTCGGCTCCCACTCCGAAGACGGAATACCCGGCCGCTGCGACGAACACCCCGGTCTTGTACCCGAAGACAAGCTCCTCATTGCCGGCCAAGACCGTGATGCCGTAGTACTGCACCAGTGTTCCTCCGGCCATGAGCACCACGGCCAGTTTGCCGGTAAAACGCACCCCGAAGCGGTCGATGAGAAAACCGCCCCAGATGAGCATCAGCAAAAATACGTTGAGGAAACTGTACGCGCCGGTGAAAAATCCGAACTCCGAACCGCTCCATCCCAGTTGTTCCTCCAGCATCTCCTGCAGGGGAGCCATCACGTCGTTCACATAGTAGGCCGCCATCATGGTGAAAGCCACCACGGCCAGCGCCGTCCAGCGCATCGCGGCCGAATCGCGCAAAGTCCGCCCCGGGGCCGCTGTCGTCTTGTCTGTCATCGGGGTAAATGTCTGTCTCTTGTTTCCCGGCAAAGTTAGCCCTTTTTTCCGGGGTATGAAAACCGTTTTCTGCAAGACGAGGCTACTCTCCATCCCCCCTTCCGGGCGAAAAATGCGACAGGGAAACCCTCCCGGAGTAGACGGCAAGAAAAGGTTAAACTACACCCGCCGCCTTGCCCCTCCCGAAACTTTTGCGTTACTTGCACCCGACCAATGAAAAACGAAACATCCTTTATGCCCCACCGCAAACTGTTTTCCCCCGACGACAAAATGTCGGACATCCTCCAGTCCAACTACCGCCTGCTGCCGCTGCTGTCCCGCTTCGGGCTCACGCTGGGCGTGGGTGAGAAAACCGCCCGGCAGCTCTGCCGGGAAAAAGGAGTGGACTGCACCCTGATGCTCACCGTCTTCAACCTATACACCCATCCCGACTACCTGCCGACCGTCGGACAGGTCGCTGCCCTGCCCTTGGAGAACCTGCTGGGATACCTGCTCTCCAGCCATCGGTATTACCGCCAGGACCGCATCCCCCACATCCGGCAGCACCTGGAGCAGATCGTCGCTCCCCGTCCGGATGCCGAGGCCCGGGTGATGCTCGGCTTTTTCGACCAATACGCCCGCGAGGTCGCACAACACCTCGACTACGAGGAAAACACCGTATTCCCCTACATCCGCTCCCTGTCCCAGGGACGGAAATCGCCGCAATACGACATTTCGGTCTTCGAAAAAAACCATACGGACATCGAGGAAAAACTCTCCGACCTGTCGAGCATCCTGATCAAATACCTCACCCCGAGCGGCGACGGAAGCCAGGATAACGAAATCCTGCTGGACCTCTACCTGCTGGGCGAGGACATCGCCCGCCATACCCTGATCGAAGACAAAATCCTGGTGCCGCTGGCCGGAGAACTCGAAAAACAAGCCCAATGACCTCTCGCAAGAAATACCGCCTCGCCCTGATCGAACCTTCGGAGATCGTCCGTACGGGAGTCAAAGCCCTGCTGGCCTCCGAAGGCAGTTTTGAACTGACGGCCACGGCCGCCGACATCCGCCAATGGAGCGCCTTCCCGCCCGCCCTGCCGCCGGATGTCCTGCTGGTGAACCCTTCCCTGGCCGACCGGCACGGGCGCACCCACATCCGCACGTTGCTCTCGGCCGAGGCTTCGACTCTGGTGGGGGCGCTGCTGTACACGTACCTCCCGCAGGAAGAACTCGCGCAATACGACTGCGTCGTAGAGATCGACGACCCGAAAGAGACGGTGGTCAAAAAACTGCTGCACGCCCTGCAAAACCGCGAGCGAGAGAACGAACCGGCGCGCGAAAACCCCGAACTGTCCGATCGGGAAAAGGAGATCCTCGCTTCGCTGGTCAAAGGCCATACGCACAAGGAGATCGCCGCCATCCACCACCTGTCGGTGCATACCGTGATCTCCCACCGGAAGAACATCTCGCGCAAGACCGGTATCAAAACCGTATCGGGCCTGACGGTGTACGCACTGCTGAACCACCTGATCCGACCCGAAGACCTCGAAACGGAATAAACCGAACGTGATTTTTACTTTTTCCCCGGGGGAGCGCCGGGAGTTTCTCTTCGATTCTCCCTTATGCCCCCTTGTTACTCCCTTATGCCCCCTTGTTGCTCCCTTTTGCCTTCTTTTACCCCCCTGCCGCCCTGCTCTTTCCTCACGCAGGGGGATCGGCCTCAAGCCTCTTGCAGGGGATAGTCCTGTGCCGGGCGGCGTCCCGAGACGGCGGCCATGCCCGCTTGCGCCAAAGCGCCCAGTTCGTCCTCTCCGGGGTACAGGTGTACCGGAGCGATGAACTCGATGCGGGGGATGAGGCTGGCCATCACCACCTTGTTTTGCGCCATGCCTCCCGTGATCAGGATCGCATCCACCCGTCCCGAAAACACCGGTGCGAGCGAACCGATCTCCTTGGCCACCTGATAGACCAGCGCATCGAAGATAAGGCCGGCCTGAGCGTTTCCTTCCTGGTCGCGCATCCGCACCACTTCGCGCATGTCGCTCACTCCCATGTAGGACAGCACCCCGCCCCGGCCGTTGATCATGGCCAGCATTTCGCGCTGGGTGTACTGCCCCGAAAAACACATCCGCACCAGATCGCCTACCGGCAAGGTACCGGAGCGCTCGGGAGAGAAAGGCCCCTCGCCGTCGATGGTCTGATTGACATCCACCACGCGGCCTGCGCGGTGAGCCGCCACGGAAATCCCCCCACCCATGTGGGCGACGATGAGGTTGAGCTCCGAATAGGGCCGACCGATCTCGGCGGCATATCGGCGGGCGGTCGCCTTTTGGTTGAGGGCATGGAAAAACGATTTGCGTACAAAGTTGGGATGGCCCGATATGCGGGCTACGGGGTCCATCTCGTCCACCACCACCGGGTCGGCGATGTAGCACGGGATTCCTCCCAGGTCCTGGGAAATGGACTGGGCGATAAAGGCTGCGATGTTGCTGGCATGACGGGTTGCGCTGGTACGCAGGTCGGAGAGCATCTGTTCGTTGATGCGGTACGTCCCGGAAGGAATGGGACGCAGCACGCCCCCGCGCGCCATGATAAAATCGAGGGTGGACAAGTCGATCCCTGCCTGCTCCAGGGCCTCGAGTACCGCGCGCTTGCGGAAATCGAGCTGGTCGAGGATGTCCGCAAAGGGAGCGAGTTGTTCGGGCGTATGGCCGATATTCTTTTCAAGCGACAGGGTAAGGTCTTCGAATACCCCGATTTTGGTCGAAGTCGAACCGGGGTTGATCACCAGGCTTCTGTATTTCTTCAAGGTTTCTGTGGCTAAAACGGTTTTTCCTTTCTCTCTTCTTATTCGAATTTCTCTTTCGCTGCCTCCTTATCCGGGTCTTTTTTTCCTTCGGACTCTTCCTGCAACCCTCTTGCTCGGCTTCTCTCCCCCTCCCGAGGTCAGCGCAGCGAGCCCGCTACCGCCAAAGCGATCGAGGCCAGTTTGGCATCCATCGTATCGGCGCGCGAAGTGAGCACGATGGGTGCTGCCGCCCCGAGGATGACCGCTCCCATGCGGCATTCGGTAAAGAAGGCAAAGGACTTGTAGAGGAGGTTGCCCGCCTCGATATCGGGAGCGAGCAGGATGTCGGCATCGGCCGCTACGGGACTTTCGAAATGCTTGTCGCGTTTGCTCTCCTGCGAGACCGCCAGGTCGAAGGACAAGGGGCCGTCCACCAGGCAATCGACGATCTCTCCCCGGGCATTCATCTGCTTGAGCGCGTCGGCATCGAGGGTAGCCGGCATCTTGGGGTTCACCTGCTCGATGGCCGCCAGTACGGCCACCTTGGGCGTGTCGATGCCCAAACGACGGGCAAAGTCCACCGTATTTTGCACGATGACTGCTTTTTCTTCCAGGGTGGGAGCGATGTTCATCGCTGCATCGGTGAGCACCAGGAGCTTGTGGTAGGCCGGGATCTGGAACACGGCCAGATGCGAGATCAACCGGTCGGTACGAAGCCCCCACTGGCGGTTGAGCACTCCTTTCATGATCTGCGGGGTGGTCACCCCGCCTTTCATCAGGATGTCGGCCTGCCCGGAGCTGACCATGCGCACCGCGGCTTCGACCATCCCTTCGGCATCCTCGGCTTCGACGATCTGCACGCCTTCCACCGAACGGCCCAGGTTTCGGGCGGCCTCGTGGATCTCGTCCCGCCTGCCGACCAGAATGGGGGTAACGAAACCCATCGCCGAGGCTTCGAGCGCCGCCTCCAGCGCATGTTCATTGGACGCCTGGCACAGGACCAGACGGCATCCGTGCCCCTTCTGACGGGCAAGGGAAAAAATATCGTCGATCGTTTTTATCATGGTGTGATGGTTGTTTTTTTCGTTTTCTTGCCTTTCACGGCGAAGGATTCTTTCAGGCATTTTTCGCCCCTTGCGCTACCGCGAAACGGGCGAGTTGGCTCTGGGCATATTTGCGGGTGACGTGGAACTCCTCCGGAGGGTTGTCCGGCAGGTTGAACATCGCATCGGTGAGCACCGCCTCGCACAAGGTGCGAAGCCCCCGCGCCCCGGTCTTGAACTCCAAAGCCTTGTCCACGATGTATTCCAACGCTTTTTTGTCGATCTTCAGCCGCACTCCGTCCATCTCGAACAAGCGCTCCATCTGACGCACGACAGCATTGCGGGGTTCGGTGAGGATACGCAGCAGGTCCTCGCGGGTCAGGGCATCCAGGTGCGTGATCACCGGCAGACGGCCGATCAACTCCGGAATGAGCCCGAAAGACTTCAAGTCCTGCGGGGCTACGTAACGCATGATGTTTTCCGTGGAGATCGTCCCCAGGTTTTCGGCCGAATAACCCACCGTCTGTTTGTTGAGCCGCTGGCTGATCTTGCGCTCGATCCCGTCGAATGCGCCGCCGGCGATGAACAGGATGTTGCGGGTGTCGATCTCGATGAATTTCTGTTCGGGATGCTTGCGTCCGCCTTGCGGGGGAACGTTTACCTTGGCTCCCTCGAGCAGTTTGAGCATGGCCTGCTGGACGCCTTCGCCGGACACGTCGCGGGTGATGGACGGCCCGTCTGCCTTACGGGAGATCTTGTCGATTTCGTCGATGTAGATGATCCCCTTGCGGGCCGCTTCAAGGTCGTAGTCGGCATTTTGAAGCAACTGGACCAGAATGTTTTCCACGTCTTCGCCCACATACCCGGCCTCGGTCAGCGTGGTGGCGTCCGCGATGGCGAACGGCACGCGCAGGACGCGGGCCAGCGTCTTGGCGAGGAGCGTCTTGCCGCTCCCGGAGGGGCCGACAAGCAGGATGTTGCTCTTTTCGAGCTCCACACCGTCGTCGCCCTTGAGGGCGTCGGCGTAAAAGACGCGCTTGTAGTGGTTGTGCACCGCCACGGCGAGGATCTTTTTGGCCTCGTCCTGCCCGATGACGTATTCGTCGAGGCGGGCCTTGATTTCCTGCGGGGTGAGCAGGCGTTCGTCTTCGCGGACCTGCTCGATGGCGTTCTGGGCCATCATTTCGTTGCAGGTGGCGATGCACTCGTCGCAGATGTGCACGCCGTCCGGCCCGGAGACGAGCTGGTTCGCCTGCGTTTCGGTTTTGCCGCAGAAAGAGCAGCGGGGTTCGTTCGGGGGAGTGGTATTGGGCATCTCTCTTCCTATTCGGACTTTTCGGCGAGGAGGTCACGGCGGGAGGCGAGAACCTTGTCCACCAGACCATAGGCCTGCGCCATTTCGGCGGTCATGAAGTTGTCGCGTTCGGTATCCTGGGCGATCTTTTCGATGGGCTGGCCGGTATGCTTCGCCAGCAGCCCGTTGAGGGTCTCGCGCATACGCAGGATCTCGCGGGCATGGATGTCGATGTCGGTGGCCTGTCCTTGGAATCCGCCGAGGGGCTGGTGGATCATCACCTGGCTGTTGGGCAGGGCGTAGCGCATACCCTTCTGGCCCGCGCTGAGGAGGAAGGCTCCCATGCTGGCGGCGCGGCCCATGCACACGGTGGCGATGGGCGGGGTGATGTAGTTCATGGTATCGTAGATGGCCATGCCCGCCGTGACGGAGCCGCCGGGGCTGTTGATGTAGAGATAAATCTCTTTTTCCGGGTCCTGCGATTCGAGGAAAAGCAGCTGGGCGCAGATGAGGGACGCCACCGCGTCGTTGACCTCGGAGCCGAGGAGCACGATGCGGTCTTTCAGCAGGCGGGAAAAAATATCATAAGCGCGTTCGGTGCGGCCCGACGTTTCGACGACGATGGGCACCGTCATATCAAGAATATCTTGCATACTGTCTCCATATGATAATTGGGCATCAGGGCTTTCCCCGTCAGATAAGCACGATTGCGCCGTTGTCTCGGGATGAAGCCATAAAAACGGGAAATAGCACAGGGCCCCCATACAATAAAGAGGGGAGTGCGGACACTCCCCTCTCCTTATTTTTCCCAAAAAGCGGGCGGAAAACGGACTAGTCCGCGTTCTTGGGCTCGCTCAGGCTCACGGCGGGGACTTCGTTGATCTTCGCCTTGCTGTAGACCATTTCCAGGGCCTTGTCAGCGAGGATGCGGTCGCGCAGCTCATAGATCAGGCCGCTCTTGTGATAGGCTTCGCTGACCTTCTTGTAGTCCTGCTGGGCGCGCATGGCCATGCCGTAGATGGCCATTTCCACTTCCTGATCGTTGACGGTGATGTTTTCCTTCTGGGCGAGGGCCATCAGGAACACCTGGGGACGCAGGGTTTCGAGGGCTTCCTTCTTGGCTTCTTCGCGCTTTTCTTCCTGAGCCTGGTCCTTGCGGAGGTCGTCGAGGCCCATGCGCTGGAGCTTCATGGCCTGTTCCTGCACCACGCGCTCGACGCGGGCGTTCAGCATGGAATCGGGGATTTCGAAAGAAACCTTTTCAAGGAGGCCGTCGATGAGCTTCTTCATGGCTTCGCTGCGGGCGGCCTGAGCCTTCGTGGCGGAAACGTGCTCGACGATGGAGGCCTTCATCTTTTCCAGGCTTTCCTGGCCGACCTTCTGAGCGAACTCCTCGTTCACTTCGGGCTTCTGGCTGGTCTGGATCTTGTTCACCTTGATGGTGAAGATGACGGTCTTGCCGGCCAGCGGCTTGTGGGGGTAGTCGGCGGGGAAGTTCACGGGGCCGGTCTTTTCTTCGCCGACCTTGGCGGTCTTCACGAGGGCTTCGAAATCGGGGAGGGCCTGGCCCTGGCCGAGGGCCACGCCGAAGTTTTCGCCCTGCACGTCGTCGATCTTGTTGCCTTCCTCATCGGTGCCGGAGTAGTCGACATCCACGGTGTCGCCGTCCTGGGGCAGGCGATCTTCGGTCACTTCGGTAAGTTCCGCCATGCGCCCGCGGAGGTTTTCAATGATTTCGTTCACGTCGTCGTCGGACACGTCGGCCTTGGCCTGATCGACTTCGAGGCCTTCGTAGTTGGGGAACTCGATTTCGGGCAGCACGTCGAAGGTGACGTTGCACTTGAATTCGGTATCGCGGGCGAAGGCGTCATGGTTGTCCATTTCCATGCTGGAAACGGGGGTCAGGCTGGAGTCCTTGAGGGTCTTCTGGAGGAGGCCGTTGATCTCGTCCTGCGTGGCGCGGGCGTACACGTCTTCGCCGAAGCGCTTTTCCACTACGGACGCGGGGACTTTACCCTTACGGAAGCCGGGCAGGGACAGATCCTTCTGGAAGCCCTTGACGGCGGTGTTGATAGCGGCGTTCACATCATCCGCGGTCAGGGTGAAGGCGATCTTTTTCCGGGTAGGGGAAAGGTTTTCAACGACAAATTCCATGGGGATTCCCTCCTTAGGGGAGCCGACCTGCTCAAGGGCGGACGGACGAGCTTTTTATCAATCAAAACACGAAGTTTATGAATGCACCGGAAGGCTTTCTGGTGCGAGAGGGGGGAGTTGAACCCCCACGGAAATCCGCTGGATTCTAAGTCCAGTGCGTCTACCAATTCCGCCACTCTCGCCAGTCGGCACACAAAGGAGGGACTCTACTGCGAAATCCCAAAAATCGCAAGTTCCATCCTGTTCAGGTGGGGTTAGGTGGTACGGGAGAGAGCCGCCGCTTCGTCCTCATACTCCTTCAGCTTCCTGTAGAGCGTGGCGACGCCGATGCCGAGGGCGGCGGCAGCGGCCTTCTTTCCGGGCGTGTCGTCCCCGCAGCGGCGGACGGCGTCCAGAATGGCGTTGCGTTCCAGATCGCGGAGCGGGATGATCCCGCCGGGCGGGAGGGGGGCGGAGGGGGAAGGCGCGGAAGAGGGCAAGGCCCCGCGCACGGAGGCGGGGAGCATGTCAGGATGCAGGACCCCGCCGGACGGGGCCATGTTGACCATAAACTCCATCACATTCTCGAACTCGCGCACGTTGCCGGGCCACGGGTAGGCGGAGAGGGCCGCGAGCATGTCCGGGCCGAGCGACGGGACCGGCTTGTTGAACCGGGCACTGTAGCGGGCGAGGAAATGGGAGGACAACAGCTCGATGTCGCCGTGGCGATCGCGCAGGGGAGGCACCTGCAGCGGGATCACGTTCAGGCGGTAGAAGAGATCCTCGCGGAAACGGCCTTGGCGCACCGCTCCGGCAAGATCTTCGTTCGTCGCCGCGATAATACGGATATCCACCTCAATGAGCCGGTTGGAGCCAAGGCGGGTGAAGGCCCGTTCCTGCAGGACGCGGAGCAGCTTCACTTGCAGGTAGAGCGGCATGGTGCTGATTTCGTCGAGGAACAGCACGCCCTTGTGGGCCAGCTCGAATTTGCCGATGCGCCCCTTGGCGCTCGCTCCGGTGAACGCGCCGCCCGTGTAGCCGAACAGCTCGCTTTCGAGCAGGGCGTCGGGGATGGCCCCGCAGTTGATGCCGATGAAGGGCTTGTCCCGGCGGCCGCTGGCGGCGTGGATGGCCCGGG
>ERZ827520.1584-NODE-1584-length-25347-cov-7.145066_pt1 | contig 25347 bp, 29 predicted proteins | sample MGYA00519581_ERZ827520 | MGnify/ENA primary metagenome ERZ827520 (study PRJEB31778, sample SAMEA3449339) | human gut metagenome | biome: human gut; feature: human-associated habitat; material: faeces | place: United Kingdom | collected 2010/2012 ...
CATGCGTTCGTCGTACATGGCTTTGGCCCGGTCGTAATCTTCATCGGTGAAGATATAGACCCAGCGCAAACGACGGTCGGTGAATTTTTCGAAGATCCATTCGTTCTCGTCGCCAATCGTCCCCGCAAAATCATCCTCGGAAGGGAACAGATAGCGTTCGGATACCGTATGAAAGAAGTCTGCCTCTATAGGATCATCAGACACATTCTTGTCATAGATAACACGTATTGACCGAATGTCGTCGAACGACTCGATAGGGCCATCCCGATAAGTGCCGAAAACTTCCTGTCCGAAATTATCGGTATATTTTGTTTCCGGTCGTAAAAACCCACATATATTTTTCCATTTTGAAGAAACCGCTACGGTCAGGGTATGGCTGCTCTTATTGCACAGGCAAAAATAGTTGTAGTAACATTGAGAAAATTCGGAGTCCGGGTGTTCATCAGGAATCATATCCTCCATACTGCCGTAGGGTCCTACTTCCCTGAATCCGGCTGTCGGGTCCACATACTCCGGCTCCTCCGGTGCTGGAGGGTCCGAAGGAAGGACCGATACCGAATCCTTGTCGCTGCCGCATCCCGACATACGGCAGCAGGCGAGCAGCAGCACTGTGTAATAAAGCCATTTCATAATCGCAGCGTATTTAAGTTAGTTCCTTAACTGGTTGTAAGTGCGGAAAAGCGTCATCACGTCCGCATTGGTAAACACGAAATCATCTGCGAGCGGCAGCAGGTTCGTGCGGACATTCGATATAGTCGCCGATTCGAATGCGATATTCTGCACATCGCCATAGCTCGACAAATAGATGTTGTCGTCCGGAATGTAGTTGTTGAACGAGATGGTACCCGGAGCCAGTTGGTTGTATCCGTCGTGAAGGTCGATGAACAACGGTGTTTCGGTCTTATGCCCGTTATTCACGCTCCATCCCTGAATGTTCCAGCCGTCCGGTTTGGGACCGTTCGAATCGTAAGTATGCAGCTTGTCCAATACATCGAGCCGGGCGTATTCGTAATCCGTGAAGAACCAGCGGGTGTACATCGCAAAACTATCCTTAACAGCAGTGAGGCAATTGTTATAATCAGTACGATGCGCCCGGTAATAGGCAGCCTGTCCGATACCGTAATTGGTGATGCCGATAATTTCCTGGCAGGGTCTGCCGCCGCAGTAGATGTTGATATAAGGTACGGTACCGGTTATCTCACTCGTTTTTCCGTTGTCGGAATTACTTTTATCAAAATATTTTATGGTCAATTTTGTATCGAACGTCAAGCCGGCCATCTGCGCCGCATTGATGCCGCGCAGGATATTGACGGCGTAGTACGCATCGTTGGCCCCCAGAGCGAACACCGGCACGCATCTCCAAACGGTACCGGGACTTTGCGTCGGGCCGTTGATGACCATCGTTTGGCCGTTGGAGTTTTTGATGCTCCAGGTATCCGTATCGAACGTGATGCGGAAAGTGACCTGGGTTTCCCATATCGTCCTTTTGGACCTGAAGCCCCCGTACATGTCGGTATAAACGGTTTCCGTCTTCGGGAAAGAGATTCCGTTGCTCTGTTCGGTGACGAATACCGGAACGCCCTGCACGCCGACTTCCCGCCCGGCGATGTTGTCGTAAACACGGACGCTGCCGTGGGGAACGGCTTCATTCGCCTCGCTACGGGTGCGGTAAGGCTCGTTCAGCTCCTCGGCCCGTGCGACTATCTGTCGCGCCAGTGCCGCATCCTCGATTCCCGAATTGTCCGCATACGGCGTGTAATAGCTCTTGAGCACCTCGTATTCGACGGCGGGCAGCGTCATATCGCTGCGAACCAGCGCATAGAGTTTGCCGACACCCTCGCACGGCGGCTGTACTGCATAAGCGGCTCCTTGCGGAAGTTCCGGAACCTCGAATACATCGAAAGGCAGGCACTCGAACTGAGGCGCAGCCAGCAGCCGGTCATACTCTTCGAGGGTCGCCGGGGCGAATTCGACGTACAGGTGGGTGGGCTGCAGCTCGGTCATCGGTGCGCGGGTGCCCGCCACCTCGGAGACGACTTGCTGCATGAACTCCAGTTCATAGGGAGTTCCGTCTTTGGGCATGATGTTCCGGGAGGCATACTCCTGCTGTTCGATAGAATCTACCGAACAGCCCGCCAATACCATTGCACATGCCGTTGCCATAAGGAATAACTTTTTCATCTCAGTGTAATTTTAAGGTTAATGATGTGGCGGAGCGCTCTCCGCCGTTGGCTTCCGATATTGGTAATCTTGTGGTATTGCACGCTGCAAATCCATCAGATCACCATGATACCGGGCCTTTTTTCATAACCTCGAAATTCCACGCATTGAAAATATCCGTTCCGATAATCCGCCGTATCGTCACGATGCGGTTGTATATCCTATTTCAAATGCATGTAAATTATTTCACAAAACAAAGAGCAAGTCAAAGAATTATTGCTCGCAAAAAGAAAAAATCACAGACAACGGATGAAAATACGGCTTATTTGCTTTTTGATAATTCAATATTAAATTGCATTTGAAAGAATTATTGCTATTACGTTTGCATTACCACAATAATGTTTATATATTTAACATCGAAGCGCATATCGATAAATTCGGCAGGTGCTTGCCCCTCGTGCCGATAGAGAAAATACGTCCTTCGATTCATCTCAATACGCATTCAGGCAATCTTTTCTCTCTTCTATCAGATACTAACCATATCCTTTATCCTATTTAATGTAAGATTGTTAAATTGAATGCTGAATTATGAAGAAATTATACTGTATTCTGGCTTTGGCGATATGTGCATGGATGCCCGCCTGTTCTGATTTCACCGATGAAACACCTGTCCTGCCCCAACAGGAAGAAAAACTTTCGGTTCAAGTCGAAACTTTGGGTAACGGAAATGAATTATGGACGTATCCGAACGGGGTGCGTGTAGAGCGTACTCCCGCGGGTGAGTTCTTCTGGCAGGGAGATATTCTGCTCGCAGACTGGCAGCTCCAGGCATTGACCGGGCCGACGACTCGCGGATTGATATTGAACCGACCGTGGACTGACGGTATCGTCTATTACGAATGGGATACCGATATTGTTAACCAGACAAAAAACATGGTACTCGGGGCCATGAAAGTATGGACGGACAAATGCGGTATAGAGTTCATCGATATTACGGGTAAAAGTTCCTATTCGAATCGAATTAAAATACTATACGGTGAGAGTAATAGTTCTCAATTAGGGATGATTGGCAAGGTACAAAGCTTATCTTTAAATAAAACGGGGTCGGATGTATATACGGTCATTCATGAACTGGGCCATGCATTGGGATTGGAGCATGAACATTGTCGGGCGGACCGGGATGACTACATCGTTATTTTTTTCGACAACATCTACCCGGACCAACGACATAATTTCGATAAGGTAACTTTGGGTAACAATTATAAACAATTCACAGAGTTCGATTATTCCTCGGTAATGATATACAATTCATTTACAACGGATGAAACAGTTGCTATCGATATTGCGGAACCGATACTCAGGCGAAAGGACGGAGCACAGATTCAACGCAGGCAAACCCCCAGCGATCTCGACGTCAAGACCGTCAATGAAATGTATAAAAAGAAAAAATACGCTATAAAGGCCCGCTGCGAATGTTCCCTTTCCGGAACCACAGTCGGTGCCGGAAACTATACCTATGCTTCTACGTGTACTCTGCGGGCCACTCCTGCACAAAACAGACGTTTCGCCGGCTGGTACCAAGACGGCAAGCTCGTTTCTACGCTCAATCCATATTCCTTTAAGGTGGCGGGTGACCAAATTCTCATTGCCCGATTCACGACGACGAATAATTGCTACTCCGTAGAGACATCGGTATCCAAACATGCGAATCCGGGCAATCTTCTTTCTCCCCGCGAGGGTGGTACGGTGTCGCCCGGCTCCTTGAATGCAACGGCCAATGTCCTATTAACCTTTCAGGCGACATCAGCTCTCGGTTTTTATTTTGTCCGATGGGTGGACTTGGATTCGGGAGAAACCATCTCCACAAAGAATCCCTGTTCTATGAAAATCACCCGGGATATGCGGGTACATGCAGAATTCAACCAACCCATTATGATACCTTCTCAAAATTAAGATGCTGATACCAGAAATAGGATGCGATTCGCATCCTATTTTCCAATATCTTTATCGAGGCAGGTTTTCCGACTGCTTTTTCTGCCTGGACAGAATCCTGCAACACTTGAAAGTCCTATCCAGCACGTCATCGTTTCGAGGAGAATAATCTATGCAAATTCCCTCAATCACATACTCGTATCCCTTCTCATAGGCAAAGTCAGTAATAGGCCAAACAATCCTCGACCATTCTTCTTCAGAGCTGCTTTTTACGTAATACCAGCGCTCACTTTCGTATAATTCTTTTTCAGACCAGTTACACTCCGGGTTATGGTATTTTTCAGATGCAACGATCAATATCCATCTTTCAACAAAAAAGATTTTATACGGAAATTCTTTGAGGAAGCGCTCCAGCTCCTGCTCTTCGACAGTCTTGTTTCTCAATGGGCCAGCCGCCCCGCAGACGCACTCCGGTTCCGGTTCTTCGACCGTATCGAAAGCGGTAAGGGTAAGAGCGGCACCCAATATTAAAGTCACAAGAGCAACAAATTTTTTCATCCGGTCATTTCGTTTCAGGTAATATATCCGTTTGCCGGGTACAAGGCGGGGTACAGCCTGCATCCCGATAAATACAAAGATAGCCTGTTTTGCCGTACCGGACAAGGACAGGCGGGCGGTTCAGGAATGCTGTGAAAGAACAATTGCGGGATACGTCGTGCCGCAGCGTTTTTCTGCGGTGTTGCGTGTATTCGGATTTTAATTATTATATTTGCAATAATTTAGATTTGTATATTATTTGAAGTCATGAAAATATTGAAAAATCCCTTCATTGTCAGCGGCTACGTTTCCGCCGACTATTTCTGCGACCGAGAAGTCGAAACCGAGGAGCTTACACAGGCTCTCGTAAACGGGCGTAATACGGTCATCGTATCGCCCCGTCGCATGGGCAAGACCGGACTTATCGAACATTGTTTCCATCAGGAGCGGATTGCCCGGGAATATTACACGTTCTTCGTGGACATTTACGCTACCGGTTCGCTCAAGGAGTTGGTGTTCATGCTCGGCAAACACATCTTCGATACGTTGAAACCCAAAGGCCGGAAGTTTGCAGAGGAATTTTTCGCGGCTATCGCCTCCCTGCGTCCGGCTTTCAAGCTCGATGCCGTCACCGGAGAGCCCGTATTCGACATCGGTATCGGGGAGATTCGCCGGCCGGAAGTGTCGCTGGAGGAGCTGTTCGCCTACCTCGAAGCTGCCGACAAGCCCTGTTTGGTGGCTATCGACGAGTTTCAGCAAATCGCCCGGTATCCCGAAAAGAACGTGGAAGCCGTTCTGCGTACTCACATTCAAAAATGTACCAATACGACTTTCGTATTCGCCGGCAGCCAGCGGCACATGATGCAGAATATCTTTTTTTCGGCCTCGCGGCCTTTTTACCAGAGCGCGTCGTTCATGAATCTCGGACCTATCGCAGAAGAGGCGTATCGCCGATTCGTACAGCGCCATTTCCGGCAGGCGGGCAAGGAGATTTCCGGGGAGTGTATCGAACGTATCTATACGCTGTTCGAGGGACATACGTGGTATATGCAGAGTATGTTGAACCGTCTGTACGAACAGACCGCCAAAGGAGAAGGGGCGACGCTCGAAGAGGCGGATATCGTACTGCATCAGACCGTGAACGCACAACAGGCGATGTATCAGAACATGGTCGCCATGCTTTCCGAGCGGCAGAAGGAGCTGCTGTTCGCTATCGGCAAGGAGGGGCGTGCCCGTGAGATTACGTCGGTAGATTTCGTAACCCGGCATGGTCTGTATTCTTCCAGCAGTGTGCAGTCGGCAGCCCGGCAGTTGCTCGAAAAGGAGTTCATAACCAAAGAAGAAAACGTCTATCAGGTGTACGACCGTTTCTTCGGCTTATGGTTGGCCGAGACCTACGGGACGGGATACCGGCTGTAGATGCCGCCCGACGTCATAATGAGATATATGCATACGGAAATAGCCGCAGTCGTCATGACTGCGGCTATCTGCTTGAGGCGTCCGCCCGTTTAATGTGACCCGGTAAGCTGCCCGGCTGCGGCCTGTTCACGCATCAGGTCCCGGTGTATCTCCCGGCACAATGCCCGTATCCTTCTCCGGGATAAATGGTGTGACGCGGTACGCAGGAACAGCCTGCGCTCCATCCTGCTGGCGAAAGAGGTCGTGCCGGATTTATCGGAAATAATGAAAATCTGCCTGGCATAAAAATATTCAAAATCCGGGTCATACAGTCCCGGAGTGCAGGTGACGCGGTACGCGGCCCCCTCCTCCTTCGGGACACTGTTCGTCTGTCCGTTTCGGTGTCGTGATGTGTTTTCCATACGATTCGAGTAAAAGATACGGAGCGGTACTTTGTACCGCTCCGTACCCCTGTCCGATATTATGCCGCCGATACCGCAGTTACCGCCTGTGTTTCGGTTGCCGCCTGTTTCTTGCGCTTTTTCTTTTCCTGCTCTTTCTTGCCCCGTTCTTTCGCCTGAAATTCCGCGATTCGTTCGTCGAGGCGGTCGTTACGGTTCTCGCACGTTTCCTCGTGTCCGGCTTTGATAAGCGAAAATTGCCTGTTATAATGGATGTTGGCATATTCCATAATCATCTGCCCGACAATTTTCGATTCTCCCTTTTTCGACAATGCTTCGACAATGTAGTCGTGTCGGATGATGTCACGCTGTTCGGGTGTCAGATTCTTGACGATTTCGAGTTTGTCGGCGTCGGTCAAATAATGTGACTCTCGGTATTTTTCTCCGAACAAGGCGAGGTGGTCGTGCCGAAGTGCATCGAGCAAACAATAGAGTAATACGTTTTCATCGAAGGCGGAGAAAACCGGGGCCTCCATCTGTTCTTTGCGCATCATCTTCCGTGTGTCCTCGACCGTTTTGGTTATCGCCCGCTCGACATTGGCCTGCTTCTCCTGCGAGAGCCGTTTCACGAAATCCGGCTCTTTTTCGCGGTGGTTTACAGGTATGGCGATAAGGCGGGCATCGGTGGGTTCGGGCGATACCATCAGCCGTATCGCCCCCGCTTCGGCCTGCTGGAGTGCCTCCTGTAATGTCTGCTCGTACTCCTGCCTCTGCATTTCGTATCGCTCCACCGCCTGTTCGTATTCGTGCGCCTCCCGGAATTGTTCCGCCTGCGGCGCCTGCGGCTCGGCAGGCAAAGTACGGTATCCGAATCCGACCTTTTTCACCGTATGTCCTTCCTCTTCGAGGTTCTGCCTAACGACCGGATTGGTGTATCCGTAACTGCAATTCGCCACGACGATTCGGGGGTCCACTTTGAGCAAGGCGCGGCTTTTCTCCAACACGAAAGCGGCATTTTTGGCCTGCAAACACTCTCTATCCGTGCAATGGCCGCAAGAGTTCGTTTCGGCAAACATATCGTATGTGTTGGTATTGTGGACACAATGCAAACAATCGCTTTTATCGAAAGCGTATCGGGTAAGGTCGGAAGTATAGGCATCCTGCAACAGTCGTCGGAAATCGGCAAGGCCTTTCCCGCGCCATCCCGTTTGGGGCGTATCATCTTCGGCAGAACCTTTCAAATGATTTTCGTAAAGATCTTGCTGGATGAATTTCTCGCATTTGCTGACTTCCAGCGCAATTCCCAATCCAATCATTTTCCGTGACAGCAAGTCGGCGATAGCGGGAATCAAGTCGTTCAATTTCAACCGGTCGTATATATATCGGTCGGATTTGCCGTACTTGGCCGCGAGAGTGTAAATGTCCGCACCTTCGCTGACCAGCGTTTTATATGCCCGTGCCTCGTCCATCGGGGCCATATCCTCCCGCTGGAGGTTTTCGGTCAGCGCCATATCGCGGGCCTGGGCATCCGTCGTTTCGCGGACATATACGGCGATTTGTTTCCAGCCGAGGAGTTTTGCGGCGTGGAAGCGGCGTTCCCCCGTTATGATTTCATAATGACCGTCTTTAGGACGCACGTGCAGAGGGTGCAGCAAACCGCTTTCGCGGAGTGTTGCCGCCAATTCTTTGATGCCTTCCTCCTCGTAAGTCGTGCGCGGATTGTACGGACTTGTCCGGAGTTGCGCAATATCCATCAGCACGGTAGGAAGCGCCTCCGGCGTGTGGTCGGTCGGGGCTTGTACCGTTTCGGTATTCTGTATTTCTTCCGTTTCCGCCGGGGCGCCGGCTTCGGCCCGTTGTCCGTCCATCGAGGCCTGTACGGTAGTATCGGTCGTTGCGTTGTTCTCGGTGATTTCTTTGCTGTTTTTTACGTTTTTCGTTTTCATAATGCTGTATCTGATTTTGTGATTGATAATGTTTTGTTCGCTATATCGGGTTACGATGCCCGGTTTTGGTTCCGATAACAGTCAGGGCAGAATACGAGTGTGTCCACAATTTGCCCGGTGATGCGGAAGCGCACGAGTATGCCGTCGGTCAGCCGTCCGCAAATACACCGCATTTTCAGCGAAATCGTTTCATACCATTGACAGGCGTACCTGTCTGCATCGTTCCGCATATCTTCTGCGGTGGGATAAAAATGCAAGTCAGTCATATTGCGTATCGTTTAAGCGTTGTTCGAGGTTACGGCCCGCAACAGTCGCCGGACGAATGCTTCCAGTTCGTACAGGTCGAGTTTGCCGATGCCGCCATACTGCCGGCACAGAGGACGGTCCGTGTAGATGCTTTGCCGGAACATCGGGCTGGCGCCCTTGTACCATTTCCCGCAATAAATAGCTACATCGAAATCGTGTACGTGTCCGGCGACGGAATACATCACGGTATATCGCCCGGTGGCCTGCAAGTCCTCCAGCGCGTCTATGACGGCCAATAGCTGTTGTTTCATAGTCTTGTGTGTTTTAATTAGGGGCGTGCGTGCGTCGCTTCGCCCCGTGTATGGTTGGTTGTGTTATGCGGCTAAATAGGAAGCGAGGGTTTGGCGTACTTTCTGCTCGTTTCGTTTTGGAAATACCCACCCGGCAGCGGTCTGACCGTTATTTTGCAATCGCGGGGAGAATCGTCCGCCCAATGAGCGTAAAATCTCTTTCAGCGGCTTGGTATCGCCGAACACCGCTATCGCTTTTTCAGAATAGTCTATGATTTCAACGGTTATGTTTTGTGGGGCGGCATCTGCGGGCAAGTGTTCCGGCATTGCCGTTTGCGGTACTTCAGGCACATAGATTCCCCCTTTGCATCCGGCGGTGTATGCGTAGCGGTCGATGAGGCTTTCGGCATTTGAACACCCTTCTTTACGAATAATCCAGCCGCTGTAATAATTTTCGCCGAGCCAGTACCCGTGTCCCATACTGTATTTTTCCCGATGCTCGTATTCGCGGTTATATTCGGCCAAGTATGCCGTGTCAGGAAAATGAGCGGCGGCACAGCGCATTTCTGCAAAATCCTCCCGCGTCTTGTACGAAAAATCGAGTATAACGGTTCGGACGTTGCGGCATCCGAAATAGTCGGTGATCGGGTCGCTGTCGTCCTCGTGCAATTCGGCAACGATAACGGCTTGCACGTCGGCAGGGGTAATTCGTCGCAACATTTCCATACCGCGTTGTTTCGTCCGCTGTTGTTCTTCCCGTTTTTGTTCTTTACGTAGGATTTCGGCATCCGCTATCTCCTCGGCCTTGTGTATGACGGCACGCAGTTCATCCGTACCGATAAACTGCGGGGCAGTGTCGTCGTAATAGAATCCGATTCCGAATTTCTGCGAAAGCGGACGTATCGTTTCCGCTGTAACATATTCGTATGTTCGCAAATTAATTAGGCAATAGGAATACCCGTAACTATTGTGCGTGATGTCTGCCACGACATAGTTATCGTATTCGTATCCTTCCATACGGATTATTTGCCCGATTCCCACCGTTTTAATCTCGGTGTCGATTTCGACGTTCGCGCCCAAAAGAAATACTTTGCTCATAGTTCATTAAGTTTTATTGGTTTTTGTTATCGTATATGGAGTATCAGACAAACAGACAGGCGAGTATAAGAATCAGAAACACACAGGCGAGCACCCGCAACAGCGCGGTGAGGAACCATACCGAACATCGTGCGAACACCCACACCGCGAACAGATAAAAGACCCACACGGGCAGGAGCCGTAACAGTCCCAGCGCCATTCCCACCGACATAAGCCGCAGAATCCCGCGCCCCGTCCGCCCCGGCCAGTCCCGCAAATCCTTGCCGGTCGATGCGAAGTTTTCGTTTCGTTTCAATCCGGAGTGTGTATTTGCGCTCGTTTTCATAGCTTGACCTTTTTTTTGCCGTGCCGCATGCTCGTTTTGTTCGTTTCAGCTTGCCGACAATAAGGGGAATCGAGGGAATGAGGGTTTCGGGAAAAAAAGATTGACAGACCTTTGCAGCCTGTCAATCTTTTTTATCCCGAACGGCGCAGCCCTTACCCTCTTCGCTCGGCAATTCCCCTTATTTCCTTTGCAAGATGAACCACAAAACGAGTTGCCGGAACGTCAGAAACGGGGAAAACGGCGACCATGAAACGGCAGCAAATACATATTCCGGATTTCAGCGGGACTCCTTTAATCGGCACTAAAAAACACCGATAATCGCCTGTTGGCAGGATTTTTACTTTTATGATTCATATAAAATGTTTAATTTAACCGGAAATAGCGGTCCCGGCAGGACGGGCAAACCGCTTTTGTCGGATTTCTTAACATGATGCGCCGCAGCAACAACAAGTGTATTCCATCCGTCCAGCGTAAATTCACAGCCATGCGGCTGTAAAAAAGCTGATATTTCGGTTGTGAAAAGAGGTCTTCGCCTGCGGGTGACAATCTCTGTCAGCCCTCTTGCGCACAGGCTATGGCATGGGATGATAATCTTTCCGGGGCATTCGTGTCCCGGAATCTTTTTATTATTCACTAAACTATTTATGTTATGAAAAACAACAGATTGCTTACCGCACTGCGGTATGTCGGCGACCCGTCACGCGACGGCGCCGCACAGTATCTTATCGCTACGGCCTCTGCGCAGGAGGTGACACAGGCGTACGATGTTTTCGTGACGACATTGGAAGAGAGTTATGACGGACAGCCGATACACCGGTTTCTGTCGGAGCTGTGCCATGCGCGGGTGGAGCTGCAAAGTTTGCAGCAAACGGATTTCTTCAAGGTTAAAAAAAAATGAAGCGTGGTGCGAGTGCATCGACAAGGCACTCCAGCTTATCGAGGAACATCAGCGCATCGCCTATACCGTATCGCTTTTCGGTACGTCGGGAAACGGCGAAGCTCCATTCCGACCGGGGTACCTGCGCTGGGCAGGCAGTCACAACGACTTGGTGGAGCTGGCTATCGCCCTGCAGGAACAGGGTGTCATAGTGGACGCGACCGGGCAAAGAGCCGGTTATGCTCCGTTGTTGCGTCTGCTATGCGATGCCTTCGGCATGCGTGTAGATAACATCTATGTCAAAAAGACTTTCGTTCTGGACCGCTCGGACAGTGCCTCGTTTCTGCGCAAGCTGCTCGCAGCGTTCGACCGAACCGTCGAAAAACATCTGAAGTAACCTCTTGGCCTCACGACGGAAATCAAGCGATATTTCAAGCCTTCGCCGGCTCTTTCGGCGAAGGCGGTTTTACAAAGTGTTTTGCCGACAATTAAAATTTAATGTACTATAAACCAATAATATATGTTTTGAAAAACGGCAAAAAACTTTTCGATTTTCAAAACGGGGTATTCCGGGAAACGGTACTTTTTGCCGGAAAACGATTATACCTTTGTCCCTGCAAGCCGCACGGTGCGGCGACGCTTATTATCAAACCAAATTTCTTTCAATCATGAACAAAACCCTTATTCTGGCAAGTGCCGCACTGCTGGCCTTGACCGCGACGTCCTGTAACAAACAGGAAGCTCCGCTGCCGACGCCTTCCGCTCAGGCAGGACAAGTTACCGTATCTTTCGTAAGCGAGCAAAACACCGACCTGCCCACCCGCGCCTTTTTCGATTCCTCCTCTACGACCGAGGCATGAGAGCAATCGTTGTCGTCGCTCACGCTCTTCTGTTTCGGCGAGGACGGCAACCTGCTCGTGCGACGTAATTTCACCGCGAGCGAACTCGCAGCCCGAAAAACCACGTTTTCTCTTCCGCGTACCGCAGCCGGTCAGAGCGTCGATTTTTACGCCATCGGCAACACCGCCGTCGGTAGTGACGTAACGACCAAAGCGGCACTGCTGGCACTGGCGGAAACCGCTCCCTCCACATACAACGGTACATTCTCCGATGTCACGTCCAAAAGCCTGCGCTCCGGCGGCTTTCTCATGTCGGGCTATGCGACCCAGACCATCGAATCGGGAGACACACCGACCCAAGTAGCCATTACCCTCAAGCGCGACGTGGCCAAAATCGCCGTACAGACATCGCTGTCTTCCGACTTCTCGTCGCGTTATCCGGGAGCAGTCAAAATCACTTCGGCCAAAATCTCACGGGCTGCTTCGCAGACGCCTTATTTTACTGGTACAGCTAAACCCGGTGCCATGACCTTCACCCATACCCAGACTCCGGGTAGTACATCGGCTAAGTTCAACAACTTGTTTTACGTGTTTGAAAACGGAGCGCTGGGGACCGGCAGCCGTGTTCTGCTGACGCTCGACGGCATCTACGACCGCGACGGCGACTTTTCAACCGAAGAGGACCAGGTCGCTGTCGGCTATCAGGTCGAACTCGCAGGGGCAAGTAACAACGGACAGCTTGTGCGTAACGGTTACTATCGTGTTGCGGTAGGCATTGCAGGGCTGGCCGGACAGGATGTAGTCGCCGACATCACGGTTGCGAATTGGGAAACTCCTACGACTCAGAATATCAATTTAGGCCAATAACCCCCGGACATATCCGACATCGTGCGGCGGGGCGGCAGTTCCGCTCCGCCGCTCTTTACTGTCGGGCGACATCCGACCGACATACCGGTGTTCACGAAAAATCGACCAGTCATGAAAATCAAATTAGTCATTCTGCTTGCGCTGTTCTGTGCGGGTGTTAAGCCTGCGGCGGCACAATACTGCGGCGTCAGGAGCAATCTGCTGGCGCTGGCCGCCGGAACGCTCAATGCAGGCCTTGAAATTATGGTTGCCCCGCACTATTCTTTCGAGATTGCTGCTCTGTGAAATCCCGTGCGGGGACATAGCCTGCAGATGAGCCATGTCGCCCTGCGCCCTGCCGTGCGCTACTGGTTCTACCAACCTTACACGGGGCATTTCCTCTCGGGCAATCTCTCGGCCGCCCTGTACGACGTGGGTACGGAGAAGAGCTACCGCCGGGGCTGGATGGCCGGTGCGGGCTTCTCCTACGGTTATGCGTGGCCGCTCTCTCCGCGTTGGAACTTCTCGCTCGAAGCCGGCATCGGACTCTACTATATGCAGGAGCGGCGGGGGCGCCGCAGCCTCCCTGCCACCGAAGACGAGCGGATATACCGCACCCGCCGGCTCGCTTTCGGCCCCTCGAAATGCGAGGTGAGTTTTACTTATCTATTCTAAACATCCTAACCTTTCATCTTCATCCTATTATGCAGCGATTTCTCATTTTCATCACGGTGCTGGGCACGCTGTGGCTGTGCGCATGCCAGAAGACCGAGCCGGAGGAGCTCCGGTTCCAGCCCTCACCGTCCGTACCCGAGGCGGGGACCGTACCTTTGCAACTCTCTTTCGGTGTCGTGGAACAGCGCATCGTCGATACCGACGACCCATACGACGATACTATACCGAAAACCCGAGTGGTAAACGGCCGTCCGGATAATGTAAACCTTTACATTTTTAACGAAACGGCGGAGTATGCCTACCATGCGTATCTGACCAAGTCGTCGTTGCCGCCGACGGTAGCCGTACCCAAAGGAGCGTGCCGGATTTACTGCATCGGCAATCTGGGGTACGACATGGGGGAACAGACACCCGCACAACTGACACAGTTCTGCTTCCAGGCGGCAGATCCTGAAAAAGATTTTCCGCCGCGTCATGCGACCTTGCTGTCCCAAAAGCTGGAAGTCACCATAGACCGGCAAACGACACTCGACATCGAATTGGAGCGAATATTCGTGTTGCTGAGCGTCAATATAAAACTCGACAAGACCCTCGACAGCGACGCCCGCATCCTGCATGTCGTTCCGTATAATATTCCTGCGAAGAATATGCTTTTTGCAGAAAACAGACTCGGCGGTTCGGGAGAGGTCGTCGCCTATCCGATAAACGATAAGAGCGGCAGTTCGCTGCGGAGTTATTATACGTCCTTTTATCTGCTTGAAAACATCCAGAATCCCGTTCCGACCATCACCGACTACCGGGACCGCACGGCTGTTTTGTCTCCCCGATATGCCGCCTATGTGGTTGTACGGGTCGAAATACGGGGCAACCTGTTCGATTACCGTATTTATCTGGGAAATGGAGACCCTTCGGATTTCAGCATACGCCGCAATAACCATTATCAGTACATCATCACGATCTTCGGGACCAATTCGAGCGATTACCGTATCTCCAAAACCCAAGTTACCTTCTGGTCGGGGCACGATGAAGAGCGTTACCGCAATACGCTGGCATGGAAGGCAGGCGCCGCCTGCGGCAAGCTGCAAATTCTGACCGAACGCTTCGATACGGGCAATGAAATACAGGTATCTTACAAGAAAGTTTCGGGAACATTCAAGTCCCAATGGCAGATGCAGTACAAACGCTCGAAAGACAGCGAATACAAAAACTGGCAGCCGGGAGAGTGGATTACCGTTCATGACGGAAACGGATTAAGCAACACGTTTTTGAAATTCATCAATTCGGATGGGGAAACCCGGTGGCAGACGGTCAATAACTATTTCACCTTCACGCTGCGCGACGAACGGGGTGCAACGTACAATTACACGGTAAGTACCAATCCTTCCGATTTAACGTAACCAACTCATGAAAAGAATATTATGTGTTATCGTTTCCACGCTGGCCGTGCTCCTGCTCTTTGCGGGCGGATGCAGCGTTGCCCGGCGGCTCGACCGCCGTGACGTTTCCGCAGTCCTGAGCCATACGCCCCGGGCCTTGCGCGTCGATGCCCGACCTGAAGCGACCGCTACAGCCGATACGATAGAGATACGGGAAAGCGCTGCGGCCGATTTCGGGCTGACTCCCGTTACCGTGACCCGCGAGAACGGCGAGGAAACCTATCATATCGAAATCGAAGAGATCGTGGTCGTGGCACCTGCGCGTTCCCTGCCCGAACGCCTGGGTGCGGTAACGGTCGATTTCACGGTCCGCCTGCCCGCAGAGCTGTCGGGTGCGGACCGTCGCGTAGTCATCACCCCTGTCCTGCATCGGGAGGACGGACGCGAGCCGCTCGGAAACATCGTCCTTTCGGGCGAACTCTTCGGCCGGGTACAAAAGCGCAATACCTGGCAGTATGCCCGTTATCTGACGCTTTTCCAGCCAGACAGCGTGCAGGCGGCACAGGCATACCGTCGCTTCGTACATCATACGCCGGTGACGGACGTACGGGCCGACTATCCCGCACACCGCAACGGCGAGGCCACGTACCGCTTTACCCAGCGTATTCCGACCGCCAGTGCCGGGCGACGCCTGCGCCTCACGCTCGAAGGCTGCGTGGAAGCCCTCGACGGCAGCCGGTACCCGCTGCCACCCTCCGATACACTCGTGTATCACATCTCCTCGCTGCTGACATTCGCCGATACGACCGCCCGCTACGTGCGGCATACATTTCCCGTCTGTTCAGGGAACGACGCTCTGTATCCGCCGCAGGATACACTTACGACCGTCACACCCGATACGCTCTACCGTCGGGGTACGGAGCTGCTGATGTCAAAGAAGTACATACAGGCACTGGAGCTGTTAATGCCCTACGGGGACCTGAACACGGCCGTATGCCTCCTCTCGCTCGGCAACGACCGGAGGGCCTGCGAACTGCTGCAACGGCTTCCGCCGGACGATGCCCGCGTATGCTATCTGCTCGCTATTGCCTATGCCCGTCTCCGAGAGGAGGACAAGGCATTCGACGCCTACCAGAGGGCATGTGCACTCGATGAAAACCTCGAATACCGAGCGGCTCTCGACCCGGAACTTCATTCTCTTATCAAAAACCGCTAAAATCATGAAAATACGATGTCTCGTCGTTATCGTCCTCAGCCTGTCCTGTGGCACACTGACAGGTTGCACGGTAACGGAACAAACCGAAATGGATGTCACGACCTGCCCGCAGCCAACGCCCGAAGTGAGCGTTGTGCCCTGGGTGCCTGACGATATCGAAGGTGAAACCGTGGGACATTAAAACGCCGGAGATTCCTTTAGACGCATATCCGATGCCTGCAATCCGAAATTTCATGGCCCGTATCGCCGGAATGTTCCCGTTTCGTCGTGACCGGGGAGAGGATACCGAGCTGTTCCTGTTGCTCGACGCCGCACAGAAGCCGCTCCATGCTTTCCGTATCGTCCTGCCCGGACGACAGGACGACCCCCGGCGGCAGGAGCAATGGCAGCGGCAATACCGCCGTTTCGTCCGCCGGATGCTGCACCGTTTCGGTGACCGGCCTTTGACGGAGTTAAAGATAGAAGCCTACCGACTCGGCAAGGAACGTCTGCGGAATACCTGGCCCGAAGATACGGATAAGTACCGTAAATCGCTGCGCGGACTGCGACGGCAGCCTACGGCGCAGACCCTCCTGCTCGATGCGGCCTATGCGCTCGCCGAAGGACTGCCGCTGCCGACCGATGCCGCCGCACACGAAAAACTGATACGACGCAAAGGGTATCGGGAGTTCCTGCGTACCGTACCGGCACGGCTGCAGGGACAGGCTCCGCAATCCGGCTCTGTTCGCATCACGGGAGTGGAAACGGCACAGGGCGTATTGCTGTTCAGCGAAACACCGTTGGGACGTAAAGCCCGTCATAGTTACCTTCAACATTGTGCCGATGTCTATTTCGACCCGCGACAAAATGCCGGCACGCTGCGTCTGCTCGCTATCGACGCTCCTTCGGCAGAAGTACGGGCACTGGCCGACAATTGCATCGTGAGAGCTTCACGGCGCGACGAACGCTCCGAAGAGTGCGGGCTGCGTTATTCGCAGTGCGACTTCTCCTGCGAGCGGATGCTCCCGGGAGATTCGTTGCCCGATGCATATTGTGTCGAGCACTACCGGATGAGTCCCGACTTCTATGCTTTCGACCGTTTTACGAAGGAGAATATGCTGCTCGTCGGTCGTAAGAATTACGACATCGCCTCTTTGCTGTACATTGCAGAAAATGGTTATGCCGGTCATCTGGCCGCCGATTATTTTCATCCCTTCGGTTACGAGGGACGCTTTGCGGCTTTGGCCGAAAAGATTCGGGATGCACTCGAAGCCCGTGCGGACAATCCCGCCTCGCACCACGATTTCGGGTACGAAGCGCTCCAACGGCAGACGCGCGATATAGCCTGCGACATTCTGGCGGCCGACTACGGCATCCGCAGCGGCAGATTCGAAGCCGAGGCCGAAAGACCCGAGCCGCGTGCAGACGTTTCGGATATTACGCCGGCCCGTTCTCCCGGATATAGAATACCGTTCGGGGAAACAGCACAAAATACCGGAGCCGAAACGGAAACCTTATCTCCGCCTCCTGCACGCCGGGGACCCGGACGCAAGAGCACCAAAGGGCACGATAAAACCATTTGCTAAATGAAAACGACCGTTCCAGCCATGACAACGATTCCAGATACCACGCCGGGGGCCTGTCTGACGCTCGACCCGCTGTACCGTCCCGTAAGTTTCGAGCGCAACGACGGGACGCAAACCTCCTGGCGGCACTTTATCGACGCCAACATCGATTACTTCGCCTGCGACCGCTTCCTGCCTGATTTGTGAATGTTCCGTTTCCCGGCAACGGGGCCGGACTTCGAGGAACAGACCTTCGGACCGCAGAGCGTCCGCTCGTTCGGAGCCGTTCCCGATGCCGCCGTACGGCTGCGCACGGCGGCCTACTGCCGCGACAAGGGCCTCGACCCGCTCTCCCCGGACGGCTCCCATATGGCACTGTGTCAAGATGCCGATTACCTGCACGATTTACGATACGGCCCCGGCATCAACGTCATACGCTGCGGAATGGCACCGTTCCCGACCGTACCGCTGGCCGACTGCGACGGCACGTGCTGGCTCTTCGCCTCGCACGAAGCCCTGCGGCTCTTTCTCCAGCGGCAGGCCCGCGACTACTTCCGACAGGAATATTCCATGCAAAGACTTGCCCTTTATGATGTCGCACCTTTGGAGACCGGAATACGTTCCGCCCTGCACCGAACACGCAAAAAACCGGGCGAAGGAATAACGATAGAGCAAAAGGTGGTGCTGCCTTACGCCATCCCGCACGGGGTATTCGACATGGCTCCTGACCTGGAGCACTACCTGCGATTCGTGGCTCAAAACGGGGTCGGGCACCTGTACGTTACGCCCCACAATCGGCGCATCGTACAACTGCTGCACATCCGGGAGCACGGACGGCTGCTGCCCGAACTGTTCGTACCGGCAGATTGAACGGGAACGGCGCTCCGACACCCCGATTCCTTAATACATCCGATGGGTGAAGACGGACGCGCAGTCGCCGCAGCGCTGCTGGCACGAATGTACCCCGGCCTGCGAAAACCGCAACCGGACAGAAAAGAGGTGCATGTGGCCCGGCGCTCAATAAACCGCAAAACCGGAATAACTCTCTAACGAACCGTACAGCCATGATAGAGAAACAGCTTCACGGCAGCGTTTACGTGGCTCTGGGCCCCGGAATGCAGGTGTACGACATATCGACCGAGGGTATCGGAGAGGCAGGATTCCGGCAGTTCATAGACAGCATACAGCACGCATCCATCCGCAAGCGAGGCATGCCGATACTGACCTTCGGACGCTACGACATGGAGGATATGCGCGGCCTGCACTTCACTTCCGGGCAGGACAAAACCCGCTACCTGCTCGAATGTCTGGGGCCTGCCATACAGCACGACAAAGGAACGCTCGTGCAGATGACCGATACCGTATCGCTCTATTATTGCTGCCGGCACGACATAGACCCGCTCTCGGATGAGGGGCAGAACGTGCGCCTGCGGCAGGATTTCCGGCAGACCGAAGCTGTATTCCGCAGCCAGGTCCGAAAACTGCAAACAATGAGGCGGGCAGCAGAACAGCTGCGGGAAATACGGAAGGATGAGCCTTATAAACGAAAAGGACTTAAAATATAAAACATCATAAATATTGAACGAATATGGATGAACAGAAAACAGAGGAGTACAGCTACCTAATGATAATGGATGAAACGTGCAGAACGACACGACTGATTCCGAACGAAGATTTTGTCGGGGATGTATGCCGGGAATTGGACCGACTGACACCGGGACAACCGGTATCAGACCAGCTGATGATACACCTTGTATCGCCGTCTCCGCTGCCCGAACTGACACAGGATAATGCCGGTCGCTATATGAAAGACATAACTCCCAAGCTTGATGACCACACAATTAAGATAGCTGCCGCCGTTTCGCTGAAAGATGCAATGTATGCTCTTGAACACGATATTCCGATTACCCAAATGGCGGAAAAAAGCAAAAGACAAACCCTTCCCGAAGATTATCGGCAGGCCATCGACGGGTATGGTGTGGCAGCGCCCGATCTGCGGGAAAAGGTCGCGCAGCTACGCCGCGAGGAAGGGGAAAAGACAGTCTTACTGCTCTCTATTGATACCTGAACGCACGAGGCATGTAATATGAAGATGGATGCCCGAAAGAATTTCGTCGATTTCGTGAACGAGGAGCTGCGGCGTATCGAACCGGGAAAACCCATACCGTATCTCTCGTTCCAAGCAATAGAACCCGATCAAATGGCGTTGGTGGGGCTGCAGCAACAGGATAGGCAGATAAATATCGCCCATATCAAGGGTGCACCGAAACAGTCGCTCTCGATAATTGATATCGTAGGATGTCAGCAACAGGGCTTGAATCCGCTGGACCCGGTGGATGTGGAGTCGTTTCGCCGCCAGACACTCGGCTCTCCCCAGAAATTGAAACAACTTCTGGGGCTTCTGAACTGCGCTCCCGAGTCATTACAGCTCAAAACATCGCATGACAGCACCCGGCAAACACAGGAACAGAACCAACGACATGTACCCCGCCAGGAGTCTGCCAAGCATAAAAAGGTCACCATTTAATCTGCAAACTTATGAAAGAGAACAGGGTACAAGCCACCGACGGCGGCAATGCCGGTCAGGTATATATGATGGCCGTATTCGATACGATGGAACTGCTGCGCCTGGAGAGCGGCAGCAACAAGGACTACCGTACCTTCATCGACGAAGAACTCCGGCGTGTCATCCCCGGAGAGCCCGCTCCCCAACGGGCATTCATACAGGCCGAGGTCCCCGACATCGAGGGCTTCGGGCGGATGGCGCCTCGCAGCCGGGATTTGAGGCAGGCTTTGTCTGCCGTAAGAAATGCGGACGGCATCATCCGGCGCATCGTGACACTCAACGAAATCATCGGATGCTGTCAATGCGGATTGGACCCGCTGGACCCTCATGATTTGGAACTGTTCTACCGGCACATGGAGCGGGAGCGTGTGCGCACGGGAGTCATCCGGGCCATACATCGCGTTCCCGACCGCCTGACCCTGCAAGGCAGGGGCCGGTACGCGGCTTCTGCAGACCGGAGAAACATTCCCCCGAAAAATCCCGCACCCCGGAAAAAAGGTCCCGGCATTTAGAATTTGTTTAACGCTAATATTTATTACGGATGGATTTCGTATTGATTGAACAAAAGGCGTACACGGAACTGAAAAACCGCCTTTCTCGTCTTTCGGTCGCAGTGGCCGATTTCAAACAGAAAACAGCCCCGGCGACACCTGAAAAATGACTCGACGCACAGCAGGTCTGCCAATTGCTCGACGTATCCAAACGCACATTGCAGATATACAGGGAGAACGGAACACTGCCGTACTCCACCATAGGCGGAAAGTATTACTACCTTGAAGCGGACATCGCACGGATTTTGGAACAACGTAAAAATCAACAGTAGAAGATGGCAAACATGATAACGGTAGATTCTGAGGAGTTCCGAGAGCTTATCGGATGGGCCGACCGAATCGAACAAAATATCGCAGAGGCGATAAAGCGAATGCGCCCCACCATTGCGGATGAACATTACATGAACAGCGAACAATTGGCCGACAAACTGCATATCACGACCCGCACCTTGCAGAAACTGCGCGACGAACGGACGATTCCATTCACTTCCGTGTGCGGAAAGTTTCTGTATCCCGAGTCTGGAATATATGAGGTACTTCGGAAAAACTACCGCGATTTCAAGACCTGGAAGCGTCGGTAGCCCGTGTTCGGTAACATGCAACACCCCCGGAACAATTCGTTCCGAGGGTGTTGTCGTGAAAAGGCCCCGTTATGCCCCCTTTTTTACGTAATAGGATTTGTATGGCTTCGGAGGCTGCGCCTCTTGCTGCAAAATGAAAGTATCGGACAGGTGCTCCTCCAGACGCCTCATGTCGTTCTTCATCTTCGAGGCCGTAATCTTGGCATAAATCTCCGTCGTAGTGATGTGTTTATGGCCCAGCATCACGGACACCGTCTTCAACGGCACATCTTTGGCCAGAGTAAGCGTCGTGGCGAAAGTATGTCGCCCGCAATGCGTCGAGAGATTCTTGTCGATGCCCGCCCGGGATGCGAGTTTTTTCAGCGTTTTTATCATGCTGTTGCAGTCCTTGACCGGAAAAATCCGGTCTTCGGACAATTTACCCGGATAACCCCGGTATTGCTCGATAAGCTGTAACGGAATTGGCAACAGCTGTATCCGGTACTCCGTACCTGTTTTTTCCCGCTTGGCATAGATACAGGGTACACCCGCTTCATTGACGATAATATCCCGATAACGCAGATTACGAAGATCGGCATAAGCCAAGCCGGTGAAGCAGCAAAAGATGAACATATCCCGGATGGCCCTTTGCCGATGGTACCGGAGGTCCAGAGCCATCAAACGACAAATCTCATCGTCCGTAAGACGTGTCCGCTCGGCCGGAGCGGGACGGCAATGAAAGTCCAGAAAAGGGTGATGCGAAACCCAATGCTTCGCAACGGCGATGTATAATACGCATTTGAGCGATTGAATCCGGTCGAACACGGTAGTCGCATGATAACTCCTGACTCCCAACATCCATTGATAATAGATTTCGATAAATTCGCTGTCCAATTCCTTGAGCAATATATCTTCCCGATATTTGTCTTTCAGAAACGACGCCAAACACTTACGATCATTCGACAATTTATCGTAAGTGCCTTGCTTATGACCGATACCTATATCCTGTTGGACTTGTTGTAATCGGTAATCATAGGCTTCGAGCAGCGTTTTGTTATCGTCCCCGAAACCATGATAGGCATCTTTAACACGCTGGGCTGTCACATAATCGGTTTTCTCGCATAAAAGACGATAGTGTTTCTTCAACCGATTCTCGATGTCGTCGAGGTAGTCGTTAATCTCGATGATACGCGGATTCTTCGATTTCTTCGGTCGATTCGCCGCCATATCCCAACACTCTGCCGGGACAGTCATTTTGCAACTGAAAGCTGTCTGGGTGCCATTGACCGTGATACGACACATGACTGGGTAGCCATCGGCCGTCAATCTACTCTTTTTCAGATAGAAAAGAACCTTGAATGTACTTCGCATAACTCAATATTTTTTATAACACAAAAGTAATTGATATTGAGCTATTTAGAAATGAGAAGTTTTGCGAAACAAGCTGAAAAACAGACGTATATGCCTAACGCTAAAATGGGTCACGATTTGGTAACGAAACAACGTCCATTATCCGCATTTTTTGTGCTGAAACTAACTGATTATAGATTTTGACAAACAAACAAAATACTGATAATCACGTAAATTCAACACTCTTTTTCCCTCCTTAAAAATGGATGCAACCATAAATATGATTCATCAAATACATCGCCATCAAGATAGGCATATGACTGAGCCCACATCCATGTTAAGACCTTCTCTGTACACAAATCCCAGATACACCTGCTTCCATCATCGTCTTTACACTCTTCCCTGCCTTGATAGACCTGCCTCCGATACGCTCCATTCGTTCTTACCATAAATTCTACCTTATCCAAAGACACTTGTACGAGCTGTGCTTTACGTGTTTTCAAATATAGGTCCGTATCGAACCTACACACAACCGTTACAACAATTCTCAATGTATCCTGTACACAAGATGTACTTATCTCGATTTCAGTATCCCAAGAATCCCTATTTACAATAACGGGTACAGCAACATTTTGTGCCTCAATAATTCCTCCCGCACTTATCATAACGTACAAAAGCAACAAGAATATTTTTTTCATAATCTCTGCAACGAACGGCACTAAAGCAATGAATATCAAACGTAAAAGAAACACAATAAAAAGGACAACGGAAAGCTATGACAACTTTCCGTCTTTTCCTTTCTCAATCAGGGAGCAAATGGACGGTTATTCTAAACGACCATTGCATCGTATAGCGCGGAAAAAGATATTCCCTATCCTTAATCTCAGCATAAGGTTGATGCCACATCCATTCGACTATCGTATTCTCACATAATCGCCAGATACATCTGTCCGGATACCGTTTTCTGATTTCCGATTCACTATAATAACAGGTTGGCCATCGCCCTTTGCGTTTCCGGCCGTCCATATACCCCTCAATGAATTGCAGGCGCACATCTGTAGGTCGGGGCTGCCGACTGATATCCCGCAAATCATTATCGAAAACGACCGAAACAACTACGCCAACATCGGTAGGCCGTTTGACACAGGAGGTGTGTAACTCAAGTGTCTGGTTCTTAATACCAGTGATAAACATAGGTATCTTCGCATCCGACTGTCCGAAGACACTCATACACGATACTCCAACAACAAATAGCAACAAAACCTTTTTCATGCTATTACACTTTCCTATCAATAGCAATATAAATTGTCCATCCCTTTAAGCAGTCTATCTCTCACCTCAGTTTTATTTTACCATATCCTATCTGTTCCAAGAAATCTTTTGCGTCATAGATGCTGGAATTAAATACAAAGGGAAATAATACGTCCTGTCAAAAGGCACTCTTTTCAACTCGTCATATTCATCGTATTCATTTCCGCTCAGGTCATCGTACGACTGATACCACATCCACCTAACAACTTCTCGGGCACACACATCCCAAATACAACGCACAGAGTCTGGCGGCATGTCATAGCGGTCATACTTAAGATACCGCACCTTTCCCGAACTATCTTTGACATTAAGTGCCAAAGAGGAGAACGTAACGCTGCTGAGTTTGACCTGTCGTGTTTGTTCAAAAAATTCGGCATTGAAACGTAACGTGACACCTACCCATACACGAACGGTATCCTTCACACAAGAGGAAACCAACTCCACTCGGTTATTCCAGTCTCTATGTATAATCACCGGAATATCATCCGGCCGAGAAAAGGCACATTGTCCGAATAACCCCAATACAAATACCAGCAATAATTTCCTCATAGGCTCATCTTTAGAACATACCCGTTTAAAATACCGGAAAGCATCATAATCTTTCCGGTTGAACGCATGATTACTTCCGAGGCATCAGGTAGAGCGTGACGACGAATGTCCACCGTTTTGTATTTTCCGTAAAGACATAATCCCGACATTCGATAACTGAATACGGTTGATGCCACATCCATCGGACTATCGTATCCTCACACAGTCGCCAAATACAACGGTCCGGACGTTTTCTCGTTATTTCGCTTTCGCAACGATAAATGACCGGAGACGCTCCTTTTCTTCGTCTGCCCTCCAGATACCCTTCTATGTAGCTTAACTCCACATCTATCGGATGGACCTCCCGGTCAATATCATGCAAATCACTATCAAAAGTCACCGCACTCCAACCGCTACCTTAGTCGGCCGCCTTACGCATGAAGTCTGCAGCTCCACAATGTGGGTTCGCATGTCGCTGATGAATACAGGCACGCCACCGGATTCCGATTGTCCGAACAGAGGAAAAAACGACAAACAAAAAAACACCGTGTACACTACCTTTTTTATCATACCCTACTCATAGCAATACTAGTGACAGCCATTGTCCCGCAATCTCCGGAGACGGCATAAAAGCCATTAAAAACACCGAGACGCATACCAACAGAACAACACCGAACCGCTTCATGGCCGTATCAAAGTTTTTGTCTCTAAGATACGAAATTACCCATAAAAAACATCCGGACAGAACAGTCTCTGTCCGGATGCCCGCACGAAT
>ERZ827520.1589-NODE-1589-length-25216-cov-16.185883_pt1 | contig 25216 bp, 25 predicted proteins | sample MGYA00519581_ERZ827520 | MGnify/ENA primary metagenome ERZ827520 (study PRJEB31778, sample SAMEA3449339) | human gut metagenome | biome: human gut; feature: human-associated habitat; material: faeces | place: United Kingdom | collected 2010/2012 ...
CGCCAACATAATAAGAAACACCGCTCGAAAGAGTGGTGTTTCTTATTATGTGTAACTTCGTAGGGCGCGATGCCCACATCGCGCCGCAGGGGATCAGACGGTATGACTTGCGTACCACACTGATCTTTGCTACAATACCCCCAAGGGGTGATATACAATGCCTGATTACAGCAAGACCGGTTCCTCGACCGCGGAGCAGGCGGTGCGGCTCTGCACCTGCACCAATGTCCGGTGCCCCAACCATCCCCGGAACCATGACCGGGGCTGCACGCCCTGCATCCAGAAGAACCTGAGCCGCCATGAGATCCCAGCCTGCTTCTCCAACGTCTATCCGGATCATGAGAAAATGGAGGGCTACACCTACGAGGCGTTTGCCCGGTTCGTGCTGCGCCACGGGGAGACAACAGAATGAAACACGGGAAGGCTGCGGCCTTCCCGTGTTTGCTGCGGTCAGATGATCCCCCGGATCTTCGACAGGTCGCCGCTGCACAGGGCGTCCAGATTGCGGAAGATCTTCTCCGCGTCCCAATTCCACCATTGCAGTTCCAGCAGATAGGCGGTCAGCTCCGGGTCAAACCGGGGGCGGATCACACGGCAGGGGTTGCCCGCGGCGACGGTGTAGGGCGGGATATGGCCAGACACCACGGAATTGGCCCCGATGATGGCCCCATCGCCGATGTGGACGCCGGGCAGCACCGTGACATGCTGGCCGATCCACACGTCATTGCCAACCACGGTGTCGCCCTTCAGGGGAAGCTGGGCCGGCGAGGGCGTGCATTTCTCCCAGCCATGGCCGAAAATGTTGAAGGGATAGGTGGTGGGTGAGGCCATCCGGTGGTTGGCGCCGTTCATGATGAACTCCACGCCCCGGCCGATGGCGCAGAATCTGCCGATGATGAGCCGGTCGCCGATGAAGTCATAGTGGTGGGTCACATGCTCCTGGAACCGCTCCGCGCCGTCCGGGTCGTCGTAATAGGTATAGTCCCCCACAAGGATGTTGGGGCGGGTGATGACGTTTTTGATGTACACCACCTGGCGGATGCTCTCGTTGGGATAGATGGCGTTGGGATCCGGGCCGAACATGGCGGTACCTCCTGTTGCTTTTGTATGCTTCATTGTATCAGCTTCGCCGCCGCGGCGCAAGGGCGGCGTTTTCCGGAAAAAGAGAGAGAAGCAGCCTTGCGGCTGCTTCTCGGTTGCATCGGGCCAAGTTATAACCTGCACCGTTTCCTAGCAGGTGGGTTGTCTCCAGCTTGCTTTACTGCTTCCATCATCCAGCCGCAAACGGCAGCCGGGAGGCCTGCAAACCACATGCTGATCCGACATCCCCTATAACAAGATGTGAGGATAAAAAAGACCCGTATACATCGTTTGTGCGGCGCGCGGGTCATAGGATCCGTTTGCCTTGGGCATAGTATACCACAGCGAAAGGAAAAAGAAAAGAGAAATTTGTACTTTTTTTCAGGAATCTTCTTCCTCGTCCGCCATGAGCTGCTCCATGAACAGGTCATAGACCCGCTCCAGCTCCTCGTCGCTGTCCAGGGTGGAGAGCTGCTCCTCGCCGTCCACCATAATGGACTTCATGATCACCAGGCCCAGATCCTCCTCGTCGGCCCCGTCCTCCTCCACCGCGGGGAAGAAGGCCATATAGGTCTGGCCGTCCACCTCCAGCGCGTCGATATACTCCAGTTCAAATTCGTTGCCGTCCTCATCGGTCAGGGTGATGAAATTCGGGCCGAAATCTTCGCTCATAGATGTGTGCCTCCTTATCAGCATATGGGCTATTGTACCCTATCTTTCGCCGAAATGCAAGCCGAAGCGGTGTGACTTTTTTCCGGGAAGAGACGCAAAAGCAGGCGAAACGCGCCGATCCCAGCACGATACGCCTGAATTTTGGCACGTTTTTGTCAAAAGAAGGGGTTTTTAACATTTGACAGATGTGGTACAATACTAGAATAGCATAAAAATGGGCTAGTATGTACACCGGCAGGACGCCGTCCCCGATGTACCTATATTACAAAAAAGAAAAGGAGGTGCCCTGTTATGAGCGAGAACAAGAAGAAGCGCCGCGGCCTGTTTGGCCGCCCACAGCAGAGCGCCGGTCAACGAACGGAAGAGACCTATCAGGAGACGCAGCACGCGCCCCGTCCCAGGAAGAAGGGCCGGGCGGGCTTCGTCATCGGCACCATCGTGCTGGTGCTGGTACTGACCATCGCCATCTTCACCGGGATCTTTCTCACCTGGATCAACACATCACTGAAGGGCAATGTGGAGGTCTATGTGGACGAGCTGGAGACCAAGGTCTCCACGGAGCTGTACTACCTGGACGCCAAGACCGATGAGTGGGTCATGTACCAGACCCTGTACAGCGACGGCGAGAACCGCATCTGGATCGACCTGGAGAACATCCCCAAGTACATGAAGGATGCCGCCATCGCCATCGAGGACAAGCGCTTTGAAAAGCACAACGGCGTGGACTTCCGTGGTACGGTGCGCGCCATCCTCAGCACCCTGACGGGCCGGGGCGTGCAGGGCGGCTCCACCATCACCCAGCAGCTCATCAAGAACGTGACCGGCGACAACGAGAGCACCGTCAAGCGCAAGGTGGTGGAGATCTACCGCGCGCTGGAGCTGGAGAAGCGCTATGACAAGGATCAGATCCTGGAGGCATACCTGAACCGTATCTGCCTGGGTCAGTCCTGCTACGGCGTGGAGGCGGCGGCCCGCACCTATTTCGGCAAGAGTGCCAGCGAGCTGACGCTGGCCCAGAGCGCCAGCCTGATCGGCATCACCAACAACCCCAGCCAGTACGGCCCCTTTGAAAGCGAGTGGAGCCGGGAGCAGAACCGCAAGCGCGAGATCCTGATCCTGGACGCCATGCTGGATCAGGGCAAGATCACCCAGGAGGAGTATGACGCCGCCAAGGCGGAGGAGGTCATCTTCACCAATGGCTACAGCAATACCGGCAACTACTACGGCGACGCCGTGGTGGACACCAGCGAGGATCAGCAGCAGGAGGACACACCGGCCGTAGCCCAGTACAAGGCCCGCAACTCCTACTTCACCGACGCCCTGATCGACGATGTGATCCAGGCGCTGATGGACGAGTTCGGCTATGACCACAGTACGGCGGAGAACGCGCTGTTCAGCAAGGGCTATAAGATCTATACCACCCAGAACTACGAGTATCAGAAGATCGCCGAGAGCGTGTTCGAGGATCTCAGCAACACCCCCTATACCCGCACCAACAGCAAGGGTGAAACCGAGCAGCTCCAGGGCGCCATCACCGTCATCGACCCCTATACCGGCTATGTGGTGGCCATGGTGGGCGGCACCGGCGCCAAGACGGCGGATCGCGGCTGGAACTGGGCTACCTCCGTGCGGCCCTGCGGTTCTGCCGCCAAGCCCATCAGCACCTATGCCCCCGCACTGGATCAGGGCGTCATCACCGGCGCGTCCACCATCGACGACTATCCGGTGCTGGAGCTGAACGACAGCCCCTATCCCAAGAACGACAACGGCCGCTTCCAGGGTCTGGTCACCGTGCGCCGCGCGCTGGTGCAGTCCCTGAACACCTGCGCCGTGCGGGTGAATATGGCCCTGGGCACCTGGAACTCCTATGACTTCATGACCAGCCGCCTGGGCTTCACCACCCTGACCCAGTCCGACAGCGAGCAGGTGGGCGCCATGGCCCTGGGCGGCTACGCCAACGGCGTCACCACCGAGGAGATGGCGGCGGCCTACGGCGCCTTCGTCAACGAGGGCATCTATACCAAGCCCCGTACCTTCACCCGTATCGAGGACAGTAACGGCAACGTGATCCTGGAGAATGAGATCCAGTCCAACGTGGCCATGAAGTCCAGCACCGCCGCGCTGATGAACAGCATCCTCCACGACGTGGTCAACGGCGGCACCGGCTCCTCCGCCAACTTCAGCGGCATGACCCTGGCCGGTAAGACCGGTACCACCAACGACCAGAAGGACCGCTACTTCGTGGGCTACAGCCCCTACTATGTGGGCGCCTGCTGGGTGGGCTACGAGAGCAACAGCCGCGTGTCCTCCGGCGGCATCAACCCGGCGGCGGCGCTGTGGAAGCAGGTCATGTCCCGGATCCACGAGAATCTGGAGAACAAGAGCTTCTTCTCCAGCAGCGATCTGGTGCAGGTGACGGTCTGCGCCGACAGCGGTATGCTGGCCACCAACCTGTGCGAGAGCGATCCCCGCGGCAGCCGCGTCCGCACCGAATGGGTGGCGGCGGACAACAAGCCCACGGAGCTGTGCACCATGCATGAGGGCGGCATGATGCTGAACTACTACCGCGACTACTTTGCCAGATTCCCGGATATCGTGGCGGAGGACAGTGAATATGTCCGCTGGGGCAACGCCATCGGCGGCGACGGCACCGAGCTGCCGCCCGGCTGGAGCAGCACCGGCGACTATGACGACGATACCGCCGATACGGAGCCGGACACCGATGATGACACCGGCGACAACTGGCAGGATGCCCTGGCAGGCGGCATCGGCGCCCTGGCGGATGCCGTGCGGGATCGCTGGGGCAGATAGCGCCTGCTCCGGAGACAGGAAAAAGGGGAGGTGGCCCATATGCGTGCGCCGCAGATCAGCTGCAGCTTTTCCGGCCACCGGCCCGAGAAGCTGCCCTGGGGCGATAACGAGCGTGACGAGCGCTGCCTGACGCTGAAGGCGTCCATCCGCGAAATGGTGGAGAAGGCGTATGCCGACGGCTACCGCCACTTCATCTGCGGCATGGCCCGGGGCTGCGACACCTACTTCTGTGAGGAGGTGCTGCACCTGCGCCGCCGCGTGCAGGACATCACCCTGGAGGCCGCCATTCCCTGCCTGAGCCAGAGCGACGGCTGGACGGCGGCGCAGCAGGAGCGGTACCGCGACCTGCTGGCGCTGTGCAACTACCGCACGGTGGTGCAGGAGAAGTACGACCCCGGCTGTATGCACCGGCGCAACCGCTATATGGTGGATCACAGCAGCCTGCTGCTGGCGGTCCACGACGGCAGCACCGGCGGTACCCGCTATACCATTGAATACGCGCTGCGCCGCCGGAAGGACGTGCTGATCCTTCCGGTGCCGCGGTAACGGAAAAGGAGAATACGATCATGACCTATACCTATACGCCCCGGGGCGTATGCTCCCGCCGCATGACGGTGGAGCTGGAGGACGGCATCATTAAGGATGTGAAGGTGGAGGGCGGCTGCAGCGGCAATCTGCAGGGCATCTCCCGCCTGGTGGTGGGCATGAAGGCTACCGACGCCATTGAGCGGATGCAGGGCATCTCCTGCGGCGGAAAGCCCACCTCCTGCCCCGATCAGCTGGCCAAGGCGCTGACCGAGGCCCTGAAGAACGCAGGCTGAGAAAAAAACGGAAAGCAGCCCCACGGCGCGCTGTGGGGCTGCTCTTTTTTTGCGGGGATGTCCGCCGCCGTTGCATGGGAGAGGACAACGAAGCGCGCCGCCGGCAGGCGAGGGCAGGAGCTCACCGCTCCGACTACCGCCGCGGGAGGTGAGAGAATGATCTTCAACATGGCAGGCTATGTGATCCAGGAGACCGCAGAGACCCCGTCCGCCGAACCGGACACCGCAACCGCCGCCGAAGCGGAACCGCCCCAGGAGGCGTGAGCAAAAGCCCGCGTGCTGCTTTGCAGCACGCGGGCCTTTGTCTTTATAATGCAGCAGACCAAATGTAGAATTACCAACTCCTGAATACATCAATGTTATCTGTTTGTGCTACTGAAAGCCAATCCTTTCCCGAAAGAAAAATGGGCAGTAAACTTCTCGCAGTTTCAAAGGTTGATGTGTGGCATTAGCCGGTAGAACCACATTAGGTGCAATGGAAAAAGAAAAGGACGGGAATCAATCATCCCGTCCTTTTTTGCGTCAAAAGATATTCTCAATAGAAATGATAAATCCGAACACATTACCCACTTGGATAATGTAGTTCGGATTATCATTACTTGGTCCGAGTGTTGAGATTCGAACTCAAGGCCGTCCCGCCGCGCTGCGGCGTCACGGCCTATGGCCGTTTATTCAAATGCAAGAGGCCTTGAGTTCTCGATAATAGGAACAAAAAAATATCCCTACGCCAAAGCGTAAGGATATTTTTGGTCCGAGTGTTGAGATTCGAACTCAAGGCCTCTTGAACCCCATTCAAGCGCGATACCAAACTTCGCCACACCCGGATATTGCTGCTCTCTGTCAAACAGCTCATTTATAATAGCACATCATTTTCCATTTTGCAACCCCTAATTTTTATTTTTTTGAATTTTTTGTGGGAGAGGATTTCTTTTTGTTGACAAAGCGTCGTGGACATGGTAAGATATAACCTGCGTCTGGGGTGTAACCGCGGAACTTCGCATACGGAGAGATGGCTGAGTGGTCGAAAGCACCGGTCTTGAAAACCGGCGATGTGAAAGCATCCGTGGGTTCGAATCCCACTCTCTCCGCCAGCAATTTTATATTTGCGGAAGTACCCAAGTGGCCGAAGGGGCTCCCCTGCTAAGGGAGTAGGCCGTCAAAAGCGGCGCGAGGGTTCAAATCCCTCCTTCCGCGCCAGAATCCCACCCCATCCGGGGTGGGATTTTTTCACAATATCCAACGATCGGAGGCCCGTCCATGGAAAAGACCGTCCACTATCTGGAGACCCACTCCCAGAACCCCTATTACAACCTGGCATTCGAGGAATACGTTCTGTGTCACCGCACCGAGGGCGACTACCTGCTGCTGTGGCAGAACGACAACACCATCGTAGTAGGCCGCAACCAGAACACCGAGGCGGAGATCAACCGCGCCTTTGTGGAGGAGCACCATATCAACGTGGTGCGCCGCGGCACCGGCGGCGGCGCGGTCTATCACGACCTGGGCAACCTGAACTACTCCTTCATCACCGACGTAGGCGACGACGGCATCAGCATCCGCCGCTTCACCCAGCCGGTGGTGGCGGCGCTGCGGAGCTTGGGCCTGAACGCGGAGGCCTCCGGCCGCAACGACATCCTGGTGGAGGGCCGCAAGGTCTCCGGCACGGCCCAGCGCCGTCACGCAGGCCGCATCCTCCACCACGGCACCCTGCTGTTCGACGCCAACCCCGGCATGGTGGCCGGCGCCCTGAACGTGGATCCGGAGAAATTCCGCTCCAAGAGCACCAAATCCGTCCGGGCCCGCATTGGCAACATCCGCGACTTCCTGCCGGTGGACATGGATCTGCCGGCCTTCTGGACTTACCTGAAGGACGCCCTTTCCGGCGGCGGGCTGACGCCCGACGCCCTGACTGCCGACGAGCTGGCGGCGGTGGAGTGCCTCAAGACCGAAAAATACGACACCTGGGCCTGGAACTACGGCCGTTCCCCCAAGTTCGACGTCACCCGCAAGCGCTATTGGGACGGCGGCTGCCTGGAGGCCAGCGTCTCCATCGCCGATGGCCGGATCACCGACATAAGGTTCTGCGGCGACTTCCTGGCCGTCCGGGACATGGACGCCCTGCTGGCGGCGCTGAAGGGCACCGCCTACCGCCCGGAGGCCGTCCGCCCGGTGCTGGAGGCCAGCCCCGTGGCGGAGCTGTTCGGTGCCATCACGGCGGACGAGGTCATCGTCACCCTCTTCGACCTGTGATCCACCTTGCCAACCGCCGCCGCGTGTGATATAATATCCATACCACACCCTTCCGCGCGAAGGGGGAACAGAAGAGGAAACACCTATGAAACGAATCATCACCTTGGTGCTGACGCTGGCCGCCCTGCTGGTGCTGACGGTCACCGCCTGCGCCGATACCATCCCCGGCACGGCCAAGCTCACCATTACACCCACCGATACCAAGGTCAGCGGCGATACCGCCACCGTCACCTATTCCGTCACCGTCACCCCGCCCGAGGGGAAGGAGCTCGGCGTGTTCAGCGTCCAGCTCCAGCCGTCCGACGGCATGACGCTGGCGAAGGATTGGGAGGACAGCAAGGGCAACCGCGTCATCAATTATGTGGATGACCTGACCTTCAACAAGTACCAGCCTGACGGCGTGTTCGCCACCTTTGACTATACCCCCCAGACCGGCTATTTTGCCGCCGTGGGCACCACGCCGGAGCGCCGCATGTCCAAGGAGGCCACCATCCTGACCATCCAGGCCACCATGCCCGCCAACAAGAGCGGCACCTATACCCTGAACGCGGAGTTCATCGCCGCCCTGGACGGCTCCGGCGATGTCTATACCGCCCAGGTGTCCACCACCCCCGTCACCATCTCCAACGGCAAGGAGCCCGTGGCCGATAAGACCCCCGTCGTCACCGAGACCGACGGCAGCGGCAATACCACCAACACCAACGATACCACCGGCGCCGCCAATAACGGCACAACCCCCAACGGCGGCGGCACCACCACTGACGGTACTGCCCCCAACGGTACCGCCCCTGACGGTACGACCCCCGACAGCACCGCCCCTGACGGTACCACACCCGACGGCGCCACCCCCAACGGCGGTACCAACGATACCGCCCCCACCGGCAGCAGCCCCGTCCTCTGGATCGTCCTGGCCGCGGCCCTGATCGCCGCCGCAGTGATCGTCATCGTGGTAAAGAAGAAAAAGCAATAAAAAATGGGCCCCAGGCCCATTTTTTATTGCCAATACGCACCAGGTTATCGGTGCTCATTTCGTAGGGGCCGGCGTCCTCGACGGCCCGCACGGTATACGATGGCATTTTCAATAAATCGGCGGGGCGTCGAGGACGCCGCCCCCTACACACGCCCCACCGATACCCGCCGTACCCCCGCCCCCCCTTTGGGGGTGGTTCCAAGGAGGGGGCCGCGGCCCCCTCATGGTCGTTTGGGGCGGGGTCGGAACGTTAAGAAAACATGCCGGTGTCGACACGTTAAGAAAACATGCCGGTGGCATGTTTTTAGTGTCGATCTCAGCGGCTATGCCGCTGTAGCATCCATCTTGGTTTGCACCGCACTACCTTTTAGTTCCGATCGCGGCGGCTATGCCGCCGCAGCATCCATCTTGTCTTTGAAGGTACCTCCCTCACCCCGCCGCCCGATATGCAGCAGGCCACCGATAACCCCTTCGTAGGGGCCGGCGTCCTCGACGGCCCGCACGGTGAACGCAGGCACCACCGGTAAACGGCGGCATGTGGTCATGCCGCCCTACGCAATCCCATTGCACCCCTCCCGAAAAACTACCCCTCACCCCCAAAAAACGCCAAAAAAGTGCTTGCCATATGGCGCAAAATAGGGTACAATGTATCCGTGTATGGAAAGCACGTTCGGCTGAATCTCATAAAGGCGCGTCATACCCCCCGGGGAACGCCGCTTCGGCGTACTTGACGTACCAAATCAAAACGAGAGAGGGAGTGCAAATGAGGAGAGTTTTATCATTATTACTCACTGTTGCCATGATGCTGTCGTTGGTCGTCGTGGCAGGCGCGGCAGATCCGGTGACCACCGGACAGGTGACCCTGAAGGTCGAACTGCAGGGCCAGCTTGAGGAGCAGCTGGAGGCCACAACGCTGACCTACCGGGTCTATCTCCAGCCCCAGGGCGACGCCAAGATTGGCGCGGCCCAGTTCGAGCTGACCAGCCCCAACGGCGCCACGTTTTCGGACTTTGATGTCAACCCGGTACTGGTGTATACGACGAAGAATATGCCCTATGGCAGCCTCGATGGTATCTTCGAGCTGGATAAGCTTACCACCGATTCCACCACCGGCAGCATGGGCGGCACCATCAAGAATGACGGCAAGACCCTGTCCGCCATCCTGGCCGGTACGGATCCCAGCAAGGCCAGCCGCATGATGACCAGCGCCCAGAGCGGGGTCTATGTCTATGAGATCAAGCTCAGCGTGCCCGGCGGCGTCAAGGAGAATGTGGATTATACCCTGACCGTTGGCGCGAACCCCGCTGTTGGCTACGATGACAACGGCACCGTCAGCACGAAGTACCGCCACACGGTCACTGTGGTGAACCCTCAGGTGAAGTACAGCACGCTCCAGTTGGGCGATGTCGACGGCGATGGTGAAGTTACGATGAGTGACGTGCTGATGGTTTACAACTTTGCAATGGGTGATTTGAATCCGTCAGCAGAACAGATTTTGGCCGCCGATGTAGATGGCGACGAAGAAATTACTATGTCGGATGTATTGCTTATCTACAATTACAGTATGGGCGATATTTCTAAATTCCCTGTTGAATAAAAACTTGCAAGAAGGAGACGTTTATGAAGAAACTGGTATCTGTGCTGTTGGTATTTGTCATGGTGCTTAGCATGGCAGTACCTGCCTTTGCGGCAGCAGAGGCAAAAGTAACACTTGCAGCAAATAAGACAAAAATTGCGGCAGGTGAATCTGTCGAACTGACTTTGAGCATTGACAAAGCAATGAGCGAGGTCGGCACGTTTGAGTTGCGCGTTTATTACGATACTGAGAAATATGATCTTACTGGGAGCGTAGCAGGTAAGAACTGCGGAACGACGAATCCTGCTATCTCTAAAAAACCTATGACCGATAAGAGCGGCAAACTCTTTTACAAAGTAAGCGCCATTGATATGGTAAATGGCTCCTTTGACATTGCTGCTGGTACGATTTATACTTTGACCTTTACGGCAAAGGAAGATATCGTTGGAACAGCGGATACTACCTTTACTCTCGATGTCTTTACTTTTAAGGACAAAGTTTCCCAGGTTAGAGAAGTAGAGGGAAGTGCACCCATCTCTGTCACCGTCGAGGGTGCCCATGTCCATAGCTGGACTAAGGCTAAGGATGCCCAGAAGGCTACCTGCAAGGAAGCCGGCAACATCGAGTACTACACCTGCTCCTGCGGCAAGTATGCCAAGCTGGAGAACAGCAAGTATGTTGAGATCGCCCTGGCTGACACCGTGATCCCCAAGACCAACAACCATACCCTGAAACATGAGAACGCTGTGGTTTCCCCCACCTGCGGTCAGGATAACGTTGCCGAGCACTGGGTCTGCACCGTCTGCGGCAAGCTGTTCACCGATAAGGACGGCAAGAACGAGACCACTAAGGCTGCTCTGACCACCAAGAAGGCCCACGACCTGAAGAAGGTGGAGGCTGTTGCCGCTACCTGCACCACCGCTGGCACCAAGGAACACTATAAGTGCACCGTCTGCAACAGATTGTTCACTGATAAGAACGGCAATAACGAGACCGCCGCTGATAAGCTGGTGATCCCCGCCGCTCACAAGCTGGTCAAGACCGATGCCAAGGCTGCCACCTGCACCACCCCCGGCAACAATGAATACTGGACTTGCGATGTGTGCAAGAAGGTGTTCAGCGACGCTGCTGGCAAGAACGAGATCGCTCTGGCTGATACTACCATTGCCGCTCTGGGCCATAAGCTGACCAAGACCGAGAAGGTCGATTCTACCTGCACCGCTACCGGTCACGAGGCTTATTGGACTTGCTCCCGCTGCAAGGGCATCTTCGCTGACGAGCAGGGTACCACTGCTACCACCCTCGACAAGCTGACCATCGAGAAGAAGGCTCACACCCCCGGCGACTATGTCACCAACGCCACCGAGCATTTCAAGACCTGCTCCGTCTGCGGTATTGAGATCAAGGATTCCCGCGCCAAGCATACCTTCGTCAAGGACGAGGCCACCGGTGTTGAGACCTGCTCCGTCTGCGGCTACGCCATCGGCGGCAAGGTCGACGAGAATCATAAGCATGCCGCCGACAAGGAAGCTGGCTTGTTCCGCGATGAGAATAACCACTGGTACAAGTGCACCGACAAGAACTGCACCTCTCATGTGGGCGAGGCTAAGCATGACTTCGAGACCGTGAGCACCACCAAGGACGGCAACAAGACCACCACCGTCGAGAAGTGCAAGACCTGCGGGTATGTAAAGACCACCACCGTGGACAACACCCCCACCACCCCCACCAAGCCCGGTCGTCGTCCCTCCGGCACCAAGACCGTCCAGTCCGGTAAGACCTTCGACGCTGGCGTCGGTGTGTATGTTGGCCTGTCCATCCTGTCCCTGACCGGCTCCGCCGTTGTCATCGGCAAGAAGCGCAAGACCCGCTGAATTTAATAAAAAATGACCGTCGCAAGACGGTCATTTTTTTGCCCATCAACAGGCAATTTTTTCCAGCGTCAACATGACGTAAAAAACCCGCCCAAAATCGGGCAGACTACCCCGTGCCGGGGTTGACAACCCCACCGCCCGCCAGTATAATAAAGTACTTGGAACAACCTATCCACAGAAAGGAAAAGTAAGGAAAAACCATGAGAAACATTACCTGCAGCATCGCCGACACCCGCAAGCGCGTGTTCGCCGAGGTGGCAAAAATGGCCTATGACGAGGATTATTCCCGCATGGAGAAGCTCCCCTATGAGATCATGCCCGGGGAAAAGGCCACCGTCCGGGAATCCATCTTCCTGGAGCGCGCCATCGTCGGCGAGCGCATTCGCCTGGCCATGGGCCTGCCCCTGCGCTCCGTGTCCGAGCACAGCCTGCTCAGCGACGGTGTGGAGGAGAGCGCCATCGCGGAGAAATACTACGATCCCCCCCTGATCAACATCATCAAATACGCCTGCAACGCCTGCCCGCCCACCCATTACGAGGTCACCAATATGTGCCAGGGCTGCCTGGCCCATCACTGCTATCACGCCTGCCCCAAGAACGCCATTTCCTTCGTCAAGGGCAAGGCCGTCATCGACCAGGAGAAGTGCATCAAGTGCGGCCGCTGCAAGCAGAGCTGCTCCTATCAGGCCATCGTCAAGTTCGAGCGTCCCTGCACCGAGGCCTGCGGCATGAACGCCATCACCAGCGATGAGCTGGGCCGCGCCCAGATCGACCAGGATAAGTGCGTCAGCTGCGGCATGTGCCTGGTGAACTGCCCCTTCGGCGCCATCGTGGACAAGGGCCAGCTGTTCCAGCTGATCCACGCCATCAACCAGGGCCAGAAGGTGGTGGCCATCATCGCCCCGGCCTTCTGGGGCCAGTTCGGCGACAAGGTCACCGCAGGCCAGATCAAGGAGGCCATGAAGCAGCTGGGCTTCGCCGCATTGGAAGAGGTGGCCATCGGCGCTGACCTGTGCGCCATCGAGGAGGCCGAGGAGTTCGTGGAGAACGTGCCGGAGAAGCAGCCCTTCATGGCCACCTCCTGTTGTCCCGCCTGGGCCATGATGGCCAAGAAGGAGTTTCCCGGCATGGCCCCCTATATCTCCATGACCATGACCCCCATGGTGCTGACGGCCCGGCTCATGAAGCGCCGTGACCCCAACTGCCGCGTGGCCTTCATCGGCCCCTGCGCTGCCAAGAAGCTGGAGGCCAGCCGCCGCAGCGTCCGCAGCGAGGTGGACTTCGTCCTGACCTTCGAGGAGCTGCGGGGCATGTTCGAGGCCAAGAACATCGACTTCAGCCAGATCCCCGACGCGCCCTCCCACTTTGAGGCCAGCGCCCCCGGCGTAGGCTTTGCCGCCAGCGGCGGCGTGGCCAAGGCAGTGGAGGACGTGATCCACCGTGAGCGCCCCAATATGGAGGTCAAGACCGTGTATGCCGAGGGCCTGCGGGAGTGCCGCCAGATGCTGCGCGTTGCCCGCACCGGCAAGTACGACGGCTACCTGCTGGAGGGCATGGCCTGTCCCGGCGGCTGCATCGCCGGTGCCGGTACCGTCCGCCCGCCGGAGAAGTCCAAGGCGTGGCTGGAAAAGTACAAGGCCGCCGCGCCCCTCAGCAACCCCCTGGAGACGGCGTATATCAAGGATCTCTCCCTGCTGCACGAGGACAGCGAGGAATGGGAGCGGGTCAGCCACCATTAAAAGCAGAAAAGAGACGCCTATGGCGTCTCTTTTTTTGCGCAAAACGCGGAAAACCGCAGCGGTGCTTTCGTAGGGGGCGATGCCCACATCGCCCCGTGCGGCATCCAGGCAGGGTTCAGCATTTTTTTCGTAGGGGCGGACGACCCTGTCCGCCCTGGCGACGTCCCGGCAAATCTCCCATAGGGGCGATACCCCAAGGGTACTCGTTCCGCTTTGCTCCACTGCGTTCGCCCCTCCCCTACGAATATTGGTAAACGCAGTACCCCGAAGGCACCGTGCAGGGGCGGGGGTGTGCAGGCAAGCGGCGGGGTGAGGTCACCCCGCCCTACGGAGGGGCGCCGGGGACGCCGCCCCCTACGGCGGGAGCGCCGGTGGAGCGTTTCGTGGGGTGGGCTGTATGTGGTGCGCTGTGCGCTGTACGGCAGAAAAGAGACGCCGGGGGCGTCTCTTTTGCAATATACAGCACCGATCACTGGGTGTCGCCCCAGAAGGCGCGGAGGCAGTTGGCGGCGGCGAACTCCTTGGTGCCCATGCCGTAGCCGATGGCTTGGGTGGTCATGACGGGCATGTCGCCGAAGCGGGACACGAAGTGCTTCAGCAGCGCCGCGCCGGTGGGGGTACACAGCTCCGTCTGGATGGTACCGCTGTAGGCGGGGATGCCCTGCAGCAGGTACGCCGTGGCGGGGGTGGGCGCCGGCAGGATGCCGTGGGCGCACCGTACCTGGCCGCTGCCCATGCAGACCGGCGAGGCCAGGATCTGCTGCGGGGCCAGCTTATGGAGCAGCAGACACACCGCCGAGATGTCCGCCAGGGCGTCCATGGTGCCCACCTCGTGGAAGTGGATCTCCGTCACCGGCACGCCGTGGGCGTGGCTCTCCGCCTCCGCGATCATGCTGTACACCGCCAGCACGTCCTTTTTCACCGCCTCCGGCAGGTTCAGGTGATCCTCCACGATGTGCGCGATGCCGTGAAGGCCGGTGTGGTGATGGTGGCCGTGAGCATGGTCATGGTGATGCGCGTGATCGTGGTCATGGTCATGATGATGGTCGTGCATGGTCTCGGATTCCTCCACGCCGTGGATCTTCACGGACATGTGGGTGCCGCGGATGCCGCAGCGCAGGACGCTCTCGCAGCCGTAGACCACGTCGGGGATGCCGATGGCGTTCAGCTCCGCCAGGGCCTCCTCCCTGTCCGGCATCAGCTCCAGCAGCGCCGCCGTCAGCATATCGCCCGCCGCGCCCATGGCGCAGTCCAGATACAGTGTTTTCATCAGGATACCTCCGTATGACAGATAGGACTTTCGGGCGGAGTTGCCTCCGCCCGAAAGATACCGTTTAGTTGTAGCGCACGCCGTACTCCAGACGGTCGCCCAGGATGCCCTTGACCACGTCGGCATTTCCGGGAGGGCAGCCGACGACCCAGCGGAAGCCCTTGGCATCCGCCAGCTTCTTGCAGCAGATGCCGATGCAGACGGTGTTGTCGGCATTGGCGTCAGCAGGCAGCATGTCCTCGGTGCAAGGACCCACGCAGACGTTCATGTTCTCCAGATAGGAGAACAGATCCTGGGCCTTCATGTCCATCAGGGCGCTGATGACGGTGTTGTGGCAGCCGGTGCAGGCATCCTTGCTGAAGATCAGGTTGAAGCTCTGGGGGATACCCTCGATCTCCACCTCGCAGGAGCGCTTGAAGCGGCTGGCGACGTTCTCCACCTTCTCGCCGATGACTTCGATCTTGGAAAGATCCATCTCGCCGAAGCCGCGCTTGTAGGCGGCGTTGGTGATCATGACCTCCTTGGGCTCGTAGCCCATGATCTTGCTGGTGACGGCCTCGCAGGCCACCAGATCCTTGGAGCCGACGATCAGATCCATCTTCTTGGTCTCGCCGAAGATGGGGCCCAGGCCCTGCTGGCCATAGGTACCGTCGATGATCTCCAGGCAGGGCTTCAGGTGCAGGCACCAGTCCACGACGCCCTCGATCAGGCCCTTCTTGTGGAAGTCCTTCTTCTGAGTGTCGATCAGCAGGCCCTTCAGGTTCTTCATGCCCAGGGTGACCTCGGTCTGGTCGTGGGTCTTCATGACGGGGACGGTGATGATGGCGTCGCAGTCACGGACCAGCTCCCAGGTGTTGATCTTGTTGAACACCACGCCGTTCTCGATATCCACGGTGCAGCGGGCGTTCTCCTTCTGCTTCAGGTCGATGACGGGGATGCCCTTGTCACGCAGCTCCTGATAGCCGCACTTGGCGATGGTCAGCTCGGTGTCGGCACCGGCGGCGGAGGACTCGGCGATGACAGGCTCGCCGCCCACGGCCTTGACGGCCTCGTAGATGGCCAGGCAGACCTCCCAGCGGGTGACGCCGCCGGACAGGCGCTCGGTGGGGCAGGCCACCAGGTTGGGCTTGATGATGACCTTGTAGCCGGGCTTGATGATATCCTCCAGGCCGCCCAGATCGGCGATGACCTGATCGACGACGGTCTTGATAGAGGCATAGTCCTCACCATGGGTCTTGCGAATGGAAACAGTAGACATTGCGCTTTCTCCCTTCTTGATCACGATTACTTTGGATGTATCGCTGTTGTCGGAAAAAATAGGATAGGTTTTCGGATAGGTTTAGAATAGGTTAGAATGAATTAGTCCTTGTAGTAGTCGCACAGATACTCGGCCACGCCGTAGGTACGGATGTCATACTCGCAGTTGGCCTGGATCTCGAATTCCTGAGGAGCGGCGAACTTCACCCAATCGGTGTCCACGGGACGCTTGACCTCCACCTCACCGGCGATGAGGGTGACGATCTCACGGTCGCCCACGCCGAAGGTGTAGGTACCGGCGGTGATGATGCCCAGGGTGTGCTTCTCGCCGTCGGCGGTGAAGAAGGTGCGGCTGGTGACCTTGCCGTCCCAATAGACGTTGGCCTTGGTCATGACTTCCAGATTGCTCAGCTTTTCAGATACCATGATGTGTCTCCTTATAGTATAGAATAGATGTTACTTGTTGGCAAGCGCTGCCTTGATGATGTAGTACACGAACAGGCCCCAGTTCAGGCCCAGACAAACGATCAACCACAGAATCCACATAAATATAGCCTCCTTACTTTCTCTCGCGGGATCAAAGCAGACCCTCGGGCATTTCGGGGAACTCCTCGCCGTCGTAGTAGTTGGCGACGATCTTCTTGTTGTACCAGCGGCTCAGGAAAATGCTGGCAATGAACACCACGATCCACTGATACAGGATGGTACCGGTGGTGACGCCGGTGAAGGTCATGGCCCAGGGGGTATCGCTCCAGCCGATGGAGGAGACCATCCAGACCACCAGCACGGCCAGCACCAGCAGCGGCGCAACATAGGGGGCCAGGATATCGAAGGTCTTGTTGATCTTGATATCGGAAACGGGGTTGAGGAACTTGGTACGCATCTTCTTGGCGCCAAACTTCATGGCGGCGATGCCCAGGAACAGGGAGCCCCACATCAGGCCGAAGCCCCAAACGTTATCCTGGTTGTTCAGGATGTCGGGATTGATGGCGGAGGGCAGACCCACGATGGCCAGGAACAGGACAACGATCAGGGAGCCCTTCTTGCGGGACACGCCGCAGTCGATCAGGATGTTGACGCCGCACATGGCCATCAGCGTGGCGGAGGTGAAGGCGGCGAAGCTCAGGCACAGGAAGAAGGCGCAGCCCACGAAGCGGCCGCCCGCCATGCCTTCGAACATTTCGGTCAGGGCCATGAAGGTCAGGCCGTTGTTGCCGGAGGCGCAGATCTCGCTGGCAGCCTCGGGGGAGAGGGCGTTGGCGAAGATGATGGGCAGCACGCAGACGGTGCCCAGCATGGCAACGGTCATGTCGCCGAAGGCCTGAACGTGAGAGTTCAGCGTGATATCGCCGTCCTTGTGGGAGACCATGGCGGCGGTAATCATCATCATGGTGCCGGGCCCGATGGACCAGGCCACCTGGGTCAGAGCTTCCTTCCAGATGTTGATGTCGACCAGGCTCTTGGGATCCAGAGTGAAGGTGTACTTCAGGCCCTCGTAGGCACCCTTGCGGGTCAGGGCATAGACCACCAGGCCGATCAGCAGACCGAACAGGCAGGGCATCAGAATGGAGGACACCTTTTCCAGCGCCTCCTGCTTGGCGATGCCGAAGTAGACCAAGACCAGTGCCACCACCCAGACGCCGATGGTGGCCGGATTGGCCGTTGTGACAGAGGTGAACAGGGCTTCCTTATCCACGCCGAAGTAGCCGCCCGTCAGGGACATACCGGCATAGCGGAGGCACCAGGCCAGAACCACCAGATAGTAGGCCAGCATCAGCAGATAGGCCAGCGTGGCGAACATGCCCAGGCAGGTATATTTCTTGCCGCAGATGTCGTGGAACGCGCCGGGTGCGGAGTGACGGGTCGCGCGGCCCATGAAGTTTTCTACGTACAAAAGGGGAAGTGCCGTCAGGAACACGCAGACCGTCATAACGATGATGAAGGCCGCGCCGCCGGTGTTGGCCACCAAACGCGGGAAGCGCCACAGGTTGCCGGTGCCCACGCTGCCGCCGATCAGCACGCAGATCAGCGCGAAGCGGGATGAGTAACCAGATTTCTTCGTTTCCATGTTTTCTCCTTTTCCGTTTTTCTCTCTTTTAACTCTCTCTTAAATTCTCTCTTTGTTCTCTCTTTTCGCGGGGATAAATGCTCAGTGGATGGAGTTGGCCTTCTTCACGGCGGCGTCCACGGAGGTCATCAGCGCGCCGGTGAAGCGCTCCTGATGCAGCACCTGCAGGGCCTCGATGGTGACACCGGCGGGGGAGGTCATATCGTCCACCTTCAGTGCGGGATGGGCACCGGTGGCGTCCAGCACCTGGGCCACGCCCAGCATGTTCTTGATGACCATGGCGCGGGACTCGGCACGGGAGAAGCCGGCGTACACACCGGCGTCGATCAGGGCCTCGACGGTCTTGTAGAACCAGATGGGGCCGGTGCAGCAGAAGGCGGTGAAGGTCTCGAACATGTTCTCGGTGACGTACATGGTCTGGCCCAGCGCGTTCAGCACGGTGGTGATGATGACCTTGTCATCGTCGTTGACGTTGGGGTTGATGCAGGCGGCGGAATAGCCGTTGCCGGACTGGATCAGGGTGTTGGGCATAACACGCAGGATCTTCTTGTCCGCGCCCAGCTGCTCCTCCAGCGTGGCCAGCGCCACACCGCAGGCGATGGAGATCACGATGGTCTCCTTGTTCAGGTGGGGCTTGAGCACCTTGGTGACATTGGGGATCTGGTTGGGGTTGACGGCCAAGATCACCACGTCGGCAGTGGAAGCCTCGGCGGGATCGGTGGTGGTCAGAACGCCGTGGGTCTTTTCCAGATACTCGCGGCGGGCGGGCAGCAGCTCGCTGACAGTGATCTGCTGGGGCTCCACCACCTTGCCGCGGATCAGACCGCCCATAATGCCTTCGCCCATGGGGCCGCCGCCGAAAAATACGATCTTCTTCATTTGAATGTCCTCCTTGTCATATTTGTTTTCCTCCCGCACCGGCTCTCCTCCGGTGCGGGAGGAAACGAGTTACTTCATATCGGGATATGCCTTGCGGATGTAGGCGTCGATGCGGCGGACGGCTTCCTTCAGGTTGTCGTCGGAGTTGGCGAACACCAGACGGAGGTAGCCCTCACCCATAGCGCCGAAGGCGGTGCCGGGCACGCAGATGACGCGGGCGCCCCGGATCAGCTCCTCGGCGAACTCCTGAGAGGTCTTGCCGAAGGCCTTGATGTTGACGAAGGCGTAGAAACTGCCCTTGGGCTTGGCGCAGGTGAAGCCGGGGATGGCGTTGATGCCGTCCACCAGAATGTCACGGCGGCGGGTGTAGTCCGCCAGCATGGCCTTGACGCACTCGGTGCTCTTGAGAGCCTCGGCGCAGGCCACCTGAGAGAAGCTGGACACGCAGGACACCAGGCCCTCCTGCAGCGCGGCGAACTTGGGCACATAGGCGGCGTCGGGCACCAGCAGATAGCCCACGCGCCAGCCGGTCATGGCATAGGTCTTGGAGAAGCTGTTCAGCACGATGACGTGATCACGAACGTCGTCCACCTGGGCCATAGAGAAGGCCTCCACGCCGTCATAGACGATGGCGTCATAGGGCTCGTCGGAGAACACCCACAGGTCGTGCTTCTTCACCACCTCAGCGATGGCCAGCACGTCCTCCTTGCTCATCACCGCGCCGGTGGGGTTGCAGGGGGAGTTCAGGATGATGGCCTTTGTCTTGGGGGTGATGCACTTCTCCACGTCGGCGGCGGTCATGTTGAAGCCGTTCTCCTCGTGGGCGGGCACGGGCACCGCCTTGGCACCGGCGATCATGGCCTGACCGTAGTAGTTGGCAAAGCAGGGGTCGGGGACAAGGATCTCGTCGCCCCGGTTCAGCAGGGCCAGCAGGCACAGGGTCAGACCCTCCAGGGCGCCGACAGTCACCACCACGTTGTCGGCCTTGTAGCCGTCCCAGTAGGACTGGTAGCGGTTGGCCACCGCCTGACGCAGCACGGGCAGGCCCGCGTTGGGGGCGTAGTGGGTGTAGTTCTCGTCCAGCGCCTTCTTGGCGGCCTCCTTGATGTAGGCCGGGGTCTCGAAGTTGGGCTCGCCCAGGGTCAGGGCGATGACATCGTCGTAGCCCGCCGCCAGGTCGAACATCTTGCGGATGCCGGAGGCGGGGTACTGCTTGGCAAGCTCAGAAATACGCAGCTCCATGGTTTACTCCTTCTTCTCGCCGTGGCCGACGCCTGCGATGGCGGCGGCGAACTTTTTCTTCTGTTCCAGAGAGGACAGCTTGGAATACATGACCTTCTGGGCCTGGGGAGAGCCTGCGCCGTGCATGGACTCCACCAGAGCGGTGCCGCCGGTCATATTCTCGATGAGACGGCCCACACGCATACGGTCCTCGGTGGGGATGCAGTCCACGCCCCGGAGGTACTTGTCCACATAGTGGCCGATCTCGGGGTTCTTCAGGTCGGATTCGGAAGGCATGGTGGCGATGATGCCGCCGCCGATGTCCTGGGCCAAACGGTCGATCTCGTAGATCAGCTGGGTCACGTTGTGCTTGCCCACGTTGGCCAGCAGGGGGTCGACGAAGTACGCGCCGGAGGCGGTGCACTTGCCCTCGCAGGAGCAGGCCAGGGAGCAGGCGAAGAGGGTCTCCTCCTTGTGGATCATCTCGTTGAGCTTCTCCTTGATGTGGCTGGCCTTGCCGTAGCCGCTGTAGTCGGCCATCAGGGCCGCCGCGCCGATGACCACATCGGACACGCCGCTCTTGCAGCCGCCGTAGTTGGCACGGTGATAGCAGGCGAAGCGCTCCACCAGCAATCCGGAGAAGGCGGTCTCGCCGCACATGAACACGCGGTCCCAGGGGACGAACACGTTCTCCAGCACCGTCAGGCACTCGCCGCCCACGATGCCGTACTGGGCGTTGCCCTGATCCACGTCGCCCTCGCACTTGCGGTCGTCGTTGGTCTGGCGGCCGAAGATGTGCAGCACGCCCTCGGCGTCCACGGGGATGGCGCAGCATACGGCGTACTCGGCCTCGTCCTCCTTCATGCCCATGGTGGGCATGATGAGCATCTCGTGGCTGTTGACCATGCCGGTCATGTGGGCCTTTGCGCCCCGGATGACGATGCCGTCATCCCGCTTTTCCACCACATGGACGAACAGGTCGGGATCCTTCTGCTGGCCGGGCCGCAGGCTGCGGTCGCCCTTCACGTCGGTCATGGCGCCGGCGATCATCAGGTCGTTCTCCTGGACGTACTCCAGATACTTCTTGAACCGCTCATGGTAGTTGGTACCCATGGCCTGATCGATCTCGTAGGTGACGGAGTAGGTGGCGTTCATGGCGTCGAAGCCCACGCAGCGCTGATAGCAGGTGCCGGTCTTCTGGGAGATCATCCGCAGCATCTTCACCTTCTTCACCAGATCCTCGGTGGACTGGTGGATGTGGGTGAAGCGGTTGATCTTCTTACCGGTCAGGTGGGAGGTGGCGGTCATCAGCTCCTCGCACTCCTTCATGCCCGCCAGGGCGTAGGTCATGGCGGCGGAGTTGACGTGGCCCCGGACGAAGGGGTGGTCGATGAGGGTCTTGGGATCCAGCAGCTCGCCCTTCAGATAGACCTTGATCTTCCGGTCACGCAGGCTGTCTTTATATTCCTTGGCAGTTTTCATGGCGTTTCTCCTTACTTCACCCAGTCGTTGCGGATGCGCTGCCAGGTGGCGTCGCGCTCGGCGATGATGCGCTCGAGGTCATGGTCGTCCAGGTTGGCGAAGCGGCTCTGCTTCTTCAGGTAATCCTCCACAGAGGCGAACTCCTTGGGATCACGGTTGACGGTGAACTTGCCGTTCTCGAACTCGGCCAGGTACCACAGACCACAGTCCACGGCCTCCTTGCCGATATCCACGGTCACGTCGGAGGCGGTGCCCCAGCCGGTGGGACAGGGCGCCATCACATGGATGTAGGAGGTGCCGTCGGTGTTCATGGCCTTCTCCACCTTGGCCAGGTAGTCCTCGGGATAGCCCAGGGAGGCGGTGGCGGCGTAGGGGATGCCGTGGGCGGCCACGATCTCGAACATGCGCTTCTTGCTGGACTGGCTGCCGTGGATGCGGCTGCCGGAGGGGGTGTTGGTGGTCTTCATGCCGTAGGGGGTCAGGCCGGACTTCTGCACGCCGGTGTTCATGTACGCCTCGTTGTCGTAGCAGATGAAGATGGCCTTGTCGTTGCGGTCAATCATGCCGGACAGGGCCTGCAGGCCGATATCGGCGGTGCCGCCGTCACCGGCGAAGCCCACAACGTGATAATCCTCCAGGCCCTGGGCCTTGGCGCCCGCCAGGATGCCGCTCATCACGGCGGCAGTACCGGCGAAGGGGGGGATCATGCCGTTGGTGAACAGGGGCATGTGGGGATAGATGAATGCCACGGTGGACATGCAGTTGGGGGGGATCACCGCGATGGCGCGGTCGCCCAGCACCTTCAGGGCCAGACGGATGGCCAGCGCCGCGCCGCAGCCGCCGCAGGCCTTATGACCGTAGAAATATTCCTTATTGGTGATCGTCTTTGCGTTAAGCGCCACAAATATCCCTCCTCAGATTCACAAAGTTGGCTTCGCCAACCTTGGCGCTGCCGTTCAGCAGTTCAGTGTAGATGCCTTCGATGTCGGCCTTGGAGATGCTGCGGCCGCCCAGACCGCCCACATAGTTGGCGGCGGGAACGTCCACGGCGGCGCTCTTCAGCGCGGAGCAAACGTCGGTGTAGACAACGCCCTCGAAGCCGAAGCTGATGTCCTTTTCCAGAACGCCCACGAACTTGGCGTTCTTGACGATCTCGGTCACTTCCTTGCTGGGGAAGGGACGCATGCAGCGGATCTTCAGCAGACCCACCTTCTTGCCCTGCTCACGCAGCGCGTCCACCACGCAGCGGGTGGTACCGGCCACGCTGCCCAGGGTGATGAGGATGGCCTCGGCGTCGTCGCAGCGATAGGCCTCCACCATGCCGCCGTAGCTGCGGCCAAACAGCTTGCCGAACTCGGCGTCGGCCTCGTTGACCTTCTCGGCGGCCTTCAGGGTGGCCTGGTGCTGCTGATAGCGGAACTCGGTGTTGTACGGAGGGCCTGCGGTGATGCAGGTGCCGCGGGGCGCGTCCAGATCCAGACGGTTCTCGAACTTCTGATAGGGGATGTAGGCGTCCACCTTGCCCTGCTCGGCCAGGCTCACCAGCTCATAGGTGTGGGTCAGCACGAAGCCGTCCAGGTTCACCATGACGGGCAGCATGACCTCGGGATCCTCGGCGATCTTATAGGCCTGCAGGATGGTGTCGTAGGCCTCCTGGGCGTTCTCGGCATACAGCTGCACCCAGCCGGATTCCAGCTCCGCCAGAGAGTCGCGCTGGTCGCCGTAGATGTTCCAGGGGGTGGCGATGGAACGGTTGGCGTTCATCATCACGATGGGGAAACGGGAGCCGCTGGCGTAGTGGAGACCCTCCACCATGTACAGCAGGCCCTGGCTGGAGGTAGCGGTAAAGGCGCGGGCGCCCATAGCGCTGGCGCCCAGGCAGGCGGACATGGCGCTGTGCTCAGACTCCACATACAGGTATTCGCTCTCCAGGGAGCCGTCCTCCACGAAGTCGCTCAGACGCTCCACCACGATGGTCTGCGGGGTGATGGGGTAGGCGGCGATCACATGGGGCTTCGCCTGGCGCACGGCCAGTGCCACAGCCTCGTCGCCGGAAACAAACAGCTTTCCGCTCATACTTCAGCCTCCTTGATCATGGTGATAGCGCCCAGCTTGCAGGCGCGGTTGCACACGCCGCAGCCCTTGCAGTAGTCATAGTCGATCTCCAGCGCGGCGCCGGACTTGTCGATGGCGCCGTCGGGACAGACCAGGAAGCAGCGCAGACACTTGACGCATTTCTCGGTGTCGATAACGGGACGGAAGGTACGCATGCCGGAGCTGATGTCGTGCAGCTGTCCGGTGGGGAAGGACGGGCCAAGGGGCAGCTCCTTCACAACGAAGGTCAAATCAGCCAGAGGTCTTTCCATTTACAGCGCCTCCTTTACGATCTCATAGGTCTTGTTCAGCAGCTTCTTGTTCTTCTCCCGCAGCTTGGGAGCCAGCTGGTCGTCAATGGCGGCCTCTACGGCGGGGATGCTGGTGATGCCAGTGGCGGCGATCAGCGCGCCCAGCAGGGGCACGTTGGTGATGGGACGGCCCAGGATCTCCAGTGCCAGACCCGTGGCGTCCACGGTGACCACCTGCACGCCGTCGATGGCGAACAGGGACTTGTCCTTGGTGGTGTTGATGATGACGGTGGCGCCGGGCTTCAGGCCGTTCTTGACGGGATCGCCGAACAGGGTGTCATCCAGCACCACGGCGCAGTCGCAGGAGACCACCTCACTGCGGTCGGTGATGGCCTTGTCGTCGATACGGGTGAAGGCGAACACCGGTGCGCCGCGGCGCTCCGGGCCGAAGGAGGGGAACGCCAGGGCGTATTTTCCCTCAAAAAGCGATACGGCACAGCCCAGCAGTCGTGCCGCGGTGAACGCGCCCAGACCGCCGCGTCCGTGCCAGCGAATTTCTGTCATGTGTATACCTCCTCGTTTTTTGATTGTCTTGTTCTGTTCTATTTGCCGCCCTTCCGGGCAATGTCACATAAAAAACCTCTCTTGCGTTGCAGATGCTCCAGACCCGGAGCAGGCTGAAAGTCACTAAAATTGGTACAGGTAGAGATGAGCAAGCTTTCCATAAATCATGGTTCGCTGAGATGAAAGATGGGATGTATTGGATGTGATGTAGGAGGGGCCTGCCCGCGGGTCTTGGAGTGAATCCGCAATGTAAGAAGAGAAGGAAGAAAGCGTTGTTACTTGGCAGCCTTGGCGGCCTTGATGGACTCGATCAGCTCGGGAACGACCTTGAACAGGT